>ENA-UPSM01003781-UPSM01003781.1-activated-sludge-metagenome-genome-assembly--contig:-NODE-3781-length-16593-cov-6.280385_pt1 | contig 16593 bp, 14 predicted proteins | sample MGYA00238181_ERZ773283 | MGnify/ENA primary metagenome ERZ773283 (study PRJEB29023, sample SAMN05720199) | activated sludge metagenome | isolation source: Anaerobic digester | place: Japan...
CCTCGGAGAAGGCGACGATCTCGTCGAACTTGCGGGCGACCTCGGCGCGGGTCATGCCGAGGATGGCGCCCTTGAGAAAGATGTTGTCGCGGCCGGAGAGCTCGGGGTGGAAGCCGGTGCCGACCTCGAGCAGGCTGCCGACGCTGCCGCGCAGGCGGATCTCGCCGCCGGTGGGCTCGGTGATGCGGGAGAGGATCTTGAGCAGGGTGCTCTTGCCGGCGCCGTTGCGGCCGATGATGCCGAGGGCCTCGCCGGGCTGGACGTCGAAGGAGACGTCGCGCAGGGCCCAGAAGTCGCGGCGGTGGTCGGGCGCCGGGGCGCGACCGGAGAGCCGGGCGCGGCACCAGTGGCCGAGGCGTTCGACGTCCTCGCGCAGCGAGGTCATGCCGATCTGGCCGAGTCGGTACTTTTTGGAGATGCCGCGGATTTCGATGATGGGACGGGACATGCCGGTGGGCGGTGGGTGGTGGACGGTGGACTGTGGACGGTGGGGGGCTTGAGGCTGCCTCGGCGCGTTCCTCGCGCGGTGCGCTGCGGTACGCGACTGGGACTGGGGGCAGCTCAGACGGTGTCGACGAAGGTGCGGGCGGCGCGCTGGTAGGCGAAGATGCCGACGAGGAAGATGACGACGGCCACGACGACGGACTGGGCGTAGCGGGAGGGGTCGACGGTGCCGACGCCGAGGAAGACCCGGCGCGACGCCTCGACAATCGGGGTGACCGGGTTGAGCTCGGCGATCCAGCGCCACTTCTCGGGGACACGCGAGAGCGGGTAGATGACGGGGGTGGCGTACATCCAGAGCTGGATGATGTAGCCCTGGATGTGGTTAAGGTCGCGATACTTCGCGGTGAGGGTGGAGAGGATCAGGCCGACGCCGAGAGCGAGCACGGCCATGTGGAGGATGATCGCGGGGAAGACGAGCCAGTGGAGGCCCGGCGCGGGGAGGGTCGGCGTGGCCGTGAACCAGTGGGCGCGGGCGAAGAACACGAAGAAGGTGAGAAACTGGATGCCGAGGGCGAAGAGGCTGGAGATGGTGAGGGCGAGCGGCGGGATGAGGCGCGGGAAGTAGACCTTCGAGAAGAGGGAGGCCGAGCCGGCGAGGGAGTTGCCGGTATTGCCGAGGACGGCGGCGAAGTAGGACCAGCCGAGCATGCCGCAGAGGTAGAAGAGCATCGGCGGCACACCGTCGGTGGGCACGCCGATCACCTTGTTGAAGACGAGGGTGAAGGTGAGCGTGGTGACGATCGGATTGAGGAAGAACCAGGTGGGGCCGAGGATGGTCTGCTTGTACCGGGCGGTGAAGTCGCGCTGGATGAGCTGGCGGAGCAGGTCGCGGTAGGCGAGCAGGCCGCGCCAATCGATCGTGAACCAGGCGCTGCTGGCCTTGATGACGATCTCGGTCTCGGGCGGCGACGAAGGGGCGGGAGCATTCATGCGGGGAGGAAGATCAGGCGGCGGCTTCGCTCGGCGACACGGGCCGGGCGGTGGAGAGCGCGAGCAGGGCGAGGGTGGCAGCGAGGCCGAGAATCGCCGGGTTGCGCAGGACGAAGTCGATCCATCCGTGGGCGAGCACCAGCAGCGGTCCGAGTGCGAGCAGGGCGGTCGCCGGGGCCCAGGGGCGGCGGCGGGCGAGGGTCGCCAGCCAGACGGTCCAGGGGGCGGCGAGCAGCGCGGTGCCCACCAAGCCGTATTCGGCGGTGAACTCGATCCAGTCGCCATCGGCGTGGGTGTGCACGGGACGGTTGGTGTCGGGATGGTCGCGCCGGAGGGCCTCCATGTAGGCGGGGACGCGAGGGTGGTAGGTGGAGAAGAGCAGCACGTAGCAGCCGGCGCCGTGGCCGAACCAGGGCCGGTCGAGCGTCATCTGCCAGGCGATGTCGTGCAGGATCCGCCGGTAGGAGCCGCCGACGAACAGGTCGGCGGGGTGGCGGGCCAGTTCGGCAACGCGGACCAGGGTGGCGCGGACGGGCGGCAGGAGCGCGAGGCCGGCGCCGAGGACGAGGGCGAGGCCGGCGCCGGCGAGCAGGGCGCTCCGGTGGTGGCGCCACCGGCGCCGGTGTGGCCAAAGAATGAAGACGGAGGCGGCCAGGAGGAGCAGGGCGGCGGCGCCGAGGCCGGCGCGCGAGCGGGTGGTGACGGTGCCGAGGACGACGACCGCGGTGCCGAGGCCGAGCCAGAGCCGGCGGTGGCGCAACGCGGGCCAGGGCCGGAGCGCCGCCGGCGCCGCCCACGCCGCGAGGGCGAGGGCGAGCAGGAGCACCTGGTAGGCGGCCTGCTGGTTCTTGCCCATGAACTGGGGCGCACCGAGGTGGAAGCTGGGATCGGTCACCATCCAGAGGACCGCCTTCGACCCGGAGAGGTTGTGGACGAAGGCGAAGGCCGAGAAGAGGACCCCGTGGAGAAACAGCGCGGCGAGGATTGTGCGGAGCGGCGCGGCCCGGCGCGGCAGGAGCGCCAGCGCGGCGACCGGCAGCAGGACCGCGCCGGCAACCAGGAGGTGCCGCCACGCGTTGGCGAAGTGGATGTAGTCCCGGGGCAGCCGCTGGAAGGGACCCTCGATCCCGGCCGGCAGCCAGGTGAGGTGTCCGAGCTCGAGCAGCCGGCCGACCGGGCGGCCGGGGACGAGGACCCGGTCGGGATTGAGCGCCTGGCAGAGCAGGAGCGCGAGGAAGGCGGCGAGGCCGCCGGCAACCACCAGTGTGCCCACGTGCCTGTTACGGGCCGGGGCCGCCGCGGGCGGCGTGGCCGGAGCGGTGAAGCGGGCCGCCGCCGCACCGGAGAGGGCGACCGCGCCGGCACCGAGGGCGAGACCTTGGCCGGCCACGGTCGACGCGCCGAGCCACCATGCGGGCACGACCCAGGCCACGACGAGCGCGGCGAGGGCGAGGCGCTCGGAGAGGAGGGGGGGCGACATGGTGGGCGGGCGGGGAGCGCGGCGGCGCGCCGGTGGGCGCGCCGCGCGGGCCGGGAGTTCGTCAGAACTTGTAGGAGACGAACCCGGAGACGACGTGGCGGTCGTAGTCGAAGGTGTCGGCGGAGGACCGCGAGAGGGTGAGCGCGTAGCCGACGCCGGCCTGCCAGTCGCGGATGAACGCGTGGCCGAGGTTGAGCGAGGCGCGGGTGCGGCGGTCGTCGCGCCCGGTGCCGCCGTAGGTGGTCCACTCCTGCCCGATCGAGGCGGTGAGGCTGGTGCGGGCGCCGATGCGCTGGGTGGCGCCGAGGGAGACGGTGTTGCGGACAGTGGACTGGTTGGTGACGGCGAGATCCTGCCGGCGGGAGGCGGAGACGCTGAAGCTGGTGCGTTCGCGGGCCTGCCAGGCGAGACCGAGGTCGCCGACGAGGGTGGTGGAGCCGCTGTCGTTGAGGCCGAGAGTCTGGCCCTGTTGGATACCGAGGGAGAAGGAGCTCTTCAGTTTCGGGAACTTGGAGGGCGGCAGGAACGGGCCGTCGAGCCGGAGCCCGAAGGTGGCGCTGTTCGAGGAAGTCTTGCCGGAGAGCGTCTCGCTCGCGCTGCGGTCGAGCCAGCGGTAGCCGACATCGGCGGAGGCGCGCAGGCCGTTGACGAACCGGTAGAACAGGCCGCTGCTGACGTGGTGGGAGGTCTGGTCGATCGAGGTGCCGGCGAGGCCGAGCACGCGGGTGCTCTGGGTATCGGAGTAGCGGTAGTCTCCCTGGAGACCGAAGCCGCCGAGGAAGTCGGAATAGTCGAAACCGACGCCGGCCGACCACTGTTCGCGGTCGGAGAAGACGTCGCGGGTGGTGTCGCTGTAGGCGAAGTTGGCGCGCAGGTTGGTGCGGGGGCCGGCGCGGAAGGTGCCGGAGAAGCCGGCGTTCCAGGTCTTGGAGCGGATCCGGGTGCCGACGTCCTCGTTGATGTCGGTGGAGTCGGTGTATCCGGCGGTGAAGGAGCCCTGTTCGCGGGCGCCCTCGGGGGTGGGCAGGCCGATGCGCACGGCGGCGTAGATGTCCTCGGAGTCGAAGGCGGAGAGGTCGACGTAACGGTTGATGGCGACGCCGAGGGAGGCGTTGATGGAGCCGAGGCCGGCCTCGCGCGAGTACTCGAGGGTGGGGGCGAGGGTGAAGATTGTGTCGTCCAACTCGGTGGCGTTGCCGGAAATGTTGGAGTCGTAGGCCACGCGCCCGGTGGTGGTGAGGGTGAGGGCGCCGCGGGCGATCTCGGCGAAGGCGAACGAGGTGGAGGGGAACGCGAGGGTCGACGCGAGGAGCGCGGCCGGGAGCAGGGCAAACGACGGGGCAGTTTTCATGGTTGGACGTTTTCGAACCGAATGAGCTGGGGAAGGGCGCGCCGGAGGGCGGCGACGGCGTCGTCGTAGTCGTGGAGTTCCCCGGAGAGGGTGAAGGCGACGACGCGCTGGCCGAGGTTGCGATTGCCGGCGAGCGCGGAGGCGATGCGCTCGTCGGCGGCGACCTGGCGGTATTCGAGGCGTTCGTCGCTGACCGACGGACGTTCCTCCACGAGGCCGTGGAAGACGTAGAATCGGTCGCGGTGGCGTTTGAAGACGTAGGTGCGGAAGGGGATGACGAGGTCGCCGACCTGGACGGGCAGGACGCCGCGGTTGTCGACGAGATCGAGGCCGGCGGCGGGGAAGCAGACGGTCGGGTAGTGGGAGCCGGCGAGGAACTTGGAGACGCGGCCCGGATCCCAGCGCAGGAAGAACCCGCTCCAGCGCACGCCGGCGGTGTCGGTCCAGGAGCCGCGGTTGCCGGCGGTGAACTTGAGCAGCTTGACGGTGCGCTCGTCGAACTCGGTGGAGGTGAAGTCGGGGACGGCGGGCCAGGCGATGTCCCAACGCAGCGGGGGCGGGAGCTTCGCCTCGTGGTAGCTGTACCAGGCGCGGGTGACGACCTCGCCGGTGCCGAGTCCGGCGAGCAGGACGAGGAAGGGGGTGAGCGCGAGGCGCGGGGTGGCGAGCAGGGAGGCGCCCGGCCCGCCGGCGAGGGCGCGGGGGCGGTTGCCGCGGGCGACGAGGGCGGCGAGCGCCCACAGGCCGGCGATGCAGCCGATCATGACGGCGTTGCCCATCGGGTCGTGCCAACGGGCGAGGGCTTCGGAACCGTCGCGGCCGGCGACATAGGTGAGGGTGATCGTGCGCGCCATGTTGAGCAGGAAGGCGACGACGAAGCTCGCGGCGACGAGCACGACCCGGCGAAGCAGCCGCAGCCGGTAGAACTCGCCCAGAAAGAGCGACATCATGAACGCAGTCTGGAGAGACCGGATACCACTGCAAGCCTCCTCGACGTCGACGACGGTGCGGCCGATCGCGATGGTGTTGCCCTGGGCGAGGGCGGGGATGCCGCAGAGCGAGAGGCCCTCGGCGCTGCAGAGGGTGTTGAGCTGCATGAGGCCCTGGGTGAAGGCCTCCTCGGCCCAGACGGGCCAGGGCAGGGCGGTGAGGGTGAAGCCCAGCGGGAAGGCGAAGTGCCAGAGCCAGCGCCAGCCGCCCCAGGCGGCGAGGACCGCGGCGGTCGAACCGAGGGCGGCCGCGGCCATGTACCAGTTGATCCGGACCCAGTCGGGGTTGGCCTCGTGGACGACGCGCAGGGGCACGAGCGCGAGGGCGACGCCGGTGAGCACCACGGCGGGGATCCAGCCGCGGGCCCGGGGGCGGGGGGGCGCGGCGTCGCGCAGGCGCTCGGCGAAGAGGTAGGCGGCGAGGACCGGGATGGCCCAGCCGTAGCTGTACAGCGGATTCACCCGCCATTCGAGGCTTTGCTGGCTCCAGACGAGCAGCCAGAGGGCGCCCAGCCCGAGGGCGGCCACGAGCAGATCGGAGCGGACACGGAGGGGCGCGGAGACCGGGGTGGCGGGGGTGGACATCGGAGGAGGCGGCGGGAGGTGGAGGAGGGGCGGCGGGCTGCGGCTGCGGGCTCAGGCGGTGGGGGTGGTCTCCTCGCCGCCGTAGGCCTTGTAGTATTCCTTCTGATAGGCGCCGTAGCCCTCGTAGCCGTAGCTGAGCACGCGGGAGTGGGGGAGCTGGTTGAGGACGATGCCCAGCACGTAGGCGCCGGTGTTGTCGAACTTCGCGAGGGTCTTCTTCACGATGCGGCGGCGCACGGTCTTGAACCGGGTGACATAGACGATCTCGGCGGCGTGCCGGGCGAGCAGGAGCGCATCGGGGAAGACGGAGGCCGGCGGGGTGTCGAGGATGACCAGGTCGAAGGAGCGTTTGAGGCGCTCGATCAGCGGGGACTCGACGAGCCGCTCGATGATCTCGGTGGGCTTCTTCACGGCGCCGCCGGCGGTGAGCAGGTGGAGGTTGGGGGAGAGCAGGCGGATGCCGAGATCCTCCTCGGTGGAGGCGGCGATGTCGGCGAGCTGGTGGGCCTGGATCCAGCGCAGGACGCCGCGGTCGTTGGGCAGGCCGAAGAGCCGGTGCAGGGAGGGGCGGCGGAAGTCGCAGTCGACGATGATGGTGCGGCGGCCGTGGGAGGCGAAGACGGCGGCGAGGTTGGCGGAGGTGACGCTCTTGCCTTCGCCGGGGACGGAGCTGCTCACGAGGAGGACCTTCGGGGTGGGGATGTCGCTGCGCAGCTCGATCTCGCTGTAGAGGCCGCGGTAGACCTCGGTGAGGGAGTCGTCGAGGGCGTCGCGGAAGACGGTGGCGTGCTGGTGGGCGGGGATGTTCTTGAAGAGGCGGACGGCGGCGAGGAGGTGGGAGCCGAGCTTGTCCTCGACGTCGGTGGTGGACTTGATGCGTGTATCGAGGAATCCGACGCCGATGGGCAGGCCGAAGAGCAGGAACAGGCCGAGGGCGGCGGCCTTGGCGGCGATCTGGCTCTTGGAGCGGTTGATGGGGGTGCTGGGGATGTAGGCGCGGTCGAAGATCTTGATGTTGGTGTTCTCCATCTGGGCGGAGATGTTGGCGTCGTTGAGCCGGTTCATGATGGCCCGATAGGTGTCCTGCTTGGTGCGGGCGTGCTGCTCGAGGAACTTGTAGTCGACGGAGATCTGGTCGAGGGAGCGGGCCTCGTTCTCGGCGGAGGCGAGCTCGCTCTTGAGCTTGGCGACGTAGTCGTTGGCGAATGCGGTGCGGGAGCGCAGGTCGGCGATCGCCAGATCGAGGTCGCCGGCGAGGCGCTTGCGCGCGATGTCGAGGGCGAGCGCGTTGTCCTTCATCCTGGGATGCTCTTCGAGGTAACGCTCCGCGAGCATCTGGCGGGCGGCGAGCAGCTGCTCGATCTGGGCGCGGGTGGCGCCGATGCTGCCGAAACTGTTGACGAAGGAGACCTCCTCGAGGTCGCGGCCGGTGCGCAGGTAGGTCTCGACCTTGTCGAGCTGGGCCTGGAGGGTGACGAGGTTGAGCTGGGCGCCGACGAGGGACTCGCCGAGGGAGGCGACCTTCTTGAGGACGACGTTCTGGTTCTCGCCGAGGGCGGCCATGTTGTATTTGGCGCGGTACTGCTGGAGGTTGCGTTCGGCCTCCTCGACCTCCTTGCGGGTCTCCTCGGCCTGGTTGCGCAGGAAGACGATGGCGGAGTTGGTGCCGGTCATCGCGAGGTCGATGTTGAAGTCGATGTATTTGCGGGCGTAGCGGTTGGCGATGAGGGCGGCGATCTCGGGGTCGCGATGGGATACGACGATGCCCATGATGGTGGTGTTCTTGCGGGCGTAGACGCGGGCGCGGACGAGGGAGCCGAGCGAGGGCGGCGGCGCGGAGGGGCGCTCGGGGTCGCGGTAGGCGCGTTGGATCCGGTCGACCTCCTCGGGGGTGAAGGAGGCCTGGAGGGCCTCCATGAACGTCTGGCTGCGGATCTGCTCGAGGTGGACATTGAGTTCGACGTCCCGGGTGACGGTGGTGTCGACGACGGCCTGCACGGGCAGCACGCGGTTCTGCCGGGTCTCGAAGAGCAGCGAGGCCTCCGTCATGTACACGATCTCGGGCTTGGGCTGGAGGAGGATGAAGACGATGACGACGGGCAGGGCGACGACGGCGCCGAGCCACCAGCGCTCAAGAAACATCCGCCAGAGGTCCTTGGGGTGGACCGAGAGGGTGCCGCCCGGCAGGGCGGCGGCGGGGACGGTGCGGGCGCTGGGGGCGCCGGTGCGACGCGGGACTTGGTTGTTGGAGGTGGACACGGCGATGAAGTGGATTCCGGAGTTCGGGGGAGCGGGTGCGCTGATCGGGCTGCGCTCAGAAGAGGCGTTCGGGGACCCAGATGCGGTCGCCGGGGTAGATGAGGTAGGTCTTGGCCGTGCCGGTGCCGACCCCGCGGCGGGTGAGCATCGACTCGACATCGAGTTCGATGGTGGTCTCGCGCCCCTGGGCGTCGGTGCGCGTGATCTTCACGGAGTCGGATTTGGCGGTGGGCAGGAAGCCCCCGGCGCGGGTGACGACGTCGGTGATGTCGAGCGCGCTCTTCTCCGGCGGGAAGGCCATCTTGCCGGGGGCGCGCACCGCGCCGAGGATGGCGATGTCGCGGACCGCGTAGGCTTGGACGGAGATGTTGACCATCGGTTTGCGGAGGATGCGCTGCTCGACGTAGAGCTGCTCGATGAGGCGCTCGGCTTCGCGGACACTGCGGCCGGCCAGTTCGATGTCGCCGACGAGGGCGAGCCGGAGGCGGCCTTGGGTATCGATTTTCTGGGCGATGGAGAGCTCGCTCTCGCCGAAGACCGAGATGGCGACGAGATCGCCGACGATGAACTTGTACGCAGGGTCGGTCTTGGCGCCGGCGGGGTCGGCGGCAACGGGTTCGCCGGCCGACTGGGCGGCGACGCCGACGGCGAGGGTGCAGGAGAGCAGGGCGAGGAGGAGGCGGCGAAGGTTGGGCATGGGCGGGTGTGGCCAGTATCAGTTATCCAAGGGCAGGGCGCATTGCTCGAGGAGCCCGGCGGGAAGGCGGGCGAAGTTGGCGTCGCGGTGCACGAGGACGGCGCGCTCGCTCTGGGCGGTGGCGGCGGCGATGGCCTCGAGCAGGGTCAGGGTGTTGCCGGCCTGCTGGATGATCTCCTCGGCGCGGCCGACGATCTCGCGGGTGACCGGAATGGCGGAGATCAGCTCCTCGGCGTACAGATGGAACGCGCGGCTGGCCTCGGCGGGGTCGTGGACGGAGGAGGCGAGCCGGGTCTTCAGCTCGATGAGCGCGATGGCGGGTACGCCGACCTCGACGGCGTTGTCGGCCAGGAGGGCGTTGACCTGCTCGGCGCCGGGCTCGTGGAAATAGTGGGCAAGGATGGCCGAGGTGTCGAAAACGTGGGTGATCATCGGGTGGGCTTGGGGGAGTTCGTGGCGGTTGCGCCGCCCAGGTAGGGCCGGCCGGCCCCGAGCAGGCCGTTGGCGATGGCCTTGCGGTCGGGCAGGACGCGCACGCGGATGACCGCGGGTTGGTTGGTGGCTTGCCACTCGAGGCGGCTGCCGGGGACGATGCCCATCGCGGCGGCCAGCTTCGCGGGGATTGTGATCTGATGTTTTCCGGTGACCGTGGTGATCATGGGGTGGTGGGTCGGGCGGCGATCGGGTGGCGGAGTCGATGATCGCGGAAGGGCAAGCTACCGCCCTTGGCGGCAGGCCGGGAGATCGGCCTTGCTGCGTGCGAGCCCCGGGAGCGGATGGGGCGGATGGTGATCATGCGAGTCCGGGACTCGTGGCGGCGGGCTAACCGCAGGGCGCCAGAAGTTCCGGAGGAAAGTCGAGGGAGGCCGGCCCGGTGCGCCGCAGGGCATCGGTCGGCAGGCAGACGCGAAGATCTTGGCCGAGCAAGGCGAGGAGCACCCAGGCGCGGCTGCGGCCGGAGTCGAACGTGACGATGCGGCCCTGGCTTCCGGCGAGGCAGCCGGTGAGGACTTCGATCCAGTCGCCGGGAGCGAGCACCGGCACGCAAGGTTGCGTGCCCGTGGCGTGGGTGCGCAGGAGCTCGATCAACGGTTCCGGCACTGCGGGTGTGTGGTCCCCGAAGTGGACCAACCCGGTGACATCGGGCGTGCTGAGCACGAACCGCGAGTCGTTGGGCAGGCGGAAGCGAGCGAACAGGTAACCAGGAAAGAGCGCTTCGGTGGCGACCACGACTCCCCCTGTCACGCGGGGGCGGCGGATGGCCAACCGCGGGGCGAAGGTCTCGACGCCGGTGCGCTCGGCCAACTGGAGCGCGGCGAAGTGCTCACGCTTGAGGCGGGCACGCAGGCAATACCAGCGAAGCGGAGCTTCCGTGTTCATGTGGCTCGCCCGGCGCAGCGGAGCGCGCGGTTCGGGAGCGGAGGGCGCGCCGCAGCGAGTCCCGGCATGACCGGCGAAGGAAATCGCGACGTGGAAACGGTGCGCTTCATGGAGTCGAGCAAATCAAGGAAAACGGCGATCGGCACTTGGTAAGTATCAGCCCCGAAAATGGCGCAATCGATGAACCAGTTCCCAGTCGTATTTGACAAGGTTTTTACACCCCTATGCCCATAAACCCGATCCTTGAAATCGGGGAAACTCTTACGGTTGATCAGGGAAGTCTGTAGCCGTCCTGCCTCGGCGGGATTTCCGCGGTGTGCGCACGATCATGGAGTCGCGGCCAGCTTGTGTGGCTGCGACTCGGCAGGGGGGGGCGGGGCTCGTGGCAGTTTCTCGGCACTCCCCTGGCGTGGCGAGGCCGCCGGTTTCGGGAGCAGCGTGCAACGCGTTTGGCCGAGGATGCGCGCAGGCGCCCGAACGCTGGCGGTGGCGCGCGGCCCAAGGCTCCGGGCTACGCGCCGGGGCGCGTGCGCTCAATGCGGGGAGCGGCGTGCCCTCCCGCGTCCCCGCGCTCGGCTCGGCGGGAGTGACGGTCCAGCGCGGACGGTGCCCGGCGGCTCCTCAACTCGACGAGGCGAGTTTGCGGGCGAGCGTGTCGGCAAGAAGCTTCTCCTCCGGGAGAGCGTCGCCGGCGGAGAAGCCGGCGAGGTACTTGCGGGCATCGTCGATCTCGCCGGCCGCATCGTGCAGCAGTGCGAGGACCAGCGAGAGGTCGATCTCGGGGGACATCCGGACCGTGGGGTTGCCGAGGATTTGGAGGCTGGCGCGGGCCTGGCCCTGCCGCCAGAGGGAGAGGGCCAAGGCGCGCGCGGCGAAAAGGTCGGAGGGGTTCTGGTCGAAGGCTGCCTTGGCCGCGACGTGCGCCTCGGTGGTGTTGATGCCGGCGAGGAGGCTGTAGTAGGCGAACCGGGCGCGGTTGCCCGTCGTGGCGTTGGTGGCGCGGTTGGCCGCTTCGTAGACGCGGGCCAGATCGGTGGTGCGGTGGAGGCGGGCGTAGTAGCCGGCGACTTCGTCCAGTGCGGCTTGGTCGGCGGAGTCGCGTTGGAGGATGCGGGCGAGCAGGTCCATCCGCTCTTCCTCCCAGTTCCATGTGCCGGCGAGCGTGGCGAGCACGCGTTGCAGGTCCGGGCGGGTGCCGACGGAGTTGATGGCCATGCGCCAGGTGTTGCGGGAGTCGCCGAGGCGGTCGAGGCGTCGCTGGGCGTAGGCGAGAAGGGCGAGGCGAACGAAGTCGCGATTCTCCCAGGGCGCGGAGCCGAGCTCCTTCGCCAGTGCCTGATAGTCGTCGCTGGCATAGAGGGAGTCGGCGAGCTCCATCGGGAGCGAGGGTGTGGCGCGCAGGGATTCAGGGAGCAGGGCCAGCAGGCTCTTGGCGGCGGTGGCCTGGCGGCGGGAGGCGACCGTCTCGGTGATGGCGGAGGTCCGGGCGGTGCTGGCCCGGTGGCGGTCGATTGCCGTGCGGGTGTCGGCGGCGATGCGCTTCTCCTCGGGGAGCAGCCGGCGGTCGTCGACTGTGGCGAGGAGGACGTCGGCCTCCTCGTGGCTGCCGTTGGCGGCGAGCACGGCGGCCTGGATGACGAGGCGTTCGGGCTGCCAGAACTGGAGGGAGTCGAACGCGGCGAGCAGGGTGCGGGCCTGGTCGGGATGGCCGGAGCGGAGCAACGCGAGGGCGTGGGTGGTGGCGTAGTAGGGGTTCTTGGGATCGGCGGTGTAGATCTCGCGGGCGAGCGTCGCGGCCCGGGCGGTGTTGGCGCCGAGGAGCAGGGCGGTGTAGGCGTAGTTGTTCTTGGCCACCGCGTCGCCCGGGCCGGCCTCGAGCAGGCGGGCGAAGAGGCGGTTGAGGTTGGCGGTGTTGCCCTGGGCGCGCTCGTAGGCGAAGAGCTGGCGCTGCACCTTGGGGTCGGAGGGGGTCTGCTGGAAGAGGCGCCAGAGCACCTCGATGCGCTGCTCGACCCAGCCCCAGCGGGTGGTGTGGGCGAGGAGGCGCTCGAGGCGGGCGGGGCTGGTGCCGGCCTGGGTGAGGGAGAGCCGCCAGGTCTCGCCGAAGGCGGCGAGGTTGCCGCGCTCGCGTTGGGCGATCGCGATCATCACGAGGCGCTCGAAATCGAAGTCCTTCCATTGGCGGTCCTTGAGGGAGGCCTCGACCTCGGCCCACTCGCGCAGGGTGATCCGCGCCTCGGCCAGCGCGAACTGGACGAGCACCGCCTCCGACGTCGGTGCCGGGAAGGCGGACAGCCACGCCTTGGCCTGGGCCGCCTTGTCGATGGAAATCAGATACTGGGCGACGCGGGCGATGTCGGCCGGGGCGGTGCCGGCGAGCGTCTGGAGCTGCTCGACGGCGGCGGGGAAGTTGTCGGGCTCGTAGCGGCGCATCGCCTCGGCCAGGACGACAACCTGGGCGACGGTGAGGGTCGGTTCCCGCCGGAGCAGGGCGAGCAGCTCCCCGACCTCGCCCTCCTGCTTGTGTTGCATCGTGTCGGTGAGGAGCAGGGTGAGGGCGCGGGCGCGCAGCGCCGGATCCCCGGCGAGGGTGCGGATCTCGGCGCGCACCTCGGAACGGCGGTCGGCGGCGGCCTCGGCGAGGCGGATCTGCGCCAGCTCGAGGCGGGCGGCGCGGTTGTCGGGCCGCAGCTCGCAGAGGGTGATGAGGTGGAACTTGGCCTGGATGAAGTCGCCATTGCGCAGGCACACCTGGGCGGCGAGCTCGTGGAACTCGGCGGAGTCGCGGGCCTCGGCCCCGGCCTGGTCGACGGTGCGGGTGGCGACGGCGTCGGCGCGCAGGACGAGCGCCCGGCGCAGCAGCCGCATCCGGTTCTCGAGGGTCGGGTCGAGGGCGAGCAGGCGCTGGAGATAGAAGAGCGCGTTGGGGTCGTCGCGTTTCTCGGCGATCTCGGCGGCGAGCCGCCAGCTGGAGACGTTCTGCTGGTTGGCGGCGAGGTTCTTGCGGACGAAGAGCAGCGCGTTCTCGAAGTCGCCCTGGTCGAGGAGGGTGCGGGCGCTGCGCTCGAAACTGGCGGCCCGGTACTGCTTGTAGCGCGGCCAGGCGACCTTCTTGGCGAACAGGTATCCACCGCCCAAGACGATCGGGAGGGCGACCGCGAGGGAAACGAGGAGGGTTTTCTTCGTCAGTTTCATCGGAGGGAGGCGGCGACTGGAATGCCCCGGGCGGGGGAGGGACGGAGGCCAACGGGCTGCGCGCGGATGGGCGGGGCCCGGGCCGGCGCAGAATCAGGGAGAGCGTTGGCGGGAGCGGGGGGAAGTCAAGGGGCGGCGCCTAGGGGTTTCCCGGATACGAGGGGCGCGGCGGGCCGGCTCGTTGACGCCGGCGCGCGCGCCGCCAACATGGCGCGCACAACGATGCGCATCATCATCTGGGGAATCAATTATGCGCCGGAGCCGACGGGCATCGCGCCGTTCAACACCGGGCTGGCCGAGTGGCTGGCGGGGCGCGGCCACGAGGTCGAGATGGTGACGACGTTCCCGTACTACCCGGAATGGCGGAAACGCCGGGAGGATCGGTGGTGCGGGTACCGGACCGAGCGCACGACGCGGGTCGCGGTGCGGCGCTGTTGGCACTACGTGCCGCGGCGGGTGACGGCGGCACGGCGCATCGTGCACGAGGCGAGTTTCCTGGCGACGTCGCTGCTGCGGATGGTGCTGCTGCGCCGGCCGGATGTCCTGGTGGTGGTGTCGCCGCCGTTGGCGGCGGGCGTGCCGGCGTGGGTGGTGTCCCGGCTGTGGCGACGCCCGTATGTCTTCCATGTGCAGGATCTGCAGCCGGACGCCGCCGTGGGACTGGGGATGCTGCGGCCGGGCCGGTTCACGCGGCTGCTCTATGCGCTGGAGCGCCTCGCCTACCGCAAGGCGGCGGCGGTGTCGGGGATCTCGGACGGCATGTTGGCGGCGTTCCGCGCGAAGGGCGTGGAGGACGATCGGCGGGTTTTCTTCCCGAACTGGGTGGCGGATACGCTGCCTGGGGCGGCGACGGCGCCGGAGCGGGCGGCCGCCCGCCGGGCGTTTGCGGCGCGGCATGGCACGCCGGCAGAGGCGTTCCTGCTGGTGTACTCGGGCAACATCGGGATGAAGCAGGGGCTGGGTGTGTTGGTCGACGCGGCCGCAGCGAGGCCGGCGGACGGGGCCGCGCCGTGCTGGATCGTGGCGGGCGATGGCGCGGGCAAGGCGGCGCTGGTGGAGGCGGCGGCCCAGCAGGCGACCGGTGCGGTGCGGTTCCTGCCGCTCCAGCCCGAGGAGGCGTTCGCGGAGATGTTGATCGCCGCGGACGTCTGCGTGATCACCCAGCAGAAGGGCTCCGGGCAGTTCTTCTTCCCGAGCAAGCTGCTCACGGCGCTGGGGCGGGCGAAGCCGGTGCTGGCGGTGGCCGACCGCGGGAGCGAGCTGGCGCGGGCGGTGGAGGAGGGCGGATTTGGTCTGGTGGCGGAACCCGACGACCCGGCGGCGGTGGCGCGAGCTGCGGCGGCGATGGCGACCGCTGGCGAGGGCCAGCTCACGGAGTGGGGCCGCAACGGGCTGGCGTGGGTCGGCCGGTTCCGGCAGTCGACGGTGCTCGGGGCGTTCGAGGCCGGGCTGGAGCGGATCGCGCGTGCGGCCCGCCACTGAAATCCCGGACGCGGGGCCGGGTTGTCCGGCGTGTGCCGGCAGCTAGTCCTGTGGTGCGGCGGCGGAGACTGATGCCTCGGGCGCCGGCGGGGCGACCGGTGTTCTGCGCTCGGAGGCGACCGCGCCGGCGGTGAGGCGGAAGGGCTGGATGAACTTCGCCGGCGTGGGCATGCCGTAGCAGCGCGCGGGCGCGTACCGCCAATGGCGGACCGCCGCCAGGCAGGCTTCGCCGAAATCGGCCCGGGAGGCGGACTTCACCTCGACACGGGTCACGAACCCGTAGGCGTTGGTTTCGACCAACAGATCCGCGGAGGCGAAGGTGCCGAATTGCTCAACCGTGAACCGGGGCAGCTTGGCCCGGTAGGGCGCCGGTGGATCGACGGGCACGCCGGCCAGCGCGGTCGCGGTGCAGGCGAGGAACAGCAGGGCGGAGTGGAGGGCCGTGGACATGGCGGGCGTTGACGCTCTGCCTACAACGGCCCTCCGGGACCGTTACTTGAGCACGGATTGCGGGGCCGGCGCCCGTGCCCGGCTAGGAGGTCGGCCAGGGTTCGATGACGTGCTCGTAACGTTCGCCGACCTTGCGGACATGGCCGAGGGCCGGGAAGGGCATGTGCGCGCCGAACATGCGCGTGCGGTCGGCGGCGGCGCGGTCGAGCAGGCGCTTGCGCGTTGCACTGCCGAGGTCGGGCTGCACGTCGAACGCGATCGGTACCTCGGGATGGGCGAAGGAGATCGCGTGATGGTGCAGTGTGTCCACGAAGTGGAGCAACTGGGTGTTCCCCGAAGAGAACTGGAGCGCGATGTGGCCGGGGGTGTGGCCCGGGGGCGTCGATGATCTCGAGCCCGTCGATCAACCGGTCGCCGGGGGCGATGAACTGCCACCGGGACCGGAGCGCCCCGAGGTATTCCTGCGCGCGGGCGATGGCCCCGGCGCGGGCTTCCGCGGGGACGCCGGAGGCGGAGAGGTCGGGAGCGGAACCGGTCCAGAACTCGAATTCCCGTCGGTGGATGAAGTGCCGGGCGCGGCCGAAGACCGGGGCCTTCGTATCCGGGTCGAGGAGTCCACCGAAGTGGTCCCCGTGGGCGTGGGTGAGGATGACGGCGGTGATCTGCTCGGGTTGCACCCCGATGGCGGCGAGCCGTTGGCGGAGTTTGCCGTTGGTCGGGCCATAGAGCGGGCCGCAGCCGGTGTCGACGAGGACGAGTTCGGTGCCCATGCGTACGAGCAGGACGTTGAAGGGGATTGAGAACCGGTCGGCAGGCAGGAACGCGGCGGCGAGCGCGGCGGTGAGTTGCGCGCGGTCGGCCTTCGGCCACGGCGCCTGGTCGAGCGGTCCGCCGAAACCGCCGTCGGCGAGGGCGACGGCGTCGAAGTCGCCGATCTTGAAACGGCAGTAGCCGGGCTGTTCGCCGGCGAGATCGGGCAGTGTATCGGGGGCGGGGCCGGTTGCTGCGGGGCCCGCGGCGGCGGCGTGGGCGGCGAAGGAAGGCAGGAGGGCGGCGGCGCCGGCAAGCCCGAGGTAACGCAGGGCATCGCGTCGCGAGAGGGAGGAGGTGTTTGGGTGCATCGTCGAGGGAATGGGCGGAGATTTGGCGGAACGGATGGATTCGCAACCGCACCGGCTTCAACGGCACCTCCGGCGGGGCGGCAGCACTACGGCTGGCCCAGCTCGTCGTGCCATCTCCAGTGCCATGGCTCGTAGACGACGCCGTACGGGTTGCCGCGGGGATAGGAGAG
>ENA-UPSM01003813-UPSM01003813.1-activated-sludge-metagenome-genome-assembly--contig:-NODE-3813-length-16469-cov-6.295358_pt1 | contig 16469 bp, 18 predicted proteins | sample MGYA00238181_ERZ773283 | MGnify/ENA primary metagenome ERZ773283 (study PRJEB29023, sample SAMN05720199) | activated sludge metagenome | isolation source: Anaerobic digester | place: Japan...
TGCTGTCGGCAATTCAGCCCCGTGAGCAGGCTGGTCACGCTCGGCGCCGTCCACGAACACGTCGAGTAGCAGTTCGCGTACATAACAGAATCCCGTGCGAACGCGTCGATGTTCGGCGTGGTATTGCGCTCATACCCGTAGCAACCGACGTGATCCGCCCGGAGCGCGTCCAGCAGCACGATCAGGACGTTCGGCCGCTCTTGCGCGGCCTGGATGCCCCCGCACCCCGCAAATACGCACATCGCGATAATTATGCACACAAAAACCTGTAAACGCATGTCCCTACCTCCATGGTTCTATCACAATATACCATAGAGGCGCGTGGAAATTCGCGGGAAGCTCAGCCGAGCCCGGCCAGGACCTCGTACGTCTCAGCGAATCTCTCCGCATTGCACACCGTGCACTGGCCGTCCTCGCTCTTGACTATCCAGTCCCCCGCATGCACCGTCTGCGGACCGTCCCCGCCTCGTATGACGATGCAGGTGTCCCCGTCCCCGTTGACAAACACGTACGTCCGCGACTCGCCCACGAACCGCGTAACGCGCTGGATCGTCAGCGTGTGCATGTTCGCAAGGCGTACGGCCGTGACGCTCTCCCGCCGCGTGCGCGCCTTGACGATCATCCGCGCGCGAGCTTTTGTGCGTTAGCGCACATGGATTCCAATAGCCGTACGCCCGCGGCGTATCCCGCTACCAGCCCCGCCCGTAATTTCTGGGTTTCAAACTCGAGCGTGTCAATCTCCACGTCCTCCGGCCGAACCTCGCGGATCGTGATCACCTTCCCCTCACTTCGCCCGGCGCGAATCTCCTGGTTCCGACGCTCGATCGCCCGTACGTCATGGTCCTGGTTCGCCTGGTACAAGAGGCGCATCACATGCCCCACCATGTTCCACCTCGAGCGTTGTCCCCGCGGGCCCTTCCGGGCCTTCGCCGTGTGGCAATGGAGCACCAGGATCGCATGGCAATCGGGGATCAGCGGCTCCATCGGGGAATTGTCCACGACGCCCCCATCGACCCACCATCGGCCGTTAATCTCCACCTGGGGGAAGATCGCGGGGATCGCCGCGCTTGCGAGCAGCCACTCCCGCAGATGAGGGTCTCCGGTCTGCCATGTCCCGGGCTCGCCTGTTTCGCGATCACACGCCTGGATGTAGAGCTTGACGCCGCTCGAGTTGATCGCCGGCTCGCTCACGTGCGCATCGACCAACCGCTCCAGTCCCGCCGTTCCGCAGAACGAGGCACTGCCAAGTTTTGCCACACGCCACCACGAAAACACGTCCCGGCGTTTCAGGTTCCACCAGAGATTCCATAGCTCCCTGAATCGTCCCTGCACCGCCATGGCGCCGTTCAGGGCCCCCACGCTGGCGCAGCTCACGGCCACCACATCCCCGCGGCGAAACAGCGGCGCCAGGGCTCTCAGCATGCCTGCTTGCACCGCGCCGGCCGCGCCGCCGCCCGGAAGGCACACGCCGATCCTCAGCCGCTCAGATCCGCAACGTTCCATTTCACGGCCCTACCCCTCCGCATTTCACCTGGACCCCATCTCCCATATCGCGGCTGCGGCCGCGACCGCGCCGCCGGCCGCGAATGCCGCTATCACTTTCCACGCAGCCCGGCTTTGAAGCACGCGAATGAGCAGCCGCCGCATACGCGCCTTCGCCCGTTCGCGCCGGCGAACGCTCGCCCACAGCCGGCGCACATCGTGTCGAACCGCATCGAGCTTCCACACCAGCCCGTGCTCCGGCGAGCCGTCCCCCGTCAGCAATTCACGGTTCGCGACCGTGATCGCTTTCAACTCGCCAATATCAGACCGTGTGTCCTCCCGGTACTCCGCCAGGCGCCGTTCCAGGGCCGCCTGGTGGTCCCCCAACCGTTTGTCAATCGATGTCGCCAACCCCCGAATTTGTTCCAGCATCCCCCGGCGTACCGCCTCACAAAACTCAGGGGTCCAATCTCCCACGGCATATCTCCTAATTATGTGAGTTTCCTATACCTGTTCCGCATAGTTTTTATACGGTGTCGGATCAAACGGATTAGCCTGCCAGTCAAACTGAAGCGGCAGAGAGTTCTCTTCCATGAACTTGGCAAACACGCCATCAGCGTCCACGATGCAATCGAAGCGGGGGAATATCTCAACATTCATGTAACTGTGGGCTATATTGGTCACGTACAACCCATGCGTGGTTGGTGGATAGTGATCGGTGAACTCGCAGGCTATCTCTATTTCGCCAGTCTCGCGGAGTAAGTGGCTCTCAAAAGCGGAATTGCTGACTTTTTGGCGCGTGACAGTGATTCTGCCGTCACAATACCATCTGATGGGCCGATAGCCTGGAATCCCATACTCATAAATGGTGCCCCCGGGCATGGTAAAGCCCGACGGTACGGTAATCTCAGCGCCCCAGCTGGTGCTGAATCGCCATTCGCGCGCTGCCACGGCGGGGGTTGCGTACGTGCCGTACCAATCGCCGAACCATACGTGCTGGTGCACTTGTTTGACTGTGCAGTAGTCCAAATAGCGGCACCAGAGCGGTACAATGCCAGTAACCGGCTCGCCTGTGTTTTTGTAGGAGCTATACTTTGGCTTTCCAACTTCTTGAAAGTGCTCGCACGAGAGTACGCGGTTCGTTTTTCTGCCCGTGGGCAAATAGGACGTGGCTAGGGAGTACGGCGGGCCCGTGGGTCTCCATCCAACGCCGGGGACGTAACCGCCAGTGAATTGCGCGGCAAGAGCATCACACGGGGGATGGGGTGTCCGGTAAGCGATAATTAGTCCGTAGCTGTCATACCAGTAGGGCAACCATGTCGTGCCAAGAAACCAGTCTGGCCAGCCGGCGTTGTAGGATACCCTACCATTATGAAACGTAACGGTCTTCGTGTCGTCGTGCCATTGGTACATGTGTGATGGTAAGAAGTTGCTTTCATAGTTAATCTGGTGTATCCGTAGCGCACCAATGATCTTGAGGATGTCCACATAGATCTTCGCGCGCGTCAGGCTGTACGCGTTTGACGCGCCCTCACGCTCGATCAGCCCGTGGCCGCCTTCGATCCCGGCGTCGGCAAAGATGTCTTCGTAATTGTTCGCGGATTCGTAGCGCTCGTATGGCTCGGAGTGCCTCCGGTAAGAAAGATACAACGGCGTGATTTGATCTTCTTCGCTGCCCCTGAGAAGCCGGATCAAAATCCACTCAATGAAGACGTGCACCGTGTTCTGATTCATCCCGGGAATGATGCCGTTGTAGTCCAGGTCCGTCAGGTACGTGGCATGATCGCCGTCCACCCACGGATTGCGCTCGTCCAGGTTCGTGGGCTTCAGGCGCGGATACACGTTGAAACCGTGCAGGCGCGGGGCTGGGTAAGGATCTGGAGGCAGCACGAAGAAGCTGCGATCGGGATACGAACCATAACGCTTACAACCAGCGTCTACGGGGCTTACATCGTTCGTCAATGGGTGCGGCCCATCGTAGAAATCCATGTACCAATAGCGGTCAAGGTAGTGCTGGTACGGCCCTTCGTGCGAGGATGGAGATACCCACTCCAGGCGCTCTTCGCCAACGCTTGTCATCACCTGGCCGTCGAACTGCTCTTCCAGATTTTGCAGCGACAATTTCGTTGGCGTCCGGAAGTGTACGCCGCCCGTGGCCTGCCTCACCGCCTGCATGGGCGAAGAGAATGCCGGATTCGCCATGAAACCGTATGTGATGAGCCACTTGCGCAGCCAGTATTCGAGATAGATTTTTTGCAGCACCATAGGCAGATCGCTGTGTTTGAACCCGCCTTCTATCGAGGCGATGAACTCGTGTATCGGCTGCAGAAGCGAGGCCACGTTACGTACTCTTAGTCTTGAACATTTCCACAGCGCCCACCTGGCTCAGGCACACGTATCCGTCATCTACGCGAAGCCACAGCCGCTGTGTGTTCTTCGCAAATGCGAGCGTGGGTGTCTTCCATGGTTCCCACAGATCCTCGAGCTCTCGTTCTTCCTCCACGATCCTGATTGTCGAGCTTCCCCCGCCCCCTACCGGCACTCGCACCGGCAGCCGGGAGAGTTCGCGCCGCAGTTCGTCCACCTGGCGTTCGAGCTGTTCGATCTTGCGCAACAGGTGAGTTTCGGCGTTCACGGTTTTCCCCTCCGTCTCAAGCTCGGCCGGCGCCCGAGAATCTCGCTGAATCGCAGTTCGTCAAACCCTGTGCGGATCCGTGTCTGGAACGCCTGGAAATCCCATTCCCGCCGCGTCACGACTGTCCCCACATCGATCGCCGTGAGACTCCCCACCGCGGCGCGGATCAACTGCCCTACGGGATGCGCAATGGAGATCTGTTTATCGATCGTGAGTTCGAGCGTGCTGTGCGCCGTGCCGTACCACGCTTTGGCGAGCGCGGCGATCGCCCGCAGTTGCGCTCCGTCATCGCGAATCACCCCGCTCGTGGCCGGCGTGAACTCCCCATTGACGACATCGCATACAGTCCCGGGCACCACGTACCAGACCACGCATTCGGGCACTTCGATCGTCTTCACCTGTCGGCCGGGTGCTTCGGGCACCTCAACCACCACACGCAGCCGCTCATCCAGGGCCACCTGCACCGTGATCCCAAGCCCCGTATAATCGGCTACCGGGTCAACGCCCGTAGGGTCCGCGCCGTTAAACCAGTTATGCGCGAGCAGATGCCCGCGCTTCCCGTCCACGCGGACCGCCAGTTCACGGTCCGCCAGCGTCAGCCGCATGAAATATTCTTCTTCGCTCCATAGCAGCCGCTCCAGCAACTGATACTTATCATCCTGGTCTTTCACGAACGCGAACGGCTGTTCATAATCCGGTTCTCCCTCCTCCCCGCCGCTCTCTTCCCATGGCAACCACCGTTCAAATACCATGCCCGACCGCCAGACAGTTGCCCTCGTGTCCGGCTGCACGATCCCGTTATCGTCGCAGGCGGGCGCCGCATTGCCCGTCACGCCCCCCGTCCCGTCATCCCCCATCCAATTCCACGTCTCCGGCACACGAAAGTATCGGTACACACGGTCGTATTCCTGGCCCGCGCGCCGCCGGTCCGCGTCTTCAGGCGTCGTCGCGCCCGCGGCCTTGTACGCGATCTCGAGCGCCGTGGTCCACCCCTTTTGGAGCCCGCCACCCGCAACCGAGAGCGAAAACGTCGAATAGATCGGCCCGCCCAGCACTACGATCTTGCGATACCGGTCAATGTCCGAGAAATGGGCCGTGGCACGCAGATCCCGGCTCCCTACCCAATCGACCACCGCTTGGTCCGCGTTAGCGGGCGCCGTGAACTCGCCCACCGCTACCGGGTCCGCAAGAGTGGAGTAGACGTGCACGGCAATATCGCCGCCGTCCGCTGTGCTGGGGCGCAACACCCAACCGAGTCCGCGCCGGCGATCGATCAGGCGATCCAGCGCGTCGCATAATCGCATCCGGTAGAGCTGGTGGATCTCCTTGATTTGCTCCAGGGCGTTCACCTCCCCCGTGAGCGTCCAGGTGTGATTCGCCGGAGCGTAGGCTTTCAGGAGAAGCTCCACAATGTCCCGGTTGCTCCACATTTCCTTATCGTCAGAAAACACGTAGTACCCATCGGCGCATTTGGCTGTGCTCCGGTTGCCCTCGATCGTCCAACCGCGGCGCCCCGTGCCGTTGCAGGTGAGCGGGCGGAAGATCCACCCGGCGTCCGTGCGAAACTCGAGTATCTCGTGGCGTAGCAGATAGTCCAGGCTCAAAGCCCGTAGCATCGTCCGGCCGCTGTCCAGGTTAGCCCGGCCCCACAGCTCGTTGTCCTCATCGGGTATGATGCCCACCCACAACGGCGCCCAGCCGTACGCGTCCCGCGCGCACACGTCGATATACCGCCCACGGTACGCCTCGTACGGGTAGATCCAGAAGTCCAGATCCTGGTGCTCCATCAGTTCGCCGTGGTAGATCTCGAACGTCGCGTTGCCGCCCGTGCCCGCTTGCTCGACAGCGTTGAGCGGGCGCAACCGAGGCGCCCATTCCCATGGATCGGTCCATGCGGCTTTTGTGCGCACCACGATCTCCGGGAGCATTCGGACCACTGGTCCGGCGTCCGGCCCGTATATCACTGTCGATGCCACAGTTCGTTCCTGTTCTCTGCTATGGTTCCTCGATCGCCCCGATCAGCACGCGCAACGTCGCGGGCCGCGCCACGATCTCCAGCCGGTCAGGGTTCGTGATAGTCAACGCAGCCCCGCCCGCCGTGGCCGCCTGCACCGGCACGGCGATCTTGCCGTCCGTGGTCTTCAAAGCCCGCCAGAACACACGGGATTCACTGTTCGCCGTCTCGCACGTCAGCACGGCATACGGCGAATTGGGGATCTCCCGGTACGTCGTGGTTACTCCGTCCGAAGCCCGCACAAACTGGACCAGCGTGCGATCGTATTTGAACTGCCACGTGTACGGAGGCTCGGGCATGGTGTACGCCAGCGCGTTATCGTGTCCGTCGATTTGCGTGATTTCGGCGCAAACAACGACTCTGACAGCGTACTCTTGGCCAACACGTACCAGCGTGTACCCGGCGGGCTCCCCCCACACCATTCCCGCGCCAGCGATTATCGCGCAGAGCCAGATCCGCATTTTTTGTCCCCTTTCTTGTGCCGTACCTTCCGCCAAATCCATGGGATTCCCAAGACGACAACAGTCGAAACGAGTTTCATCCAGGGTTTTTGTTGCAAGCCGGCCGGGCCGGGGTAACTGTGATTCGCGTCATTTTCCGGATCATGCTCGGGCATGTCGGCTCCTTTCTGTGGCTACTGATCCAATCCTGGGCGCCATAACGGGCCCCACCGGCGCGGACCGAGCGCGGCCGCGTCCGTGTGAATAAACGTCGGGTACACTCCGATCCCGCCGTCCCTGAATACCGAGACCTGGCGGGCCACCTTGTATAGCATCTCCGGCGTGAGCCCTTGAACCCGCCAATCCACGGCGAGACCACGCAGATGCTGGCTGTCAGGCTCTCCCCCAACCTTCGTATTGTGTTTCGCGCACCGGCACCACGAGTTCACGATCACCGGTTTTTGGACCAATGCGCGGATGATCTCCATCGCGCTCACTACTTTGGGCACCACGATCAGAAAGCCGCACCCGCACCGGCACGCGATCTCGTGTTCGGCAAAATGCGCCGATATGGAATGTGGCTCTTCCATGTTACGTCTTCACCTTCAAGTTGACCTTGACACCCTGCCCGGCCAGGATCGCCTGCACCTCGTCGTACAGCTCGCGCAGCCGCACGTACTCATCCACCGTTACGCCGTCAACCAGAATCGCCTGCACCTCCGCGACGATCAGTTCCACGCGCGCCAGGTCCGCACGCAGCGGCGGCGTGGATTCCGCCCGCTCGGCCGCCGCGAGTTGCAGCGCGGACTGCCCCAACGCGATCGCCGCGCTCAGGAACTCAGGATCGATCCGCCTCTCCTCGACAATGCGCCCGTCCGGGTACGTCGTAGTTGTTGATGCGCAGCCGACGGCTGCGAGAACCGCGAGTGTGATAATTGAAAACCGTTTCATGTCGCTCCTTTCGTTACACGGTACCGGGATCGTTACCCGGTGCCGGGATCGTTTACGCAATTACTCTCGGATGTTCCACCACCACCGGATCGTTGTACGCTGTCAACGTGCGCCCGCCCTTGAGATCCTGCAGGCCGCGCACCAGCGGCCAGTACGCGAGCAGGTTCTGCGGGCGGATTGATGCTGGGGAAAAACCTTTAGCCAGCGCAGCCACGTCCGCCGCGTACGCCGACGCTGCGAGATCGATGTTGTACAGCGCGATTTCCGCCAAAGAACCTGCAATCGCGCGGTAATACATAGCGCCGGAGAGCTGGACAAACCACGGGTTACCGTTTGGAAATTTCGCGCTGGACTTCGCCGCAAATGCCCCGCCATCGAGCGAGAGAAATAGCTTGGTATCCGCCCTGTTCGCCGTCGCGATCACCGTGTGCCAAGTGGACGCCGAAAACCCTGTCGCGCTGTCTATGTAATAGTCGGCACCTTCGCGGGTCGACGTAAATCGCACGGGATCACCGCTAAGTTCCCCGCACGCTCGTAGCAGGTACATGTTCGACTTTCCATTCGTATCCGTAAACCGCAGCGTCGCGATCGTGTGATTGTCGTCTACGTTCTCCGCGTTGAACCGCGCGAAGATGCTAAGGTAGTCCGTCCCGTGGAACGCCGGAGATGGAGTAGCATGCAAATACGCATCCAAAGGACTATTCTCAGGATCGCGATGAAACTTATACGCCACGGACCACCTCCTGCACCGCCGGGTCCGCCGCTCTCAGCGCATCGATCGCCTGCACCGCCTGCGTGTCCGTGCCGCGTTCAATCACCCGCACCAGGCTCGGAGCGTCACCCACCTGCAACAACCTCTCCATCGCTGCGCTGGTGTCTCTGCGCGCGATCTCTAGCACCGCCTTCGCCAGCCGCGACGGGTCCGCGCGTTCAACGAGCAGCGCCAACGCCTCGTCACCCTCCACCCCGGCCACGCGCGCAGCAACCTCGTGCAGCAGCCACAGCGCGTCATACTCCCAGTCAGCCGGTATCCGCTTCACCAGCCCCTCAATCGTGTCATCCACGCCGTCTGGGTAGTCCTTCTCGAACCATTTCAACGCGCGCTCGCACGCGTTCCAATCCTTCAGCAGTTCCAGCGTTATTTTCACGAACTCGTCTCCTTCACGTGCACCACGACGATCTCCACGTCTTCGCTCGCCGTGTCCGCCTCGTTATCGGCGTCCCGCGTAACTTTCAGCCGGTATGCTTCGCCCGCCGCCACCGAATCCATTTGCGAACCGTCCGTGAACGTGATCGCCGCCTTCTTCGTTTTCCCACACGTCGCCGAAACCGCCGTCGTCGTTGTCCGTGCCGTGGCGAACCCGTCCTCGTCCAAGTCCTGCGACTCGCTGCCCACACGCTCGAACGCTGCTGTCCATACGACGTTCCCGGACGTGGCCGACGTCGCGGCAAACTCAATCTCCACCGTCACGCCCCCGCCGCCGTACCGGATCGGCAGCACGTCTACCCACAGCGCCGCCTCGTCCGTGGCCGCGTCGAAATCCAATACCGGCGTGTTATTCCTCGTGTCGATCGTCGCGTACGCCGTCGCTGTGGGGAACGAGTCGCGCGGACGTAGGACACACAGCGTGTCTTTCACTGCGCTGTCCACCGCCGCGAACTCCAGCCCGTCAGCAGTCGATTTCACGCGCACATATTTCCCACCCTGATCGGTGTACGCCGAAGGCGCGTCGTTCAACTCCGTGAATGCAGCAACGCCGCTCGCGCCCGTGCCCGTCACAAATTCCAGTCCATCAGCCGTGCTGTTTACGCGGACGTATTTTTCCGCCTGCCCCGTGTATGCAGAGGGTGCGTCGCTCAGTTCCGTGAACGCCTCGGCGCCCACCGCGTCGGCCGCAAACTCCAGCGCGTCTTCGGTGCTGTTCACCCTGACGATTTTCCCCGCTCCGCCCGTGTACGCGCTCGGCACGTCCGTGAGATCGGTGAATACACCAGCGCCGCCTCCGCCGCCCGCCGCGAACTCCAGCGCGTCTTCTGTCGCATTCACCCGCACGTATTTCCCCGCTTCACCTGTGTACGCAGGCGGCGCGTCCGTGAGATCCGTGAACGCAGACGCGCCGCCCGTGGCCGCCGCCCACGCGCCCCGTCCGTCACCGTCGCTCGTCCACACGTATCCCGACGTTCCCGCGGAATCAATCAAAAACCCGTACGCCGCGTCGTTACTGGTGAACACGTCCGTCACGTCCGTCAACAGCGTTTCCAGTTCCGCTTCTGTGTCAACGTCCGCCGGCCTCAACAGCCCCGCCAGAAAATTCGCCCGCGTCATCTCGCGGATCGCCGTTGCCGAAGCGTCGTATATCAGCACCGTGTCCGCGTCGTCCACGGTGGACTCGTCCACCGCCGCCGTGATATCGAGCGCGCGCGCGTCCACGCTTCCCGTCGCACCGATCGTGAGATCGTCCGCCGCCTGCGAGTCCCCCACGCTCCCCGCCTGCAGTTTCCCGCCGTCGAGCAGCCCCACGCTGTTCGTCAGCACATGCGCACCCGAGCCCAGCGTGATCGTCCCCGGTATCACCAGACTCGTTCCGTCCGCGCTGGTGATACTCGAATCCTTCAGCGTCTGGCCGCCCGTCCCGTCGAACCGCGCCAGCGCGTTATTCGTGCTGGTCCCCGGTCCGCCAACGTTCCCAGCGCCCGCGGGTACGGTCCATGTCCCGTCCGCGTTCAAGTATTTACCCGCCGCCGCGTCACCGGCCGCCGGCGCCGGCACGACGCCCTGCACACCGCCCGTCCCCGCATCGCCTACCAGCACCGGCAACACGTCCGGGTCCAACTCCGCCGCGAACTCCCAGCCGTCCGCCGTTGCATTCACGACGAGCGGGTACCCGGCCGCCGTGTACGCCGCCGCGCCGTCGTCGAGATCAACCAGCCCGAGCGAACCATTCGACGCCGCCGTGATCCGTCCCGCCGCGTCCACCGTAACTGTCGCGATCGTGTACGTCCCCGCAGTCACGCCCGACGCGGCCAGTTTACTCGCCGCCACCGTCGCGTCCTGCAGCTTCCCGCCGTCCAATAAGCCCGCCGTGTTACTCCATACGTGCGCGCCGCTCCCCACTGTCACCGTCCCGGGTATCGTCAGCCCGCCCGCCGTACTCACCAGCACCGTCGAGTTCTGTACCGTGTCACCGTCCGTGCCGTCCCAGATCGCCACAGCGCGATCCGTGCTCGTACCCGGTCCCGTCACCGCTCCTATACTCGGTGTCTTAAAACTCCCGTCCACGCAGAGGAACCTATCCGCCGATCCCGCCGCGCTGCCTGGTACGAGCCCCGCCGTACCGTCCGCTTCCGCAGTCGCGCCCGTGTACTCCACGATCGTCAGTTCGCCGTCGCCTGCGAGCGTGCCGTGCCCCGACAGCGGCGCGAACGTCAGCGCATTCGCATCGTCGATCAGCGCCACGTACCCCGGCAACGCGCCCGTCGTCAGAATCTGCGCACCCGTGACTGTGCCCTCTGCGATCTTTGCGCCGTTGATCAGTCCTTCCGCCGTGGTCAGCGTGTGGTTACCCGTGCCCGCCTCGATCTGGCCGCCAACGTCCAGCCCCACCGGCACGCTCACTGTCGTAGCGTCCACGGATACCAGCTCGGCCCCAGCGCCCGTGCGCAGCTCCACGTCGTTGCCTGTCGCGTCGTACCGCGCGTAGTAATCATTTCCTGTGCCGAACAGGATCAGCGTGTTATCCCGCAGCCTGAGCCACGTGTAGATGTCGAGCTGCAACATCTCGTTTGCGGCGTACACACCGCCGCCGGCCAACACCACCGCGACCACGGCGATCGCGATCAACCCTACCCATTTCCGCATCGCATGCACCTCTTCTACAGGCACTCCGTTTCCGTTGCCCGTTGTTTCCAATCCACAGCCAGGCGCAGCCCCGCGGCCGCCAAGGCCATGCCCGTGACGTATTCCTCTTCGCTCGCGCTCCAACACTGAAAGTCCGTTTCTTCGTACCGTTCCCACACCGGAGCATCCGACAGACTGCCGACAGGCGCCGTCACCTGGGTCAGTCCCCCGCATATGATGGTCCGCGCAACCAGGTCGATTTTCAGGAGCCGCACGCCCCCCGCCGCAACGTAGATCTCTTTTGCGGATTCGTCCCACGTCCCGAATTCCACGAGCGCAGCCGCGGCGCCGCTGACCGTCCCCTCGTGAAAATCCAGCGTCGTATACAGTCCGTTGCCGGGCAAGCTGGGCCCGTCATACCGTAGATTCCAAACAAGCGCGCCGTCCGCGTACAGCCGCGTGCCGCGGCTCGTCACTTCCCAATACACGCCCTTATCAACGTCCACCACCACCTGGGCATCGGGCGCCGTAACCGGGCTCTGCGTCACTCCCAGCGTCTGCCCAAAACTGATGGCGCCCCGCGGCCGGCGCGGCCCCCACCATTGCGCGTGCACGCTCTTCGCATCGGTATTGAGGCTCTCCATCCACACCGGATCTTCCGCGGTTCCGTCATTGCGCCGCGTCCGCACCAGCACGTAGATGGGCGTGCCCTCCACGTACCCGCTCACGGTGGTGTACGCGAGCACCTCCCGCGCCTCGCCTCCGCGCATCGCCTGCGTTGCGGTGGAGGTGTCCACATCCGGATCCGGCGCCTCACCCGCTTTGACGTAGACGACCCACTCATCGGCGCGGGCCGCGGCGATCGCCGCCGGCGTGTCCCCCTCTTCACGCGGATTGTACAGCGCCCAGATCAACACCTTGCCGTCAGGCCGCGCCTCTAACGTAACTTCAGCCGGCCCGCACGGGGGGTCCGCGGGCATGTCATTTTGAGCATCCACATGCAAAACGATTTCTTGCACGGGGCTGCGTAGACCATATTTGTTTTGTTCGCGGACGTGAATGTAATAGGTCTGAGGACCTGGCAGATTCAGTGGGTATGTATAGGGCAGGGTATTTGTAGCCTTATCCAAATAGAACGCTTCACTGTTGGGAGGAGACCCCGCGCCGAGCCAGATCAGATAGCGTGGAGTAGTGGATCGCGGTATACGGTTCGCGCCCGCGATCTCGCCATAGTAGGTCACACCGCCGACCGTCCACTTATAGCACCACCGACTTGTGAAAACAGCCCGGGCATACTCTTCCATGGAGACATACCATTGCTCTTTGGATAACCATAGCCCGATCTGTTCCCCAGGATTGAGTGTGGCGGCGATCACCGTAGCCGTGGCTTCCTTGGTCCCCTGTGCAAACCTTCCCCCCGGGCCCGTTTTTTCGTCCGCGATTATTGTGAGAGCCCCGTTCGCGTCGGGCGTTTCTCCCCGATATTTCAGATACGAATAATATATATTGCTCAGATCAGCCCACACCTTGACGTTCGTAACCGGCTGGTCACTGGCGTTCCGCAACATCACCGCCCTGTAAAGCACAGTTCCCTGCGCATCGGCCGCGGCAAAATCGCCCATTCCTGCCACGTTGTGCATGTAGGGCAGGAGCTGCACGACTTCACGGCCGCCCAGCTCGTATGGGCTCACCCGGCGCACAATCACGTAGGCGCTGGGATTTGCACCGTCCACCAAAACTTTCCGTTCGCCGTTTGCAATCTCCACGGCGGCGCCCGGAGTGCCCGCCGGCGCCGTCCAACGCAGACTGTCCGTGCCCACAGCCTCGAGCACGCCCAGGCCCGCGCCGTTGCGCCCAGCCGCATACTCGAGCACCGTGTGCTGCAGGGGCGCGAACCGGTGTATCAACAGCGGTTCCGCGCGCGCAATGCTCCGGTACCCGCCCAGGCTCAGCGCCGCATCCAACTGGACGCCATCTGTCGCGTCTGCGCCGGTCAGATACATCTGCAGGCTGTCCGGTCCGCTGTTTACCTCTGCCATTCCCTACCCACTCGTCAGCGTTATGCGTGTTGTTGCCGGATTCCACGTGTATGCCAGCGCCGGTTTGTTAGGCCGGCAAACCTGCGTGACCGTGAGCGGCCGCGGGCGCCCGTCGATCCCCGCGGCGTTAACGGGCACTACGCGAAACTGCGCCGTTTCGCCGTCCGCCAAGACTCTCGTCTGATACCCCACGTGCGCACCATGCGCTGTGTGCCGCGTCACCCATTTGCCGTCCGTGTATTCTTCCACCCGGCTCTTCACCACACTCTCGCCTGGCGCCGTGCTGATCAGGCACCGTGACGGGTACGCGTCCGCCGGCGCGTCCGCCAGGCTGTCCAACACGTCAATCTGCGCGAGCTCGCCGGCCGAAAGATCGAACTGGCGAGAGCCGTCCCGGGTCATATCGATCAGAAGCCCGTCCCGGTACCAATAGAACGTGGGCTCGCTCAGATCACTTACGGCCGTCACTATCCACCCGCCCCCGGGTAATCGCCGCGTTGTGACGCCAGTGATCGCCACAGCTAATAAAGCTCCTCCAGCGTGAATTCCCACCACATATACCCGTACGCGCCGTTAGTCGCGCGCGCGACCTCGTGCACCTCGAGCTCACGGCACTCGCGCACCAGCACGTACGGGCGCGTATCCCCCCAATCATCCTGCACAGCAACCACGGTCCCGCGGAGCGCCTCGAAATCTATCCGGTACTGCGTCACGTTCACCAATGCAGTTAAGAACCGCAGCGCCCGCACCGTTACCGGCTCCCCGCGCCATTGCATGATCGCGAATGACACACCGGCCACGCCCGGGCTCGTGATGTCCTTGAGCTGCGGGCCCGGGCCGGGTATGCACCCCACGATGCTGAAAAAGTTCTCTCCGCCGATATACGCCATTTACTCCACCGTCCCCCCCGTATCGACCACCACAGGGCTTTCATCCTGCCCCTGTGTTGCCCGCGTGGTCTTTTCCAGTTCCTTTATTGCCTCCGTGTTCTTCTCGAGTTCTTCACGGTTGTACCAGATTTTCTCTATGAACTCTGCCAAAACCATTCCCAACGCAGTGATAGGATCGCCATGAGCTGGGCCCGCCATGTATCGCAAAGCCCGTGCCCCTACGCCCAACTTAACAGACCCGGCCTCTCCCACTATGGGCAGTTGTTCTTCCTCGAGTTCTTTAGCCATCTGCTCTTGTGCACGCTCATAGGGACTATTGGTATATCCTCTCTTTACCTTTGCAGCCGCTCTTTCCGCCCTTATGGCCTCCGCTTCCTGTTGCATCCTCCATTCCGGGTCCTGCACCGTCTTTTGCTCTACCTTCTCCGCAAACATAGACAGGCCGGTGTCCTGGAGCGCGGCCACACCCGCCGCCGTATCCGGCGCGATCCGCTCCAGCGCCTCCGGGCTGCGTAACAAGCCTATCAACGACGGCGCTGTGCGCTCCCCGAACACTTCCATGAACTGCTTTTCGAGTGTGGTTTTTTCGATCTTTCCCCCTGCACCTTTCACTATTCTCTCTCGCGTCCACTCCTCTGTCGCAGCCAACTCCGCCAACGCCTGAATCTGTTCCGGCACGCTTTTGTCTGCCAAGCCAAGATTTTCCAGAAACTCCGCCCCCACCGTCTTGCGCTTGACCAGGAATCCTTTTGCGGCCGTGCTCGCGAGCTGTGGGCTCGCATCCACGCCCATCGATTTCACGATGGCGCTCATCAGCGCGCCTCCCGCGGCTTTTTCTTCCATGGTTGCGCCAGCCACGCCACCGATCCGCGTGAACTGTTCGGCGTAGGTGTCCGCGGACAACGGACTTTTCTCGGCCATTGTGGTGAGGAAATTCGCGATCTGGGATATGGTCCGGTCACCAAAGACGCCCTGCTGCAGGGCGATGATGCTGCGGCCAAACATTTCCGGATCCTCTCCCAATTGCTTTGCTTGGCTCGCTTCGCGCAATACCTCTATGATCTGCGCGTCGTCCATCAAGGCTGAGCGGGCAGCAAATGCTATTCCCGCCGCTTGCCCAACTTCCATGTGCCCAACGTTCCGCAATACCAGTTCGCGGTCCGCTGCGCTCAGAGTCGAGATCGCGGAGAACCTGGACAGCGCCGCAATGTTCTCCTCAACGGCGGTCTGGTTCTCATTCCATGTGTCAATTAGTTCCTGTACGGCCGCCTTAGCGCCTCGCACAAGGGTCCCAATCGACACAATTCCGCCCATCGTAGTGAGGGCCTTTTGCCATACGCCTTGCAATACCCCCACCTGTGCGCCCTGGTCTCTGGCCTCCTGGTTCACTCGCCGCGTGCTCTCCCCCACCTTGTCCTGTGCCTTGGCGAACTTGATGATGTTGTTGATCGCCTCGACGTCCTGGCACTCGATCGCTAGCCCTACTCTGACCTTTTCGGCCACAGCTATTCCCTCAACTCAGCTTGCGCCGGCGCCGCGGCGTCTTTGCCATTTCTGTATTGATTGCCTTCACGTGCGCATCCGCCATAGCTTGTGCCTCAGCCGAACTGATGCGCGTCAACTCGTCCTCAAGATCCATCCCAGCATCCTTGTGTGCGCGGATGTACCACGGCACATCCATCTGGATGACGGCGCGCGAGCCGTAGACCTTCACCCTCACACTGTCCTGCGCTTCCTTGCGGAGATCTCCCGATTCGACCAGCGGGGGTTTGGACCCCCGACTCGTGAGCTTCCCGCCTTTTGTGCGCCGGAATATCTGTCTGGGCTCGTACCCGTATTCCCGGGCGCCCTGGTGCGTGAAGTGTTTTGCTAGGTACTGCGAGGCGTACAGCTCGCCCATGGCGCGGAGTCCCGCCTTGCGCGCACGGTTCCACACGCGCTGGTATGTATGAATATCCGGCTCAAATGTGACTGTCACGCGAAACCGCATTCACCCAACCTCTTCTCTCAGCCACAACCAATCCGCCATGCTCGGCTCATACCCCGGCGCCTTGCCGCCCCGCCAGCGGCGGTACATCAGCCAGCGGAGCCCATGTCTTTTTTTTTTCGTTCTGCGACTAGGCTGGGCCCCTCAATCAACGCAAACAGGATCCGCGGCACACCGCACAAAGGAAGGGCCT
>ENA-UPSM01003817-UPSM01003817.1-activated-sludge-metagenome-genome-assembly--contig:-NODE-3817-length-16457-cov-10.178820_pt1 | contig 16457 bp, 18 predicted proteins | sample MGYA00238181_ERZ773283 | MGnify/ENA primary metagenome ERZ773283 (study PRJEB29023, sample SAMN05720199) | activated sludge metagenome | isolation source: Anaerobic digester | place: Japan...
GATAGGATTACCCATCACGCATTGATACTGAACATGAACGGAAAGAGCTTCAGACGAAGGTAGCGAGACGTGAACTTTATACATGATGAGAATGATTAGCCGCTTAAGAGTGGATCAAAATCGGATTGGCGTGAGGGGTCAAATTCGAATTGGCGGATACAATCCTAGATATTTCAGGTATAGCGCTTCCCTTATTATCCACAAAGAGCCCATGATCCTCAGGCGGGGATCATGCCCAAAGCATAAAAAAACAGTATGCATTAAGAGTTTTTCATGTGAAGGATCCAGGGAGTAGCTCGCCTCGATGCACGGGCGTTTAACCTCCCCCATCCGCCAGCGCCCTCTGGAAAGATCCAAGACGAGAAATGGTTCTTCTCAGGTTTTTGAGCCTTTGGTGGTACCAGAAATCTCATCTCTCAATTCCACATCTTCTCTGTTGCGGTCCATATCCATGGCTGCGATGGGATGCCAAAAAGTCGAAAAACACCATGCCATTACATCCCCGGGGCCAAGTAAATTTCAAGCCATCTGTCCACAGCACTGTCAAGGCTAAACTTCTCGATAATTCGTTGGCGAGCTTTCTCACCAAGGATCTTTGCTCGCTCGGGGGGCATACACAAGGCTTTCTCCAAAGCATATGCCAGTGCTTCAGAGTTTTGTGGAGGAACCAGAAAACCACAATTACCCACTACCTCTTTGACACCACCAGATTTCGTCGCGACAACGACTTTCTCCGTCGCCATCGCTTCGGCCACTACCAGTCCAAAGCCTTCCCAGGCTGATGAGAGCACAAAAACATCTGCGGCGCACATAAAGTTCGGAATATCATTCTCATGGAGTGTACCTAGAAACATAATTCGTTCTCTCAAATTCAATTCTGCTACCAGGGATTCGATAGACTCGCGTAACGGTCCATCTCCAATGATCCAAAGTTTGATATTTTCGGCTTTTCTCGATATATTCTTAAATGCATTTACCAGGTTCGGATAGTCCTTTGGTTTAGATAATCTACCAACAGCAAGGATTATTTTATCAGAACCTACTGCAAACCTATTCCTCAACGACTCTCTTTCTGCGCTGTCCGGCGAGAACTTTTGAGTATCAATGCCATTATATACAACCAACATTCTACCAGGTGGTGCTGCTCCTTTTGCTTCAAATGCGTCTACAGCCTCTTTACTCACATTCGTGAAAATATCGGCCAAAAAATCTGTTAGCCTATAGGCATACATTCTTAGCCTACCGCCCTCGTTTGTACTGTGTGCTGTGCAGATAAGCTTAGGAATTTTCGTAGTCAATCGCACAACTCTGGCTAGCAGGTTGCCGTGAACCATATGGCTATGTACAACATCTGGCTTAAAGTCAGAAATCAGTCGACGCAATCTAAGGTATCCACGTGCAAACCGAAATGGGCTTTTTGAAATATCAATGGGCACAACCTTGATATTAGGATTTTTTGGCATCAGGCGTGCTGGTCCAGTAAGATAAGCAATTTGGATTTGGTGTCCTCTGACAGAAAATCGATCAGCCAAGTCCAAAACCTGTCTCTCGGCACCGCCTATGCCAAGGCTTGTGATCACAAATAAAATCTTCATTTGACCATCTTCAATAGAATATAAATATAGCACTGAGCGACACGAATTATGCACTTCATCTTATTCATCATCTTAGCCTCTCTCATGATTTGTGATCTGTAATAGAGCAGAAAGCCTCGAGGTTTTCTCTTTAAGTTCGTGGAGAAATTAAAAGATAGGCCATCTGGAAGATATTCGCAGAAGTAAATATATTTATGTATAAAGAAATAAATATCTCCCTGATCGCCGATCTTGTTCCATACATATCGCTCAGGGACAAACTTTTCACCTGATATCACTGGAAATGGAGTCCTAAACATGGATTCTCTCTTAAATACATATGCTAAATCTCCTTTCAGCATATCATCTGCCTCTGTGGGCGTCAGCTTTAAGACATTATCATTAAGGATTTTTCCTATTATCTTTCCGCTAAAATAAGCTCTGCGGAAGCATATTCCAACAATTTTATGCGAATCAATTTGTCTGAGTTTCTCCTCAATTGTGGCGATAGCATCAGGCGTCAAGGCGTCATCGCTGTCGACAATAAATATCCAATCACCTGATGCAGCGAAAACTCCTGCATTGATGGCTTCATTTTTGCCGGTGTCTGGGCATTGGATAACTCTTATAGCAAAAGAGGCAGACTTCTTAAATTCTTCAACCAAAGCTATTGTATTGTCTGAGCTTCCGCCATCGCAAACGATCCACTCAAAGTTCTTGCTACATTGGCCACAGAGACTCTTAAACAGGCGAGGTAATGTATGAGAGCGATTTAAGGTTGGCGTCAGTACCGTAATCATCCGATCGGCCTCCTGACAATCGTTTTATATAGCAGTTTCAATTTGCTTCCGCCAATACTAAATCCATAGCGGATGATTAAAAGAATGCGTCCAAGAAGTGTTTTCTCAGGAAAAATGAAGTAGGCTTCAAAAAGTTGCCTGGCATCATCATTCAGGTCATCTTTATAGGCGATGTAAAACGAATCCTTTTCTTTGTAGTGCCTGGCACTCAACACATAAGGTTCTCTACTGATAATTCTTCTTAAGTATGATCTTAGGTCAACATTAATGTTTTGCGTTACTTTGGATTCGTGTTGCCGATAGAGCATCAGCTTTTTGGGCAAAAAGTAAACACGACCAAAGCTATGCGCAAGAAGCGCAACCACATCATCATGCAGAAAATAATAATTGGCTCGATACTCTGCAGCCATCATACATAGTCTCCGATTAAAGAGCGTGGAGCAGCCCTGATATCCCGCATTGAAGAACATAAATTCCCTCAAGCTATTAGCATGATACCGGGAAATGCTATTAATAGTTATAATTCCTTCTGCATCTGAATAACCATAAGCATCGCAATAAACAAGGCAAGGGATGTCAGCATTGAAGTTCTTCTCAGCAAAATCGACCAATATCTCCAGCTTCTTTTCAAACCAGATATCGTCCTGATCACAAAATATTACGTAATCGGCATTTGAATACTTGGTTAAGCCCAAAAAATTCATTCCCGGTCCTAACCGCTGCCTATTAGAGTTCTCAACTATCTTGATCCTGCTATCGGATTCGGCAAATCTAAGCAGAATATCCATGGTATTATCCGTCGACCCATCGTCACGAACCCATAGGATCCATTCCTCGTGGGTCTGTTGCTGAAGAGATAGCAGCTGATTACGGAGATATTTTCCGCCATTGTAGGTGGCCATCAAAATATCAACGGGCATAACAGACCTTCCTGGAGGACAGAAAAACAACCAGCGCATAGATCAAGAATTGAAGATTGCCAGAGAGATTCATAACCAACAAATCTGCGAAAAACTGCCCAATTAAAACTATCGAATAGCCGGAAAGCAAGATCAACCACAATCCCCTTCGTTTTATAGACAGCCAATACAATCCTGAGAAGAAAAATCCATACGAAACTGCCTGCAAAAGTACACCTAACAGCCCAAAGTCATTGTAAAAGGGATGCATCAAAGTATACACATTGGTCGGCTCAGGGATCTCCACCCACGGCAAGATCGTCTCAACTGGCTGTGGAGTGATATTCAAATAATATCCAACGGCATAAAAGAATCGGAACACGTATGCACCGACGGGCAGAGAGCTATCGATATCTATGTACCCAAATGCCACCAGGGGCGAATATATATATATAGCTAATATATCCCCTATTGTAGCCTCATTCGAAACCGCTGCGCGCATGAAGTGTAGAGATATCATCAATGCAAATACAACTGCCGCCAGCACAACAATCTTCGCAACCTTCATTTTGCCTCGAATTCCTTGGATAATTACCCACGACACTACAGGCGTCAAAATCGCTAATTTGCTCATGGTGGCCACTGCATACAAGAGCATAAAGCACCACAGAAAAAGGCGAAGATGCCTGTTTTCCCTATGTGCGTAGACATGCTCGAATAGGAACAGAGCAAAAATCAGCGAATAAAATCGCACAATTATGCCAAGAGAGGCAAAACCTTCCCGGTTAGTCGCTGACAAACGGAGGTTAAAAAAAAAGTGATCTGGACCGCTGCTACCCACTTGCCAGGTCATATAAGCCAGCCAGGCAATCAGCAATAAAAGCGGCAATGTATAATCCAGGGGAAGCCTGCGAATTTCAGTTTCTGTCCATGAATTTTTCGTGCCTGTGGGGGAAAGCAAAAAGAAGATCAGGCTGGTCACCATGAACCAGATAATCCAGGCTATGAATACCTTTTCCTGAAACGGATAAAATCGTTCCTCAAAGACAAGTCCGGCGACAAATACGACCAGCCAGATGGATGAACTAATCACGAGTGGAGAATATAGAGAACAGCGACGAACTGCTGCCAGACCAAGCACCAAGCTGATCAGCGCCAGAGAACATAGGTGATAAAACATCAGCCAGCCACCCAGCCTGCATGAGATGTACCCAAGAACAAAGAAAAGCCATTGTCCTGCGTGCAGCGCTCAAGCCACCTGCAATTCCAGCAAAGTCCTTCGTACTTACACAGCAAATCATACAGAGACTTAATCACATGAAAACCTAAATTCTCTTTCATGATTTGCTCCCGAAGACTCTGTTCAGCTTCAATACCTTTAAGACCACCACTCGATCCAAATTATCCAGAACGTAAATCCAGGCAAAAAAGGCAAAAGAGACGAGAAGTCCTACAACCAGCAGGAATTGAACTGGCTGGGGAAGTGAATATGCAAAAGCCATCAGTCCGTATGTGATGCCTGCGAGCATAACAAGCCCAAAGACTGCACGGTCTGAGCCGTTCTCTGACATGAGACGATGCGAGAATCCGCATAATTTAAAGGTGGCTGCAAACAGCAAAATTGCATCTAACGCTACGCGCAATGTCCAAGCCCCTGCAGCTCCGGCGATGCCAAATTTGCCCACCAGAATCCAAGCTATCCCGATATAAACGGGAAGTTCAAGCAGGTGAAACTTAGCCGGAAGGTCAGGACGTCCTATCCCCTGAAGAAGGGCAAAGGGTGCATAGGCGAGCGAGTTGATCAACATGCCAAAGGCTAGCACCTGCATTACCACTGTGCTTTCAACGGCAAAGTCGGTTCCCAGCCATAATTGCAGGATCTCTTTAGCGAATAGACCAATTACAACAATAATAGGCCCTATGGCTAAAAGGATGTATTTGAGGGAACGAGCAAAGATACTGCCAAGTTTCTGTCGGTCTTTGGTGGCTTCTAAGATGCTAAAGGCTGGAAATAAAGTCATGGTTAGACTGGCGGAAATTATAGATATCCGAGTCACTGCCTCGTAAGGAGCTGCATAATATGCAACCGCAGCGATTGTGAGAAGCGAGCCTATGAGCAGTCTATCAAAGTATACAAGAATCGGACTGACGATACTGGTTACAGTAACCCAGCCTCCATAGGAAAATAGATCAGTGAAGAGATTAAATGAAAAAGAGCGTTCTCTTAATCCGGGAATAATGCGAAGGCACATCATTACAAAAGCGATTAATGCTCCGACCCTGGCTAACAGAATTAGAGAGACAATACCAGGCAAGCCAAATCCCACAATCAGACCAACCAGCGGAAGAAGGTATGTTAAGATACTGGAAGGAATCCTCACAGAATTTATCAGATCAAACCGCTGCGCTGCCTCCAGGACACCACTGAAGGAACTGGACACAAGAACAACAGGAACGGATAGAGCAAGCAGGTGGAATGTATTCCTAGCTTCACCTAGAAGCCCTGGCGGGATATTCAGTACACTTCCTACCAAAAGGTCCGTAATCCCTATCAAAATACATGCACCCAATAAACCCAAAATTAATTGAACTGTCACAGCAGTCCATACAATCTGCGGGATCTTATCCACTGTACCATCGCCCATGGCCTCAGCCGTATACTTGGTGGTAGCTCTTCCCAGGCCCAGGTCGAATATGGTGAAGTAGCCCATAACGACCCATGCCATGGTAAGAAGCCCGAACCGCTCTGTTCCAAGGCCTTGAACCACGAAAGGTATGGTGATCACAGCCACAAGCAAGGGGAGGGCCTGGCCGATCAGATTAAGCAGAGTGTTTCGAGCAATCAAGCCTCCACTAATCTGAACCTTTTCGGCACACTTTGGATTTCCAAGACTGATCGGACTGCCTTCATCGACTGATATATCACTCACCCTCGTCCTGCAATGCTTCTCGCAGTACTCATATCCTTGCCTGTGATTACGTACATAGTGTAATGAGAATGAACTGGCTAGTTGAACGATCTCGAGCCATGATGTTGGGCAGCCATCCAAACACATTCAGGCAACAAGCTAATGAAGCCCCACCCGAAAGAGCATATAATTACCTAACATCTCGTCATTCAGCTGGCCTCCCCAGCTCCTCCCTCAAGAATGCTGCTAATATGCCGACCATTAGTCCCAGCATCCCTCCAATCCCCACAATCAGGGTCTTGCGAGGCCATATAGGACTTAAAGGATATCCTGCTGGAGAGATGACCTCCAGGTGCCTACTCAGCATTATTTGCCTTTGAAGATCCAAGCGTTTATCTACCAGGGCTGAGCGCTGCGTCTCCATGCTACTCAATCGATCCAGAACACGGTAAATGCCGATTTCAGCCTGCAAGGCTGATGAACTTGAAATATTTTGCATGTTCTGCAATATTCCCAATGTTTGATTGATTTCCACATCCAGGATATTCAGGCGTTCTTGAGTAGTATCCAACTGGTTGGAGAGGATCTTCTCATATCTAATATAGCTATTCTTGCTGCGGTTTGCATAAAGGAAGATCAACTTCTCAATAGCCTCTCTCCCTTCCTGCCGATCAGAGGTCTCAATCGATATCTCGACAAGCCTATCGCTATCTTTCACGGGCTCTATTTTGATACTATTCTTAAAATTCCTGAAATCACTCGTTTTGTTGTTCGGGAGCTGCTGGAAGACTTCTATCAAGAATTGATCATTGAGCATAATGCTTTTTGCAGAGGCCAGACTAGTGTATGAAGGTTCATCAAAATTTCCCAGGGCAATGATTGAAGATACCCTGTATACCGGTGTCATGGCGAAGCTTATCACGCCAGCAATCAGGACAGCGACAACAAAGATGCCTATGATCATAAGGCGCCTCTTCCATAGAACACGGAATATATCACGCAGATCTATCTCATCATCCATTGCACAGCCTCATGTATATTTTATTATAGATATGTATAAAAAGTTAATCCGACTAAAGCCAGCTCTAAACCGCATATGAATAACACCACGTCCCTTTCGTATACATTATGCTTCACTTTTTTTAGCACTGCTAGTGCCAGGTGGGTGAGATGATATATGCCTTTATAAGGCTTCTCCAAGCTCCCATCCCCATTCACTTTAGCGAACGCCTCCTTTCGAAATCCGCTCGCTGCCTGCATGACGAAGTCAAATGCATAGGGAAGGAAGATCACAACTGCTATCTTCTCCATATCACCCAGGATCGCAATACATGCGATAAGAGCCCCCAGAGAATATGTCAAAGTATCGCCCGGAAATACCCTTGCTGGATACCAGTTAAAGTAAAGGAATGCGATCAGGGCGCTGACCATGCATATGGCAAGAATCGCAGCGCTTTGTTCGCCGGTAATAAATGCAAAGTATCCCAGAGCGGATAGTATTATGATCCCCATTCCCGCTTCAAGACCATTATATCCTGCGACCATATTGTATGCATTTGAAGCACCCACTATCCCCAGAGGCACTATCAAGAGCGGATAGAGTATGCCTAAATCCATTGGACCTACTATCGGAAGGTTCATCGTGGATTGCCCAGAGTTAATTACCATCATGGGAAGAGCGGCAAAAAGGGTGAATATCGGCTTTTGCCACTGTCTCAGCCCCCTCTTCCAGCCCAGGACGTCGTCCATCATGCCAATAATACACATGCTGAGAACAGTGCAAAGAACGCCTAAAATTCCCATATAATTCAGCTCGTGCAACCAAAATGTCATTAAGCCGAGGTAGATAAGCATGCTGAGGACGAATCCAAAGATCACACAGATCCCGCCCATCTCCGCCACTTTGGGCCTGCCAGGCTTATTCATGTCGAAACCCTGAAGGCCTATCTCCGGTGCTTTACCTATCCACTTACGTAATGCGATCCAGGTGGCGATAAAGCTCACAATTACAACCAAGTAGCGGAGACTTTCCATATATTATCTGGCGGCTATTCCTCGCCATCTATTTCAATCTTTTCAATTTTAGGAGAATTTTTTTTAGGAAGTACGCAGATGCGAACTTCCTGGGAGTAGATCCCTTTTAAATTCTCTCGGATAGCCAAGGTTTGCCTGAGGGAATGCTCCCGTATATTCTGCAATGAGAGGGGCATACCCAGGTTTTGAGTGCGATGCTTTTTATATTTATATCTGGCTGCGGTTGTGCCCAGGATAACAAGCGCGAGAATAACGTCGATGATCAGAGCCACCAAGCGCTTCATCACGATTAAATCTTGAGGGCTTTTCATCTCTGAGCTAAGAAAGCTTCCCAGAAATGCTATCCAAAGCATGATATACTCCGGATGATTGTGTCGGACTATGGATTTATTGCAGGGTATTGCTCTGGGCATACTTCAGGGAATACTGGAATGGATTCCCATAAGCAGTGAAGGACAGGGTATGCTGGTCATGATTAATTGGCTGGGGCTCACACCGAAGGATGCCCTCTCCTGCTCGATATTCCTTCACTTGGGCACAATGTCCGCGGTCCTGATTAGATTCCGGCATGATTTCTTGAGGATGCTCAAAGAAATCGATTCCAAACAGACGAGAATCGTTATATTATCAACCTTATTCACAGGAATTACTGGAATTCCCCTATACCTGCTTTTCCGGGATAGCTTCACCGGGGGGCGAGAGGCTACTCTGCTTATTGGCGTTCTTCTCATAGCTACGGGTTTCATGCTTCGCTTCAAAGGCTCAGGGACCAGAGGGACGGAGGATATGGGCCTGGCAGATATGGCAGCTCTTGGTCTTGCTCAGGGATTCTCAATACTTCCCGGCGTATCCAGGTCAGGCACGACTCTTACCATGCTGCTCATGAGGGGCTTCAAACAGGATGAAGCTCTAGCAATATCCTTTATCATAAGCGTGCCTGCTGTTTTGGGTGCCATAGTTCTGGATCATTCCATTGCGGCAATTCCATGGACGACGGCTGCCGTCATGCTGATAGCCTCCCTTACCGTAGGATACCTGACCATGGATCTTCTGATCAGGTTTGCAAAGAGGATAGACTTCTCAGGATTCTGCTTTGTCCTTGGCAGTATCACTCTTCTGCTTACTATTGTGCAATGAAAAAGGGATGAATTCGGTGCCTGGCTGCAAGCCTGATGCAGACCTAATCCATGATTTTTTGATAAAGATGTCGATATTCATCTATCATCTTAGCAGCGGATAGATCACGTCCCGCCGCTGATGCAGCTCTTGAGAACGCTGAATAATTATCCATGATCTCACAGATTGCATCTGCCAACTCCTCCAGACTGAGATCCTCGATTACTTTGCCACATCCACTATCCTCCACATAGTAGGACATGGGATTTGAACGGCTTATAAGGACAGGTCTGCTCGCAGCTAGTGCTTCCATTAATGAATTTGGATAGGACTTCACCAGATCAGGTGTAGCTGAAAGGACTATAGCAGCATGGCAGCGAGAGAGGATTAGGGATATATCCTCCTTCTCTTGGACCGTCTCAACTCTATCGGCAAGCCCCAATGATTGCACCCGATTGGCCCATTCGCGATATAATGTACCCCTCCAAAGACATATGAGTCTTATCTGCGGAAGTCGAGTCAGCAGCTCTAATAGGAGGTCGAAACCCTTTGTCTTGAATTGACTCCTCGTCCATGGTGCCGATCCAGCAAGAAGCACAAACTCAGTATCAGGTTCCTTTGGAGGCTGCACATTGATCTGCGATTGATCGATGCCTGGGCGGATAACATGCACATTTTCAAATCCCCTGGATCTGAGTGCACTTGCTTCCTGTATCGAACTCACGACCAATGTACATGGTGGAGAGGACCGGGGAAGATGTTTTGCATCAACTCCTGATATGATGGAGTATATTATCGGCTTTGAGATATAACGAAGAACACGAAAATTCGCCAGAAATGGGAAGAATAGATGGAATATATCAGTGTATTTATTATAATTTCTCATAGAAAAAATCTGATTGATGCCGTAAAGACTGACCGGAATCAAGTAAGGGAGGGATCGAGCAGGAGAGAGACTGATCATATCACCACCAAAAATTTTCCTGAGGTTTCCGATCTCTGTGAAGAGACCGTCAGTTCCTTTGACTCTGGGTGGTGGAGACGGGCTGATATAGAGTACTCTCATATGTCTTTCCCCCCCAATCTACACAGGATCCACCCCGGCAGGCTTACACCATCAGGAGATCTATCCAGCAACTGATCGATTTCCTGAACGGAAAGCCTGCTAAGAGCGAGTATTCGACGCCTTTCACGTAGCACATGGGAAATTTGGCGGAGAAAAGATAGATAACCTATAATGGAATCAAAGGGGCGACGATACTGGATAACGAGGGCCAATTGTCCTATGAGGAGATGATGAAAATGCCTGACGAGGAGAGTGAAGGGGATGTTTTTGCCTAGAACCATTAGACGGTTTCGGGTCATAAACCTGACATAATCTCCCGTAGGAAGATTCGATCCATGCCCTTTGTGCATCACAGTAGCGTTAGCCACAAAAACGCATCTATATCCTAACAGCCGTCCCCGAAGACCAAGGTCGATGTCTTCCAGATAACTAACAAACCTTTCATCAAATCCACCAGAAACACCAAGAAATTCTCGTCGATATAGTGCTGCACCCGCGCATGAAGAGAGAATTTCATCATTCTCCTCGAATTCGACAGCTGGCCTGCCATGACCTCTTTTTAAAGCATGGCCATACCAGGTAAAAATGTCACCAGCATCATCGATCAGCATCGCATTATCCATGCTCAGCATACGGGATGCAAGACTTCCTACATCAGACGGCATTGAATCCATTGCTGCCACAAGATCTCTTATGAATGAAGTGGATGGCAAAGTGTCATTGTTTAATAAAACTACATATTCTCCGGATGATGCCTTAATCCCAGCATTTACGGCTCTGGCAAAACCAAGATGTTCGGCAAGCTGAAGCAATCGCACAGGGGGTGATCTTTCCTTTAGATGATCAACAGATCCGTCGGTAGAGGCATCATCGACTACTATAACCTCAAAATCCCTGTAATCCTGAGATTCAAGAGCATCTAGACAACCATCCAACCAGATGTCCCCATTCCAGTTGGGAATGATCACAGATACCTTAACTGATGAACTGGGCATTTCTATCTCCATACTTCCCCAAAACACCATCTCGCAAACCCAGCCAGAGCGCACGAGCACGCGCTCTATTTCCTTTTAAAAGGGCGATCATTATTTGCTCAATGCCTTCGACTACCCACCTCATGCTCCAAAAGAGCATTGAATAGCGAAAATTCCGCCTGATGAAGAGAAATCTGTTTCGCAGGGTGTAATAGCTGTATAATGTATCCCGCATAGTCGAGTCAACATCAGGAGCATGCGATGCACGACAACCGGTGAAAACTGCGCACTTCAACCCTCTTAACTGCACTCTCTTGCAGAAGTCTGCAATCTCTCCACTAAAAAAAAAATCCTCATCGAGCAGGCCAGCCTTCTCAAACGCCTCCCTTCGGGCAAGAAGAACGGACCCTGGTACATAATCCACATTGATGAGTTCCGAATTGCTCATTTGGGGATTGTATCGAATTCTTGTCATCGAATGAATTCCGATATTTCTTCCGCCGGCATAGTCCCTTCCACCCTCATCAAGCAGAGGGCCCACAACGCCTAACTCAGGAGATTGACTAATGCATTCAAGAAGCTTTCTAGAACAATGTTCGCTGATTGTTGCATCGGAATTCAACAGCATGACATAAGAAAATCCTTCATCTAGTGCTTTTGAAATTCCTATATTGTTTCCACCAGCATAGCCGCGGTTTCTCTCATTGATGATGAGTTGGAATCGAAATTTTGAGTTCAGAAGCAATGCCGCCTCTTCCGGCGATGAGCCATTATCTATGACAATTATCTCTGCCTTTAGCTCAGTCCATGAGGAAATCGTATGCACGCAATGGAGTACTTCTTGAGCCTTATTCCAGTTTATTATCACTATGGCCAATTGCGGATCCTTATTCATATTATCGCCAGATCATTAGAAAACTCCCTTTATTAGGACGAGAGTCTCTCTTGTTCGATAATGAAATAAAAGCCTTTCCATGACCGGATATTGGTGGCGCATTCTAATTGATCGTCACCATTGCCACCAGCAACAATCCTGATAAATCAGGAGTGCTCCGTAATGGAACCAGCGATCCGGACTACACAGGCAACGGCCCATTGGGACAATGATTCAGGTGATGTGTCACTCTGGCTGGGAACGAGCGGGGAGCTGTCAAGGCAAGCTGATGGAGCTGGAACGACTGTAAGCTGATAGAGCAAGCTAGTTTTTTTTTATTTTAAATAAATTTATACAGATAATATCCTCTGGTGGAATAGGTTAGCGGCTCAAGAGGAAGTGCTTTGGAAGTGATTAATAATACCTCATCATTCACGTCCTCCGATCCAGATAGAAGATCATCATTAACGAGCACATAGACCGGACTCCTCTTCGCCCAAAACATGATCAGGTTTTGAAAATACCAATCCTCTCCTGGAATCTCAGCATCCATTAAGATCTTGGAGTTCTGGCTCGAATTCTCATTAAGGTACATGCCAATTTGGTTCATTGCGTGATATCTATCAGATTGATAGAGAAGATCTGCATAATAAGAGTATGCAGATATACAGGCGGAGAATGCTATAATAATCACGAAAAAGATTCTCCAATTATCTTTCAATTTTTTATATAAACCAAGCAACAGGAAGAATCCTGCGGATAATGCAGGAAATACTATCCAATTGGGCGCTAGATTCCGCAAAGGATTGACATAAAGGATCGGAAATTCTTCTGCTTTTAAAATAGGGAAATTATAAAAAAATATTACTGAGAGTGCGATTCCGACAATGGCCAGCATCCTGATCGTTGGCTTCTCGGAAGCCTGATACATATGATAAAGCCCTATCAAGCCGAAGATAAAAAGGCCGGGGACGATGGGATCAATATATCTCCCATACACCTCTTGCTCAAATTTATAGGCACTCATGGCGGTTAGGAGCAATAAGGTCGCAGAGGTTGCGAGGAGATAAACGCCCACTGATTCTATAGCTAGATCCTCTTTGCCCAGAGAATTGGGCCTGCATGAAATTATTGTACATTCTCCGGCTCGAACTCTTCTAAGATACATCGCCAATAAAAGTATGAGGGTAATATAAAAAAATATAAAATATGAACCTAGCATCAGATATGCTATTTCTTTTTGCAGCAGAATGACGTAGTCCATTAAATTGTTGATATTTGTGAATAAGTCCAGGAATATTTGGCTGTCGGTCGTTATGCGGTCATGGAGCCAACCCAGATAGGAATTATGCCCTGATCCGGCAATGATTAGGCTTATCGAGGCGAGAGAGGCGATGGATAAAATTACAAGAATGATAATTGATGTTCTGTCTGACAATCTCTGTCGAATGTCGTTAGATCGCATACTAAAAATGAGGTAATAGATCAAAGAGATCGCCATGGCTGCTAGGGCCAATATGCCATTATGTCTAGTTATGAAGAGCAATAAAGCTGATAAAACCGCCAGAGAGATCCAAAACGGTTTTTTTTCCTCATAGGCCTCCAACAAGAACCATATGCTGAATAAAAAGAGAGGAATGAATAGATTCTCGGTCATTATCACAAACGCATAAAGTGTTAGAGATGGCAGGGTTGCGATGGTTATGGCGCCCATAAGTGAGAAATCCTTTGGGCAATATCTGATTAAAATAAAATACGACGGAAAGATTGCAAGAGATGATAACACGCAATTAATTAATAAAATTATATGATATATTATCACTTTATTTGCTGAAAAATGAAATGCTATTGAGATGATAAATGGATATGCACGCGGAAGACTCAAATGTGTGGATCCAAATACATCCGCAGCCATCTGTGCATAGCTTGCCTCATCTGGAAATATCCATGGAGAATGGAATCTCAGAGATAAGAGCGCTTTTAAAAGGACCAGAATGCAGAACGAGATTACTAGTTGAGCCTTTGCACTCTTGATTCTCGATCTGATATCCAATGGCATAACCGGTTAGATCCAAAGCTATAATCTATATTTATATATTTGCTTTTCTTGTTTTATCTATCAGCCGATCATACTCTTGTAGTACCATTTCCGTCTCCCCAATCGCTATGATTTTCCCGTTATTCAAGAGCATACATCTATTGCATAGCTGCCGCACAGTACTCAGCAAATGTGATACTAGCAATATGGTTTTGCCATCTCTGCGGATCTCATCGATCTTTATCTCACACTTCCTTTGGAATGCCTCATCGCCAACGGATAGCACCTCATCTACCAGCATAATTTCGGGATTGGTATTGATAGCTGTGGCAAAAGCTAGTCGCACATACATGCCAGAGGAGAAGTTGCGCAATTTCATGTTCTCAAAGCGTTTTAGCTCTGCAAAGTCCATGATTTCCTCATAACGTCGGCTTACCTCTTTGCCGGTCAAGCCCATAATAGCACCATAAAGGTATACATTATCTCTGGCGGAGAGCTCTGGTTGAAAGCCTACACCCAATTCGAGAAACGGTGCGATTTTTCCGCTTATCTTTACTTGTCCATCATCCGGGTATAGCACTCCTGCCAAAACCTTGAGAAGGGTGCTCTTCCCACAGCCATTAGGGCCAATTACTCCAAAGGTTTCGCCCAGCTTAACGGAAAAGCTTACATCATTAAGCGCAGAGAACTCCTCATAGTTGCTGCCTCTTCCTCGGAAGAGGCCTATCAGGTTCTCATAAGCAGTGCGCTTCTTTTCTAGAGGTATTCTGAACCTCTTTGAAAGGTTCTCAACAACCACTGCATTGTTATCAAGTTCCATCTCATCTCTTAATAATCTAGATCGACGGAAACCCTTGAGCCTCAATCAGATCTCCTCCGCGAATCTGCGTTCGAACCGGTTAAATACGTATGAACCGATAATGACTATCGAAAAACCTGCAGCAAGAGCAAAAGCTATATCCCCTGCTTGAGGCAGTTGATGATATAGCAGAACATCTCGGTACATTTGGATTATTCCCGTAATTGGATTTAGCATATAATAATCAATATACTTGGTCGGGACAGTGGATAATGGATATACGACCGGCGAGAGAAAAAAACCCATCTGCATAACCACATTCCATATTTGATCAATATCTCTATAATAGACATAAAGGGCTGCAAGGATCAGGCTGATTCCATAGACTATAAGGAAATAAATGCCATGAATTATGAGAAAGAAGAGGATATACGGTGATAATCCTGCGCCCAGTAGGATGAGCAAAGGGATTAGCACGAGGAACTCAAGCAACGAGCTAATTAGAGCGGACAGAATTGTGCTCAGCACCAGCACCTCCCGAGGGATGAAAATCTTTGTCACCAGGCTTGAATTTTTTACAATGACATTAATGGCGGAAGTAGTTCCATTGGCGAAAAAACGCCAGCTTATTACGCCTATTAGTAGGTATAATGCAAATTGATCCTCTGTTGCTCTGAAAACATTGGAGAACACCAGATAAAGGATTAGCATCATGAGAAGCGGATTCAGCATCGACCAGGCAAATCCCAGTACCGAACTCTGATACTTTACCTTTAGATCACTTATTGTTAGGATTTTGATAAGCTCCCTGTACTCCACGAACCACATTTTTAATTCCTCTGGGTCTCTGCCAAACTATAAATAAACCTGCTGATCTCAACCTCTGAAGCCCTGTGGATAACATCTCTTCTCTTTCCTGGCATCCATAGTAGACCCTTCATCGCGTCTATCTTCGATTTAAGGATGACCCCTTCCTGGCCGTGCAGAGTATAGTGGGGGATAACAGACAGGTTTCCAGCCAGGATGAAGGGCAGAGAGGGGATCGAGGCCTGGCAGGATCCTTAATTGGATACCAGGCCATGCTCCATTTGCCGTAATAGGCCGTCAGATCCGATCCCACTCCCCGGCGTTGCGCCATGATATTGGGCTATCCTGACCCGATCAATATATGAACTCCCAGCCGGTCATCTAGGCGCCATAAGCCATATACACGTCCTCCAGGTAGAGAAAGAAATCCGTGCTCCTGGTCCCAGACCGTGCCGCCCAGGAAGGTGGGCATCGCTGCCGCGGGCCTCCGCTACCTCTGCGCGTCGCGCACGCATCCCTGGCCTTTAAATTCGCGCCACGGGCCAGGTTGCACCTTGACCGGGCCGA
>ENA-UPSM01003823-UPSM01003823.1-activated-sludge-metagenome-genome-assembly--contig:-NODE-3823-length-16434-cov-5.452103_pt1 | contig 16434 bp, 14 predicted proteins | sample MGYA00238181_ERZ773283 | MGnify/ENA primary metagenome ERZ773283 (study PRJEB29023, sample SAMN05720199) | activated sludge metagenome | isolation source: Anaerobic digester | place: Japan...
AGGAAAAATAAAACCTTTTTTATTGGTGTTGTAAACAAAAAATTCTGGAATAAAAGTGGTGAATTCGGAATAATTCACCGGAATGCTAGATTGAAAATCCCATTCTCTCATCGAGCCAATAGTCTTTCTTTTGATGGAATACTGAAATTCTATAACTGAACCTTCTTTTATATTGGGTAATGTTATCTTTTTTTGAGCCCAATATTTATTGATATTTTCATCGAATTCGCCTTCGGTCTTTAATTTTGTTTTTTCAATTTTTCCATCAACCAAATTATAAGTCACAGCGTCCGAAACCGATATAATTTCTTTTGAATTACCTGACAAATAGTACCTGATATTTTGATTTGCCCAATCATACCCTTCTTTTTTATATATTTTAATTCGTGTTTTAACATCTGTAAACATTGTAAATCCATCGCTTTGTGTATATTCAAATTTAACTTCTCCTTTTTTGAATAAAATGGCTGCCGCAGCCGATGGGTCTTTGGGGTGTTGTTTTTCTTCTAATTCGGCTACAGAAACTTTTCCTAATTTGAATTCTTGGGCATTGGCAAAGGAAAAGACAAAAAATAAAATAAATAATTGAACGTAGGTTTTCATTTTTTTAAAGGTTTTTTGTAAGTATTATTTTGGCATTATCGTTTCTAGAAATTTGTTCCATAAAAAGACGATAATCATCGTATTCAGTGTTTTTATACAATCCTTTTTTGATGAAAATCGAACGTTTATAAATTAAATTAGTATTGTCCACTTTTATAATTTCGGTTTTGTATTCTCCAAATTTGGTATTCAATTCAAAATTATTGGGGATAGATTCTATAGAAAACCCTGTTGGTAATGCAATAGCAATTTCATCATTGTCATAATAACCTCTTTGAATCTCGAATGGGTTTTTACGGTTTCGAATTCTCTTAACAACTTCAGAGTTTTGATTGAAAGCATCTATTGCAAAAATCATTTTATTGCTTGAAATTGCTCCATAATTTACTGCACTAATTTCAGCGTTTTCGGTAAAACTCACTTTTTCCTTGTCATTTAAAAAAGTGATTTTATCAATTTTCAAATTGTTGATATTGCCCCAATATTCTTTATAATGCTTTTCTCTCTCGGTGGGCTGAGTGTTTTCTAAACGGTATTTTGGACTGTATTGTGATCCTTCGGAAACTATCGAAATTTTTCCTGAAAAATCACCATTTTCAGCTATTGAATAGTTGCCTTTACTAATTTGAGAGTTGTCCTTGTTTTCATAATTTTTTGTTTTAACAATCTCAGCACCTTCGGGTTTAATGATTAAAACATTTCTGTCATCGGTAAAATTGGCTTGATACCCAAATGGAATATCTTGACTGGTACATTCTAAAAAAACATAATTATCCCCGTTTGGAATCGATAATATCATATGATTTCCTTGCATTGAGACAAAGTCTGACTGAATATCGTGCTTGTTTCTATCGCCATATAAAAGCGTATTATAGGAAGGAACATCAACAGCATTTAAAAGAGCTTTTGTGTAGTTTGACAACGCTTTACAATCACCATAACCCAAACGATCTACATCATTAGCAAGCATTGGTTTCCACCCTCCTATTCCAACTTGAATACTCACATATCTTGATTTTTCCTGTAAATATTTATATACAATTGCTGCTTTTTTGATTGGGTCTTTTTCGTTGCCGACTAGATTTTTGATTTTTGATTTGGTTTCCTCTGATAATTCAGTGGTTCCTGTTAAAATTTTATCAGAATACCATTGTCCAAATTCCTTCCAAGTCTTTGCATTTCCATCAACACCTTCTAGATGAAAAAGCTCTAAACCCATCATAACTTTTGGGAAAACAGAATAATTAGGACTATAATTTTCTTGCTTTAATGCAGGAATATTGACAGCTACATAAGAAAGTTGAGTTGATGTATCCGTTGCTTTATTGATTTTGAATTTAGAAAAATTGAATTCCATTTTCTTAAAACCCAAATTGTTTGGATAACTTACATTCAAAACACTTTTTTCAACACTCAAGTGATAATCGCTTAAAGGATACCATGATGGTATAAAAGCAGTTGTAGAAGTTTGAATTTCGCTTTCATAAATGATGGTAAATGGATATTGTGTGGGTGTGTAATTTAAATAAACAAACCTACTATCTGAAAAAATCGTTCCCCCATCGGTGGCACATTGATCTCTAAAGTCTTTTCGTTTTATTTTTTTTATTTCATTTCCAAAGGCATCAAAAACTGTTGCTTGTATATTTTCTACAATTGTTTTCTTGTCATAATATTCATAAGCATTAATAGCCTCCTGCCCCTTTTCGTTGAAAACTGTAACGACTCGTTTCTGTTTGATATTCATACTTCGTTGGGATGAAATTAGAATATCAATTTGGTCTAAACGCACAACGGCATTGGCATTTTGTTTTAGGCTGTCTGGAATTGATGAACTGGTGTATTCGGTTTTTTGAGCAGAAATCGTAGTGGCAAACAAAAAGGCAATCAATGAAGAAAGAAGAAATTTCATAAAAAAATGTTTTATCAAATTTATGAAATCTTTCTTAAGAATAATCCTAAATTACATTTTATTTTTAGAGTCAATTAAAATTGTTACAGGACCATCATTTTGGAGCAATACTTTCATATCGGCTCCAAAAATTCCGGTTTGAATTCTCTTGCCCAATTCAGTTTCTAATTGATGAACGAAGTTTTCATAGATTGGAATGGCAACTTCAGGTTTTGCCGCTTTAATATAAGATGGGCGATTGCCTTTTTTGGTCGAGGCTTGAAGGGTAAATTGAGAAACCACAATCACTTCGCCATCAATATCTTTTACCGAAAGGTTCATCACATCGTTTTCATCACCAAAAATGCGAAGGTTTGCGATTTTTTGGCAAAGCCAATTAGTGTCTTCTTGTGTATCTGCATCTTCTATTCCGACCAAAACTAATAAGCCACTTTTAATATCGGCTACAATTTTAGCATCAATGATTACAGAGGCTTGGGAAACTCTTTGAATTACGGTTTTCAAAATAATGGTGAATTGTGAATGGTAAATTGTGAATTACTGAGATAATTGACAATTATTTTTTTAGATTTTGTTTAGTCGAAATAATGATGGATGCGAGAATTTTATTGATTTCTACTATATCTGATTTTAAAGATTGATATTGTATTTCGTTTAGGTAATCTGATTGAAACAATAACTCTAACCAATAATCACTCTCATTGGCTTCTTTTTGCGAAATTGCCAATTTGTGAATGAAATCTAATCTACTTTCAGCTTGTTCCGCTTCTCTAACTAATGCTCCAACAGATGTTCCGCTTCGAAGCAGCTGCTTACTTAAAACATATTCCCTTTTTTCCTGATTTAAGAATTGATACAATTTCACAATCCTCAAAGCGAAATTAAATGATTTAGTTTTTATTATATTCTCTGACATAATTCACAATTTACCATTCACAATTCACAACTATTTTCTGGTTTCATCACTTGCTTTTCGATCTTCATCAAATGAATCGGTGCGATAATTTTCATCGTCTCCTTCGAGGATTTTCAAATAACTATTGTAGCGCGACCAAGCAATTTCGTCTTTTTCTAAAGCTGCTTTGATGGCGCAATGTGGCTCTTCTTTGTGCAGACAATTATTGAATTTGCATTGTTCTTTCAACTTGAAGAATTCTGGAAAATAACCACTAATTTCTTCCTTTTCCATATCCACAATCCCGAAACCTTTGATTCCTGGAGTGTCAATTATTCGAGCATTAAAACTCAAATCATACATTTCGGCAAAAGTTGTTGTGTGTTGTCCTTGTTTACTTTGTTCAGAAATATTTTTTGTTTTCAGATTCAAAGTTGGTTCCAAAGCGTTGACCAATGTCGATTTTCCCACACCAGAATGACCCGAAAACATTGTTACTTTTTCTATCATCAATTGTTTTAACTCTTCTACTCCTTTTCCTGTGGCAGCAGAAACTCGCAGGCATTGGTATCCTATTTCCTGATAAATGTGCTGCATATACAATTGCTCGTCTAGTGTAGCATCGTCCAGCGTATCTATTTTATTAAAAACCAAAATCGTTTCTATACCATAAGCTTCGGCCGTGACCAAAAAACGGTCTATAAAACTGGTAGTTGTAGGCGGGTTATTGATAGTTATCAAAAGAAAAACACAATCAATATTGGATGCAATAATATGCATTTGATGTGAAAGATTTACAGATTTTCGAACAATATAATTCTTTCTGTCGTGAATCTTATGGATAGTTCCCGTAACATTATCCGATGTTTCTTCAAGCTCATAATCGACAATATCACCTACAGCAATTGGGTTCGTGCTTTTGATACCTTTGATTCGGAACTTCCCTTTCATACGGCATTCGATAAAATCTCCTCGTTCAGATTTCACTGTGTACCAACTTCCTGTAGATTTATAAACGGTTCCTGTCATTTTTTGATTTAAGAATTACGAATTCAGATTTTAGATTTGTTTGCAAAGATAAATGATTGTTTTTCGTTTAAAGTTTAATGTCTGATATTTTTGCAATACCTAAAAACAAAAAATCCCCACAATTATAGTAACTGTGGAGATTAATTTTATAAAAATTATTGAATTAAGAATTCAATATTCTCTCTTGGTGTTCGATACTTTCTTGGTGAATTCCTCTGAACAATTTAACGATAAATTCTTCTGTCAAACCTTTTTTAGCACCTTCGGCAACCATTTTGGCTTGAATTTCATTCCAACGGTTGTTTTGTAAAACAGCTACATTGTTTTCTTTTTTCACTTGACCAATTTCATCGGCTACTTTCATACGTTTTCCTAAAAGCTCTAACAAATTAGCATCCAAAACATCGATATTAGCTCTTAATTTTGTCATTTTACTTTCAAAATCTGAATCTCCACTCAAGTTTCTAATTTTCAAGTCTTTCAAAATTTGTTTCAAAGCGTCTGGAGTTACTTGTTGAGCTGCATCAGACCAAGCATTTTCTGGATCAATATGCGTTTCGATAATCATACCATCATAATTCAAATCCAAAGCTTCTTGAGTTACTTCAAGAATCATATCACGGTTTCCTGTAATGTGAGAAGGATCGATAATTAAAGGCAAATCAGGGAATTTATTTTGCAATTCGATAGCAATTTGCCATTCTGGAATGTTTCTGTATTTGGTTTTTTCGTAAGTAGAAAAACCTCTGTGAATTACTCCTAATTTTTCGATTCCGGCTGCATACAAACGCTCAACTCCACCTAACCATAAAGCCATATCAGGATTTACTGGATTTTTGATTAAAACGATTTTATCTGTTCCTTTTAAGGTATCCGCAATTTCTTGAACCGCAAATGGATTTGCCGTTGTACGAGCACCAACCCATAAAACATCGATATCATATTCCAAAGCTAATTTACAGTGTGCAGCAGTGGCAACCTCAGTTCCCATTAGCATTCCTGTTTCCGCTTTTGCTTTTTTCAACCATTTCAATCCAATTTCTCCAACACCTTCAAATCCTCCTGGACGAGTTCTTGGTTTCCAGATTCCAGCTCTAAAAACGCTTACATCAGAATCTTTCAATTCGTGGGCAATTTTCAATACTTGCTCTTCTGTTTCAGCACTACAAGGTCCTGCTATCACTAATGGATGAGACAAATTGAAGTCGTTCAACCAATTTCTCATTTCTTTCTTGTTTTCCATCTTTTCTAATTTAATTTTTATTGTTTTATTGTGTGTTGTTCTATTGACATTGCAATTGATTTTTGCAATTGTCTATTTTTTCATTCCGTTCAGGATTTCTTTTATTTTATTGACACTCTGCATTTCGTTGAAAATCGCATCGTAATCATCATTCTCTAATAATTCTTTGAAATGGATAAGATTCGAAATATATTCTTCTAAACCCTTGACCACTTGCTTTTTATTCTGTTTGAAAATCGGTGTCCACATAGCTGGGGAACTTTTAGCCAAACGCACTGTACTTTCGAATCCAGAACCCGCCATATCAAAAATATCTTGCTCGACTTTCTCTTTATCAATCACCGTTTTTCCAAGCATAAACGAACTAATGTGCGACAAATGCGATACATAAGCAATGTGCTTATCATGTGACTTTGGATCCATATATCGAATTCTCATTCCCATACTTTTGAACAAATCCAAGGCTTTTTCCTGTAATTTGAAAGTCGTTTTTTCGACCTCACAAATGATATTCGTTTTCCCTTGAAACAAGTTTTTTATCGCCGCCGAAGGCCCTGAAAATTCCGTTCCCGCAATAGGATGCGTGGCAATGAAATTTCTTCTTTTGGGATGATTTGCAATGGCTTCGCAAATGGGTGTTTTGGTGGAACCCACTTCAAAAACAATTGTATTTTCCCCAACAGCATCCAAAACTTTTGGCAAAACCGTCAAAGCAACATCCACAGGAACCGAAACAATTACAAAATCGGCTTCAGCCAAATCATCGAATGTAGCCGCTTGGTCAACAACTCCAAGAGCGATGGCTTCCGCCAAATGACTTTCATTGTTGTCAATTCCATAAATAGTCGCGTCTGGATGTAGTGATTTGATGTCCAAAACCATCGAACCACCAATTAATCCTATTCCTATTACGTGTACTTTCATTTGTTAAAATCTATCTATTGCTTCTTGCACTTTTTCCTCTTTAACGCAAAGTGCAAATCGGATGTAACCTTCTCCATTGGAACCGAAAATAGTTCCCGGAGTGATAAAAATTGATTTCTCGTATAAAATCTTGTCTATAAAATCTTCTGCCGACGTGATTCCTGCTGGCAATTTTGCCCAAACAAACAATCCAACGCCTTCTTTGTAAACTTCACAACCCAACTTTTCGGCCAATTGTTCTGTTAAGATTCTTCTTTTCTTGTAAATCGCATTCATCGAATCGAACCAAGATTGATCGCTTTTCAAGGCTTCAATTGCTCCTTTTTGAATTCCGAAGAACATTCCGCTGTCCATATTGCTTTTTACTTTCAAAACTGCATCGATGCAAGCTGCATTTCCTAAAACCATTCCCACACGCCAGCCTGCCATATTGAAGGTTTTTGACAAAGAATTCAATTCTAATGCCACGTCTTTTGCACCTTCCACTTGCAACAAACTCATCGGATTGTCATTCAAGACAAAACTATATGGATTGTCGTTTATCAACAATATGTTGTGTTTTTTGGCGAAAGCCACCAACTTTTCGAACAACTTCAAGTTTCCTCGCGCTCCCGTTGGCATATGCGGATAACCCAACCACATTAGTTTTACTTTCGATAAATCCAATTTTTCCAAAGCTTCAAAATCAGGTTCCCAATTGTTGGCTTCTTTCAAATCGTAATAAACAGGCACGGCTCCAACCAAATTCGTTACCGAAGAATAAGTAGGATAACCTGGATTAGGAATCAAAACTTGATCTCCTTCATTCAAAAATGCCAATGAAATATGCATAATCCCTTCTTTGGAACCCATCAAAGGCAAAATTTCAGTGTTCGGATTCAAGGCAACGCCATAATTGTTTTGATAAAAATTGGCCATTCCGTTTCTCAATTCCGGCAAGCCTTGGTAACTCTGGTATTGATGTGCATTTTCTTCCTGCATTGCCAAAGTTACTGCATCAATAACGGCTTGTGAGGGCTTCAAATCGGGGCTACCAATTCCCATATTGATAATTGGTTTCCCTTCGGAAGCCAATTGTCTTACTTCGCGAAGTTTTGAAGAAAAATAATATTCTTCAACTATGTCTAAACGCTTTGCTGTTGCAATCATATTTGTAATTTTTCCTAACGCTGTTCCTTTTGGAATTTGTTTTTTGTCTTTTGGAATTTCCTTTTTACGGTTTTGTATTTTTATATTCGCCCAACACTTTGAAATATTCCGCCATAATTCCCAATAACGATTTTGCTTTGGCGTAATCTTCGTATTTATCGAAAGTCACGTCCACAAAAAACGAATATTTCCAAGGTGTTTCTATTTTTGGCAAGGATTGAATTTTCGTCAAATTCAATTTGCAATCGCTCATTACGTTCAAAACTGCGGCTAAACTTCCACGTTTGTGATCCAATTCGAATTTGATGGAAGCTCTATTAATTTCGTCTTCTTCAACAAATTTTTCTTCTTTGTTGATAATCACAAAACGAGTCATATTGTTGTTAATCGTTTGGATTTCTGGTGCCAAAATCTCCAAATCATACATTTCAGAAGCTGCTTTACTAGCAATTGCCGCAACCCCTGTCAACTGTTTTTCGTGAATTCTTCTAGCTGTTTCGGCCGTATCTTTATCCTCGACAATTTTTATGTGCGGGTATTTTTTCAAAAACTGCATACACTGCAACAAAGCAATGGGATGCGAATGTACTTCTTGAATATCCTCAATTTTTTGACCTTTCAAAGCCATAAAATTTTGATGAATACTTAAATAATGCTCGCCAATAATGTGCAAATTATTTTTGTCAATCAAAGCATAATTAGGAATAATTGGCCCTGCAATAGAATTTTCGATTGCCATCACCGCTTGATCCGTTTTTCCAGACAAAACGCTATCTACCAATTCTTCAAACGACATACATTCATCTACCTCAACATCATGAGAATAGTATTCCTGCGCCACCTGATGATGGAATGACCCTTTAATACCTTGAATTGCAATTTTTGTTTTCATTTATACTCAAAAAAAAATCCTGATTTTCATCAGGATTGTATATTAGTTTTATTTGCTTCTTAATCTTTCAAATAACCATAGACAATCCTTACTTCCTAAAGAAGAAATAGTAAGTATTGCTAAAATAAAAACGGTTAGATGACATTTTGTTTCTGCTTTTTGATAAATTCCCTGCAAATGTATAAATATTTTTTTGTCAACCCAAAAAAAAGACCAATTTCACACAATAAAAAAGGAATTTTCTACAAAAACTGCTTTTTATTACTAAATAATTAAAAATCAATCATTAAAATAACAATTAAGCAACCAAATTTGAATAACTTTCAATAGCAAAAACCTTCAACCAAGTCTTTTTGTCTATTGTATAGTTAAAAAACAATAAATCAAGAAATATTCTGTTTACTTTTGCTTCAAATATAATAGCGATGTCAATAGAAGTAAACAACATTTCGAAAAGTTACGGAGTCCAAAAAGCACTAGACAACGTTTCATTTTCAATCCAAAAAGGAGAAATCGTAGGTTTTTTGGGGCCGAATGGCGCAGGAAAATCGACTTTGATGAAAATATTAACGACCTATATCGCTGCCGATGAAGGTTTAGCAACTGTAAATGGATTTGATGTTAATTCGCAATCCAAATCTGTACAACAATCTATCGGTTATTTACCGGAACACAATCCGTTGTATTTGGATTTGTACGTGAGAGAATATTTGGCTTTCAATGCCGATGTGTACAAAGTAGCTAAACCCAGAATTGAAGAAGTGATTCAATTGACGGGGTTATCCAATGAGAGCCACAAGAAAATAGGACAATTATCCAAAGGATACCGCCAACGCGTGGGATTGGCAAACGCTTTATTGCACAATCCCGATGTTTTGATTTTGGATGAACCAACAACGGGTTTAGACCCCAACCAATTAGTTGAAATTAGAAATGTGATTAAAAATGTTGGTAAGGACAAAACCGTTTTCCTTTCGACGCATATTATGCAGGAAGTAGAAGCTATTTGTGACCGAGTGATTATCATTGACAAAGGAAAAATTGTTGCCGACAAAAAACTAGACAAATTGATTTCCACAACGACCGAACAAGTAATCGAAGTAGAATTTGACAAAACTGTTGATTTTGCATTAATCGCTAGAATCGAAAATCTAGTTTCCTATAAAAACACACAAGATTCTATTTGGGAATTGACTTTCAACGCCGATAAAGACATGCGTCCGGCCGTTTTTGATTTTGCCAATGCTAATGGATTAAGAACTTTACAACTTAACCAAAAAAATAAAAATCTAGAGACTGTTTTTAGGGAAATGACAAAATAAGTTGGCAGATTTCAGATAACAATCAAAGTTTACAAACAAAAAAATATACTTATTTTCAAATGAAGTGATAAATTATTCAAAATAAAGAATATATTTACAAAAAAAACTTTCAACAACCCCTTCAAATGAAAAACTTTTTATTGCTAGTAGTTTTATTTTTCTCCATACAATTAGGCTACGGACAAGAAAAAATAACACACCCCAATCAAAATTCTCTTTATAATTCGGCTGGAATAAGCGTAAAACCAGAATTCCCTGGAGGTCAAAAAGAATTCGAAAAATACATTAGAAAAAACTACATCACCCCTCGTGAAGCAAAAGAAATAAAAGGAAAAGTATATGTAACTTTTATCATTGAAATAGATGGAAGCCTTACCGATATAAAAGTTTTACGAGATTTAGGCTTTGGCACAGGAAAAGAGGCAATTCGAGTTTTAGAACAAAGTCCAAAATGGATTCCAGGACAACAGAAAGGACTAATAGTAAGAACAACTTATAGTTTACCGATTTCTATTAATGGATTTTAATTTTAAAATAGGTTTTCTTAATTAACTAAAAAAGCATCGCTCCTTATGGAAACGATGCTTTTTATTTTATATAAAACAGCTTTTCTGAATTATTTGCTTTAAAAAACCTGACTCGCAATTTGATGAATATTATCTGACTTCCCCATTGAATAATAATGCACGCAAGGCACGCCAAATTCAATCAATTCTTTGGATTGCTGCACGGCAAACTCCACGCCTATTTGACGAACGGCTGCATTATCTTTAGCTTGTTCTATGGAATGAATCAAATCTTGGGGCATATCCAACCAAAAAACTTGCGGCAATAATTGCAAATGACGTTTTACCGCAACAGGCTTGATTCCTGGAATAATTGGCACAGTAATTCCAATGGCACGAGCGGCTTCGACAAACTTGAAATAACGTTGATTGTCAAAAAACATTTGGGTTACGATATAATCGGCTCCGGCATCCACTTTTTCTTTTAATCTTTTCAAATCGGCTTCCAAACTTGGTGCTTCGATGTGTTTTTCGGGATAACCAGCCACACCCACGCAAAAATCAGGTGCGTTTTGCATTGGCAAAGTATCGTGCAAAAACTGTCCGGCATTCATCGCCTTGATTTGTTTTACCAAATCCACCGCATAGGCATTTCCACCTTTGGTAGGTTCAAAATATTTTTCGCCTTTCATCGGATCACCACGAAGTGCCACCAAATTATCGATTCCCAAGTATTGGCAATCGACCAATAAATACTCGGTTTCTTCTTTGGTAAAACCACCACACAAAACGTGCGGAATGGCATCAACCCCATATTTATGTTGGATGGAAGCACAAATTCCTACTGTTCCTGGACGCATACGAGTGATTCGACGATCAAAAAGTCCGTCTTTTTCGATATAAACATACTCTTCTCTTGAAGTAGTTACATCAATAAACGGCGGTTTAAACTCCATCAACGGATCAATATTTACGTATAAATCATTGATATTTGTCCCTTTTTGAGGCGGAACAATTTCGAAAGAAAACAAAGGTTTCCCTTTTGCGTCCTCTATATGCTGTGTTACTTTCATTTGTTTTGGTTGTTAGTTGATGGTTGTTGGTTGATGGTCGGAAGTGTAATCCCAACAGCAATCAACTAACAACCATTAACTATATTTTACTTTTATAATAATTGATAAATCCGTTTAATAATTTTTTACAACTCTGAATCTGTTCAAAAGCAATATTAAAATTAGTAGAATCTATATATTTTTGATCTAATGCCAAATAATATTGAGTTTCTAATTCATATAATGAACCTCTTGAAATATGCAAAAAGTGCAATGTATCCTTAGATGTTTGACGACCGCAACCTTCTGCAATATTTGAAAGTATTGAAATTGCAGCTCTTCTCATTTGATTGGTCAAACCAAACAACTCTTCTTTTGGAAATAATTTAGATGAACCGTACAACAAGTTAACTAGTTTTCTAGCTTCTAACCAAACCTCTAATTTATTATACTCCATTTTTTTTTGTTTATAGTTGATGTTGTTGGTTGATTGGAAAAACTTGATGATGATTGGAAAACCCAACAACCGACAACCATCAACCAACAACTAAAATCTAATCTGCTATGTTTGGGTTCAACCATTTCATTGCCATATCAGTTGAAATACTTCTTCTTTTGGCGTAATCAATTACTTGGTCTTCTTTTATTTTTCCGAGTCCAAAATATTTGCTTTCCGGATTTCCAAAATAATATCCAGAAACCGAAGAAGCCGGCCACATCGCCATACTTTCTGTCAACGTTACTCCAATTTTATTTTCCACATCAAGTAATTTCCAAATGGTTGGTTTTTCTAAATGGTCTGGACAAGCCGGATAACCAGGCGCCGGACGAATTCCTTTGTAATTTTCTTTAATCAAATCTTCTTTTGATAAAGTTTCGTCCGAATCATATCCCCAAGATTCTTTACGTACTTTTTCGTGTAAATATTCGGCGAAAGCTTCTGCAAAACGGTCTGCTAATGCTTTTACCATAATCGAATTGTAATCGTCTAAATTATCACGGTATTCATCAGCCCATTCGTCCACACCAAAACCTGTAGTCACACAAAAAGCTCCCATATAATCGGTTACACCGTTGTCTTTTGGCGCAATAAAATCGGCTAAAGCAATATTCGGAGCTCCTTTTGTTTTTTGGGATTGCTGACGCAAGGTCAAGAATTTCTCCAATTCTTTTCCGTTTTCATCATACAATTGAATATCATCATCATTGACTTGATTCGCAGGGAAAATGCCGTAAATTCCTTTGGCTTGTAATTTCTTTTCTTTCAGAATCACTTGTAACATCGCTTGTGCATCTGCAAAAACAGAAGTTGCTTGTTCTCCAACCACTTCATCTGTTAAGATTGCTGGATATTTTCCGTGCAATTCCCAAGTTTGAAAAAACGGCGTCCAATCGATGTAAGGAACCAAAACATCCAAATCCACTTCGATCACTTGTTCGCCAATTACATTTGGTTTTACAGGAGTAAAATTAGCCCAATCCAATTGCAATTTATTTTTACGGGCATCTTCAATACTCAAGAAATTCTTGTCTCTGGAACGTCCCAAGAACGACTCCCTGAAAGCATCGTAATCGGTTCTGATATCGGAAGTATATTGTTCTCTATTATCGTCCAATAAATTTCCGGCCACGGTTACCGCTCTCGAAGCATCGTTTACGTGAATGACCGTTCCTTTATATTGAGGTGCAATTTTTACGGCAGTATGCGCACGCGAAGTCGTTGCTCCACCAATCATCACCGGAATATCCATATTACGCTTATCCAATTCTTTGGCGAGATACACCATTTCGTCCAAGGATGGCGTGATTAATCCACTCAAACCAATAATATCTACTTTATGTTCGACAGCTGCCGCGATAATTTTCTCGGGAGGAACCATTACACCAAGGTCAATGATTTCGTAGTTATTACAAGCCAACACCACCGAAACAATATTTTTACCAATATCGTGAACATCTCCTTTTACGGTTGCCATCAATATTTTTCCGTTACCTTCTTTGTCGCCCACTTGTTTCGCCGCTTCGATGAATGGCAACAGATAAGCCACTGCTTTTTTCATAACCCTAGCTGATTTTACCACCTGTGGCAAAAACATTTTCCCCGAACCAAACAAATCTCCAACGACATTCATTCCCGTCATCAGGTTAATTTCGATTACTTCGATTGGTTTAGTTGCTGCTAGTCTAGCTTCTTCAACATCCTCTTCAATAAAGGCATCAACACCTTTTACAAGTGAATGCGTAATTCTTTCTTGAACGGTTCCCAAACGCCATTCCTGAATTTCTTTTTCCGTGCTTTTTGGACCTCCTTTTACATTCTCGGCAAAATCTAACAGTCTTTCAGTGGCATCGTCACGACGGTTCAGAATTACATCCTCCACGTGTTCCAATAAATCTTTCGGAATTTCATCATAAATAGAAAGCATTTCCGGGTTTACAATTCCCATCGTCATTCCATTTTTAATGGCGTGGTACAAGAAAACCGAGTGCATCGCTTCTCTCACCACATCATTTCCTCTAAACGAAAACGAAACGTTACTCACACCACCACTGATGTGTGCATGTGGCAAATTTTCGCGAACCCATTTGGTTCCCCTAAAGAAATCCAAAGCATTCAGGCGGTGTTCTTCCATTCCTGTTGCTACCGGAAATATATTCAAATCGAAAATAATATCCTGTGGAGGAAAGCCCACTTTGTTGACCAAAATATCATACGAGCGTTGGCAAATTTCTACTCTACGTTCGTAATTATCGGCTTGTCCCACTTCGTCAAAAGCCATAATGATGGCTGCTGCTCCGTAGCGTTTAATCAGTTGGGCGTGATGGATGAATTGCTCTTCACCTTCTTTCAAAGAGATTGAATTCACCACACATTTTCCTTGAGCCACTTTCAAACCGGCTTCGATAATATGCCATTTCGAACTGTCGATCATAATCGGCACACGGGCAATATCCGGTTCGGCAGCAATCAGGTTCAGGAATTTCACCATCGCATATTCGCCATCCAGCATCCCCTCATCCATATTAATGTCGATGATTTGCGCGCCACCTTCCACTTGCTCTTTGGCAATGCTTAAGGCCTCATCGTATTTCTCTTCCTTGATTAATCGAAGAAATTTTCTCGAACCGGTCACGTTGGTACGTTCCCCAATATTTACAAATACGCTTTCGGGCGTAATGATTAAGGGTTCCAATCCCGATAAAACCAAATTTCTTCTTTTTTCTGCTTCTGCCATTTTTTTATTTTTTTATTTACAACAACGGAATAAATTCCGTTGCTACAAAATATGTCGTTCCTACGGAACTCTTATGTTGCTAACGCGAGCGTCACGCTCGTGCCTATTTTATTTTTCTACTATTTTGTCTGCCTTTTTTTGTGGGCACGAGCTAGAAGCTCGCGCTAGCAGTAGTTATCTAATTATTTATAATGAAAATCTGATTTTGGTAATTCTATAATCTCTTTCTTTTTATATAATATATTCCAAATCATTTCGTACAAATCCAAAAAAGATTTTGCTTTTTTATCATTTACATCATTTGTCTCACCATTGTCATAACTTACATATTTCTTTTTCCCATTTACATAAACCAAAATACTTTTTTTAAAACTTGGAGTTTGGCTTTTAATATTCCCTCTTCCTGTAGGTACAAATTTTATTGGCATTTCAAAAAATTTAACCTTTTTAAAAAATAAATAAATTTTATGCTTTTCCTCTCTTACTAATTCAACTTTTATCGTCTTATCTTCATTTAAATATTTCCGATAAAAACTGTTATATTCGGAATTGTAACTATCATTCCCTCCGCTATCAATTGTAAAATTAAAATCAGCTGGTACTTCTTGCTGGATCATTAATGACTTTTTTTCATCATTAAACCCAAATAAGCACAAAAGCACAAAAACTGATAATACTATTTTCAATCGTCTCATTTTCCAAAAAAATTAATTACATCACCGCAGTCGAAACCCTCGGCTTGTAATCCTTCGCAATATCAGCAATCAACTTGATGTGTTCCGGGGTTGTTCCGCAACAACCACCTATGATGTTTACTAAATTATCTTCCAAGTAGCTTCGTATTTGTGCTTGCATTTGCTCTGGAGTTTCGTCGTATTCTCCAAAGGCATTTGGCAATCCTGCATTTGGATGCGCAGATATATTGAACGATGTATTGTGTGACAAAGTCTGCAAATACGGTTTCAACAAATCAGCTCCTAAAGCGCAATTGAAACCAACGCTCAACAACGGAATATGCGAAACCGAAATCAAGAAAGCTTCCACCGTTTGTCCCGAAAGTGTTCTTCCAGACGCATCGGTAATCGTTCCTGAAACCATAATTGGAATATTGATGTTGCGCTCTTCTTTGACTTGTTCGATAGCGAAAAGTGCTGCTTTGGCATTCAAGGTATCAAAAATAGTTTCTACCAAAAGCAAATCGCAACCTCCGTCCATTAAGGCTTCCACTTGTTGTTTGTAGGCAATGCGCAAATCATCAAAAGTTACGGCACGGTAACCCGGATCGTTCACGTCTGGTGACATACTTGCTGTTCTGTTTGTCGGCCCAATGGAACCCGCTACAAAACGAGGTTTGGCTGGATTTTTGGCCGTGAATTCATCGGCTACTTCACGAGCTAATTTTGCCGATTCGTAGTTCAATTGATAAACGTATTCTTCCAAATGATAATCCGCCATTCCGATAGTAGTTCCGGAAAACGTATTGGTTTCCACGATATCGGCTCCCGCTTCAAAATACAAAGCGTGCACGGCTTTGATGGCTTGCGGTTGCGTCAAGGACAATAAATCATTGTTCCCCTTTAGCGAATGTGGAAAATCCTTGAATTGTTCTCCTCGGAAATCTTCTTCAGAGAAATTATAGCGTTGCAACATCGTTCCCATTGCTCCGTCGAG
>ENA-UPSM01003824-UPSM01003824.1-activated-sludge-metagenome-genome-assembly--contig:-NODE-3824-length-16427-cov-4.282311_pt1 | contig 16427 bp, 12 predicted proteins | sample MGYA00238181_ERZ773283 | MGnify/ENA primary metagenome ERZ773283 (study PRJEB29023, sample SAMN05720199) | activated sludge metagenome | isolation source: Anaerobic digester | place: Japan...
CAAAACTGGCCTTTTCTTTCTCGTATTCGGCTGAATTGACGCTTTTTTGCGCTCCATAAACCGTTGGAAAAGCAAAACGTTGTTGGATTCCAAAAACCTTCAAAGGTTCGTTATTTTGAGCCAAATTATTTTGGTCATAACTGTAATAAATATTGGTTTTATCAAACGAATAGGCATTATTGATGTTCGCTTTTGTTTTATCGACTTGCAATTGAGCCGCTTTTATTCCTTTACTATTTTCCAATGCCTTGGCAATCAAAGAGTCGAGTTCACTATTTGAACTTACATTTTGGGAAAAAGCAAATGAAGTAAACAACAATCCGATAAGAAGAAAGGTTTTCTTTTTATGAATTTTAAATTTTGCTTTCTTGAATTCTTTTCCATCAAAAACTTTGTACAAAATAGGTAAAACCACCATCGTTAAAATTGTTGCTGTAATCAAACCTCCTATAACCACCGTAGCCAGCGGACGTTGCACTTCTGCACCAGCCGATGATGAAATCGCCATTGGCAGAAATCCCAATGCTGCTGCTGCCGCTGTCAAAATTACGGGTCGCAATCTATCGGTTGTTCCTTTTAAAATTAATTCGTCCATATCTTCCATTCCGCTGTGTTTTAATTCTTTAAAATGTTCAATAAGTACAATTCCGTTGAGCACTGCAATTCCGAAAAGTGCAATAAAACCAACACCTGCCGAGATACTAAACGGTAAATCTCGCAACCATAAAAACAACACACCACCTACCGCCGAAAGCGGAATTGCTGAATACACCATCAAGGCTTCTTTGACGCTGCTAAAGGCAAAATACAACAAAATAAAAATCAAGAACAAAGCTATTGGAACGGCGATAGCCAAACGAGCTTTGGCACTTTGAAGGTTTTCAAATTGACCTCCATAACTGACAGAATACCCAACAGGGAGTTTAATTTTATTTTCCACAATATTCTGAATATCGAGAACAACACTTTGTAAATCTCGATTTCTCACGTTAATTCCCACCACAATTCTTCGATTGGTATTGTCTCTAGATATTTTTGCTGGACCTTCAGTATATTCGATACTTGCCAATTCGCTCAAGGGAATTTGTTCCCCATTTGGAACCGAAACATATAAATTTCGTAAATCTTCAATATCTCGACGATTGGTTTTGTCCAAACGAATGACCATATCGAAACGTTTTTCGCCTTCGAACACATTTCCAACTGCTTTTCCAGCAAAACCAAGTGCAATTATTTCGTTCAAATCGGCGATATTCAAACCGTAACGAGCAATTTTAGAACGGTCATAACTAACTGCCATTTGAGGTAAACCTTCGGTCTTTTCGATAATTACATCCGATGCTCCTTCGATATTTTGAATGGCTTTTTTAATTTCTTTTGCTTTTTCAGCCAATACTTCTAAATCCTCGCCAAAAATCTTCACTGCCACATCAGAACGTGTTCCTGAAATCAATTCGTTGAATCGCATTTCAATAGGTTGCGTAAATTCGATATCCATATTTGGAATTTGTTTGGCAATAGCCGTTTTTATTTTATCGGCCAACTCGTCTTTGCTAGAAGCGGAAACCCATTCTGATTTGGGTTTTAATTTGACAATAATATCACTTTCTTCCATACTCATTGGATCGGTTGGCACTTCGGCAGCACCAATTCTGCTCACGACTTGCTCCACTTCGGGAAAGTTTTTCAGAATAATTTGCTCAATTTTTGTAGTTGTAGCAATAGTTTTTGATAGTGAAGTTCCTGTTTTTAAAACGGGTTGAATCACAAAATCACCTTCGTCTAATGTTGGAATAAACTCTCCGCCCATCGTTGTAAACAAAGCTATAGCTCCTAGTAATAAACCTATTGCAGCATACATTATCTTTTTCGTATTGGCCAAAGCCCAAGTAATTACAGGAATATACCAAGATTGCATTAGTTGAATTAATCTATTGGATATTGACTTTGGATTTTCTTCGGTTGGTTTTAAAAATAGTGAGGAAACAACGGGAACATAGGTAAAACAAAACAACATCGCTCCCAATAAGGCAAAACTAAAAGTCATTCCCATTGGTTTAAACATTTTACCTTCGATGCCCGTCAAAGATAGAATTGGTATAAAAACAATCAGGATAATTAATTGCCCAAAAATGGCTGAATTCATCATTTTGGAAGCACTTTTATACGTGATTTGGTCAATCTCGATTTGGAGATCTTGATCCGATAAATTTTCTAAACCTTTGGATTTGTGAGCAATTTGGAATGCAATAAACTCGACTATAATCACGGCTCCGTCAATGATAATTCCAAAATCGATGGCGCCTAAACTCATCAAATTAGCATCAATTCCAAAAATATTCATCAATGAAATAGCGAAAAGCAGACACAACGGAATCACCGATGCAACGACCAAACCCGATCGCCAATTGCCTAACAATAAAACCACTACAAAAATAACAATCAAACAACCTAAAATCAAGTTCTCGGCTACGGTAAAAGTAGTTTTTCCAACCAATTCGCTTCGTTCCAAAAAACCGTTAATGTAAACGCCTTTTGGTAAACGTTTTTGAATTTCGGCAACCCTATTCTTGACATCTGTGATTACTTGTTTCGAGTTTCCTCCTTTGAGCATCATCACTTGACCTAAAACTTTTTCGCCTTCGCTATTACCCGTTATGGCACCAAAACGATTGGCATTTCCATAACGAACTTCGGCCACATTTTTGACATAAACTGGCAACCCATTTGTGTTTTTGACCACGATATTTTCGATGTCTTGAATGGATTTTACCTTTCCTTCGGCACGAATGAAATAACTTTGATTCGTTTTTTCGATATAAGCACCACCTGCAATACTGTTGTTTTTTTCTAAAGCATTAAATACATCCAAAGTTGTGATATTCATTGCTTTTAAACGTGAGGGAACGATGGCAATTTCATATTGTTTGAGATAACCACCCCAAGTATTGATTTCTACAACACCTTTGATTCCAGATAATTGCCTTTTCACTACCCAGTCTTGAATGGTCCTCAAATCAGTAACGGAATAGTGAGATTTGAATTCTGGTTTTACTTCCAGCGTATATTGATATATTTCGCCCAAACCAGTAGTAATAGGACCCATTTCGGGGGTTCCAAAACCTTGAGGTATTTTCTCGGAAGCCGATTTTATTTTTTCGGCAATAAGTTGGCGTGGAAGATAGGTCCCCAAATCATCATCAAAAACGATGGTTACTACCGATAACCCAAATTTTGATATGGAACGGATTTCTTTGACACCAGGCAAATTAGCCATTTCAATTTCGACAGGATAGGTAATAAATTGCTCTATATCTTGGGTCGAAAGATTGCGAGAAGTCGTGATTACTTGCACTTGATTGTTGGTCACATCTGGAACTGCGCCAATGGAAATTTGGGTAATGGAAAAAAGCCCATATCCAATAACCAAAAGTGTAAATAGTAAAATGATTAGTTTATTTCGTAAGCTAAATGCGATAATTTTCTCCAACATATAATTCTAATTTTATGTCACAAAAGTATTGAGAAATAGAAGACAAAATGCTTAAAAACAACTTAAGATATGCTTACGAAAAACTTAAAATATTGTAGTTTCATTCAACGGTTTTTTGATTTCGAATACATTATAAAGATACAGCAATCTGCCTATTTTTTCTTATTTTCTTTGAAATTGTATTTTCTTTCTTTATACAAATAAGAAGCGGTAATCACGTGTGCCAAAGCATCTTTTGCCAATTCTTTATTCAAAGTTACTGGAGTAAAAATAGTGTCTTTTTCAACCCTAAATTGCAAAGGATCTTTGTTGGGTTGCATAATAATTACTTGGTTATCTACTCTAAAAGCATTGATGTCATTGAATTGCATTATTGCCCGTCCTTTAGTATTTTCAGGAAGGAGAAACAAATTTCTTCCAGGCATTGGTGTAATAACATTCATTCCAATCTTGCTTAAAAGTGTGGGTTGCATATCAATTTGACTGCATAATTTGCTGTATTTTTCCCCTTTTGAAAAACCTGGTCCAATGATTAATGCTGGAATATGAAATTTGTGAATCGGAACCAAATGCTTTCCATACGTTCTAGTATTGTGGTCAGCAATTACAATGAAAATAGTGTTTTTATAATACCCTTCTTTTTTGGCCATTTCAAAAAACTTTCCAATAGAATAATCGGCATATTTCATTGCGTTGTTAACCGTATTTTTTTGTTTGTCATACAATTTAATTCTTCCTTCTGGATATTCAAAAGGTTCGTGATTAGAGGAAGAAAAAATTAATGAAACAAAAGGTTTGGTTTTTAATGACCTAAAATAATCATTAGCCTTTTTCATTACATCTTCATCAGACCATCCCCAAGTAGCATGAAAAACTGATTTTTTTGGATCAAAATGTTCTTCATCAATTAAATTATCGAATCCGTTTCCGTTAAAAAATGACCCCATATTGTCAAAATTATCCATACCTCCATAAATAAAACTAGTATCATAACCTTTTGACTTTAACAAGCTGGCAATAGTATAAAAATCGCTTTGTGAATTACTTAATTTCACAACACTTTCTGATGGCGAAGGTAAAAAACCTGTAACAACAGCTTCAATTCCACGTACACTTCGGGTTCCTGTACAATATAAATTAGTAAACAATAAACCTTCTTTTGACAATTTATCAAATTCAGGAGTTAAAGGCAATCCACCCAAACAGCCAACATATTCTGCACCTAAACTCTCTTCGAGAATAATAACAACATTATACGGTTTTGCAACCAAAGTATCCGAATATTGATTGTGTAGCAAAGGATATTCTTTATCAATAAAATCATTATCAGAAACATTCATATATTTTTTGACCCTAGCAATAGCTTCATCAGGATTCATTTTCCCATAAACTTTATCACTATTACCTTCGTTTTTAATTGAATACAAAGCAAAAGCAACCGTATAAAAGGAATTCAATCCCATGCAATTCGTCAATTGATCGGTCGAAAATATGGCATTACTGGAATTGATGGGTCTTTTTGAAGTTAGACTAGAACGAGCACCAAAAAACAATAAAAAAGCAATCAAAGGAAATAAAATCAACTTGGTTTTGTATGCAGCTGGAACTATCCCAAAAAGTTTTTTTCTACGTTTTATCAAGACATAAATAAATGCCGTAATGATTATAAAAGTAGCAATAATAGATAGTAGATATCCTTTGTAAAGCAACTGAATAACTTCTTTGGGATAAATTAGATATTCAATAAATAATTGATTAGGTCTGGTATCATATTGTCCAATAAAATTGGGAGTTGCCAACTCCATAAACAAAATCAAGGACAAGAATAAAACAAAATAAATAGTAAAAAACACCCTTATTTTTTTCAATAAAGCATCCGGAAATAGGCAAATTAATAGCGTTGGAAGAAAAAGAATGTAACACAATAAAATCAAATCCATTCGCAAACCAATAGGAAAAATATGCCAATAATTTGGAGTTTGTGATACTCTTTCTTGAAATAGAAAGAATAAAAAAATTCGGGATAAAGTGGTAATGAATAACCCAATAAACAAGAAGTTAAATATGGGTTTAAGGAAGTCTATTTTTTTCATTATATAATATAAAACTGGAGTTTACTAATAATTTATAAAAATAGGTATTTAAATCAAATCAAAAATACAAACAACCTTAATATTTAATTAATATTCTACTAACACTTAGATAATGCTTATTTTATATTATTTAAAACTTAAAATTACCGAAGTTCCTTTATTGATTTCGCTTTGAATTTTAAATTGAATGTTTAATAATTCTGACAATCGCTTTACGATGGAAAGTCCTAGGCCTGAACCTTTTATTTCAGGATGATTGGTTGGGTTCGAACGATAAAAAGGATTTGCAATTTTACCTAAATCTTCTTTCGAAATACCGATTCCATTGTCTGAAATGGTGCAAATCGTAGTCGTTTCATTTTGCGAAAGCGTTATTGAAATCGCCCCATTTTCATTCGAATATTTGATGGCATTGCTAATGATATTACTTAAAATAATTGACACTAAATAACTATCTGATTGAACATAATATTCTTCAAAAAATTGATGATTTATACTAATCTTTTTTTCATTAGCCTTCAATGAATATCTTGTTAAAATGTCTAATAATAAGGCATTCAAATATACTTTTTCGGTTTTCAAACTTTGAATCTGATTTTCGAATCTTGCCAATAACAGCAATTGATCAACCAAATTATTTAATCTATTGACTTCCGAAATTCCATAACTAATTTTCTCTTCATATTCTGACTGAGTTCTGGGTTTCCTAATCAAGACTTCTAAGGTTCCTTTCAAAACGGTCAGTGGAGTTCTTAATTCGTGTGAAGCATCCGAAGTAAATTGTTTTTCACGTTCTACAGCATTTTCGATGCGATCCAATAAATCATTAATAGTTTTCGAAAGAACATACAATTCGTCTTTGTTTTGAGGCAAAACGATGCGTTCTTTCAAATTATCTTTGGTAATTTGGCTTGAAGTTTGGGTAATGATTTTGATGGGTTTTATGCTTCTACCCGCAATGAATCTCGCAATTAAGAACAATAGAATTAAAATAAGCGGGAATGCAATATAAAGGGTAGTTCTCAAATTGGTCAATATCAGTGTGGCCTCGTCCAATGACATTGCAACAAAAAGGTATCCCACTTTTTTTCCTTTGGCTAAAAGTGGAATTTGGATTTGCCTAATGGGTTGTTTATCCAAAAATGAATCTACGAATTGATTGTCTTTTTGAACGCTGTATAATTCAAGTTGAAGCCCTTTCAGATTCGGAGATTTGTCAATTAATTTATTGTTGTAATCAAAAAATTGGACAAAAACAGGATTCACTTTTACCGAATTATTGTCTCTTTCTCGCCATTGATCTACTTGAATCAAGAAAGAATTATTACTGTCAATGGCTAATAATTTCAAATATTCTTCCGATTCTTCTAAAATATCATCATTGATATGCTTGTTGATGCTAAAAGAAGTAATTTGATAAATCACAAAAAAAACCACCGAAATTAAGATTGCGGTACTGAGTATATAATTGAAAGCGATTCTGTTTTTAAAGGAAAATGAAAACATACAATTAGTTTAAATCATTCGCAATATAGCCAACTCCACGAATGGTTTTGATTAAATCTTCTTCTTTGTTGAGATTGAGTTTTTTTCGAATAGCATTCATAAAAACATCTATAACGCCTGTGTCGTATTCAAAATGAATGTCCCAAACATCTTCTATAATTTGGCTACGTGTGCACACTTTTCCTTTGTTTCGAATCAAATAACTAAGCAATTCGAATTCGCGTTGGGTCAAATTAACTTCTGTTTCACCAGCTGTAACTAGGTGTTTGGTCAAATTAATTTCTATTCCACCCAATTTTAGAATTTCTGACTCAGATTGATTTCTGAAATGTATTTTTATTCGTTCGACCAATTCATCAAAGCTAAATGGTTTTTTGATGTAATCGTTGGCTCCTGCTTTGAGTCCTTCGATGGTTTCTTGAACGGTGTCTTTGGCGGTTAAAAAAATAATTGGTGTTTTGGCATCCGTTTTTCTAATAGCATTGCAAACTTCAATTCCAGTCATTTGTGGCAAAATCCAATCCAAAAGAATAAGATTAACTTTTTGGCTTAAAGCCAATTCAAGACCTGTTTTTCCATCATTGGCAACAAAAATAGAATATCCTTCTTCTTCCAAACCTTGTCTAAGAAAATTGGCTATTCCTATTTCGTCTTCAACTATTAAAATTTTCACCATTATTGTTCTATTTCGAAACGTAAAATTATTATATTAAGTGTTTCAAAAATTCTAAAAGAGAATATTAAGCCAAAATTAAGTTTGAAATAAATTGACAAACGCTAATTTTATTCAACTATTATTTCTATAGTTAATCATAATTTTGAAAAAAAATAAGGTAATTTTACATTCATCAAGAAACTACTATTTTGTCTAGTTTCATAACTTGAATTCGCAAACAAAAAAGATTATGTTTCGGCACAAAGGTAAAAATAGAACTTTTGCACACGATTTAAGATTGGCCACTTTACTTTCTTTTGTAGCAGGATTAGTCAATATTACGGGTGTTTTGGCTTTGAAAACTTTAACAACTAATGTAACGGGACATTTTGCCTTTTTTGCCGAAGAAATAATGAAGCATAATTATGCTACTGCAATTACCTTTCTGGTTTTTACAGTTTTCTTTCTCCTAGGTTCGTTTCTCTCTAGTTTTTTACAAGAATTTATTTCAATAAAAAATCCTGATTTGTCTCATATATATCCCATTACGCTAGAAATGATTATTTTGATTGCGGTAGGTGCCTTCGGAACAAGTACTGGTTTATTTACTTTAGAAGGTAAATTAACTGCTTTTTTTATGCTTTTTGCAATGGGAATTCAGAATTCGTTGGTAACCAACATTTCAAGATCTACAGTTAGAACCACGCACTTAACAGGACTTTTTACTGATTTAGGAATCGAATTGTCTCAATTGTTTTTTTATAAAAAACCAGAAGAAATTAAAAAACTGAAATCTAGTATATTTTTACGTTTTTCAATCATTACCTTCTTTTTTATTGGCTGTTTTTCGGGTGGGATTATCTACCAATTTCTGGAAATAAAAACACTTTTTATTGCTACTTTCTTCCTCTTAATTGCACAATGGTATGATTATATGCGTCTGAAGTTTCATCTAATCAAGAGGAAAACGTTTAAATAATTGACTTATCAAATTTTAATTCAACAATTCAGGACGAAATTCAAAATGCATTGTATCATAATGTTTCCAATTTCCACCCCAAATAAAACCATACTTTTCGAAAATTGCGACCAACTTCAAAGGAATTTGATTGCGGTAGGAAAGCGTAGCATTTTCATTCGTACATTTACAATCCCATTGCCAATAATTTGATTTTTTAATATTAATATCTAAAGTCATTCCAAAACTGTGCATACTCAATCGGTTGGTTCCTGAAATTTTTCTCCAATTAAAAGTCCCTCCAATATTTTGAATGTATTTTTGAAATTCTGGATGTTGGTCTAATTCAGTCGATAGTTTTGTTACAATTTTATCAATATCATTAACCGTAGTTACTTTTATTTTTTGATGAACTAATTTGGGACACCAAATAATATCGACCAACTTCGACTCTACTTCGGATTTCGAATTTCCATAGATTTTCTTAAAAAAAGCTTCATTGCGAATCCGCCCGGGGTCTTCTTTTGGCATTGAATTCTTGTTTATTTTATTATAAACAAACCTAAATTGATCCTCAATATCCGGATTGTCGATTAATTCTTGATTATTTTTATTTTTAAAATCATCATAAATTAAAGTGGATTTGTCGCTAAAAATAATCTTGTTTTCCTTATATCCAACAATTTGATTCGGATACACTTTCATCAATTTTTGTACATTTAATGGAATTTCTTGCGGAAAAACATTTTGGAAAATAAAGAGTAAAATCAAGAATCGTTTCATTTAAAAACGTTTTAATTGTGACGCATTGAAAGTCCATTCTGGAGTTTTCAACGTAGAACCAAAATCGGTATCATACCAAGGATTTATTGAAACGTTATTGGGATTTTTCAATATTTGAAGTTCCTGTGCTGGCATATAACTTTGTGCCAAAAGCATCACTTTTTGGTTGGTTTTAGGGTTTACGGCGACATCAACAACAATAACTGCGTGACCAGGAAAGCCTCCTTTTATAAAAACATCACCAATTTTCACATCAGAAACTTTAATTGTTTTTAGCTCTTTTTCTAAGGAAGCTGTTCCTGCATACATAAAAACGGTTTCCAAATAGTTCCAATAGGTTTCGTAACTAACCGACGGTTTTGCCGTTTTTACCCAGCTCGTTTTGTTGCCTTTGACAGCAATTCTATAACCCGCCGCCCATTTACTAAAATCAACTCGAAAACCATTTGTAAAATTAAAATGTATTTTGTCATATTGCTTGAGGCTATAAAAATAATCCGCTCTTAGACGCATTACAGCATCGGCACATTGGTGTAAATCCTGTTTTCCAATGGGTAAATTAACTACTGCTTCATAAACATTTCGATTGGATTTTACTGTTCCATCAAAATACAAAACGTTAGATCCAGAAGGTTTTAAAGGAAGATCTCTCAAAAAAAAGCCAAACGAAGACTCCGATTCCGCTTGTCTCACAAATCCCGCTGGAGGCTGAAAACGGTGCTGGATGGTATTCCCATAAAGATTGCTTTTGACACTATTATTTGTCTTTGAAAATGAAAATGCACAAAAAATAGCCGTCAAAATCACCGCAATAAACAAGAATTTGATTTTCATAATTTCGACTTTTAGTTTATTTCTAAAATGAAAAAAACTTGAATATATTGTATTAATCACAACATCCCGTTATATTTCCTCAAAAACCACTCGGCAGCCAAAATAATAGCTATCAAAACCAACAACCAAACCCAATCAATCAAAGGCGTTTTGGTACTAATCTCTTTTTGAAGAGCTTTATAATTTTCGTTTTCTAAAAGTGTTTTAATTAAAGAATCTACTTGGTCTGGAAAATAAACTTTCCCTTGAGTTTGTGAAGCCAATTGGTTTAACGTTTGAACATCAGGATTGACGAACTGCTTTTCAATATCAAAATCTAAAATTTCAAAATGACTGGAATAACTAGTTTTTGAATTTAATTCTTTGACCGTAAAATTATAAGAACCTGCCGAAAGTCCGTCTAAATTAACCTTAAACGAATTATTACCTTTCAACAAGTCATAATTTTTGGCTTGCTTGGTTTTGGTATTCGTTACCGAAATAGTCAAACGCGCTTTCTCATCGAATTCGTAATTTTTATTGAAATAAGAAGCTAAAATCTCGATGGCTTCTCCTGAATTATAAAAACTTTCGTGATTGACCACCAACGATTTTTTGGAATCATTAGAAGCCAAAAACTGGATGATCTTATCTACAAAAACATCAAACTTTTCGAAAGATTGATGATCAATATGACTTTGTAAACGCCATTTCCAAACATTTTCTCCCAATAAAAAAGCCGAACGTTTGCCTTGATTTTCGACAAAAGCCAATAAAGAAGCATTTGTGTCAATATTCCTTATTTTGGAAGTAAGCAAAGTCGAAACAGTTCCATTTGTGGTTATCGTTCCAAAAGGATTTTGCAAAGGCGGGAAATTTTCAAAACCAATATTATCAATCGCAAAAAGATTGAATTGCGAATTAAATTCGGCCAAATAATCTTCTTTTTGACCACTCATTTTAAAAACCAAATTGGGTTGCTGTTGGTTTAAAAAATTGAAATCTGTGTTATTTCCTGTTACAATAAATGTATTAATTCCAGCTACTTTATTCTTTTCAAAAAACGATTTAAATTCGTTTGTCGGTTGATACAAAATCAAAACATTGTAATCTTGTAATGAATTGATTGAATTTGGTTTAATAACAGTTGCTTTTCGTTGTGCATTAGACTCAATCGCACGTTTCAAAGCTCCAATATCAGGATGATTTATTGCCGAAATTATAGCAACATTCGTTTTTTGGTCTATGATTTCAACGGCAAAATTCTTGGTATTATTATAACTATTTTTCTCTTTTTCTTTGGAAGAAATTGTCGCCTTAAAAACTTGTAAACCTACTTTATCAGCAGGAAGCAAAACGTTTACAATAGCCGTTTTTTTCGAAGAAGAAAAAGAAATACTTTGCTTTGCCAAAACCGAATTCCCTTGCGAAATACGAAAATCAGCCGTGATGTTTTTGTTGCCAGAATAATTCAAAAATACTTCTACCGGAAATTTATTCTTGTGAAAAGCATATTTATTGACGTTCAACTGTGTTACTTTTAAGTCTAAAAAAGTCGTTGTGTCGCCAACAATCAAAGGGTAAATTTTATTATTAGCATCAAAAGAATAGACATAATCATTTCCAGAGGTTTGATTTCCATCAGTTATCAAAACCGTTGGAAAAACGGTATTTTTATAGATGCTTTTCAGGCTTTTGGCTACTTCATCTAAATTGGTTTGAGTTCCTTTGAAATCAAATTCGTCTGATTGTTGAAATTCACTGTCAAATCGATAGTATTGAACCTCGAATTTCTCCTGTAATTCTTTGTTGGCAGAAAGCTTTTTGAACAATTCTAAAGCCATTTCTTTGGCTTTCAAATCGACAATTGAACTGGAGTTATCCACCACAATCGGCAATGGTGTTTTGATAGTTTCAAACGTTTTTCGACTCATTATTGGATTTATCAACAACAATAATAGTCCGAAAATGGACAAAAAACGCAAAAAAGCCAAAACCAAGCTGACTTTCGACTTGATTCTGGCCTTGTATAAATATTGAAAAAACGACAAACTTCCAGCTATTAGTAAAGAAAGCAATAGTAATAGAATTGTGTTTGTAGTCATTTTTTTTGATTAAAAGATTGAAAAATTGAAAGATTTAAAAATTTCAACAATCTTTAAATCTTTCAATCATAAAATCATTAAATTGTTAAGTAAGCATTCCTCCACAAACATTCAATACTTGTCCTGTAACATAAGCACTCATATCCGAAGCCAAGAAAAGACAAGCATTAGCAACATCTTCAGTCGTTCCTCCACGTTTCAACGGGATTCCTTCTCTCCAACCTTTTACCACCTCTTCGCTTAACTTTGCAGTCATTTCAGTTTCAATAAATCCTGGAGCGATAGCGTTGCAACGAATGTTACGTGAACCCAATTCCAAAGCTACGGATTTAGTAAAACCGATGGCACCTGCTTTGGAAGCGGCATAATTCGTTTGACCCGCGTTTCCAGAAACTCCAACAACCGAACTAATATTGATGATGGAACCCGCACGTTGTTTCAAGAACGTTTTTTGAATAGCTTTGGTCATATTGAAAACCGATTTCAAATTCACGTTGATTACTTGGTCAAAATCAGCTTCGGACATACGCATCAACAAATTATCTTTGGTAATTCCTGCATTATTGATTAAAATATCAACCGTTCCAAATTCTGCCAAAACAGCATCCACAAAGGTTTGGGCTTCATTAAAATCGGCAGCATTCGATTGATATCCTTTGGCTTTAATGCCCATAGCGTTCAATTCATTTTCCAAAGCATGAGCCGATTCTACAGATGAACTGTAGGTAAATGCTACATTCGCACCGTGTTTTGCAAAAACTTCTGCGATTCCTCTTCCTATTCCGCGACTTGCGCCAGTGATGATGGCTACTTTTCCTTCGAGTAATTTCATATTCTAAAATTAGTGTGATTATTTTTTGTATTACAAATATAGATTATTTAAGCGTTTTATAAAATTTGTTCTATAAAAAAAGCCTTACCGAAGTAAAGCTTTTAAAATTTTGAATCTATAGTTGTAATTATCAGAGTATGAGTGATGCCGATGCGCTTAATTTTTGTCCTATTTCTTTTAAAGCAATAGCTAATGTTTCTAATTCTTTGTGCGTAAAATGAGCTTCTTTGCCATTGACATTATTACCATTTAGTCTTTGATAAAACCATTGTGGTGTTTTTTTGAAATAATTTTTAGCCAAATAAGAAACTGATATTACAGGCAAAATATCCTCTAACTTTTGCTTTAACAACAATTCATCGGCTTTTTTATTGCTTTCTTTTATACATTCTAATAGTGAATCCGCAAACTCATCAGGATTTTCAGTAAACAACAAATTCATTTCACTGTGAATGTCAGCGATTTCATTTTCGTTTTCTGTATTTTGATATTTTTCTTTTAGTTTTTTGATTTCGTCTAACATAACTTTCTCTTTTAAATTATTGTAATGTTACTTTCCAAGTTCTTTTAGTTTTTGAACTAATTTTTTGATTTCTAAATCCACCACTTTTTTCATTTGTGGACTTCGACTGGATAATTCTTTGTAAAATTCCAGATAGAATAATAAATCTTTTTGAAGTTTGTTCTTCTCGATTTGGAATTGTTCTCTATCATTCATAACTTGATTTTTCAAAATTAATAACATTTTTGTTATTAAACAAATGGTTTAACATTTTACTTTAAAAATAACCAAAGTAGAAAAAATATTATTCCTACTCCAGCGATTACATCATAAATGGAAAATTCAATTTCAAATTCATAATCAATTTCCTTTTCTAACAGATTTTAAAATAATGCCTTAATTATTAAGCAATTATATCCTCATTTAAAAAGATTCCAAATTTTGTTAAATAGAAAATAAACGCCAATAAATCTGAAAAAACTTAAATTTGTTTCAGAATAATTGCCTACCTCTTTAGAATAATCACCCACTGCCCTATCTATTTTTTTTACTTTTTCATCTAAAGCATCAAATGCTGCTTGTGCTTCTTTTATTTCTTTCTTAGAAGCAGAACTAACAATTAAATCACGCAACTTATTTTTTGCCAGCTCTCTTTGATTTGACAAAATACTGTAAGCCGATTTCGGTTCTTTTTTGTTCATATTTTTTGAGATATAAAAATTCAAGGATACAATTCCTTAAGTTGTAAATCAATTATAATTTTAAAAATTATTAAAGTAAATCTTCGAAGTCATCAAAAAAAGCAAGCGTATTTTGCTCTCTATTTCTTATATCTAATTGATAATGTGTATCTAAAACTGTTCTTGAAATTGAAATCACTTCTAAAGTTTCGATAGAATTAATATGATTTTCGAGTTCTTGCCAATTGTATTCGTTTTCACTTCCTTGCCCTACTCCATTTAAATGATTGCATTGGTCATTTACAAAATAGGCTTTTTCTCCACCAAGTAACAAGGTGTCTTTCATTACTGATTTTCTAAAATTTTGAAAATATCTATTTTCAAAATTATCTCGCAGTTGTATCGTATCACAAAAACTCCACCATCTTGAATAATAATGTAAATCGCTTGAAGCTATTTCATCATAAATAGTCAAATAACTGCTTTCTGCGTTTTCAGAATGAATATCTAAAAAATAGTTTGTAATGTGAAACTCTTTTTTTTCTTCCTCAATCCTTTCTTGGCTTGGCATTTCATCATCATCATACCACCACCAATATTCTTTTTTATCAAAAAGGCTTTCTCCAAATTTTTTATACAATTGTTTTTGCTGAAATTTTTCATCTATCAACTTGTACTTTTTTACAAATGGTTGTTTGTCAATCAATCCTAATGAAATAAAATCTTCTTTCAACCCATTTTGCAACAATTGATTGTAGTCTGCATTGGCATAATAACCATATTCAATAGTAAATCCAAACCGGTTTGATAAATCAATGGCTAATGTTTCTACATTTGAAATATTCAAATTATGTTTACTCAATATGGAAATATCACAACCCATAATTAACTTTTCTCCACAATCGCAATCTCGTCCTCGCTCAATCCATACAATTCATAAACCATCTTATCAATAGCTTTGTCGGTGGTGTCGATTTGGGTTTTGAGTTGGAGAACTTTTTGAGCTTCGGTGGTGAAATAATCTTCCCACTCGGCTTCTTGCGAGAGCGATAATTTTATTTTCTTTTTCGCCAGTTCTTTGATGAATTCCGAATACGATAACACATACCAATCTTGCAACTTTTTAGGTAAATCGTCTAACTCAAATTTGCGCTGTATCGTTCGTTCAAACTTTTGGGATTGTTCCTGTAAGTCTTTGTTTAAAGACAACATTAAATCGGCTTTCTCTATGAAAGGTTGCTGTGTCGAAAGTGAAATGTTTTTGATTGGAAATTTCCTTAAATCATTCAAAATAATTTTTGGAAATAATTTTCTAACAGATTTTGCAGTGTTTTTTACAAAGTAATAAGAAAGTAATTTACTGTTTAAAACAGCTGTAATATATTTTAATGAAATGTCAGAATTTGCTTTTTCTACAATAGCAATATTACTTCTATTATACAAATAAATTTCTTCTGAATAAGTTGATAATAAGCATTTTGGGAAATTACCTGTGATTTCTCGAACTATGATTTTTTTACCATCAAAAAGATTAAAAGTTCTAGGTGATGCTAAATGTTTACCATATCTTAAATACAAACCTGACCAATTAGTATAATATCTTCCAACATCTTTACCATCTAAATATTTGAATGTATTTTCGTCAAATTGATAATTGTAATCATAAGGTCTGTTTTTTACATCTTCAGCAGTTTGTTTTGGTTCGCCTTTATCTTTCTCATAAGCCTGCAAACCAGCTTTAATTTCTACTAAACCATCTAATTCTTGCGAATTCTTTATTATCTTTAAATTCAATTCATCAGTATTATCATCTAAAAATACTTTAAACTCAAAACCATCATTGTTGGCAAATTCTGTTTGTTGTTTAGAATGAGAAAAATAGAATTCATTTCCATTGTTCAATAAGATTTGAATTGAATTTTCGTTTTTAATGATTTCCTTTTCGGCTAATAAAATAACTGTTTCTACATTGGCACTTTCAAAAGAATATCCAGCCAAATTGATTAT
>ENA-UPSM01003828-UPSM01003828.1-activated-sludge-metagenome-genome-assembly--contig:-NODE-3828-length-16413-cov-5.258161_pt1 | contig 16413 bp, 16 predicted proteins | sample MGYA00238181_ERZ773283 | MGnify/ENA primary metagenome ERZ773283 (study PRJEB29023, sample SAMN05720199) | activated sludge metagenome | isolation source: Anaerobic digester | place: Japan...
GTTGAACTTGACATACGTGAAGGAGGTCCTGGACGAAGAGCGAGAGAACTTGAAACTATGGACCCATCTCCAGGGCCAATTCGGTGTGTATGGGCTGTGCCGGACCATAGAATGGGAGTACGAACAACCCCGGCCCTACGAGGGAGACGTGCTCACAGGAAAGAGGCGGGCATACCTACTCTTATTCTACAATCCGGAGAAGGCGGCAAAGGACCAGATAGAAATGAACGAACATCTAACCCGGCTACAAAATGATCTTCTGGCTGGGAAACGACGGGAGGAGTACGCGCCGATCAGTTGCTGTTGGCTCGTCAAAGCGTCGAAGGGTTGCTTACGTACGGTTTGTGGTGGCCTTGGCGTAATGAAGTGACCATTTCTTTTCGAATCGGAATGAGCGGAATCGCGTCTCCACGTGATGAGATGGAACTCATGGAGATGTTTGGCGCGTATTTGTGACGCATTCTTCGTGTGTTGAGCAATTAGTAGCGCGTGAATTCGAGCTGGTAGGGCAAGCACGAGGCAGCGGAATCCGACGAATACACCTCGATCAAAAATGAGGTTGAGATCGTGGAGTACGATCCTGTCACGGGCGTGGGATCGATGGTTCCCATATCTTGGCATGTTGCGGAATGCCCGAACTCCCAGGTTCGAATTCCGGTGGTGGAGTTGCCAGTGCCGCAAGCGTACCCGGAAGACGGCGGGCATGAAACGGAATCATAGACCGCCATACGAAGCAGCCCGCTCTGATCCAACAATCGGATGCGCGGACGCTGGGTACAAGTCGAGACACTCATGTTGAGTGTCCCTCGAAACCAGTCACGATCACCCGCCGGCATGATGGAATAAGTAGGCGAAGTCCAAGTGGATAGGCCGATGGTGCCCAACAGTGTGGGTGTCGAACAGGAATCCGAAACCGTATCGCTCAGGCATTCGCAGCCATTGGCAAATTGATGGTCTTCGTCGACATAGGAAGACTCACAGCTTTCTACCTCGCAAGTCGTGCCGTTACACGCGACGGACGCGACGTTGGGAGGCATGGGAGAGCGGCAACTATTTCCGCAACTTCCGCAGGCATCGAGGTTGTTCAGCAAATGGGTTTCACAGCCATCCGTTTGTTTGTTTCCATTGCAGTCATCATAGCCAGTCGCACAGACGCCGTTGCAGATGCCCTGCGCGCAAGTGACGGAGATATTCTGAGAGGAACAGACGATCCCGCAACCACCACAATTCGCGGGGTCGCTCGAGGTATTGGCTTCGCAACCGTCGATGAGCTTGTCATTGTTGCAGTCCGCATATCCGTCATGGCAGCTTCCGGTACATTTTCCTGCTTCACAAGCGGGGTTAATGTTCTGGGTGCTGCATGCCCTTCCACAACCGGAGCAATGGGCGGGATCGGAGCGGGTATCGGTTTCGCAACCGTTTGCGGCGTTTCCATCGCAATTACCCCAACCCGAATCGCATAGGATATTGCAATCGCCCGCGACACATACTGCCGCGCCATGGACATCGGCACATATTTTTCCGCAAGAGCCGCAGTTATTTTTGTTGGTTGCGAGGTTGGCTTCGCACCCGTTGTCGGCGATGCCATCGCAATCAGCCCAGCCCGCGTTGCAGGACTTGATCATGCATACGCCTCCCAAACAAGAGGTGACGGCATTGGGCAACGAGCAGGTGCATCCGCATTGGTTGGGAACGCCGCCTCCACCGCAGGTATCCGGGGCATCGCAGGAACCACAATCGGCGCTACCACATCCGGTATCGACAGGGCCGCAGTTGGCGCCAAGTTGACCGCAGGTTTTAGGAGTACATCCACACTGATTGGCGACACCAGATCCACCGCATTGGTCGGGAGGATCGCACTTTCCACAATCCAAGGCTTTGCTGCAACCATCCGAGGCATAGCCGCACGAGGCTCCGACTTGCGCGCAGGTTTTGGGAGTACACTCCCCGGTTCCGCAGACATTGGGGCCCGCTCCTCCACAGACTTGACCGCCTGCACAGTCACCGCAATTCAAGGTTCCGTTGCAGCCGTCGGGCACCACACCACAACTTGCTCCAAGCTGAGAGCAAGTTTTGGGAGTGCAACCGCATTCATTGGATTTTCCGCCTCCTCCACAGGTTTGCGGTGCAGCGCAGGTCCCGCAATCGATGGCTGTCGCGCAACCATCTGAAATATATCCACATTGCGCGCCAAGCTGGACGCAAGACTTGGGAAAACAAGCGGAGGTCCCACAGCGATTCGGCCCACCCCCACCACAGACCTGGCCACTCATACACTCGCCACAATCAATTTTTCCTCCACAGCCATCCGGTGCCGAACCACACTCGGCTTCGAGTTGCGCGCACGTTTTGGGCACACATTCCGTGGGCCCGCCTTCCTCTACCCCCTCGTCGGCCACGTCCTTGGCCCCATCCTTGACCACATCACCAGCCGTGTCCGAAGAAGCGTCTTGCGGCTTGGCGTTGGATATGTTCTCGGCCTCCTCACCGTTGGCGCAACCGAGGGCGCTGAGCATCAATAGGAGGAAAAACAGGGGACGGATCGGTCTTTTTACCTCCCTTGCACCGACAGATCCCACGAGTCTTCGACCGCTCACCCTTGGAAAGACGGAAGGCAGCATACATCAAAGAATACGGGAATCCCGACCACCGCTCAAGCGCAGGTCGCCACAGAACGTGAATTGGGACGGATTTCGAGCACCCCAGGGGGTCAAAACCAAACGCGTTTACGAACGTCTCCGTCGCCGAATCCAGCCGAAAACGCACGCTCCAAGCCATAGGAGCCCGGTCGAACGCAAAGCGCCTGACGGATGCTGAGCACATGCGCACCCCGGCTGAATGGCATCAGGGGGAATGAAGTCCGCATCGGTTTTCTGCTCTGATGTGTCAAGCTCCCCATCGGAGGAAGCTTCCGGGATCGTGGGCACGCTTTCGGACGACGTATCGGCAAATCCGTCGAGGGTTCCCCCTTCTTCTGGCTGTTGGACATCAGCCTTTTGGGCGTCTTCCACATCAGCAGAAGCATCAGCAGAAGCCTCATCGGGCACAGCGGCATCCGCGGGTATGGTGACCGGACCACAGGTCCCGATATTTCCGATCAGCGAAATGATGGGCGTACACGGCACCCCATCGGGACAGTCATCGTCGGAGCAACATATTTTTTCGCATCGAATCGAAGCACCACAAAAGTATCCGTACTGACAGAATCGCGAGGTTTGATCGCAGATTTTCCCTGAAGGCACCGTGTTGGGGCCGGGAAAGCATCCGAGCGTTCCCATCAGGGCATCGAAGCGACAAGCCTCACCAGCCGCCGTATCACAACCTTCATTCGTGATGGGGTGACACACACTGTTGAGCGGCACGCAAGAAGGGTTGCCATCAAGCAGCGGAGCATCCGGTTCGGTGCCACCATCCCATCCTCCACCATTGAAACCGCCGTCGGTATTACCTCCCGATAGTGGGCCAGCCACGGTTTCGATCCAATCGACATAGGGAGAAACAAGCGTGTAGACGGTCGCATGACCACAAGGCGTCACGGCGTGTTCCCAGGCTCGAGATGTAGCTCCCACGAGCCAGAGGGTATTTTGATCGACGACATAAGCGGGGCCACCGCTATCGCCGAAGCACGCATCCGGCTCACCCGAGCGTCCTCCAAGCAACTCCGTGGGAACGTGACGTATGTGAGGGGTTAGCCCTTTGTAAAGAACACCCGATGCTTGGGACGCCGTGTTGTAGATGCCATAACCAGCGATGTGTAACGTCCGATTGGGATATAACACGGCATCCACTTGCGCGTTGGGAAGCACTGGAGCCACGATTCCATTTTCGATCGGGTCTTGGAGAATCAACACGCCGATGTCATGCATCGGTCCAAGGCCATATGCATCCACAGGAGCGTTGGTGTTGTAGTGCGGGTGAGCGACAGCTTGTGTTACGATTCTTCGTTCCGAGGCGGGAGCTTGCTCGGGAACGGTGTGTCCATAAACCACACGCATACTCGATGGACTGCGTTTTTCGACGCAATGGGCCGCGGTAACCACGACGGATGGGGCTATCAGCGTACCTGAGCAGAAGGGGTCACCGCTTACGTTTGTGACGGCTACGGTAGAGGGATAATCGGAAGGTTGCGCGGGGACTCCCCCTACGACCGGTTGCGTCAGCGAATCGGCTTCGGCGTTCGAGTCGGGAGTCGAACAATGAAATAAGGCCCCGAAAGAAAAGAGGATCGGGAGCGAACCAGTGAATGTGCGGAGATGATTCATACGTTATCCCAGCTTCCAAGATCGCTCCACGTAGGAGCCAAGGAATCCAAGTTGTTTTGCATACTCGACAGCAGCCCATTGGACATACAAGGGCGACCCGATGAATCCACAGGAAGTGGAAGGCAACGAGTCCAACGCGACCAGCCAATCTGATAACAGGTCCAAAGGCCACGAGGAGCAAATACCGTGTATGGTAGCCATCGGGGATTGTGTTCCTCGAGCGAAGACTTCGAGCCAGTGAACCACGATCGGACTAGGATCGCCAGGACGAACCTGCAGCCTCGTGGCGGGATGTCCGAAATAGGATTGGAAAAAACGCTCACAACGAACCGTCATCGGTAGGCTTTCGAATTCGTGAGACGCCATGTTTAGATGCGCGAGACGCAGCCATATCGCCTCTTGGACATAGACGGCAGGACGCTCTTCGAAAAACGAAAAGGATATTCGAGGATACTTATCGATGAGGTCCATGGCTATTTGATGCGAGATCCTATGGTCGACATGCTGATCGACACCGAGGGGAGCCAAGACTTCGGAAGGAGTGAGTTCATCGATCAAAGCATGGAACCACGCCATCACGTGCCCGACGGTATCCAGGTCCATGGGCTGGCATAGTTGTTTGGAGTAGGAATTGAATAGCGCACCGCGAGCTGCGGCATGGGCGAAGCCTCCCGAACGAACAAGTGCGCCCAGAGTTGCCATGGCGGATTCCGCGCAATGCATTTCTTTGTTGCCATGGCCTCGCTCACTGAACGGCACAGCAACCACGGGAATACAACCGTTTCGCGAGCGTTCTAGGATCCAACCGGGACAGGAAAGCAGCGCGTCATCAAGGTGAGGAGAGAGCACAACGGCACAACGGTTCATGCTCGGACCTGCTTCCGTCCTATCACGAAAGAAGCGGCGAATCCGATGTCGCAGCGCTCGCAAAGCGTCGCTTTGTCTCCCCATCCACGCGGGAGCCCAACCCACCGGATCATGAAAGGAGCAAAGCGGTCCATGGTATTTGCTTGCCCTCACGGTGGATGAATGTCCAGAGCCAAGGGACAGTTATCTCTTCCTCTTGCGAGCCGTTGGGCTACGATCGGGCGACAGTACCGACGGCATATGGGTTTACCTACGGCAGATGGCGAAAAAGGCGTTGATCATTGATGTCGAGCCAACCCTCACGGACTTGTTAGGTCTGTTTTTGAGGCGCTATGGTTTCGAAGTGATCGCGACCCATGATGGGCTGGTCGGATTCGAGCGCATCACGGTAGAGAAGCCAGATTTGGTGGTGATGGATGTGCTGCTTCCACGGATTCGGGGCCACGAGTTGTGCTGGCGAATGAAGCAAGATCCGTCTCTTGCCACGATCCCAGTCATCGTCATGAGTTCCATCTACGAAGGCTATGCCTATATGGATCAGGCGCAAAAAGCGGGAGCGGATGCGTTTATGCTCAAGCCCATCGAGCCGCGAGCGTTCGTCGAAAAAGTCGCCAAGCTTGTCGGTCCTTTGCCTCGTCCGACACAACACGACAAACCATTACACCATCAACTATGGGATATTCGTCAGCGATACGAAAAAGAACTTCCTCACAAAATCGCGCAAATCGAAGCCGGTTATCGAAAAGCCGTGGGAGACGCCAATCGCCGACTTCTCGCCGAAGTGCATATGGCAACCCATAGCGTGGTGGGCACGGCCGGGTCTCTTGGGCTTCATGATTACACAGCCCTTGCCAAGCCTTTTGAACTGCACGTGGTTCGCGCCATGGGAGCGGATGGGCCTTTCACGCAAGAAGAAGAACGAGAAGGCATCGAACTGCTTTACGCCTTACGTGCCCTGTTCTCTGGCGAAGTCCAACATGTCAGCCAAGCTCCTGCCCCCGCACCGGCTCCCAAGATCGACGTTTCTTCCGCTCCACCCCCTTCTTCGTCCTTGATCACCCCCCGAGCCAAAACCGTCGCCGTGATCGAACACGATGCAGAACTCGCACAAAACCTCCATCGTGTTCTCAGCCAATTTGGTTACGCGCCACGTGTTTTTCCCATGACCATAGACGCTATTCCTATGGTGGCCAACGAGGATGTCAAAGCGCTGGTCGTCGATATGAGCATGCCGATTCGACGTGGAGGCGGCGTTGAATTCGTTACCGAGCTTCGAAACGCAACAAATCGGGTTCCTCCTGTCGTCTTTCTCGCTCCCAAGGAAGATTGGGACACACGTGCCCGGGCTGTTCGTGCGGGAGGTGACGCATTCATCGTCAAACCCGTGGACACCGATCGCCTCATCGATGCCCTTGGCGGCTTGACCACGTGCAACGACGCGGGACCCAACCGTGCATTGATTATCGCGGATGTTGCGCGGACAGCAGACCATCTTGCGCATGTGTTGCGCACGGAAGGCATGCTGGCTCAAGGCATCACGAATCCATCCCATACGCTATGCGCCATTGCAGCGCTCCTTCCCGATGTGATCGTGGTCGATATTCGCGGCGATCAACAAGCGGCGGTCGAAATGGTTCAAGTGCTTCGTCAGCACCATCATTACTCGCACATTCCCTTCGTGATGCTTTCGTTGGCCCCCGCATTTCAAGCGCAGGTTCGCCTGGTCGGTTGGGGGCCGGATGATTTCGTCGATCGCGCAAAAGGTTCGGAATACGTTGCCGCCGTCGTACAGGCTCGATCGCGTCGAGCACGCCTGCTTCAAGCGTTCACGCTTCGAGATGCGCTGACGGGATTGCCGAGCCATCTGCGAATGATGGAGGAACTTCGTCGCAGCGTGGTGCAAGCGTCTCGGGAGCGGCAAGAGCTTTGTTATGCTTATGCGGATCTGGATTTCACGGGCAAGATCAATGACGAGTATGGAATCGCGGCTGGTGATCAGATGATCCGTGACTTTGGAGCGTTGCTTCGGGAACGGCTGCGAAGAACGGATATCGTGGGGCGCCTTGGCAGCGATGGTTTTGGGATATTGCTTCCCAACACAAAAGCGTGGGCAGCGGCACGAGTTCTCGATGAGATCCGAATGGCTTTTGGAGCGCGGCATTTTCGCGGCACCACGGGTTTCATTCCTTCGGTAAGCGTAGGCGTGGCGGAGTATCCGCGATGTGAAGACGCGGGTTCTTTGCACAGCGCGGTGGAACGAGCGCTGTTTGCGGCCAAGGAATCAGGGAGGAATCGGGTCGAGATAGGAACCTGCTGACGGAAGCTTGGCAGGCGCAATGGGGTCGATAACGCTTACTTGAGCAGGGCCAAAAATGCGCCCGCGGCGACGGCTGTTCCAATGACTCCCGCCACGTTAGGCCCCATGGCATGCATGAGCAAGTAGTTGTTGGGGTCTTCCTCTTGAGCCACGTTATGAGCCACACGGGCAGCCATGGGGACTGCGGATACACCCGCAGCGCCGATCAATGGATTGAGAGGACGACCTGGCAACCGGCTCATCAACTTTCCGACCAACACCCCTCCCGCCGTGGAGATGGCGAAAGCAACACATCCGAGCCCAAGAATCATCAACGTGCGCACTTCCAAAAAGCTCTCGCCACTCATCGTCATACCCACGCAAAGGCCAAGCAAGATCGTGATCAGATCGATGAGTTCGTTTTGTGCTGCGCGGGACAAGCGTTCCGTCACCCCACATTCTCGCAATAGATTGCCGAACATCAGCACTCCGATGAGCGCCGTCGAAGGCGGCACGAGCAAAGCACAAACGACGGTAACCACGATCGGAAACGAAATCCTTAGCCATTGGGGCGCGGAGGCTGAGTCTTCCATCCGAATCGCACGCTCTTTTTTTGTCGTGAGAGCACGCATGATGGGTGGCTGAATCACGGGGACCAATGCCATGTAGCTATAGGCGGATACGGCAATGGGTCCCATCAAGTGCGGAGCCAGTTTGGCCGAAAGATAGATCGATGTGGGACCATCGGCACCACCGATGATTCCCACGGCTGCGGCCTCGGGGCCGGTGAATCCCAGCATGCGAGCACCAATGAACGTGGCCACGACCCCAAACTGGGCGGCCCCTCCTAGCAATAGTGTTTTCGGATTTTGCAACAAAGGCCCGAAGTCCGTGAGCGCACCAAGACCTAGAAATATCAGCGGAGGAAAGATCTCGAGACGAATGCCGTAGCTGAGATAATAAAACAGACCGCCTACTTCTTCTCCGTGGGGAGGTGTCATCAACCCATTGACGGGAAGATTGACCATCATCGCTCCGAAGCCGATCGGCACGAGGAGCAACGGTTCGAATTTTCGGACGATAGCCAGCCACAGCAACACCGCGGCGACGGCGAGCATGCACGCGCCTCGCCATGTCAGATGAGCGAACCCCGTGCTTTGGAGCAACTCCCACACGTCATGCCTCCTCTTCGTACTCGAACAGGAGCTGACCCACACGGACGGCATCACCTGGATTAACCGCTACTTTGGCGATGGTCCCCGATCGCGGCGCATAGATGTACGTATCCATTTTCATGGCGTCCATCAAAAGCGCGGGGGCCTTGGCTTCGATATGTCCCCCCACCTGAACGAATATTTTTTGGATCGTTCCAGCGATGGGTGCCGTCACTGCATCGAGGCTTTGGGCACTCGCACTCGTCGAGCGAGCCACAGGGCTCGACGGCATAGCCGGCCTCGGCCCTTCGGTGGCTTTCGGAGCCGTTTTCGGAGCACCGTTGGTGGCAACTGGCGCATCGTCGTCCGACACCACCTCCACCGTCACATCATATACCTTGTCATTGACTCGAATTCGCAGCGTTTTCATCGTCGAGGCCCTACGCGGTGAGAAAGCATGATGTCCATTCGGCCAGCGGTCGACCATTCGGGAGCGTCCGCTTCGCGATGCAAGCGAACACTGCGGATTTGCGTTCGCCCGCCAAGTATTTCCGAAGCTGCTGCCGCTAGCACGGCAACGATTTCCGGAGACAACTCATCGCCCAACTCGTCGTCGGTTACGTCCGCGGCCGTTGCCACTGGTTTGTCCAATCCAGCCGCCAGACGAGCCAGCGCATAGATGAACAATGCGAGCAACACCATGACGAGCATGACGACGCCAATGACGGTGGTGAACAACACCAAATCATCAACAGTCATAGCGGGATGTTTCCGTGTTTCTTGTTGGGACGAAGCACGCGTTTGTCCGTGTTCGCCGCGATCCATTGCCCCACGAGCCTTCTGGTCCACGCGGGTCGAATGACATCATCGACGTGCAAGGATTCGGCGGCACGATACGGATTTGCGTGGGTTCGACGATACTCAGCGATCGCCTCGTCGAGGGCTTCCGGATCGTTGAGCAAGTCTCGGTTCAACACACGAACGGCAGCCTCCGGCCCCATCACGGCGATCTCTGCCGATGGCCATGCGAGCACGATATCCGCCCCCATGTCCTTGGAACACATAGCCAAATAGGCTCCACCGTAGGCCTTGCGAACAATGAGCGTCACCTTGGGAACGGAAGCAGAACCATAGGCGAAGAGCATTTTCGCGCCGTGACGAATGATGCCCCCATGTTCCTGATCGACTCCCGGGAGGAATCCAGGCACATCGACAAGGGTCAACAACGGAACGTTATAGATGTTGCACGTGCGAATGAAGCGAGAAGCTTTGTCCGACGCGTTGATATCGAGTGTTCCTGCCATGACAGCGGGCTGATTGGCCACAATACCCACGACCATCCCGCAGATTCGAGCAAACCCAACCAAGATATTGGGGGCAAAGGTTGGTTGGATCTCGAAAAACTCTCCGTAATCGACGATGCGCTCGATGAGCAAATGCATGTCATAAGGTTTTCGGGGATCCTCGGGCAACAGGTCATCAAAGACAGTATCGTCTACCAGCGGCTCATCGAACCGCAATTCAGGCGGCGGCTGCAGGTTGTTGGAAGGTAAGTACGAGAGAAGCTGCTTGACCTTCGCGATCGCATCGTCCTCCGAGTGCGCCACGAGATGGACGTTACCGGATACGGAGGCGTGTACGTTCGCTCCGCCGAGTGCCTCTTCGGTAATCTCTTCCCCGGTGACAGCACGAATAACGGTCGGCCCAGTGATAAACATGTGGGCTGTCTGATCAATCATGATGACGAAGTCGGTAAGAGCGGGCGAGTAGGCAGCACCCCCCGCGCAAGGGCCCGCGACCACGGAGATCTGCGGTACGACACCCGAGAGCATGGTGTTGAAGTAAAACACCCTCCCATAGCCGGAAAGGGAATGGACCCCTTCTTGGATCCGCGCGCCGCCGGAATCATTGAACCCGACTACCGGTGCTCCACAACGAAGGGCACGCTGGCATAATTCCACGATTTTTTGGGCGTGCCGTTCTCCCAAGGAACCTCCCGCCACGGTCAAGTCTTGCGCAAAAGCCAAGACATTTCGCCCGTGGACTTCTCCCCTTCCCACCACCACGCCATCGCCCGGAATATCCTTCCCCGCCAGCGCCTCACAGCGATGCTTGGCGAACATCCCCAATTCCAAAAACGTCCCCGGATCGTAAAGCCGGTCGAGCCGTTCCCGAGCCGTCAGCTTGCCGCGCTTATGCTGCTTGTCCACGGCCGCGGACCCTCCCCCCGCTTCGATCCGCGCACGAGTGTGCTCGAGCAACGCAATCCCACTCAATTCTGGTTGCTCAACCTGAGCCGCGTCGTTTCGGGAACCGCCTCGTTCGTTCCGATCGTTCATCTCGTCGATGCCTCGTTCGTCTTCCAACCACTTCGTCCGCTCATGGACGATCAGCGGATCTGCGAATATCGCGAACCGAGTCCGCACTCACCATGCTTTCCCATCGGTCGCAACGGAAGCGTGGTTTCATGGAAGCTGGTGTCGTGTTGTTTGCGACCTGACGCGCGAAGACACCTATCATGAACGACAACAATCGCAAGTCCGGAGGAGCCGGCCGATGGCATCGTTCCGTGTTGCCAAGCTTTTCACGAACGCTGCCCGCCCAAAATCCCCGCCGATTCGATGACCAAACTCGCTGCCCGCGGCGTTGTCTCCCGCCATGCCCCACCGCGATTGACCCCACAGATGCTTGTTTCCGACAACCAAGCCTCAGCCATGTTTTCCCAGATTACTTATTAAAATGTATCACGAATCATCGTTCAATCCGTTTATGGGAGGCGCTCAAAGAGAAACCGGAGGGTGCTCGGAAACCCGATCGTCGTGCTTTGGCAGGCGACGCGACGTGGAGAAGACAAAAAGGCGTTGCATCGGATAGGAAACGCTGAGCCAAGCGGCGATTTTGGCAGGCACCCAGGCGATGGGAGCACTGATGGCAAGCCCTTCGATCAACACATACAGACAGGTTTGAAGAGCGAGGTAAGTAGCCAGACAAGCGATGGCGTATTCGAACGCTTGCAGCCGAATGTCCTTGGCAGTTGCGGTAAACGCCCAGGTTCGATTGAGAGTGAAGTTGGTCAATCCTCCAAGCAAAGCTCCGACAATGGCGGCCATCCAATAGCTTCCGAAAGCCAATACCAACACGGCTTGATAGGTCACCCCATCCACGCCAGTAGCCACGATCGACGATAGGGAGGCGCGTAACAGCGTTCGCATTTCACGAACTCGTTTGGTGAAGACTCGGCTCATCCACGCTCCTTGGCATCGAGGAGCTTTCGTGCCGCAATCAGCAACTGAACCGCGACCAGATTGGACACGAGCGCGACGATGAGAATGATCGTGAGGGTAGCGGGATGCACAGCGCCCCAGGGGTTTCCCAACACCGGCGACAACAGGGGAGCCAGGATGAGCGCCCCGGAGATGTAGGCCACTCGCTCGTGACGTCTCATCAATGTGCTGGGCAGAGAAAGATCCATGGCTTCCGCTTTGGCGCGAACGTAGCTCACGAGTTGCGAGCCCATCAAAGCCACCAAGGGCAAGAGCATTTGCCACACGGAAAAGCGGTAAAAAATCGCAAGGCCAATCATGGGCGCGGCATCGGAGTATCGATCGAAAACCGAATCGAGCATGGCCCCCGATTTTTTTACAGCGCCCGTTTCGCGTGCCACCATCCCGTCGAGGGCATCAAACGCACTTCCCACGAGAAACAATAAACCCGCCGTGGAAAAATGTCCCACCGCTGCGATGGGGGCCGCCGCCAACGTCAGAAGGAGCGAAATGATCGTCAAGGTATCGGGCTTGACCCCCAGGCGCGCAAACAATTTTCCTGGCGCCCGAATCGCCCAATACACGGCCTCCATGAACCAAGCCCCCAACAACATCGTGCCCCCAAGCCGCTGCAACTTCTCGTCGTGCCTCCTTCCCACCAGAAGTGAACGAACGGCATATCCCGACACCGCGGTCAGAAAAAACGCCGCAACCGAAATCACGACGATCAACGAAGTCGCCGCTGACTGATTGAATGTTCCATCCATGTGAATAGCAGCTTTTCCGACTGAATAACGATAAAGATGCGCAATGCCAAGCGATGACAAAGTCATCCTTGATGAGAGTCAGGTCAAGATTTTTGCATCTACCATGCCATCATTCGTAGTATCGATCCGCGGTCACTTTCCTTCCCTGGACCAACGAATATCTCCTTTCGGTGCGAAATTAACTTCGCTTCCCCACCCCCCCGCGATGTACGGCTCGTGCAATCGACTCGGTGCTTCCACCAGTCGCACAAGTCGAATTCCAGCGTATTTCTCGCGCAACACGAAGATTGCCCGGCCCACACACCGCGGGGAAAGATGCTCGGTCAGTAGTTTTCTCCACCCTACCCTATCGGACCAAAGGACAGAGCAGCGTGTTCAAAAACCTGACAGGCTCTGGCTCATTTGTCAGACGTTTCGACAGGTTCGCGTCGCTCTTGCCTCAGTTCATCCCATCGCGTACCTTCGAGCCCCCAGGGGTGCCGAGCCCCCATCGTACCACTGCTGGTTTGGGCAGAGCTTTCTTTCCCTTCGTCGTTTTCACGCTGATCCCCCCTCTACCGATAGCGGGTCGTTCGAAAAGCTTCGGAGTTATTCTATTGACCAGCTACCGTTACACCAGTCGTTGACGAGAGTTGCTCATGGATATCCTCAACACTGAATTGATTGCGGGCATCACGCTCCTTCATGCGTTCCTGGCTGTCTTCGTTGTTCTGATAGCGGGTATTGCAGTGCAAGCCTTGAGAAAAGACAAGCTCGCAGGCCAAGACCTTCAGCGCGAGGCGACATGCCCTCATTGCGGTTGGAAAGGACGTCTAAGCAAGTATCAGCGCAAGTGCCCCGGATGCAACCAGCAAGTGTGACGCGTTCCCATCGCGTCCCTTGGGGCCATCTTCCCGTTCCCAGGAAGACTTCGCCCCCCCATCGATGCCATCGTCAACGCACACACTCACCTTGGGATGCCCGGCAGCGTCCTTGTCGTTGGCACGTTTCGGAGTTCTTGCAGTCCTCGTTCGACGCGGCGTGACAAGACCATCGATCCTTGGGAGCACACCGCCCCCAGCGCTTGCAAGCCTCGGATCGTAAACAGTCTTGCGAGCCGCGTACTTCGCACCCATCTTCACGCAACGAACAACGACCGTCTCTTTTGCATCCCAACGACTCCAAGCACTGCGCCACAATGGTGGCCTTGCACCCACCTTTTCTCGCACTGCATTGCCCGTGTTCCTTACAGGCTACGGATTGACTACAGTCTTCGCCAGACACCACGCGACAGGCGCCATTGACCGCGGAGCACTGTCCGAATTGTGCACAAACGTTCGAGGCCATACATTCCGACTTGGACTTGGCCTCACACGCTCCCAGACGATCCGAACATCGGCCGTCCACCTTGCATGCAGCCGAATCCTGACACGAAGACACACATCGATCGTCCCTGGCGATGCATGCATTATCTTCTTTGCATGCTAGCGATCGCGCGCAATCCGTATCGCTCGCCGCTACGCACGCTCCTTTTTTTGCCGTGCATAATCCTTTCGCCTGACAACGTCCGGAAGCGGCACAATCCGCTGACGACCGAGCGATGCACCGCGGCTTTCCATCCACTTGTCCGAGGGTGCAGGCGCCGTATTCCGAACACCAAAACGAAGCGCGGCAATCCTCTTCTCTCGATACGGCACAAGAAGCATCCGCCGAAGAACACAACGCCCAATGAGCACATCCAGGTAGGTTCCGGCATACGCCCGTCGCGGCGCCTTGCCATGCATCGGGTACGACGCATTGGCCCGCGCTAGCCTTGCATCTGCCAAACGTCGAACACAGTTGTGAGGAAGCACAGGATTCATCGACTTGTGCCACGCATTGGCCATCCACGTAGTCACATGCGCCAAGTAGCTGACAATTCTGCGTTTTTTTACAATCCTCGTGGGATCCGGGAGCACAGCGATCCCCACGCAAAGCGCACAATCCAGAAATCTCACATGCCTTCGACCGTTTACAACCTTGCTCTGACGCCGCAACGCAAAGGCCCTGGTGAAGGACGCAACGTCCTTCCGCCGAGCACGGTTGCGTACAATCTCGATCGGATTTTGCCACACACAATCCATTTTCGACGGAACACCGCGCGTGTTGACGGCAACCTTCCGAAGATTCACATGCCGATGGCGTTGCTACACAGCCGGGCCATGGGAGCCAACGAGTAGCGCATCGTCCCTCATCGACGCATGAACGCTGCGTAGGGCACCGAAGCAATGCCCACACGCCCGAGAGGACGAATGCGACCAGGAGCCCCGTCACAACAGGTATCGCGATTCGTATGGCTCGGTTCAAGGTCATGATGGTTCGTAGTGCCATTCGGTCCGCCTCACGCTCCTTCGTCCCACAAAAGCGCCAGGATGATCGTTGTGGAACGATTCATCATTGCGGATCGATAAGCCTCCAAGGCTCGTTTGCTCTGGTCCATGCCATCAACAACGCCCGACAACGTGGCTATCCGATGCGCAACGGCGGCCTGCCACATGGCGAGCATGGGAGAGTCCACCGGTGTTCGAGAAGAAGCTTGCACCCAAGACATTCGATCAGAAGGTTGCGGAGCAATACGATTGGTTCCCACCATCCACGGCAGATGTTGCAGAGAGCCTACCGCTGCTGACGTGTTTGTCGGCATCTCGCCGAAAAGCGCAGAGGCCAGCTCATCGGCTATGGTTTTTCCGGCAAGCGTTTTGTCTTTGGCTACAGCCACGACGACCGCAGCATCGTCCACATGCCGAACCACCACGGATTGAATTCTCGAAAGAGCCGAGGGACCATCGACAAAGGACGGGATATCGCGAACAAACCGGGCGGGAGATGTGTCAGACCAAGGTTCCATCACACGGGAGGCAGCGTCGACTTGCCCACACATCACATGAGCAAGAACACGTAATCCAACTGCTTCTGCCTCGGCTTCGATACTTTCCACCCACGCGTCCGATTGCATATTTGTCGTCGCCTCCCGTCGAGCCACGACATTGTCTTTGTCGGCAAGTTCAATCAGCGGGAAAGCTTCTTGGGCGTGGCCGGCGAGAATCTCGAAACTGGCTACCCGAAGGGCAAGGTTTCTTCGCAAGCGACGCTGATCGAAACGCGGTTCTTTGAGTGCCGCAAGGTTCATCAGCACATCGTATTCCAACCTGTGGGCTCGACCCGCCGTCGCATGCGTTGGTTGCGTCATCAATTCGATGATGGGCGGCACGGATAGCGCGGGAAATTCCACGGAATAAACGTCGCGCTCGGCCATCAGTAGCGCCAGCAACGTTCGATAACGGTATCGTTTGAGTTCGACCAAAGGCGCATCCGCCAGAGAGGACAGAATCTGCATCCTGGCAGGGCCATCAAGCGCATCAGCCTGGACAATTTGACAACCTTCGGAAACGCCGGCAACGAAAGTAGCGCTATCCGAACGCTTTCCTGCCAACTGGTCCAAAGCATCCGCCAGGCATTGCAACGTCACATCGCCATCATCACGCGCGGAAGTTTCGGTCGCGACCCGTCGTAAGACCGCTGCAGCTTGCCCATAACACCCTCCGAGTAGCAAATAGGCTGCCTGCGATCGAGTGGCTGCAGGCGTCACGCGCTCGGCAATCTCGCACGCTTTTGCGAACTGCCCTTCGACACGATACGCGGCCATGGCTAGACGCAATGAGTCTTCCTCTTCGCAACTTGCTAGCATCGTTGCCGCGTGAGCCCATTGCCCATGGTCCATCAAGGCACGCCCAGTGCGTCGGCAATCCGGAACCAAATCATGATATGCCAGAACCGTGGCCAAAC
>ENA-UPSM01003831-UPSM01003831.1-activated-sludge-metagenome-genome-assembly--contig:-NODE-3831-length-16408-cov-9.616401_pt1 | contig 16408 bp, 17 predicted proteins | sample MGYA00238181_ERZ773283 | MGnify/ENA primary metagenome ERZ773283 (study PRJEB29023, sample SAMN05720199) | activated sludge metagenome | isolation source: Anaerobic digester | place: Japan...
AGGGCACTCTGGAACGTGCGGGCGCGCGAAAGCCCCGTGATCAATCCGTTCAGAGTCACCGCACGAGTCTACGTGGCGCGGGTGACGTCGCCGCCGAAGCTCAGTCGAGCGTCACTCTCGACGCTGCAGCTAGGGCCACCGCGTAGCGCCGTGATCCCGCGGCAATCCGCCCCGCGCGACTCCGCGAACTCAGGACATTGGTAAGGGGAGCAAACGAATGTCCTGAGTTCGGGGAGTCAGCGAAGGGTGAGGAACAACTTGGCAGTCGGCCGCATCGCGGGTCTACACAGTCGGGGCCTAGGCAGTGCGGGTGACCAGGGTTCGACTGCGCCCGGCGCGGAGGGCCGGGCGCGAACCGACCTCAGGATGCGGTCGGGCCGAGCACCGCCGGGCCGGTCGGCGGCACGGGCGCAGGTTCCTTCAACTCCACGAAGATGCAGTGGGTCGGGGTGGTGCCGGTGTTGCGGCCACTGTGCCTCTGCGCGGCGAGCCACCGGGCGGTCGCCGCAGGCATCTCAACGTCGACGGTGCGATCTCCGGCCGAGAGTCGACGTTCGAACGCCGTGAGCGTGATCATCACACTGTCGGGATGATCGTGGGGAACGGACTCGGCGCCCGGCTCATCCAGGTACTCGAGTACTCGCACACGATCGTTCTCGAAGATCACGGAGTACAGCCCGGGGTTGCTGACCACGGGGTCGATCTCGGGGTCGATCTCGGGGCTCGTCATTCCCCGACGCTACGCCCGGGATGCCGAGGCGGCAAGGGCGGGCGGGCGCCCGCGCGCTACTCGCGCGGCGAGTGGAACTTGAGCTGGGCTGCCGTGAGTCCGTCGCTGGCGATGAGCTCGGTGGCATCCGCTGCGTCGCTCAACAACGACGGCAGTACCTCGCGCTCGGCGCCGGTGAAGTCCTTAAGCACGAAGTCGGCCGCGGGCTGACGACCGGGCGGGCGGCCGATGCCGATGCGCACGCGCGTGAAATCCCCGGTGCCGGTGGCCGCGATGATGTCGCGAAGGCCGTTGTGGCCGCCGTGCCCGCCGCCGAACTTCAGGCGCACGCTGTCGAACGGAATGTCCAGCTCATCGTGCAGCACGATCAGCCTCGCCGGAGGCACCTTGAAGAACCGCAGCAGCGCCGCGACCGGGCCGCCCGACACGTTCATGTAGGTGTTGGGCTTGGCCAGAACCAGCTTCGGCGCGGCGGCAAAACTGCGCCCCTCGGCGACGGCCGCGTTGGCCTTGTGGTTCTTGAAGGTCAGGGATGCCCGGTCGGCCAGCTGCGCGAGAGCCATCTGCCCGACGTTGTGACGATTTCCGGCGTAGCCGGGCCCGGGGTTACCGAGCCCGACTACCAACCAGATGTCGTCGTCCACGACCCGTCTGCCGAAGATGACTACTCGGCGTCCTCGGCAGCGGCAGCCGCAGCGGCCGACTGGGCGGCACCCTCAGCAGCGAGCGCGGCGTCGGCCTCCTGGTCGGCGGCGCTGGCGGCCTGCGGGTGCGTGATGCCGACGATGAGCAGATCGGGGTCGGAGAGCAGGGTCGCGCCGGTCGGGAGCACGAGGTCCTTGGCCGTGATGTGCACGCCCTCGGTCAGGCCCTCGATGTCGACGACAACGCGCTCGGGGATGTGAGTGGCCTCCACCTCGAGCGAGATCGTCTGGGCGTCGAGCATGGCGATCGTGCCGGAGTAGGACTCGCCCTCGAGGTGCACGGGCACGTCGACGGTGACCTTCTCACCCTTGCGCACGACGATGAGGTCGATGTGCTCGATGATCTGGCGCACCGGGTCCTTCTGCACGTCCTTGACGAGCGCGAGCTGGATCTTGCCCTGGATGTCGAGCTCCAGCACCTGGTTCGACTTGCGCAGGATCAGGCCGACCTCGTGGCCGGGCAGGGTGACGTGCTGGGGCTCGGTGCCGTGACCGTAGATGACGGCCGGGATCTTGCCCTTGGCGCGGATCTTGCGAGCCGCACCCTTGCCGAAGCTGTCGCGGATCTCCGTGAGCAGGTGGTTGCTGTTCTCAGACTGTGCCTTGTCGGCCATGATGATTCTCCATTGTGGGCGGCTGAGGCCCTGTCGGTATGTTGTTCAACTCGAACGCCGCAGCGTGAGGAAAAGCCCGAGGACTCGCCCACCGCGTCGATAACGGATGCCGATGCATCCCTCGCCGAAGTTCAGTGGGTGAGTCTATCAGCGATTTCCTCGACGATCTCGCCGGGTTCCTGCTCGATGCCGACGGTGAAGCCCGGTTCCTCGGGCTGCAGTGACTCCAGCGTCGCGAGCTGGGAATCGAGGAGGGTCGAGGGCATGAAGTGGTCGGTGCGCGCTCCCATGCGGTGCGCGAGCAACTCGCGCGAGCCATCGAGCTGCACGAACAGCGCCCCCGGCGCCCCGGCCAGGATCGCCTCCCGGTAGCTGCGCTTGAGCGCCGAGCAGGCGACGACGAGCCCGGTGGCGGATGCCGCGGCGAGCGCCTGGCCGACGAGTGCGAGCCACGGCCACCGGTCGCCGTCGGTGAGGGGCTCACCCGCCGACATCTTCGCGACGTTGGATGCGGGGTGCAGGTCGTCCGCGTCGATGAACGGCACCCCGAGGTGGTCGGCCAGCAGTGACCCGATGGTGGACTTGCCCGAGCCGCTCACACCCATGACGACGATGAGCGGGGGCCGGGGCATCCCCCCACGATAGCGATAGCCTTGAGCCCGGTTTCGATACGCGGCTGCGCCGCTACTCAACCAGCGAACTACAAGGGAGAGAACAGTGGCACAGGCGAACATCGGCGTTGTCGGACTTGCGGTGATGGGATCCAACCTCGCCCGCAACCTCGCGAGCCGCGAGGGCAACACGGTCGCGGTGTACAACCGCACCTGGGCGCGCACCGAGACCCTGCTCGAGGAGCACCCCGAGGCGGGCTTCATCGCGTCGAAGACCATCGAGGAGTTCGCCGCGTCGCTCGCCAAGCCCCGCACCGCGCTGATCATGGTGCAGGCGGGCAAGGGCACCGACGCCGTCATCGACGAGCTCGTCGCGGTGTTCGAGCCCGGCGACATCATCGTCGACGGCGGCAACGCGCTGTTCACCGACACGATCCGCCGCGAGAAGGCGGTGCGCGAAACCGGCATCAACTTCGTCGGCGCCGGCATCTCCGGTGGGGAGGAGGGCGCCCTCAACGGCCCCTCGATCATGCCCGGCGGCTCGGATGAGTCGTGGGTGACCCTCGGCCCCATCCTCAAGTCGATCGCCGCCATCGCCGAGGGCGAGCCCTGTGTCACGCACGTCGGACACGACGGCGCCGGCCACTTCGTCAAGATGATCCACAACGGCATCGAGTACGCCGACATGCAGCTCATCGCCGAGGCCTACGACCTCATCCGTCGCGGCACTGGCAAGACTCCCGCCGAGATCTCGGAGATCTTCACCGAGTGGAACAAGGGCGAGCTCGAGAGCTACCTCATCGAGATCACGGCCGAGGTGCTCAAGCAGGTCGACGCGAAGACCGGCAAGCCGCTCGTTGATGTGATCACCGACCAGGCCGGCTCGAAGGGCACCGGAGTCTGGACCGTTCAGACCGCGCTCGACCTGGGCATCCCGGTGTCCGGAATCGCTGAGGCGGTGTTCGCCCGGGCGCTGTCGTCGAAGCCGGCGCAGCGGGCCGCCGCGACATCCCTGCCGGGTCCGTCGGAGGACTCCTGGAAGCCGGGCGACCCCGACGCCTTCATCGAGGGCGTGCGTCTCGCGCTCTACGCCTCGAAGGTCATCGCCTACAGCCAGGGGTTCGATGCGATCGTCGCCGGCGCCGAGCAGTACGGCTGGGACATCAAGAAGGGCGAGATCGCGAAGATCTGGCGCGGGGGCTGCATCATCCGGGCGCGCTTCCTCAACCGCATCACGGAGGCGTACGCCGAGAACCCGGGCCTCGTGGCCTTGGTGACGGCGCCCTTCTTCGTCGACGTGATGGCCAAGGCACAGACCGCGTGGCGCAACGTCGTCGCGGATGCCGCGCACGCCGGCATCCCGACGCCCGCGTTCTCCAGCTCGCTCGCCTACTACGACGGGCTGCGGGCCGACCGGCTGCCGGCAGCCCTCGTGCAGGGCCAGCGCGACTTCTTCGGCGCGCACACCTACCAGCGCGTCGACATGCCCGGCACATTCCACACGCTGTGGTCGGGTGACCGCACCGAGGTGGAGTCGGCCGGCAGCAGCCACTAGGGCGCCGTCGGCTCCTCCAGCGCACGCTCGAGAGACGCGGCCTGGTGTCGATGGCCCACGGTCTCGAAGCCGACGACGACAACTGCCGGTGACAACGTCACGATCACGAGGCACACCCCGAGCGACGCTCCTGCCGCTGCCAGCGCGACGGCGAGCACGAGCATGAGCACCGTGCCCGCGAACAGCACCGCGTGCAGCGAGTCCCACTGGCGCACGAGATAGGCGTAGAGGGCGAAGTTCACTACCGAGAACACCAGCACGGGTACGGCGATCGCGACAATCGCACCGACGGTTCCGATGTCGGTATGGCCCTCGATCACGAACGCGACGACGTGCAGCCCCGCTCCGGTTGCCGCGATGGCCGCATAGATGAGGATGTGGCCGTACCCCCAGACGAAACCCCGTGACCGGTGACGGGCGAGCACGACTCCCGAGGGCATGATGAAGTACGTCCACCACAACCCGAAGGTGATCCCGACCCCCGCGAACACCACGAGGGCGGCCTCGAGACTCCAGCCCTGATCCTCGACCAGGGCGGCGACACTGGCCACTGTTCCGAACACCGCCTCCCCGAGAGCGATGATCGCGAGCAATCCGTAGCGCTCCGCGATGTGGTGCGGATGCCACGGCGTGCCGCCCACCTTGCGCTCGGCCACCACCGGCCCGCCCAGCTCGATCGCGTACAGCACGAACGCGAACATGACGAAGGTGCCCACCGATACCGGCAGCAGCGCGAGCACCACCCAGCCCACCTGTGCGATGAGGATGTAGGTCACGTAGGTCAGAGCAGTTCTGCGGTGGGCCGGGTCCTGGCGGGCGACCCGTAGCCACTGGGCAACCATCGCGATGCGCATGACGACATAGCCCGCGACGATAACCCCGTTGTCCAGGTGGTCGCCCTCGAGCAGCGAACGGAACGCCGCGGGGATGCCGAGGGCCAGCACCACGACACCGATCATCTGCACGAAGGTGGTGATGCGGTAGAACCAGTCATCGGTGTCGAAGGCCGAGGCGAACCAGGAGAAGTTGATCCACGCCCAGCAGATCGCGAACATCGCGAACGCGAACCCGCCGAGACCGACCGCGAGGTGATCCTCGGCGATCGCGTGGGCGAGCTGATCGGCTGCCTGTCCGAAGGCGACCACGAACGCAAGGTCGAAGAGCAATTCGAGCGGCGTGGCTGACCGGTGGGTCTCCCCCGGATTGCGCCCCGACATGCGAATCAGGCGGTTGGGCATGCCTCACATCCTGCCAGTGCGGCAGGCCGGCGTCAGGACTTTCGCACCCTCAGGTGGGTCAGGCCGCCATCGACATCGAGAACCGTTCCTGTCGTCGATCCGGATGCCGGACTCGCGAGATAGGCGATAGCCCCGGCGACCTCCTCCGGAGTGACCATGCGACCGGTCGCCTGGCGTGCGTCGAGCGCGGCCCGCTCCTTCACCGGATCCTCGAACTGAGTGAGGAACTTCTCCACGAACGGTGTGAACACCGTTCCGGGGCTCACCGCATTCACCCGTACGCCGTCGGCGATGTGATCCGTGGCCATGGCGAAGGTGAGCGACAGCACGGCACCCTTCGATGCCGAGTAGAGCGCGCGCTGCGGCAGTCCGTTGAGCGCGGCGATGGATGCGAGGTTCACCACGGCCGCGTGCTCGCTGCGTCGCAGCCACGGGAGCGCGGCCGCGGTCACGCGCGCCATCCCGGTCACGTTGATGTCCAGCACCCGAGCCCACTCGGCGTCGGCGGTCTCCTCGACCGTTCCGATCGCACTGATGCCCGCGTTGTTGATCACGATGTCGATGCCACCGAGGGCGTCCGCGATCGCGGTGATCGCAGCATCCACAGAATCACGATCGGCCACGTTGCCGACGAAGCCGTGCAGGCGCTCGTCGAGGCCGTCGATCGTGAGGTCGAGCACGGCCACCGTCGCGCCGCGGTCGGCGAGCATGCGCGCCGTTGCCAGGCCGATTCCGGATGCGCCGCCCGTGACGACAGCGACGAGGCCGTCGAATTCGCCGCTCACGCCTGCGCTACCGTCTGCTTGGCACGACCGAGACCATCGATCTCGAGCTCCACGACATCTCCCGGCCTGAGGTACGGCTTGTCGGGCATTCCGAGCGCGACGCCGGCAGGTGTGCCGGTGTTCACGACATCGCCGGGGCGAAGCACCATGTACTGGCTGAGGTACCAGATGATGTGGTCGATGGGGAAGATCATGGTCGCCGTCGTGCCGTTCTGGCGCGGGGTGCCGTTCACCCAGAGTCGAAGTCCGAGGGCCTGCGGATTGGCGATCTCGTCTGCCGGCACCAGCTCGGGACCGAACGGATTGAAGGTCTCGCAACTCTTGCCGAGGTCCCACTGCCCGCTTCGTTCGAGTTGGAACTCCCGCTCGGACACGTCGTGCGAAACGGCGTAGCCCGCGATGACAGATGCCGAGTCTGCCGGTGAGTCGAGGTAGCGCGCTTCACGCCCGATGACCACGCCGAGTTCGACCTCCCAGTCGGTCTTGACCGACCGGCGCGGAATCAGCACGTCGTCGTAAGGGCCGACCAGTGTCGAGGGGTCCTTCATGAACACGACCGGTTCGGCGGGGATCGCCAGGCCGCTCTCCTCGGCGTGATCGCTGTAGTTCAGACCGATGCACACGATCTTGCCGGGCTGGGCTATCGGAGCGCCGATCCGCATGCCGGTCTCGTCAACCACAGGAAGGGAGCCGGCCGAGTGGGCCGCTCGCGCGGCGTCAATGCCCCCGGAACTCAGGAACGCGCCATCGATGTCCGCCGTGAGGGAGCTCAGGTCAAACGCGGCACCGTCCGCGCGAAAGACGGGGATCTCGGAACCCACGGGGCCCAGTCTGGCGAAACTCATGTCGTACTCCTTCGTGCGTCGCCCGCTTACCTTATTCGACCGATGCGACCATACTAGACATCATACGAATAACGAATTACGAATAGGAGCGCGTCAGTGCTGACAGCCAACTACGTGGGCGACCACACCATCAGTATTTGCGAAGCCGACGCCGCCGACCCTGGGCCGGGCGAGGTACAGATTGCCGTCGCCTACACCGGCCTGTGCGGAACAGACCTGCACATCGTCCACGGCACCATGGATGCGCGGGTGAGCACTCCCCTGATCTTCGGCCACGAGATGAGCGGCACCATCGCAGCGATCGGTGAGGGCGTCGCCGACTGGACAGTGGGTGACGCCGTGACTGTCATGCCGCTGGACTGGGATGGCACCTGCCCGGCCTGTCTCGCCGGCAACCAGCACATCTGCCAGAACCTGAACTTCATCGGGATCGACTCGCCCGGCTCTCTCCAGAAGCTGTGGAACGTGTCCGCCGATGTGCTCGTGCGCCTCCCCGATGGACTCCGCCTCGATCACGCCGCTCTCATCGAGCCGGTCGCCGTCGCCGTGCACGACGTGCGTCGGGCGAATCTCGCGACCGGCGAGAAGGTCGTCGTCATCGGCGGCGGCCCGATCGGTGTTCTGATCGCCACGGTGGCCCGGGAGTTCGGGGGCGACGTCACGGTCATCGAACTCGATCCGCACCGGCGCGGCCAGATCAGCGAACTCGGATTCACGACGATCGATCCCCGCGAGGTGGATCAGGTGGCCTGGGTCACCGAGTGGACCCAGAACGCGGGGGCCGATGTCGTGTTCGAGGTGTCGGGCGCCGCCGCAGCCGTGCTCGGAGCGACCGACCTCGCCAAGGTGCGGGGCACCATTGTGGTGGTCGCGATCCACCCCACCCCGCGGGAGATCAACCTGCAGCGGGTGTTCTGGCGCGAGCTGAGCATCCTGGGTGCCCGGGTCTACCAACGTCAGGACTTCGAGACCGCGGCCGAGCTGCTCGAGCGCGGCGCGATCCCCGCCGACCTGCTGATCACCAGGATCGTGCCGCTGAGCGAAACCCAGGCGGCCTTCGCCGACCTCGAAGCAGGGCGCGCGATGAAGATCCTCGTGGATGTGGCGGGCCAGAAGTGACGAGCGCGTTCGACCTCACCGGACGGCTGGCCATCGTCACCGGCGCACGGCGCGGCATCGGATTCGCGATGGCCGAGGCGCTCGCGCAGGCGGGCGCCGACATCATCGGCGTGAGTGCAACTCTCGAGGCATCCGGCAGTGCCATTGAGCAGGCCGTCACCTCCCACGGCAGGCGCTTCGAGGCCATCGCCTGCGACTTCGCCGACGTCGACGCGGTTGCAGCGCTCGGTGAGCGACTCGCGGTACGGCCCGTCGACATCCTCGTCAACAACGCGGGCACCATCGAGCGAGCACCGGCGGCCGAACACCCGATCGAGCTGTGGGATCGCGTGATCCAGGTGAACCTGTCGAGCCAGTTCGTGCTGAGCCAGGCGGTGGGACGATCGATGCTCGAGCGCGGCCACGGCAAGATCATCTTCACGGCCTCGATGTTGAGCTTTCAGGGCGGTGTGAATGTGCCCGGCTACACCGCGGCCAAGTCGGGCGTGGCCGGATTGACCAAGGCTCTGGCGAACGAGTGGGCGGGGCGCGGGGTCAACGTCAACGCGATCGCCCCGGGTTACATCGCCACCGACAACACGCAGGCGCTTCAGGATGACCCGGCCCGCTCCCGGGCGATCCTCGACCGCATCCCGGCCGGGCGATGGGGCGTCGGTGCAGACCTCGGCGGCGCAACGGTATTCCTCGCCTCTGCCGCGTCGGACTATGTCTCGGGCATCGTGCTGCCCGTGGACGGGGGATGGCTCGGGCGATGACACCCCCGGGCTGACAACGGAGATGTCGGGAGCATCGGGACGAGTCTCGGGCGGGGGTGGCAGAATGGGCCGCGCCATGCACGATGACTCTCAGTACGACGACGAGCCGGAACTCGCGGGGTACCAGCCGCATGAGAAGCCTCTGCGCAGTCCGCACCTGATGACGGTGATGCGTGTCGTGGTTGTGCTCGGTCTTGTGGGATTGGTGCTGCCGGGCATCCTCGTGACAGTGGGCACCGCCAATCGCACCGCTCAGACAACGTGCGCCGCCTACACGGGCTTCTTCGCGCCGGAGGCCGTGAGCTTCTCGGCCCGCTTCGAACTCGTCAGCGCAGCAGGGATCGGCTGGAACTGTTACGCCGTAGCCTTCGGGGGTGCTGAAACTCTGGTGAAGGCCATGGGGCTTATCCCGGGCGGTGCGCGGCTGCCCAGCGCGCCGGTCGAGAACTCCTAGCGACGACGCGAGCGCAGACGCGCTGCACCAATCAACGCAGCACCGGCCACTGCGGTGCCGATCGCAAGAACGACAATCGGCGCGGGATCACTCGCCCCGGTCGCCGCGAGCGCCGCAGGCGATGTCGGGGTGGGCTCGCGGAAGGGAAGGGTCGGGAGCTCGAACCCACAGTCGGCCTGCTCGGGCAGCGACAGCATCGCGATCACGCCGACCCTGCCTGATGCCGATCGGAAGTCACCGACGACCTCGGCCTGCGTCAAGGTAGGTGAGGCACTGACGAGTTGCCGAACCCAGTCTTCGATCGACTCGTAGTTGGCGGGAGCCAGCCGGGAGAACCAGAACGCACCGGACGAATCGATGGCCATGCCCTGCATCATCACCTGTTCGCCGCCCGGCAGCGTCACCGGCCCGAGTGAGGTCGTGCTTCCGGTGACGACATCAACCCGGTAGACGGTTGTCACGTCGTGGGCGTAGAACTCGTTGTCATACGAGCTCCAGGTGAGATCGAACAGCCCGGCGGCATCGGGGAGGCTCGCGAGCGTGAGCACTCCGGTGGTGAGGTCGACAGAGTAGATGGCGCCGTTCACGGTGGCCCATGCGGCACCACTGCCGTCGATGGTGAACGAGTCGAACCACTCCTCCTGGCCGTTGAGCGTGAGCCTCGTCACCAGAGTGCTAGCCCCTGAGATCAGATCCGTGCGAAGGAGGGCCGGCCGCTCGTCGGCGCCACGGGCCATCGTGTAGATCGTGCAGGACTCGGCGCTGCGATCCCACGACGACGCTATGGCACAGAAGTAGGTCGGTGATCCCGGGTCGCCGATGGCGACGCCGCTGCCCGTCGCACCGTTCAGAGCCAGTACCTGCAGGCCGCTCATGTCTCCCGACCAATCGCAGGAGATGGCGAAGAGGGTCTCGCCGTCGGGCGTGACTCGGGCGGGGGATGTGGATGCCGCAGAGGCAGGCGACGCGGGCGCGAGGGCGGCGCTCAGGGCGAGAACGCCACCAAGGATGACCGCACCGGACAGTGCTGACACGCGGCCGGGCAGTGGACGAGTTGGGGACACGGGTGCTCCTCGGGTAGGAAGGGTCGTTGCCCTTGAAACCCCGGCGCACCCGGAACATTACGCGTCGAGCAGCGATTCCCGAACCTTGCGGCGCAGCACCTTGCCGATGAGCGACTTGGGAAGCTCGTCCACCGCGACGACTCGCTTGGGCACCTTGTAGGCGGTGAGGTTGGCGCGAGCGAATTCGCGGATGGCGGCCTCGTCGAGGGTTGCACCCGGGGCGAGCACGACGGCCGCGACGACATCCTCGCCGCTGTGCTCGCTCGGCAGGCCGATCACGGCGACGTCGGCGATCGAGGGATGCGCCCGCAGCGCCTCCTCGACCTCGCTCGGCGCCACATTGAAACCACCGGTGATGATGAGCTCCTTGATGCGGTCGACGATGCGCACGAACCCGTCACTGTCGACGGTGACGATGTCGCCGGTGCGGAACCAGTCGGCCCCGTCGTCGGAGGTCGGCACGAACACGGCAGCGGTCTCCTCGGGCTTCTTCCAGTAACCGGAGAAGACCTGGGGGCCGCGCACGATCAGTTCGCCCTCCTCGCCCGGCTTGCGATCGACCGTGGGGTTCTCCGGGTCGACGACGCGCAGCTCGGTGTTGGGCAGGGGCAGGCCGACGGTTCCCGCACGACGTGTCGGACCGACGGGGTTGGCCATCAGGACGGGCGACGTCTCGCTGAGCCCGTAGCCCTCCACGAGGTATCCGCCGGTCTGCTCCTCCCACGGCTCGACGACCGCAGCCGACAACGGCATGGCGCCCGAGATGGCGATCTGGATGCCCTTCAGCGAGACGCCCTTCTCGCGAGCGGCGGCGGTCAGCCGCTCGTAGATCGGCGGAACGGCAGGCAGGAATGTCGCTGGACGCTTCTTGATCACCGGCAGCACGAGGTCGGGATCGAATCTCGGGAACAGCACGAGGCGTGCCCCCATGCTCATCGCGAATGTCAGGCACAGCGTGAGCCCGTAGGCGTGGAACATCGGCAGCACTGCGTAGACGACGCAGCCCTCGCCGCGCTTGACCGTGGGCACCCATGCGCGTGCCTGAGCGGCATTGGTCGTCAGGTTGAGGTGCGTGAGGGTCGCCCCCTTGGGACTGCCCGTCGTGCCGCTCGTGTACTGGATGAGGGCGACGTCGGCGGCATCCGGTCGGAAGATGCGCTCGTCGATCGGCGGGGAATCCAGCAGCTTCTTCCACTCGATGGTGCCACGCACCTTCGTCGTGAGAGCCGCGCGCGACTCGCGCGCCTTGGCGATCGGCAGGCGCAGCAGAGCCCGAGTGGTGAAGGGCATCGCACGGGTGAGGTCGACGGAGATGATCGTCTCGACAGCGACATCCTCGGGGAAGTCCTGGATGGTCGCGACCGTCTTGTCCCAGGCGATGACGACCCTGGCACCGTGGTCCTCGAACTGGTGTCGCAGCTCTCGCGGGGTGTACAGCGGATTGTGCTCGACCACGATGGCGCCGAGGCGCAGCACCGCGTAGAAGGCGACGATGTGCTGCGGGCAGTTCGGCAGCACGAGGGCCACCGGGTCACCCTTCTGCACCCCCAGGAGCCGCAGCCCCTCCGCGGCCCTGTCGATCTGCTGGCCCATCTCGGCATACGTCGTTGTCGCACCGAAGAACTCCAGAGCGACGGCGCTGCCGAACTCCGTGACGGATGCCGCGACCAGGTCGTAGAGCGACCCGCCGGGCAGCTCGATCTCCTCCGGCACGTTGTCGGCGTACGACTTCAACCAGGGACGCGGGGTACTGATGCTCACGGCACAACTCTACGGATGCGGTGGACTATCGTGTCGCCATGCGCGTGCTCGAGATCTGGCGATACCCGGTGAAGTCGCTGCAGGGCGAGCGGCTGGATTCCGCGCTGGTGGGTGTCGAGGGCATCGAGGGCGACCGCCAGTGGGCGATCTTCGACGTGGCGACGGGGTTCGGTCTCACCGGGCGCCGCGAGGGAGCACTGCTTCACGCGTCAGCCCGCACCGTCGACGGCCGGGTCGAAGTGGTGCTGCCCGACGGGTCCGTCGCCGCCGACGACGAAGCACTGTCGACGTGGATCGGCCGCCCGGTGGCCCTGCGCAACACCGACCAGGCAGAGTCGCGTCGTTTCGAGAGTCCGGAGGACTTCGAGAACGAGGAGGCCGGCAACTGGCGCGCGTTCACGGGAGCGCTGGGGTCGTTCCGCGACGACCAGAACGCGGCCGTCTCGATCGCCTCGACCGGCAGCCTCGGCGACTGGCCGCAACGACGGTTCCGACCCAATCTGGTGGTCTCCGGTTCAGGTGAGGACGACCTAGTCGGCTCGGCCATCGCCATCGGCGAAGCGCGCCTGAATGTTCAGGCCCGACTCGGTCGCTGCGTCATGGTGACTCGACCCCAGCCCGGAATCGAGCGCGACCTCGATGTGCTGCGCACGATCCACCGCGAACGCGATCACACGTTCGCCGTCGGCGCGACCATTGACAACGTCGGCGTGATCACCGTGGGTGACCCGGTGGAGGTCGTCTAGCTAGGCGGCACCGTCGAACATGCTGGTGACCGACCCGTCGTCGAAGACCTCGTGGATGGCGCGGGCGATGAGCGGAGCGATCGGCAGGATGGTGAGCGTCGGGAAGCGCTTCTCCTCCGGAACCGGCAGCGTGTCAGTCACGACCACGGAGTCGATCGACGCGCCCTGAAGGATCTCGGTCGCCGGGTCGGAGAACACCGCGTGGGTGGCCGCGACGACAACTTTGGTTGCTCCCGCCGCCTTGAGCGCGTCGGCCGCCTTGACGATGGTGCGACCGGTGTCGATCAGGTCGTCGACGATGAGGCACACCCGACCGTCGACCTGGCCGACGATCTCGTGCACCGAGACCTGGTTGGGCACGAGCGGGTCGCGCCGCTTGTGGATGATCGCCAGTGGCGCCCCGAGCTTGTCGCTCCAGATGTCGGCAACGCGCACCCGGCCCATGTCGGGGCTCACGACCGTGAGCGTTGACGGGTCGAGCTGCTTCTGGAAGTGCTCGAGCAGCACGGGCATCGCGAAGAGGTGATCGACTGGGCCGTCGAAGAAGCCCTGGATCTGGGCGGCGTGCAGGTCGACGCTCATGATGCGGTCGGCGCCGGCCGCCTTGTACAGGTCGGCGACCAGACGGGCGCTGATCGGCTCGCGACCGCGACCCTTCTTGTCCTGGCGGGCGTAGGGGTAGAAGGGCGACACGACCGTGATGCGCTTAGCCGAGGCTCGCTTCAGGGCATCCACCATGATGAGCTGCTCCATGAGCCACTCGTTGATCGGGTTCGTGTGGCTCTGGATGACGAACGCGTCGCAGCCGCGCACGCTCTCGTCGTAGCGGGCGTAGATCTCACCGTTGGCGAAGGTGCGGGCGTCGGTGTGCACGAGATCGGCGCCCAACTCCTCGGCGATGTCGATGGCGAGCTGGGGGTGTGCCCGGCCGGTCACGATCACCAATCTCTTCTGGCCGGTGATCTTGATCTCGGACACTGTCCCTGCTCTCTGTTGAGTACGCCCTGGGTCGATTCTATCGACGCGACGCGGCCGCGATCACTCGCTTCCGGATGCCGCGGCCGCAGCCTCCGCGGACGCCGTGCCCGCGCGGTTCGTCGCCACCCAGCCCTCGATGTTGCGCTGGGGTGCCACGTTCACCGCGAGGGCGCCGGGCGGGACATCCTTGCGCACGACCGTGCCGGCGCCGGTGTACGCGCCGTCGCCGATCGTCACCGGGGCGACGAAGACGTTGTGCGAGCCGGTGCGGGCCTGGTCGCCCACGATCGTGGGGTTCTTGCTGACGCCGTCGTAGTTGGCGGTGATGGTGCCGGCTCCGATGTTCGAACCCTCCCCCACGGTCGCGTCGCCGAGGTAGCTGAGGTGCGGCACCTTGCTGCCCGCCCCGATCGTCGAGTTCTTCGTCTCCACGAAGGTGCCGATCTTGCCGTCGGCGCCGAGGTAGGTGCCGGGGCGGAGGTAGGCGAACGGGCCCACGCTCGCGTTCTCGCCGATGACGGCGAGTGTGGCATCCGTGCGCTTGACGGTGGCACCGGCACCGACCTCGGTGTCGACCAGGGTCGTGTCGGGGCCGATCGTCGCACCGGTCTGCACGAGGGTCGCCCCCTTGAGCTGGGTGCCCGGCAGAATCTGCACGTCTTCGGCGAGCGTGACGTCGGCGTCGATCCACGTCGTCGCCGGGTCGTCGATCGTGACGCCAGCGAGCTGCCAGCGCTTGACGATCAGCTCATTCATGCGACGGGATGCCTCGGCCAACTGCACGCGGTCGTTGACGCCCGACACCCGCCAGCCGTCGGGCACGGGCATGGCCGCGACCGCGGAGCCTGCCGCCCGCAGCAGGCCGACAACGTCGGTCAGGTACTTCTCGCCCTGCGCGTTCTTGGTGCCGACCAGCGCGAGCTGCTCGCGCAGCGGCGCAACGCTGAACACGTACGTTCCCGAGTTGATCTCGGTGATGGCCCGCTCGTCGTCGGTGGCGTCGGCCTGCTCGACGATGCGGTCGACCTCTCCCCCGCTGCCCCGCACGATGCGCCCGTATCCCGTGGCGTCGTCGAGGATCGCGGAGAGCACGGTCGCGGCGGCGGAAGCCGCGCGGTGGGTGTCGATGAGGGAGCGGAGGGTCGCGGCATCCAGAAGCGGTACGTCGCCCGAGACGACGACGACGTCGCCAGCGAAGTCTGCGGGCAGCGCCGCTATGGCAACCTCGACAGCCCGACCGGTGCCGGGGATCTCGTCCTGGTCGACGATGAGGGCGTTCGGCATGGCGTCGGTGATGGACTCCACCACGGAGTCGCGCGCGTGACGCACGACCGCGATGACGTGACCGGGCTGCAGCTCACCGGCGGTGGCGAGAACGTGGCCGATGAGGCTGCGGCCGGCGATCGAGTGCAGCACCTTCGGGCGAGAGGACTTCATGCGCGTGCCCTGCCCAGCGGCGAGCACGACCACGGCAAGAGTGAGGTCGGTCATTCAGCTATTCTCCCGGTTTCGGGTCTCGACTTCGCTCGACCACCGGTGGTCGAGCCTGTCGAGACCTGGCCATCTGCTCGGGTGCCGTCATCAGAGCGCGGCGCCACGGCGCAACACCCTCGATCTCGATCTGCAGCGAGAAGCTCAGCACGGTGCGGATGAGCACGATGATCGCGAGCACGATCGCGTCGGTCAGCGACGGTGTGGATGTCACGGTGCGCACCAGGTCGGCGGCGACCAGAATCTCCAGCCCGAGCAGGATCACCAGGCCGATCGAATCGCGCAGGGTCTTGAACGCGACCCGACCGTCACGCGTGACGATGAGCGAGCGGATGCCGAGCACGATCGCCCCGACGAACCCGAGAACCATGGCGGCGACGCCGACGATCTCGAAGATGCTGGTGACGGTCTCGAAGAACGCGACCTTGGTCATGCTGCGAGGTTACCCGACGCCTACCGCTCCGTCAGAGCGATCACTCTCCACAGTTCGTTGTGCTCAACTGTTCCCATCGAGCTCAGCGCGAGATCGAGCGAATGGTTTCGATCCCGGTCGGTGGGATACCAGCGCGCACAGGTCGCCACCGGGTGCCCGCCGACCGTCGCGAACCACCCGTAGCGGGCGCGTTCGGTGCCGGTGACCAACTCGACTGCAAGCAGCTCCCGGGACCTCAGCATCCGACCGGCATCGCGTCTCGCCGCCGCCAGGGTCGGGTGCACCGAGGCTCCACGGGCGAGTTGCCGATTGTTGCCCGATACAAGCGACCAGACCCACGCGTCATCCGCCCCGGGGATGCGGGCCGAGTAGCTGCGACCAGCCGCGGCGAACACGCGACCCGCATGACCACTCCACAACGGAAGCCTCGAGCGCACGGCTGCGGAGAAGCACACGAAGACGAGGCTCGCTCGAGCAGTCATTGCGCCCACCTCGGTCACCGGCGCGATCCCCTGCCGCGCGATG
>ENA-UPSM01003849-UPSM01003849.1-activated-sludge-metagenome-genome-assembly--contig:-NODE-3849-length-16364-cov-4.531302_pt1 | contig 16364 bp, 11 predicted proteins | sample MGYA00238181_ERZ773283 | MGnify/ENA primary metagenome ERZ773283 (study PRJEB29023, sample SAMN05720199) | activated sludge metagenome | isolation source: Anaerobic digester | place: Japan...
GCAATTCATCGGGGACAACACCATCACGAACCACAACATAAGCAAGTGGTAGATGACCTTTTAATTCATCGGCGATTCCAACAACTGCACACTCAGCAACGAAAGGATGTGCTGCCACCATCTCCTCCATTTCCCCTGTAGATAATCGATGTCCCGCAACATTTATTACATCATCTACTCTACCCATAATATAAACGTAATCCTCTTCATCCTTATATCCGCCATCACCTGTTAAATAGTAACCGGGGAATTTCTCTAGATACGAAGAAATGAAACGATCAGTATCGTTGTACAAATCAGGTAAGCATCCGGGAGGAAGAGGTAATTTGATTGCAACAAATCCCTCTTGATTAGGAATCAACACCTCACCTTCTTCATTAAGCACATCAATTTTATATCCCGGAATAGGTTTACCAGCAGAGCCGGGCTTCAAAACAAGATGCTCTTCTATAGAAGGCATTTGAGCCACAATCGGCCAGCCACTTTCTGTTTGCCACCAATGATCAATAACAGGAACCTTTAACATTTCAGTAGCCCAATACCATGTTGGCACATCACAACGCTCACCGGCCAAATACAATCGATGCAATGAAGAAATATCATATTTATGAAGCAACTCACCTTCGGGATCTTCTTTCTTAATAGCACGGAATGCTGTTGGCGCCGTGAATAAAATATTTACTTTATGTTGTTCAACAACTCGCCAAAAAGCACCTGCATCAGGAGTACGAACCGGTTTACCCTCATATAGTAAAGTTGTGCAACCTTGCATCAGAGGACCATAAACCATATAACTATGTCCAACAACCCATCCAACATCACTTGCAGCCCAGAATACATCGCCTGCTTTTACATTATAAATATGGTCCATACTAAAACGCAAAGCCACAGCATGCCCACCGTTATCGCGAAGGATTCCTTTTGGCTTTCCTGTAGTACCACTGGTATAAAGAATATAAAGCGGATCACTAGCATTTACGGGTACACAATTGGCTAATGGAGCACTTTGAACGAGTTCTTTATAATCAACATCACGTCCCGGCCACATATCGGCTGTCATCATTGGGCGTTGTAAAATCACAGTATGCTGTGGCTTGAAAATCGATTTACTTATGGCATCATCGAGCATTGGTTTATAAGCAATCACGCGATCGATTTCAATTCCGCAAGAAGCAGAAATAATCACTTTAGGTTGAGCATCATCTATACGAACTGCTAATTCATGAGGAGCGAATCCACCGAACACCACTGAATGCACTGCTCCGATTCTGGCGCAAGCCAACATTGAAAATAAAGCTTCAGGCACTAAAGGCATATAAATCACAACACGATCGCCTTTTTGAACTCCCAACTTTTGCAATCCACCTGCGAGAGCAGAAACATTTTTTTGCAAATCTTTATAAGTAAACTTCTCCACTACCTTAGTAACGGGTGAATCATAAATCAATGCAACTTGATCGCCTCTTCCCTCTTCCACATGCATATCAACAGCCAAATAACAGGTATTCATAATTCCATCACTGTACCAACGATAGAGGCCTTTTTCGTCACGTGAAAGAATATTTTCAGGTGATTTGAACCATTTGATTAACGATGCTTGTTCGCCCCAAAATGCTTCAGGATTTTCAATACTACGACGATATAATTGACGATATGGAGTCATGATGAAATAATTTTTACTTTAACAGTTCACTTATTTTTTGCATTAATACACGAGTAGAAAACGGCTTAGTCAGATAAGCATCTGCACCAATTTCTAATCCTTTCTTGATGTCACTTTCCTTTGCTTTGGCAGAAAGAAATACTACTTTGCAATCTGACAGTTCTTTTGATGATTTGATATGAGTGCAAATTTGATATCCATCAATATCAGGCATCATAATATCTAAAACAACCAACTGAGGTTTATCACGATTTATAATTTCCATAGCCTCAGAACCATTCCTGGCAATAAACACATTATATCCATTCTTTCGCATTAAAAATTCCAGCGATAAAAGGATGTTAGGTTCATCATCGGCAAGTAATATTTTATACATGACTAATTCTCTCTTTTAATTGGAAACACTATTGTGAATTCACTGCCCTCACCAAGTATACTTCTTAACGAAATATCACCTCCATGCAGCTGCATAATTTTTTTGCAGATTGCTAATCCAAGTCCACTACCCTTTGGCTTACGAATGGTTTGATTCTCTGCTTGATAGAATTTATCAAAAATCAACTCATGAAACTGAGGATCGATTCCTTTGCCATTATCAGACACCACTAATTTTATTAAACCTTTATCCAATGTACTATCGATAGTAATCTCGCCTGTATTTTGCGGGACAAATTTTACTGCATTGCTTATTAAATTTATTAGCACTTGTGTAATTTTATCTTCATCAGCTACCACAACATAAGAAAACTCAGCAACGTTAATATTGACTTGTTTTTCTGCTACTAACTGTTGCATTCCCTCAATGACATTGATTACAATATCATATAAATCAAATCGAGTAAGATGCAATTTTTGTCGCCCCGATTCATATTTCTCTAAGTCCAATACTTGAGCGATTAAACGAGTAATACGTTCAGTTTCACGGGTAATAATATTTGTATAATGTTGACGATCCTCTAACTCCATATCGGGATTATCATACAAGATTTCAGAAAATGCACGAATAGAAGTAATTGGAGTACGCAATTCATGAGTAACGGTAGTTAAAAAATCGTCCTTCAATTCATCCAGTTGAATCAATTTACGATTTGTTTCCTCTAATACACTTTTAGTATTATTCAACTCAAATGTTTTACGTTTCAATTCATTGTTCAATGCAATTAAGTTTTGAGATTCCTTCAACACTCCCATTAACTCTTGGACACTCACTTCTTCCTCTTTAACAACGGTAGCAACCATTAACCGTGATGAAGCAGAACCTACGATGCCACTCAATGTACGTTCAACGAAAGCAACCATTCGAGGATCTGCCTTTGCTGAAATATCATTTTCAATTTTATGGCGTTTTGAAAAAGCATTAATTAAATTATTAGCACGGACATCTCCTACGAAATTGGCAAGCAATGCCTTTACATCGGGAATATAAGCTACACCCTTATAAACAACCGAAGATTCATACACTTCAGAATATTTGAAAATATCGACAAATAATTCGGCTTGAGCTTTTTCTTCCTCAGTTTGATTTGTCCAAACGGAAACGATGATATAACATCCAAAATTAAACAACAGAGACCAAAAGGAAGCATGAGCAATTGAACCCCATCCATCGAGTCCAAACAACGAATTTGGTTTAAGCCAAACTAAATGAAACAAACCATAATCTATAATATCGCGACTCAGAATATCATTTTGAGCAAGTGAAGGAACGATGAGTGTAAAAAACCAAACAACGAAACCAACTAATATCCCCGATAAAGCACCGAATTTATTTCCTGACTTCCAATAAAGTCCTCCAAAAACCGCTGGTGCGAATTGAGCAACAGAAACAAAAGAAATTAATCCGATTGAAATCAAACTTGTATAATGACTTACAAACTCATAATACAAATAAGCCGACAAAATAGTAAAGAACACTCCGAACTTTCGAATAAACAAAGTAATGTTTCCAATAGAAGAAATCTTCGAATTACTATTTGCTTGACGAGCTAAAAAAGGGATCACTAAACTATTACTAAACATTGTACTCAATGCAATAGTTTCAACTATAACCATGCTAGTTGCAGCTGAAATACCTCCTATAAAAACGAAAACAGCCAACCAAGGTAAGTTATACTTTAAAGGAAGCAGTAATAAAGTATAATCTGTTATTGTATTATTCCCTAGAAACAAATATCCGGCATATGCAATCGGCAAAACAAAAATATTAATCAATAAAAGGTATAAAGGGAATACCCAAACTGAATGGGTAAGGTTATGTTCAGAATCATTCTCTACAACATTAATTTGAAACATTCGAGGTAATAAAATCGAAGCAAATCCGGAGATCAAAGCAACCCAAAACCAATCACCGAAATTAAAAGGAATACTCTCTTTTTCTTTAAAGAAAGAAGCGAATCCGGAAATAATTCCATCAGTATTCAATCCGGCAGAAAGCGAATTCCACGCCAAATACGAAATAATTAATCCCGCAAGCAGAAACACAAATAACTTAACAACCGACTCAAACGCCACTGCCGCCAATAATCCACTATGCTGTTCGCTAGTAAGTGTTTTACGCGAGCCAAACAAAACCGTGAAACCAATTAATATGAAAGAGATTACAAGAGCTATTGTATCAACACCTTTATAGTCGAACGAATATCCTCCTAAAATTCTAAAACTTTCAGAAATTGCTTTTAATTGAAGTGAAAGATAAGGTACGATTCCTATAAAGCAACAAATAGTAACAATAGAACCTAATGAAATATTTTTCCCGTAGCGAGATGAAATTAAATCAGCTAACGAAGTTATTTGTTGCAATTTACAAACACGCACTAATTTTTTGAGCAATAAAAATCCTAATGGCGCCATAATCGTCGGACCCAAATAAACCGCCAAGAAATTAAGTGAACCCGTTGATGCAGAACCTAAGCTTCCGTAGAAAGTCCAAGCCGTACAAAATACCGAAACTGAAAGAGCATAAACTAAAGGCAAAGAAGTAACTTTTCGTCCCTTCCACTTCCATCCTTCTGCTTTAAACGCAATAAAAAACAGCAATAGCAAGTAAGCTACAAATACGATCGATAATATTAACGGATTCATATTTTCCTTCTTACTATTAAAAAGATGAGCGTAACAAAAAGAATCCAGCAAACAAACAAATAAATAGGCATCATTGGCAAATCGGAAGAAAAAGCTGCAGCATTAACCGTTTTCAGCAATGGAAAATTGAACAGTAATAAACCAACTACTGCTAAAACGCCAAGCTTCAACGACACCCTATTATTCATTGCACTAATTTAAGCAAAATTCAATATAATAAATTAAGAACAATCAAGCCGGACCTGCGACGATACCGGCCTGATCGTAATTACTAATTTACTCTTCTATTTCGGCATACTCACCTTTTACAGCATAGTAACCGAATATCATCAATCCGATAGCGATCGGAACAAAGATGGTAATAATGATTCCCCATTGAAGTATATCGTTTGTAGTACTAGTAGGTTGAGATATTTTATGTGAAGCCTGACTAATTAAAAACAATATAGTAGCCGGCCCTAGAAGCATCCATACGACGCCTAATATTTTTCGTAACTGTGACATAGCAAAGTGATTTTATTGATGGTGGATATAAGCATTTTCTTCGTCTTTTACATTCTGATCAATTTTATTGCTCAGGTAAAAGATTCCGATTATTAAACAGATAGCTGCAACCGACATTGGGTACCATAATCCGGCTAAAGGTTGTCCCGCAGGATTATCAGGTGTTTTAGTGTACTCAATAATTAGCGTTGATATGAATGGCACTAATCCTCCGAAAACACCATTACCGATATGATACGGTAGCGACATAGAAGTATATCGAATTTGGGTAGGAAACATCTCTACTAGGAAGGCAGCAATTGGCCCATAAACCATCGTAACAAAAATGATTTGTATAAACACTAAGAAAATCATCCATCTATAATCATGACTTCCCAAAGTCTTTTCCATTTTAATGGTAGGCTTAATGGTCACTTTACCAACTTCAGCATACAACGTATCAGTTTTTGTTTCTTTAAATACAGCACCATCTTCAAACTTACGAATGGTGATTGTTTTAGTTAATGAATCGGCAGTACCTGTAACTAATTTTGACTCGTACGATTGCGTTTTTTCAGCAACAACTTCCATTTTGTTTTTATCGTTCGTTACATCTAACAATTCTTGGTAGATACTACGGTATGAAATTAATCCGAGGAACATCCCTCCTAACATGATCCATTTACGTCCTACTCTATCACTCCAGCTACCAAACACCACAAAGAATGGAGTAGCGAAGGCGATAGCCCAAAGTAACATTGTACGTGATTGAGCGAAATCGACTTTACAAGTATTTTCGATGAACGATTGCGCATAGAATTGACCGGTATACCAAATAACACCTTGTCCCATTACAGCACCAAACAATGCAAGTAATACCATCTTCAGATTTTCCTTCTTACCAAAACTTTCCTTCAAAGGATTAGCAGAAATCCTTCCCTCTTTTTTAAGTTTAGTAAACATTGGCGACTCATGCATCTTCATACGGATGTAGATAGAAACCACAACTAAGATTGAGGAAACGAGAAAAGGAATTCTCCATCCCCAATCGTTAAATGTTTCTACGCCGAGTGTTGTTCTTGTAGTAAGGATAACACCTAATGAAAGGAATAATCCTAGAGTGGCAGTAGTTTGAATCCAGCTGGTATAGAATCCTCGTTTTCCTGCAGGCGCATGTTCGGCTACATAAGTAGCAGCACCACCATATTCACCACCAAGCGCTAAACCTTGAATAAGGCGAAGTAATAGCACCAACAAAGGAGCGGCAACACCAATTGTTTTATAAGTTGGTATTAATCCGATCGCAAAAGTAGATCCTCCCATTAACACTAGTGTTAACAAGAAAGTATATTTACGACCAATCATATCGCCTAAACGTCCAAATACTAATGCACCAAAAGGGCGCACGATGAAACCGGCAGCAAAGATCGCTAAAGTAGAAAGTAATGCAGCGGAAGATTTATCATCAGGAAAAAACTGAGTAGAAATGATTGTAGCCAAACTACCAAAGATGTAGAAATCGTACCATTCGATAAGTGTGCCCACCGAGCTTGCGGCGATAACACTACGTATTGTCTTTTTAAATGCTTGTTCTGACATAATTTAATTTTTTGAGGTAAGAAATCCTACAAGTAAACTTGGAATTGCATAGTAATTTCACTCTTATTTCCTTTCTTCACGATATCGCCATATTTAACAGCGGGATCCTTATAGTCGAAGTAAGGACGAGAGCGGTAATTGAGAGTAATTTTTGCATGATGGCCATTCACTAAATAATTTACACCAACATCATTAATCATAACGGCATCGGATATCCGATCATATTGCGCATAATTACAAGCAACATAAGGTTGGAATTTCCCGATTTTAGTTGCAGGGAAAAGATAGCCGGCTTCGGCATACATAATTGTACCCGTACCAACCACAGGAACATTATTACCTGTACCGGAATATGTATTTTCAGAATTCAATCCATTAGTAGGATTTGACAGTCCAACTAAACGAACGAAGTTATCGCCCATATCGCAGTATTGAGCAGAAGCATATAAAGTAACTGCGGTTCCTTTGCTTTTATTAAGTGGCAAATCCATGAAAAAATCGGCTGTCAACAGTAGTTGATCTTGACGAAGTGTATCTAATTTACCTGTAGAAGAATTTTTCTGAAGTGCCCACATCATTTCTGGAGTGTAGCTTCCTCCGAATCCCACATTAATCACTTTTTTTGAACCCAAATAAGTACCAACAGTATAAGGAAGAACATTACTTTCTTTATCCTTGAACTGATACATCAGATATCCTGTTGTCATCGTTTTTTGCATTCCAACACCACGATAAGAAGCGATTACTTTATCGTTTTTAGCAGCTGTTGTATCAAGTTTTGTGAGCGCATTAGCAGTAGGCATAGCAAAAGGAAAGTTCAATGCTAAGCGATAATCAAGCTTTCTGCTTTTCAGGATTTTTCCTTTGATATACATACCGGGATAGCGGCCAAATTGATCAGTAGCATCGATATTATACCAGTTATGAATGGGGGCATCCAGCGTCATAAAATTTAGTGTGCTTGCATTCGCTTTTCGGGAAGGACCCTGCCAGTAATTCAATCCTGCACCAAAGTACATAACTTCTTTTTTGATGGCATACTCAGCCCATAGATCATGCAAAAACAATTGAGGCTTTTTTGCATCAGTACCGGCAGCTCCTTGCCCAGCAGCGCCCCCGCTTAATAAGGTTTGATTATTGATACCGAAGTGAGATACAACTAAAAACTTCGGACTAATTTGCGTCATGAATAAAAAACGAGAGCGACGAATAGCGAAATCAACTTGACTATTTGAAGCCTCACCATTAGCAGTACTACCGGGATTGTTTTCATTAAATCGAACCCAGACCTGATGCCAATTAATGATTCGGATAAATCGGGTACCGGTAGTATCCAAATTTATTTTGATTCCGCTGCCATAACCTTCGCCTCCTTGAGCAGAAGCTACGAAAGCATTTAACAACAGAAAGCAAACACCGGCAATAGTTAATAGATTTTTTTTCATGGTTAGATGTTTTAATTGGTTGGGAGTCCGGACCCGACGACCAAATGTGCAAACACCTACCCTCTTTTTGCAAATTAAATGTAGCTAATTGTTAATTTACAATAGCTAATGAAAAAATAGTGTATTTTAGAGATAATAATTGAAAAATCATGAAATCAGGATCTAAATCGCTCCCATTTAATCAACATAAACTTATCGCCCAATTCGGTAATTACTGATCCTGCTCCGCTTAGATTCTCCTTTTTACTCATATACTCCACCAACTCCGAATGATTCAAAACCTTATAGCTGGGATGATAATGACTATTCACCGGACGTTTCAATCCGTATTGCTTCACCCAATTCATAACCGACACATGACTTATACCTAACAATCGCTCAATTTCTCGAGAGCTGAGGCCTTCAATATACAATTGCAAGGCTTTGGTCACATAATATGAATCGATGCGCTTCCCCAGCTTATCAACAGTAAAATAGTAAGTGCAATTTTTACAACAAAAGCGCTGCTTATCATTAACAATTCCGCTTTTAATAACCCTAAAGGACTGGCATTTTGGACATTTAATATCGGTTAAATTCTCCATAACTATATCTAATTGCCGTAAATATACCTAATTACCAAGATTTATCCAAATCTGATTAGAATAACCAAGGAAAATGAATGAATCTATTCCCCTTCGCTATTTTTGCAACCCTATGAAACGAATTCTTTCACTTCTTCTATTTTGCACGTTGGGCATATTCAAAAGCAATGCCCAAAAAATCACCTATGAGCTAAAATGCGATTGTGATCAAAAAGTATGTGATACTGTTTCGGTGAGTTACTTTAACAGAGAAGAACAGCTTATAAAGAAAGTAAGGCGCGACTTCCCTTCGACTACAATTTACTATTATTATAACTCTTCAGGAAAGCTATATAAAAAGACATCGTTTGACGAAAACGGGAAGCTAAAGAAGTTCAACAAAGTTTATTACCAACCAAATCAAGAGTGGTTTGCCGATAGTCTTTTTAATGCCGATAGCAGTTTTAGCATGGCATTGATGCGTATTAAAGATACGATGCCCAACGGATGGATTGTTTATTGGAGCTTCAAAGGAGATTCAATTCCCTCAGTAGAACAGCGAATTGTAATGGATAGCCTTGGCAACGAATTTCTAAATACTACATGTTATAGTCCGAATGATTGTATTACCTACAAATCATATTTTAGAGACCATGTAAAAACTAATACCGAGGTTTGGGTTATAAAATCAGACAAACCGGTACCAGAGTTGAAAGAAATGGAAGAATATGTCCTTGACGAAAATGGACAACATAAAGTTAAAATACATTCAGACACTAACGGAAAATGTTTGGATCATACATTCTACATTCATCTGTCAAGCAAAAAATAAGTTTCAAGTAAAGATTTTTCCGATTCAGAAGTTTTATTTCACATTTTAGACTACAGATCCTATATTTGCAATTATGAAGCGTGCCATAGCCTTGTTTTTATTGTTAGCTGTAGCTTTCCCGCAAGCGGGATTGTATCAGTTAATGAAGCTACCTGCGCTAACACATCATTTTAATGAGCACCAAATTACTGAACCGGAATTGGGTATTGCAGAGTTTTTGTTCCTCCATTACAGAGAATTAGAAAACTACGATAGTGATGCACATGAAGATATGAAGCTTCCTTTTAAAAGTTTCGAGTACAATTTCGCTTCTGCTCCAATTGCATACACAGAAAAAATAGAATTTTCGGGTTTTGTTTTCAATGACATAGAAACCACCCTGTTTTTCGATTATCAGGAACAAAACACTATTCATATTCCGAATACTGTTTGGCAACCGCCGCGAGCATAATTTTTATTAAGTGCATAATAAGCGCCCTTTTGCGCTTTGTAATTCCATTTTAATTACTCTTAACTTATTTATCCCATGCTGGAAAAAATCATCCGGCTATCGATAAAAAACAAGTTGATTGTCGGCTTATTTATTCTACTACTTATAGTGGGCGGAATCTATAATGCTACTCAACTTCCTATCGATGCCGTTCCCGATATTACCAATAATCAGGTAACAATTATTACATCATCTCCTTCATACGGTGCAGCCGATATTGAAAGAATCATAACAGCTCCAATAGAGCAAGTAACGCGAAACATTCCGGGCATCATCGAACAACGATCGTTTTCTCGCTTCGGATTATCGGTTGTTACGATAGTATTTAAAGACGAAACCGATATTTATTGGGCACGAACCCAAGTGAATGAACGTCTCCAACAAGTCGCATCAATTATTCCTCCTGAAATAGGTCGACCGGAACTAGGTCCTGTAACTACCGGCTTGGGAGAAATTTATCAATACGTAGTAAAGCCTGCTAAAGGATATGAAAACAAATATTCATTGCAGGAGCTTAGAAGCATTCAAGATTGGATTATCCGTAAGCAATTACTCGGAACCGAAGGTGTTGCCGATGTAAGCTCTTTCGGAGGTAAATTAAAGCAATTTGAAATAGCCATTAATCCTGAAAAGTTAAAATCACTTCAAGTTTCATTGCAAGAAGTGATTGACGCGGTTGAACAAAACAATCAAAATACAGGTGGAGCCTATATTGAAAAAGGACCGAGTGTTTTATACATACGAAGTGAGGGATTGGTAAAAAATCAACAGGAAATAGAAGCTATTGCTATTAAGCAGACAAGTAATGGTACGGCTGTAAAAATAAAAGATGTTGCTGAAGTTAAAATCGGATCTGCCATTCGCTATGGTGCTGTAGTATATAATAATGAAAAGGAGGTTTGTGGTGCTGTAGTAATGATGTTAAAGGGCGAAAACTCATCTAAAGTTATTAAAAAAGTAAAAGAAAAAATCGCTGAAATCAAAAAGACTTTACCCGAGGGAGTTGAAGTCGAAGCATTCCTCGACAGAACTAAAATGGTGAACAATGCCATCTCCACAGTTGAAAGAAACCTAATTGAAGGTGCATTAATTGTTGTGTTGATTTTAGTCTTATTCTTAGGCAATTTCAGAGCAGGATTATTAGTAGCATCAGTAATTCCTCTTTCAATGTTATTTGCGATAATTCTAATGAACTTCTTTGGGGTGAGTGGAAACTTAATGAGTTTAGGGGCGCTCGACTTCGGACTAATAGTAGATGGTGCAGTAATTATTGTGGAAGCCATATTACATCGACTTCATCATAATAAACAATTCTCTGAATTGACTGAAGTAAGTAAATTACAAATGGACGAAGAAGTACGTACTTCATCAGGCAAAATGATGAATGCAGCTGTATTCGGACAAATTATTATTCTAATTGTATACTTACCTATTTTATCGCTTGAAGGGATAGAAGGAAAAATGTTTAAGCCAATGGCTCAAACTGTATCTTTTGCCATTTTGGGAGCATTTCTACTTTCTTTAACTTATATCCCGATGATGAGTTCATTGGTTCTAAGTCGCAAAATTAAAAAAGGAAATAATCTTTCTGAAAGAACCATAATCGCCATTGAACGCAAATTCAAAAAACTCTTAGAAAAAGCATTGCTTATTCCTAAGAGAATTGTTGCAGGATCAATTTCTCTATTTGTAATATCTGTTGTTGTAATGTCACATCTTGGAGGAGAATTCATTCCGGAGTTAGAAGAAGGTGACTTTGCCGTAGATACAAGAACACTTACCGGCAGTTCCCTAACCACCACCATTCAGGCTACACAAAAAACTGCTGAAATATTAAAATCGAAATTTCCGGAAGTAGAAAAAGTAGTTACTAAAATCGGAAGCGGAGAAATTCCAACAGACCCAATGCCCATTGAAGCCAGCGACATGATGGTTATTCTGAAAGACAAATCAGAATGGACCAGTGCTAAAACTTTCGACGAATTAGCAGAAAAAATGAGTAAAGCTGTTGAAGATTTGCCAGGTGTTACCACAGGATTCCAATATCCGGTACAAATGCGATTCAACGAACTTATGACAGGTGCTCGTCAAGATGTAGTTTGCAAAATATTCGGAGATGATTTAGATAGCTTAAGTAAATATGCAGAAGAACTGGGAAGAATTATTAATACAGTTGACGGTGCACGCGATTTATATGTTGAATCGACAACAGGATTACCACAATTGGTAATTAGAGTAAACAGAGATGGATTAATTAAACATCACTTAACAGTTAACGAAGTTAACAAAGCCATAGCTACTTCTTACAGTGGATATTTAGCAGGCCAAATATATGAGCACGAAGAACGCTATGACATTGCTATCCGTCTCGATTCAACTTCGCGAACTAAAACGGAAGATATCGGGTCGTTACCAATCGTTAAAAATAATGGGATAATAATCCCCTTGAGAGAAGTTGCAGATGTAAATATTGAAGTAGGTCCAAATCAAATTCAAAGGGAAGATGCTCACCGAAGAATAACAATCGGATTTAATGTAAGAGGAAGAGATGTCGAGAGTATCGTAAAAGAATTAAAAGAAAAAACAGAAAAACAAGTCAAATTTCCTAGTGGGTATTACATCACCTACGGTGGGCAGTTTGAAAATTTGATTCAAGCAAGGCAACGACTAATGATTGCTGTGCCAATTGCTCTTCTTCTAATTTTGCTAATGCTCTATTTTGCTTTCGGCAAAATTAAACAAGGTCTATTAATCTTTAGTGCCATTCCTTTGTCGGCTATGGGAGGAATATTCGCTTTGTGGCTAAGAGATATGCCTTTCAGTATATCAGCCGGTATAGGATTCATTGCTTTGTTTGGTGTAGCAGTACTCAATGGAATTGTATTGATTACTGAATTCAATTTATTGAAACGTGAAGGCATGAAAGATCCGAAGCAACTTGTAATCAAGGGTACATCTATTCGACTTCGTCCTGTCTTAATGACGGCTTGTGTAGCCTCGTTAGGATTCTTGCCAATGGCATTAAGCAATGGTGCGGGCGCAGAAGTACAACGACCATTAGCGACGGTGGTTATTGGGGGATTAATAACTGCCACCATACTAACATTAATTGTATTACCGATACTATACGTGATGTTTGAACAAAGAAAGCCTAAAATAAGTAATTTGAACTTCAGCAAGGCAGGGATAATAATAATTGCATTAATGATCGGCTTCAATGCAAATGCTCAACAGGCAAAGGTAGTTTCTAAAGAAGAAGCTGTCCAATTGGCAATAGAAAACAACAATTCTTTAAAAGCTTATTCCTTAAATTCAGAAATAATAAAATCCGAAACCAAATCAGCTTCCAAATTTGATCCATTAGATATATCGACATCATTCGGAAACTTGAATGGGAACACAAATGATAGCAGGATAACTTTCATTCAAAATATACCAAATATCCCTGAAATTATTGCAATTAATAAGCAAAACAATGTAAAGGTATTACAGAATGAAAACGAGCGAAAATTATTCGAAAAAGAACTTAGCAAATCTGTTCGAAATCATTATGATGAATTGAGTGCTTTACAATACAAAGCAACGCTACTAACTCAAACCGATAGCTTATTCGCTCAAGCTCAAGATAGATTCCAGCGAATGTTCGATGCAGGAGAAATAGGAGCCGGAGAATTTCTGCAAATGAAATTAAGGAGAAATAATCTATCAAACGAATTACAGAACAATAACAATCAAATTTTTGAAGCTGAAAGTATTTTAAGATCATTATTACAAGTTGATTATTACATCAAGCCCACGATGTTAACATCACTGACTATTGAGAAAATCGACACTGCCAATATTTCAAGAACTGAACAATTGTCGATAAAACAATTAGCGTTAGAAAGTGAAGTTCTAAACAAAGCTATTCAAATCGAAAAAGCTAAATTCTTCCCGAAGTTAAGAGCAGGATATTCGTTACAGTCATTTAACAGCGAAGGCACTTCCTCGCCTTATCTATCAAATATTAACTATCAATCATTTGATGCGGGAATACAAATCCCGTTGATTTGCTTCAACTACGGAAGTGGGATAAAGAAATCCAAAGCCAAATTACAAATCAACGAACTCAATAAAACAAGATCGACAATAATAATCGACAATGACATCAATATTGCGTTGGCGAAATATCGAAATAATACGTTGATATTGGAAAGGTCGCTGAGTACCGACTTATTATTAGTTGGACAATTAGAGAACGGATTAAAGAAAAAACTCAACGAAGGAGAAATCAACTATACCGAATGGGTACTTACCGGGGAGTTAATTCTGCGAACCTATTTAACTACAATCGACAATTGGACAAATCAACGTGAATCGTTAAACGAAATTCTTTTCTATTCAAACAACTAAAAAAATGAAGAACATATTATATATCCTAATATCCATCATCTTTATTTCTTGTGGTGATAAATCAACGCCATCTAAAGAAACAACAATAGAAAAAGATGAAACAATAGTGCAACTTAACGCTGCACAAAAGAACACTATTTCATTAGAAACATTTACTACAGGATTAAGAGAAATGTCGCCGGAAATTTCTGTAAATGGGAAAATAGAACTTCCTCCACAAAACGAGATCTATATTAGCTTTCCAATTCCTGCATCAGTAAAAAAGATCAACGTATTACCCGGAGAAAAAGTAAGAAAAGGGCAAACGCTCGCGATTGTTCAACATTCAGGTATACTAAATTTGCAACAGGAATATTTAAGCAGTCAATCAAAAGTTTTAATGTTGGAAGCAGAATATAACCGTCAGCATAAACTTAACTCCGATAAAACGGGAAGCGATAAAATCTTTGAAAAGGCAAAGAATGAATTCGAAATTGAAAAGTTACGATTGAAATCTTTAAGCGAAAGCCTTTCATTGATAGGTATCAATTCGAAATCATTATCTGAAAACAACTTGTCATCAATAGCAGAAATCAAGGCAACTACTGATGGATTTATATCAAAAGTCAGCATCAACACAGGACAACTAATCAATGAATCGAATACTTTATTTGAAATAATTGACGATAGCGATACACATTTGGTGTTATATGTTTTCGAAAATGATTTGCATCTGATAAAAGAAGGAATGACAGTAAGGGCTTCAACTACATCATTACCGAATGAACTTTTTGAAGCCAAAGTGCATATGATAAATAGAAACCTTGATGATAATCATAATGCTGAGTTACATTGTCATTTTGCAAAAAAATACAAAGACCTCATCCCTGGTATGACTATGAAAGGAAAAATCGCCTCAGGAAAGCGCATGGCGATAGCAGTTCCAAGTGAATCTGTAACGCAACATGGCAACGACTTTTTTGTATTTATTGAAGAAAGTAATTTAAAATACAGGAAAATCCAAGTAACTACCGGCGTCTCAGAAAACGGATATACTGAATTAATGTCCTCAGAGACAATTAAAGAAGGCATAAAAGTAGTTAGCAAAGGTTCTTACGCGCTATTATCAAAGCTTCTAAATAAAACCGAAGAATAAGAAAAAAATGTATGTTTGCACAAATATCACTCATATGTCACTAAGTCAATCCTACCTAGCAGAACTAGAGCATGAATATGCAAGTTCAAAAAGAATACTTGAAAGAGTACCGTTTAACAATCCTGCATATAAGCCACATGACAAATCAATGTCGATGGAGCGCCTTGCTCGTCACGTTGCAGAATTATGGGAATGGGCAGCCGTAACTATTAATCAAAATGAATTAGATTTCTCTGTTAATTATACACCAACTCCTGTTGTTAACAGTACAGAAGAACTGTTAGCATTACATGAGAAGATGTATCAAAAAGCAAAAGCTGCATTTAGTGGGGCTTCTGACGAAGAATACAGTAAAATGTGGACATTAAGAAACGGAGAACATGTTATTTTCACACTTCCAAAAGGAGTTGTTTTAAGAAACATGGTATTCAATCATATGATTCATCACCGCGGACAACTTTCGGTTTATTTACGTCTTAATGATGTAGCGGTACCGGGATTATATGGTCCGAGTGCAGACGAAAAATAATCTATAAATACAAAAAAAGAGGTGACTACAAATCACCTCTTTTTTTTGCTCCTGATTCAGGCTTTGGTCCTCTTTTGTAAGTAATGAGTCCGTTTAAAAAATTCCTTAGCAGCTGATCGCCGCAAGGCACATAATTCGGATGATCTTCTTTA
>ENA-UPSM01003862-UPSM01003862.1-activated-sludge-metagenome-genome-assembly--contig:-NODE-3862-length-16323-cov-5.989612_pt1 | contig 16323 bp, 14 predicted proteins | sample MGYA00238181_ERZ773283 | MGnify/ENA primary metagenome ERZ773283 (study PRJEB29023, sample SAMN05720199) | activated sludge metagenome | isolation source: Anaerobic digester | place: Japan...
ATGATAAACGAAAACTTCTCTGAAAAGGGAAGTTTTCGTTAACTTACAGCAGTCAATAAAAATATCAACTAACTTTTTAAACTACAAATTTCTCAACATTTTGTGAAAAATTTTTGTGGACAACTCTTGTCCATAAAAAATATCTTTACTACATTTGGACAAAATTAGACCACAAAATGAAAAAGCAAACGCTTACTTCTTTTGGTGAACAAATAAGGACACTGCGGGAAACTGCCATGCTTTCGCTTAGACAAGTTGCAGGCGATTTAAATATTGACCCTTCCTTACTTGCTAAATTTGAACGTAACGAGCGACAACCAACGAAGGAAATTATAAAACTCATTTCTAACTATTATAATATTGACAATAATTCATTGTTAATGCAATGCCTTAGCGACCAAATTGCTTATAAAATGCTTGACGAAGATGACGGACTGGAAATATTAAAAGTAGCTGAAAAAAAAGTTATTTATCTAAAATCTAAAAAACAATGAGCAAGACATTATCAAGAAATAAAGAACTGCCCACATTTTTTGGCGAATTACAACTCAAAGGCTTAAGGCTTGACAATAACAAAAACAGCGAAACGCCTTCTTTATTCTACCAACACCCAAACGGACAAATTTGGAATGGTAACAGCATTGAATGGATGAAATCTCTTGACGACGAATGTGTTGATTTAGTGTTTGCAGATCCTCCCTACAACATCAAAAAAGCTGATTGGGATACTTTTGAAAGCCAAGAAGCTTATATCAATTTTTCAATGCGTTGGATTGAAGAAGCATCAAGAATTTTAAAACCTCATGGTTCTCTTTACATTTGTGGCTTTTCTGAAATCCTTGCAGATATTAAACATCCTGCAACAAAGTTTTTTAAATCCTGCCGTTGGATTGTTTGGAATTATAAAAACAAAGCTAACTTAGGAAAAGATTGGGGACGTAGCCACGAAAGTATTTTGCATTTCCGCAAAACAAAAAATTTCACATTCAATATTAATGAAATTCGTATCCCCTATGGTGAACACACACTGAAATATCCAAGCCATCCACAGGCAGAAACAAGTCAATATGGAAATGGGAAGAGCAGTTCTCAAAATTGGGAACCAAATCCATTAGGAGCGAAACCAAAGGATGTTTTGGAAATTCCGCAAGACATCATTGAAGTGCCAACAACTTGTAATGGAATGCACGAAAAAACTCCACACCCAACGCAAAAACCCGAAGAGCTTTTGCGAAAAATAATATTAGCTTCTTCCAATCCAGGCGATACAATATTAGACCCTTTTTGTGGCTCGGGAACTACACCGGTATGCGCCGAACAACTTAACCGTAAATGGTTATCCTGCGACCTATCGGCTGAATACTTAGATTGGGCTTGCAACCGAATTGAAATGGTTGAAGAATGGACAATAGAACAATGGATTAAATACGATTTTGATAACCAAAAAAGACGCAACTCTATACGATGAGCATAAAAAAAATTTTAACGAAAGCCCTTGATAAAAACAACTTCAAGAACCTACAAGGCTATATTGATTTTTCACAACAATACCTTGATTTCGTTGCCGAACATTTACAAGCCGTGATAATTTCACAAAATGAAAATCACTATAATTTCTACCAATATGACAAACAAGGAAATTATCAAATAACACGACCAATTAACTCAAACTTAATGTACAAAACAGATACATTTTCTGTTGCAAGTACAAAGTTTGTTGAAATGTTGCAAAACCTAAAAGAAGTAAAACCAACACTTGAAATAGAACGCCAAATACTCAACAATATGACTTACACAATGCAACAATCGATTGGTGGTGCATTGGATGCAATTGAAGGGGGAAAATCAAACTTTGCAAGGAAAATTAATGGCGATTTATTTGAAAATCTAATTAGGCTTATCATCAACGAAACAGGAATAGAAGCCAAATCGGGTATAATAAAAGTACCCGTTATCATTTACAATGTGGAAGAATTTAAAATGAATTATCAACACGACCTTATAATTGAAAACCCAGACGAAATAAAATTAATTGGCTCAATAAAAACTTCCAGCAAAGACCGCATTGACAAAATATTTATTGACAAGTTTCTGTACAACAAACTAACAGAAAACCCAACGCCACACATTGCTATTTTCCTACACGACGTACAACGAAAAAACACAAGAAAGGAAAATGAATATGGGATTAGTGGAACATTTTTGCCAGGACACTTTAAAGGTTACACCGTAAAACTAAATCCTCTTGATGGTGTTTATTATTGTGACATCAGGCCCAATATGCGAACTGAAAAAATATTGAAAGACCATATCAAAACTTTTGACAATCTGCTTATTGACGATATTTGGAAATTCTTGTAACGGAATAACCTAAGCGAATAAAGGGAATGCTTCATACAAAAAGGTTTTGGAGTTATAGAAAGTTATCGTATCGCTAACGTATATTATCGTATCATATCGTATATTTTCAAATCAAAATTGCTACACTAAAGAGTTTCAACAATACAAAACTGAAAACTGCGACTGAAAACTATTTTCACTATGAAATCCATCCGAGAAATATTCAAAACCAACCCTTCCCTTTTGGAAGAACCAGAAGTAGCAAAACTTTTGGACTATTGAAATGAATTGCAAGACGAGAAGATTTATTTATAGGCTATTGATTCGTTCCTCGCCATAACTACAAAAACGCATTCCATAAAAAAATGTTTTTTTGTCTTAAGTTCTCCTCTTTATCATCTCCATAGTTGAACCATTCTTTTGTTTTTTCTTCCATTTCCTTTTTTAGACCCAATAAATCATAGGTTTTTTTGGCTGTGATGGGTTTTATTTCGGAAGCTTTAGTCATCGTCAAATCTACTTTGGTGGCTACATAGGAGGTGTATAATCTGGGAATGGAAAGCCCCAAAATTAAACCTGGCAATCCGTGGATGGAACAAGGCCCTCCAGTAATAGTGATCTCATCAGTATAAAAAGCAAATACATAAACATCATTCATTATTTTGCCAACGGCTTTTCGGCAATTATAACCTGCTATTTCTCTGTTTTCATTTGTAATTTTCCATTCAATATTTTGGATGCTGTCCGATATGACAAAATTAGTTCCTACTATTTGTTTTTGCATCATCATTTTATTGGCGCCAAAATCAAAATACCAAGTATTTTCTTCGTCAAGGTCTTTTTGGTATTTAGGAATTCTTGTTTTTGGACTCCATCGGTCAAATTTGAAGATGCTTTTATTGTCTGCAAAAGTATAGTTGTAATACGATATTTTCAGGTCAGAAAGGTTGTCTTTCATCATCTCATCCCAACTATCATTGCTCATTGTTTTTTTTAAATTCGTATTTACTTCATATTCAACTACTGCTTTTTCTATAAATTGTTGCGCTGTTGCTGAAGTTGCAAAAAGGAGTGTCGTAAGAATAAAAAGTATTGATTTCATAGCTGTAATTTTTATGGTAATTCGTTTTGGATTTTAGTGCAATACCGAATTTATTTATTTGTTTTTTCGCCTTTGTTTTTAAAATTCCAGGTAAATCCTATCATAGCATATCTTTTGAGTCTGTCATTTTGCTCCTCTGTAATGGAGTTTTCATAAACATATCTTCTGATGCCAATATTTTGATTCAAAATGTCTCGCACCATTATATAAGCGGTAAATTCATCGTTTTTGAAAGTGCGTTGTAGCCTTGCATTCCACAATTGATTGGTGAGATTGTCCTGAAAATCGACTGTTTTTTGACGAGAATACAAATTATAATCTGTAGATAGTTTCCATTTTTCTTTGAAATAAACCCCAATATCCAAAGCTAAATTATTAGTATTGAATGATTTTATTTCATCGCTTTGTGAAGTCGTATTTCGGCTATTTGAAAAATTATTACTCAAAGTAATGTCATATTTCTTTTCTTTTGATTTATTTAAATAAACCGAAAATCCTGAATTTAAAGTTTTAGTATCGTTAGTTCTAAGGTTGATGCTATTTACTGATTTATTGTAGTTTAGATTTGGATTAAGATTAACCCATAAATCGAGTTTCTTTACCTTAAAACCATATCCTACATACAAATTGAGTGAATAATTACCATTCGTATTGATGGGTTTGGTAATGGTTAAGGCACTTTCTGGATCGATGACTCTGCTATAAGAAATTAAATTAGAAGTCGTTCTGTATGAGAAACTTTGATAGAATTGCGTTTCTGTCAAAATGCTATAAGTGCTGTTAAATAAATTGAAACTATTAGTAAAAGATTGCTTTAAATCTGGATTTCCCAAGGTTTGATTAAAAAAGTCTTGATTGTCTCTCAAAGGCTGCAACTGGTCGAGTGTTGGCTGTTTTGTAGCTCCTTGATAATTGATACGCAAATTGCTATTGCTTTTGTATTTAAAAGTAAAATTTGCAGACGGAAAAAAATTGATATAATTGCGTTTGTATTCTTTGTCCATAGTTTGATCTTCCAAATCAAACGAAGTAAATCCAATACCACCTCCTAAGTTGTAATTGATTTTTTTGGAATTATAACTCAATCTAATGTTGGGCTTGTTGGTTATTATAGTCTGGTAGAACTGGTTTGACAAAGAATTGACGAGCTCGTCATAATTTCCTGTTAGATCCGAATAATTATAAGTCAAATAATTGCTGTCTCCCTTGTTTTGAGTAACTTGATAGGCAAATTGCATTGCATATTTCTTACCAATAGGTTCTGAATAAGTAAGATTTAAAGTTAAATTTTGATTTTTTTTCTCCTCAATTTTGTTTTGATCGAGATCGACCCTAGAAGCAAAATTACCGTCTTCATAACTTTCGTTCGAAGACTTTAAAAAATTATTTGCGTCTGTATTCAAGGTGCTCGCACTAGCGTTTACAGAAAATGTACGACGAGGTTTGGCAAATTTATGTTTATATAAAACACTGGCAAACAAGGATTGCTTATCTGATTTTGTTGTAAATGTTTTTAGCTGTTTGTTTTTTAACAATCCATCTATTCCGGTAGTGTTTCCGTTGGTAAATTCACCACTTTCCGTATTATAAAAATTAGTTTTGGTGGTAATTTGTAAACTGTTTAAAGAATCTATTTTTACATCGTAAATAGCATTCAATTTAAAATTACTCCTATCAACATTGCTTACTTTAGACGTGTTTTCGATTAATTCGGTTTCTCCTACTTGGGTTTGTGTTTTTTTGTTATTGTTGTTGGTATAAATTTGCTTGTTGTATTTTGGTGTTAAATTCAATGTTTGTTTATCATTCCACTTGTTGCTGTATTGCAATCCTGCGTTGGTGTTTTTGACAAATCCATTTTGAGTATCAACATATGGTTCTTCATCATTATTGCCGCCCGACCATTCATAATTTACGTTGCCATCATCATCCATACTCATACTCACGTTACTATCACGTCCTCCAAATTTATCGCTATCTTGCCAACTCAATCCATCTTGACCGGTATTGCCATTCAATAAAAACGCCGATATTTTTCGTTTGCCTTTAAAACTACTAAACATAAGATTGGTATTGTATCTGGAATCGGAACCTGTAAATGGCTCATTGGCACCATCTATTTTTCCAAAATATCCCTTCTTTTTGTCTTCTTTTAATTTTAGATTAATCGTTTTCTTTTTTTCACCATCATCAATTCCTGTAAACTCGGCTTGGTCACTTTTCTTATCAAAAACCTGCACTTCTTTTATGGCATCTGCTCGCAAATTTTTCACGGCCATTCCTGGGTCATCTCCAAAAAATTCTTCGCCATCAACCAATACTTTTTGTACCGTTTCGCCCATAGCTTTTATTGTACCATTTTTATCGACTTGTATTCCTGGAAGTTTTTTTAGTAATTCTTCTACATTAGCATTGGCACTAACAACAAAATCACTGGCTCTGTAACTAGTCGTATCGCCTTTAATTCTTATGGAACCTGTTTTTATAATTACTTCTCTAAGTGCATTAATTTTGCTTACCAAAGCTATTGTTCCTAAATTTTTTTCAGTTTCATTTACAGTGATATCATCTAAATAATCGGCATATTGTCTGTGAGAAGTCATCACAATATAGTTTCCTGCTTTTACATTTTTAAGCTCAAAGTTCCCCTTTTTATCCGATCGGGTAAACTTATATAAAATAGAATCTTTGGGTGTTAGTAAGGCAACCACCGAATTGTACACTGGAGTTTTTTCGTTACCATCAGTCAAAACCCCCGTAACACTGGCTTTTTGAGCAAAAACAGATAAAGAAAATAAAGATAAAATTGCAATTAAAAGTGAAGTTTTTGGCATAAATAGTTTTATTTTTACTTTATTATTCTTTAAAAATTTATAAAATTAAGGTATCCAAAAAGCAGAAACTCTTTCGATAAAGTTAGTTTTGAATTAGAAAATAGAACTCAAAAAAATCAAAAATAGTATTAATATTCCTAAATTATTTAAAACAAGCTGTTAATTAATTCATAATACTATTCGTATGAATGAAAACAAATGCTTCGACAGAAAATTATAATTCGTTTTATTTCAATAATTTAAATTTTTTTAACTCAACTCGTTTTTACCTGAAAATATAATTTCAAGTCAAACGAAGCGTCTTGTGTCTTTACTATTTTTTGCAACCTTTGCTTGCGATACCTTTCTGATTTTTGCGGTTAAAAATGAAATGTGAAATTTGTTTTTTTTTCGGATTTTAGTAGTAATGTGTTTGTAATTCTCACTACATTTCCTGTAAAACCGAATTTTTTTAAATTATAATTTAATTATGAAATCCACCCGAGAAATATTCAAAACCAACCCTTCCCTTTTGGATGAACCCGAAGTAGCAAAACTTATTGCTTATTGCGAAGAATTGCAAGACGAAATCGTGGAATTTAAATTTCAGAAAACGGACAACAAGGAATTGGCAATGCTCGATATGCTCAAGGAAGTTATCAAAGGTTGCAACGCCATCGAAAAAGAACAAATGGAACACGAGCGTTTTGGTTTTGAAGCACCTGATTATCAAAGCACCATTTCAAATCTAAAAAGCTATATTTTAAAGCGTTGCCAAGACGAGAAAATCTATTTGTAATATATTCCATTAACAAATTTACAACTATCAAAAAGGGTTGAATGTTTTTACACCTTCAACCCTTACAACTTGTTATTATTGATTTCCTTTTTATCCAATCATCGATGTCAATCTTATTTTTTGATTAGTTTCACTTCTTTTTTAATAGTTGAAATGGTGTTAGAAAAAGAAATGATATAGACACCCGATTTTAAATCACAATTGGAATTACTGCTATTCCAAAGCAATGAATTGTTTCCTGTTTCAAACAAACGATCTGCTATTGTTGCCACTTTTTTGCCGCCAATGTCAAACAACTCTATGCGAATTTTTTGAGTCTCCAAAACTGGTATTTCAATTGTAAGTTCATTCGAAAAAGGGTTTGGAGAACAAATGATTTTAGAATTATCTAAAGTTTTATCATTAAGTCCCAAAGCTCCATCGGATATACTCGTGGTTCGTGGCGAAGTGTTATCGACATTGAAAGCCACCACTCGATAGGTAACTAAACCCGTAAAACTAGGTGTGTCGGTATAATTATTGGCATATTGGGGCAAAGTTGCAATCACTTGAAATGGACCATTGTTATAAGAACGCTCCACAATAAAACCATCTTCGGCAATATAATCATCTCTCCATTCGAGTTTATAGGTTGTTCCGGTAGGTTTAGTCAATTTATAATCCGTTACTGGATAGTTAAATTCAATACTATTCAAATATTTTTCAAGATTGGTATATCCATCTGTTCCAACCGTATTTCTATCGGATGCATTATTTGGATTTAGGCCTTTGGCGATTTCCCAATCATCAGGCATTCCATCTTTGTCGGTATCGGTTGGAGCCGTTGTAGAACTTAATACTGGCCACCCACCCACATTGTCTGGTAAATCAATAATACCGCACATTTTAGTTTTATCAGGAACAGATTGCACTGTTTCATATGTTGGCCCTTCATAAGTTGCATTTCCGTTACGGGTATCATTTACAATTCGAGCATCGACCACATCACGTTTTGGCAAAGTAGCACCTACATTGTCTAAAACCGAATAATAAGCATCGCTAGCCGTCTGTTGATTGAAAGCCATTGCTGGCCAAGGATTATCCAATTTTAATCCAGCAAGATAAGCGTTGCCGTCTTGAGGCTGGACGCCACCGTTCCAATTATTGGCAGTAACAGCAGTATTACCTACCATAACATTTGCATCTACATACCATTTTCCGTAATCGTCCGCCAAATTACGGGAAGAAGGATTGACAATGCGATAAGTAATATTGCCTGGTTTGGTCGCAGGTCCTGGTTTATAATAATTAGCCACCATATTTATTGTCGAAAAAGCATGATTGACATCCCCAACTTGCTGTTGCTCGCCTCCATAAGTACTATTGAACCCCCAATTGTATATTACATTATTTCTATAATCAAAATACCCACAACCTGAGGCCATTCGAGGATTTCGACTAGAATGATGTGCTAATAAATTATGATGCGATGTGCTATTGTTACTACCATTAATACCTCCGTAACCATGATTCCCCTTAGGATGATTTGAATTATACAAACTTTCTGAAACCATACACCATTGTATTGTTATGTTTGGACAAAAGTAAAGGGACATGGTTTCGTCAACGCTCCAACTGGCAGAAACATGGTCTAAAATAATATTACTGCAATCTCTTGCAGATACCGCATCCGATTCTCCACCAGATTCATTTCCTAATCTCACCCTTAAATAGCGTACAATTACATCATGTACTGCGTTATTGAATACTAAAGCATATTTCCTCAAACAAATACCATCTCCGGGAGCTGTTTGTCCCGCTATAGTAAGATAGGGATTAGAAATTTTTAAATCACTATTTAACGTAATTGTACCCGAAACTCTAAATACAACTGTTCGAGGTCCTGAAGCTTCAACTGCAGCACGAAGACTGCCTGTGCCTGAATCATTAAGGTTAGTTACTTCATAAACTACTCCTCCCCGTCCTCCAACGGTATATTTTCCGTATCCTTCTGCTCCTGGAAAGGCAATTTGTTGGGCATAACTAATTCCCGAACTCAAAATTAAAAGTAGCAGTACTGCTATTTTGTATATAATTTTTTTCATAATTAAAACTGTAATCGATTACATTGTTGCGTTTTTCAAATCCTAAATAGGCGCAACAAGATAAGCATTTAAAATAAAACAAACTCGATTTTCTGAATGTATTGGCAAATAAAATCTACAATAGAGATTTTATTTTAGAAACCACTTGCTCCTGACTGATCGTTCGCATCGCCTCTTCATAGCCTTCCACTTTTTTGTTCCCATAGACTGATGTGGGCAATTTTGGAAACAAATTTCTATCGGAAACCAAAGCGTTTTCCAAAGGTTGATTAAACGGCGAAAAACCCGCAAAAGGATGCGTCGCTCCCCAAAGTGTGATGACTTTTACCCCCAACATTGCCGCAATATGTGCATTCCCAGAATCCATAGAAAGCATTACATCTAAGTTGGAAATGAGTTGTAATTCTTCTTGAAACTTAAGTTTTCCAGCAACAACAACTATGTTTTCTTTGCCTTTTGAAAGCGAATCTAACAATTCAATTTCTTTTTTTCCACCACCAAAAAGCAGGATTTTATGATTCTTTTCTTCTGCCAATTCATTGATAACCTCTTGCATCAAATCCAACGGATAGACTTTGGAATCGTATTGTGCAAAAGGCGCAATCCCGATTAATTTTTGGTTATTTTCTCCAATCAAACTAAAGATTTCGCTATCTAAAATTGCCTTTTCTGGAAAGGTCGGATGCGACAATTCTACTTTAAAACCCAATTGTTCAAAAACTTTGACGTGTCTTTCGAACATCGTGGTCAAGGGTTTGAATATTTTATTTTCGGCTCGTGTCAAGGCTGCTTTTTCGGCTCTTCCTTTATCTACAAATGCTACTTTTTTTCCACTTAAGAAAAAAAGTATTCGAACGACTTTGGAGCGTAAAACATTATGCAAATCAGCAAAAGCATCAATCTGCAACCCTTTCAAATCTTGAAACAATCGCAACAATCCAAAGAATCCTTTGTGACGTTGTTTTTCGTCGAAAGCAAAGAAAGAAACATTGGAAATTCCTTCAAAAAAAGGTTTGAAAAATGGACGAGAAACTACTGTAATTTTCACCAACGGATATTGGTTTACAAAAGCTCTTACAACAGGAACCGTCATAGCGACATCTCCCATTGCTGAAAGTCGGAAGACGGCTATATGTTTGATTTTTTTGGACAATTGATTTATGTTTAAAAACCATTAAGGTATTAAGAAAATTAAGAAAAACTTAATGACCCTTAATACCTTAATGGTTTAAAATAGTGTTCTTATTTTTTATTCTGATACAAAACAGGATTCAAATCATCGTCGTTGTACATTTTCATTTGTTTGTACACTTTCATAAATTTATCACCGTTTTCAATGTCAGTTAGCAACTCTTCAATTGCTGTTGACAAATCGGTTCTTTGCTCCAACAAAATATTCAATTTGGCTTGACATTTATCTCTGTGGTCTTGTGAAGCTTCTGCACGAGTAGCTTCTTCTTGCATATGATAAATTTTTAGAGCTAAAATAGACAATCTATCAAATGCCCAAGCTGGACTTTCGGAATTGATTTTAGCATCATTTTTTACAGCAATATGGGCATATTTTTGAAGAAAATAACCGTCTATATATTCTACCATATCGGTACGCTCTTGATTAGAAGCATCAATTCTTCTTTTTAAAGTCAAAGCAGCAACAGGATCAATATTTGGGTCACGAATAATATCTTCAAAATGCCATTGAACCGTATCAATCCAATTTTTTAAATATAATAAATGTTCAATTTTTTCCTTTGGAAAAGGATTGTTTATAGGTTGATCTACATTATCAAATTGATGATAATCTTGAATACTTTGTTCGAAAACAGAATAAGCTAATTTTGAAAACATATCTTTTATATTTTATAAATACAAAGATACTTTTTATACTTTTATAGTCTATAAAAAACAGAAGAAGTTTAGCGGAGTTTTTGCGAAATTCCTAAATTTTAATTTACAAATCTTAAATTATCATTATGCAAACACATTATCTATCCGAAGACAATAGCATTCTCAATCATTTTTTGGGTCAAATTAGAAACGTGAATGTGCAACACGACAGTATGCGTTTTCGAAGAAATATAGAGCGCATTGGCGAAGTGATGGCTTACGAATTAAGCAAAGATTTACAGTATAGAAATATCGAAATTCAAACACCGCTGGGCATCAAAAAAACCACTGAAATAGCAGATAAATTGGTTTTATGCTCCATTCTTCGAGCTGGGTTACCTCTTCATTTAGGCTTTCTAAATTATTTTGACAGTGCCGAAAATGGTTTTGTTTCTGCCTACAGACACCACCCAAATAACGATGAGTTTTTTGATATTTTAGTCGAATATCAAGCTGTTCCTAATATCGAAAACAAGACCTTGCTTTTAATCGATCCTATGCTTGCCACAGGTCAATCGATGGTGGCTGTTTTTAACAAATTAATGGAAAAAGGACTTCCAAAAGAAATCCACATTGCCGTAATTATTGGAGCTCCAGAAGGAATTGCTTACCTTGAAAAACATTTGCCAGATTCCTGCCATCTTTGGGTTGCCACACTAGACGAAAAATTAAATGACAAAAAATACATCATTCCGGGATTGGGAGATGCAGGAGATTTGGCCTACGGAAATAAACTATAATTGAGAGAAAAACGCAAACAAACTACACAGAATTAATACGCCCAAAACCAGTTCTTGCTTCAATTGTAATTGCTTAACTTCGATGTGACTCGTTGCCATAATAGACAATGGTGCAATGGTATAAATTAACATATCATTGCTTTTGTTTGATGAAATTACAAAAATTAATAGACCAATAAAAAAAGCCATAATAATTTTTTTGAACGAAGAATTCAATAATAATGGTTTGCTTGAAAGTGATGCAAACATAGAAACCACAAAAAATAAAGCCACCGTTATATAAATCGAAAAGGCAATATTCTGATAATTATTTGTAAAATAATCAATATTGAAATTGAAAACTGCATTTTGACTGATGTAACCTAAAAGGTCTTTGTTGCATAGTAGTGAAATGCCCACCGAAATAATTCCAACAGCAAAAAAAGCAATAAACGGTAAAACCCAATTCCTATAATCGCGAGCAACATGGAAAATAACAGATATAAACACCAAAATTATATAAAGAATACTCCAAAAGTGGAACAAAGACGCCACAAAAATCCACAATGAAGCATCGAATATTTTTTCTTTCGTAGCTTTTAAGGATTGTAGTGAAATTAATCTTCTAAGGGCTAATAAGATAAAAAAGTTAGAAGCAATTAAGTTGGTATTATTCCAAACGGATGGAAAAAATAACAGAAACAAAAAATAAAAAAACAACGTGTAGCCACTGTCTTTGCTCAATCCGTTTCTCTTGGCAATAAAATTGGTAATAAAAACAGATGCCAACAAAACAAGAAACAATCCGAATGTTTTTAAAATGGAAACAACCGATTTGGTCCAAGATAAATCCTGAAATTGATAGATAAAAAAGAAAACCAGCATTAAAATTACAACCAAAATTAAATTTATTGGCGTAGATTTTTTAAAAACACTTGTTATCATAAGGATATTTTATACTTTTGCGACTGTAAATATAATACTTGTACTAAGATGAAAGCATTTTTTGAAGGAATTCAATGGTTATTTGAAACAATTTTTTTCGCTCTACACGATTTTCTAAGAGAATTAGAACTTACACATTGGTTCGCTGCTAATCTTTTGAACTGGATTTTTATGGCCATTTGCTCTGTTGCTATCGTATATTGGTGCAAACAATTGAAAATCTACGATGAAAAAGGCGAAGAAAATCAAGATACAACCGCTCACTCTTTCTTGAAATAATATTTTAAGAAATTTGAAACGATAAATATTGGGAACTATTTTAAATCGTTCCCAATATCTTTTCTAAAATACATCTTATCAAAATGTAGCTTGTCTATATTTTGGTAAGATTTTTTTATGGCCTCTTCGAAGTTATCTCCATAGGATGTCACCGTTAAAACTCTTCCGCCATTAGAAACTATATTTCCGTTATTTAGTTTGGTTCCAGCGTGAAAAACAATGGAATTTTCCACGTTTTCAAAGCCTGAAATCACTTTTCCTTTTTCGAAATCTTCTGGATATCCGCCTGAAACCACCACAACTGTTGTGGCACTTCTTTCGTCAATTTCCAATTCGAATTCGTCTAGTTTTTCATTGGCCACAGCCAAAAACAATTCCACCAAATCCGATTTCATTCTTGGGATAACCACTTCCGTTTCCGGATCACCCATTCTCACGTTATATTCAATAACAATAGGCTCATTTTTCACATTGATTAATCCAATAAACACAAAACCTTTGTATTCGATTCCGTCTTTTTGGAAACCTTCAATTGTTGGTTTCACAATGCGTGTTTCTATTTTTTCCATCAAAACAGCATCCACATAAGGAACTGGAGAAACCGCTCCCATTCCACCTGTGTTCAAACCCGTGTCGCCTTCGCCAATGCGTTTGTAATCTTTGGCAGTTGGCAAAATTTTATAGCTTTTTCCGTCAGTCAAAACAAAACAGCTCAATTCAATTCCATCCAAAAACTCTTCGATAACTACTTTGGAACTAGCCGCACCAAATTTTTGACCTACCAACATATTTCTCAATTCTTCTTGAGCTTCTGCCAAATCTTGAATGATTAAAACACCTTTTCCTGCGGCCAATCCATCGGCTTTCAACACATAAGGCGGTTGCAAAGTAGCAAGGAATTCGCATCCTTTCTCTACCGTTTCAGCCGTAAAACTATCGTAAGCCGCCGTTGGAATCTTGTGTTTCATCAAGAATTCTTTGGCAAACTCTTTACTTCCTTCGAGAGTTGCCCCTAATTTTGATGGTCCAATAACTGGAATATTTTTTAAATCATCGTCGTTTTTGAAAAAATCGTAAATCCCTTTTACCAACGGATCTTCTGGTCCAACTACTACCATTTCAATATTTTCTTTGATAACCAAGGCTTTTATGGCATCAAAATCAGTAGCGCTGATATCAATGTTTTTAGCAATTTGAGCAGTTCCAGCATTTCCTGGAGCTACAAAAAGAGTGTCGCAAAGCGGACTTTGAACCATTTTCCAAGCAAATGCGTGTTCTCTCCCTCCTGATCCTAATAGTAAAATATTCATAGTGTCGTTTTTAAGTTTGGCAAAAATAATTGCTTTTGAACTTAAAAAATAATTAATTTTTAAAAAGTTACTAATTCAAGAGTATTAGTTGACTGTAAATATTATTTTTGGTGAAATATATCCGTAAAATGTTTCCACTTTTCGATTTTTCGCTGCTAATAAATGGTTTTCCGATGAAGGAAGCCAAAGCCGAATTGCAAAAAATCCAGTCTATCCCAGAAGAAGAATTTGAAACTTTCATCGAAAACAAAAAACAAGAAATTGTTGATTATCATTTAAAAAATAATTCTTCCTATCAAAATCTCGTTGGCAAAACCACTTTCAATACTTGGAAAGATTTGCCGATAATGACCAAGAAAGATTTTCAAAAACCCTTGATTGAAAGACTTTCAACCGAGTTTTCTCTGAAAAAAGTGTACGTCAATAAAACTTCTGGTTCCAGCGGTGATCCATTTATTTTTGCTAAAGACAAATTTTCGCACGCCTTGACTTGGGCGAATATCATTAATCGTTTTGGATGGTATGGTATCGATTTTAATTCTTCCTATCAAGCGCGATTTTATGGTATTCCGTTGGATTTTATTGGTAACAAGAAAGAACGTATCAAAGATTTTTTTACCAATCGTTTTCGCTTTCCAATTTTTGATTTATCGGATAAAGTTTTAGACCGTTTTTTACAACAATTCAAAATAAAAAGATTCGATTACATCAACGGATACACGAGTTCCATCGTTTTATTTGCCAAATTTCTACAGCAAAAAAATATTGTTTTAAAGAATATTTGCCCGACTTTGAAAGTTTGTGTTGTAACTTCTGAAATGCTTTTTGATGAAGACAAAACCCTGCTAGAAAAACAATTTGGAGTTGCTGTTGTCAATGAATACGGAGCTTCGGAACTGGATTTGATTGCTTATCAAAATCCTGACGGCGAATGGCAAGTGAATTCCGAAACACTTTTTGTGGAGATTTTGGACGAGAACAATACCGTTTTGCCTTATGGAAATGAAGGTCGTGTCGTAATCACTTCCTTATTCAACAAAGCACATCCGTTTATTCGATACGACATTGGCGACATTGGAATTTTGGACGCGAAAAGCACCCCGAAAAAACCGATTCTTCAACAATTAATCGGTCGAACCAATGACATTGCCATTTTACCAAGCGGGAAAAAATCGCCTGGATTGACTTTTTACTACGTGACCAAAAGCATCATCGAAGACGACGGTAACGTAAAAGAATTTGTCATCAAACAAACTAAAATCGATACTTTTGACATTGAATATGTGAGCCAAACCGAATTAAATCAAGAACAAATCCAAAAAATTGAAGCTGCAATTGCCTTATATTTGGAGAAAGGATTGATTTTCTCATTCGTTAGAAAAGAAAAATTAGAACGAAGCAAAAGTGGCAAATTGAAACAATTTATTTCGTTAATAAAATAGTCTTGAAGTCGCAAATTGCGACTTCAAGACGTTCAAGGTCGCAATTTGCGTCCTTAAAGAAATTAAAAGATAATTTATGGAAAACGAAATACTACTTTCTGAAGAATTAATTTCTAATAAAATTTACTTTATTAGAAACCAAAAAGTGATGTTGGATAGTGATTTAGCCTCGCTTTACGGAATTGAAACCAAAGTCTTAAAGCAAGCAGTAAAAAGAAATATATCCAGATTTCCCGAAGATTTTATGTTTGAATTGACTGAATTAGAATCAGATTCTTTAAGGTCACAAATTGTGACCTTAAAGAAAGGAAGAGGTCAACATCAAAAATATTTACCTTCCGTTTTTACCGAACACGGCGTTCTTATGTTGTCAAGTGTCTTGAAAAGCGACAAAGCGATTCAGACTAATATTCAAATTATGCGGATATTTTCAAAAGTGAGGCAAATGCTTTTGGACACCACCGATTTAAAAATAGATATTCTTCAAATTCAGAAAAAACTAGAAAATCACGACAAGAATATTGAGTTGGTTTTCTCTTATTTGGATGAATTGTCAGAGAAAAAAGAAAATGAAACGCCAAGAACAAAAATTGGTTACAAAAA
>ENA-UPSM01003867-UPSM01003867.1-activated-sludge-metagenome-genome-assembly--contig:-NODE-3867-length-16312-cov-6.082488_pt1 | contig 16312 bp, 10 predicted proteins | sample MGYA00238181_ERZ773283 | MGnify/ENA primary metagenome ERZ773283 (study PRJEB29023, sample SAMN05720199) | activated sludge metagenome | isolation source: Anaerobic digester | place: Japan...
GCGTATGCCGTGGAGCCAGCTTTCGCCCCTGCCTCACCTCCCGCCGGGGTCGGGGCGGCGGACACCTGGACCGGGGGCGGCGGCCACATCACCTCACCCTCCCGCACGACGGTGACCCCCCGCTGGACGACATCATCCAGGTCCAGGGTGAGCTCGCCGTCCTTCTCCGGGGTCAGGAGCTTGAGCAGGTTGACGAGGTTGGTGCCGAAGAGCTGGGAGGCCTGCATCGGCAGGCGGCCCGGAAGGTCGGTGTAGCCGAGGATGATGACGCCGTTGTCGGTGACGACGCGCTGATCAGCGACCGAGCCGGCGACATTGCCACCGTTGCTCGCAGCCATGTCGACGACGACCGAGCCCGGCTTCATCGAGGCGACCATGTCCTCGGTGATGAGGCGTGGTGCCGGCTTGCCGGGGATGAGGGCGGTCGTGACGATGATGTCGACGTCCTTGGCCTGCGCGGCGTAGAGCTCCTCGGCCGCCTTGTTGAAGTCCTCCCCCATCTCCTTGGCGTAGCCGTCGGTGCTCACCTCCGTCTTGACCGCGACCTTGAGGAACTCGGCACCCATCGACTCGACCTGCTCGGCGACCTCCGGACGGGCATCGAAGGCCCGCACGATGGCGCCCAACGAGTTGGCCGTGCCGATCGCGGCCAGCCCTGCCACACCGGCCCCCACGATGAGCACCTTGGCCGGCGGCATCTTGCCTGCGGCAGTGACCTGCCCGGTGAACATCCCACCGAACTCGTTCGCCGCCTCGATCACGGCCCGATAGCCGCCGAGGTTGGCCATCGAGGAGAGCACGTCGAGGGCCTGGGCACGCGAGATGCGGGGGACGGCGTCCATGGCGAGCGCGGTGACGCCACGCTCGGCGAGGGCATCGACGAGCTCGGGGTTGAGTGCAGGGGCCAGCAGCGAGATGACGGTCTGACCGGCGCGGAGTCGGTCGACCTCGGTCGGCGATGGGGCATTGACCTTGAGGATGACGTCGGCGTTCCAGACGGCCGCGTCGACGATGTCGGCGCCCGCACTCTGGAAGGCGCCGTCCTCATAGGACGCCTCGGCGCCGGCTCCGGACTCGACGAAAACGGCATACCCGAGGCCGATCAGCTGCTCGACGGTCTTGGGGGTCGCGGCGACGCGACGTTCTCCGGGCTTGGACTCCTTGGGCACGCCAATGCGCACGGTGGATCCTCTCAACAGCGTTCAGGGTTCGCAGGGCAACCTATCGCTTGCCGCTCCCCGCCCGACCACCGGTGTGACCGCTGGCACCCGGGACGCGCCGTGCATCAGTGGCTGGCGCCCAGGTCACCGGCCACGAATCCGTCGACTGACCGGGTCACCGGGCCATCGAGGGACGCCTTGGCGCTCTTCGGGTATTCCCAGTAGATCCAGTTCGACGAGCGGGACCCGCTGAGCACACGCTCGTAGAAGATGTTGTCGCCGAGGAAGCCGGAGATGCTGTAGGCATCGTCCGAGCCCTTGCTCAACGTGATCTCGGCACCCAACGCCCGCAGGTCGTTCTCCGCCTCCGCCTTGGGCTTCGGTGAATTCTCACCCCACGCCACCAGCTTCGCTCCACTGGCGCGGAAGGTCGTGACCCCTCCGTTGCGGGACACCCACATCCCGTCCGGCACGGCGACCCTGAATCCGAAGGCGGGATCGATCCAGGCTCGAGACCTCATGCCCGATAGCGATTGGATCGGAAACTCACCCTGCGAAGTCGGGAAGCCCTGGGTGTCCCCCTCGACAGGCAGCGCGGTGGTCGGGGTCGGACCCGTGACGGTCGCCGTGACCGTCACTGACGGTGTGGTGGGGGCGACGAGCGAGGTCGAAGGTGTGGCGCTTTCGGAGGATGCGCTCGTGTCCGATGACGCGTTCCGGTGGCTGACCCACAGCAGGGTGGCGCCCACGCCGGCAACGACCATGGCCAGGGCCAGCACGGCCCACGCCCAGCCGGGCACGCCACCCGTTGCGGGCCGACTCGACACGTGAGGTGATCCTGAGGGCGAGCTGACAAACGCACCTGGGCGAGGTGCTGGCACCGGAGAAGCAGATGGCGGCGCGTAGCCGTCGTCATCACCGGTTGCGGCACCGCAGCTGGGACACCAACGCCCCTGGGCCTGCGACCCACACTGTCCGCAGAAGGTCACCGTGTCCCTGCCCATCTCATCGTCCCGAGCCAGCTCATGGCTCGGCCCGTTTTGCGTGGTGGCCGGTCGGACCATGCTGGCCCTGCGGGTTCATCCGGCGGTGCAGGACCCATCCGAGGGCCGCGACCGCTGCCGTGCCACCCAATCCGGCCGCGAGCGGCCAACCGAGACCAGCATCCTGCCCCGCTCCCGCAGCGACGGCGGACATGGACGGCGACGCTCCGCCCGATTCTGCGGCCGACATGGAGGGGGTGCCGGACGGAGTGTCCGATGGTGAGGGCGTCACCGCATCGGTGGCAGTGGGCTCGGGCGACGGCGAGTCAGAGAGCCCGGCCGACGGGCCAGCGGCGGCCAGCAGGGACCGGGCGCCCGGCCGGAAGGTGGTCTCGAGCATGGCGTATGCCGTGTCGCCCGGACACGAGGTCTGGGACATGTCCCGATGCCCGGAGATGGTCGGTGTGGCGATCGTGGACCCGGCCGGCCACCGACTGGACCCACGGGAGACGAAGGTGGTCGCTGCCCCCTCGGCCAGGCTCACGGCATACGTCTGCGCCAGCCAGGCGAGCAGGTGAGTCATGGCCTCGGTCGCCGCGGGGGAGGGCTCGATGGCGGTGAAGTCCCCGATGAAACAGCACAACAAAGCGTGCCCTTGACTGCCTCCGGTGGCATCCCCACGCACCGGCCCAGCCAGGCTGCCCGTCCGCCCCTCCCAGATCTGCCCTCCGGAGTCGACGAGGAAGTTGTAGGCAATGTCCGGCCAGCCCTTCTCCGCGCTGGTGTGGTAGCCGTAGAACGACCTCAGTTGCGCGACAGATGACTCTGGCCCGACGTTCGCGCTGGCGGTGTGGTGGACCAGCAGGAAGCGCACGTCCTCCTCGGGCTGGATCGCCCAGAGGGCAGGAAGATCCCCGGCCCAGTCCGCCCGCGGTCGGATGACGGGTGGCATCAAGGCCATCAGGTCACCCGACGGTCGTAGCAGGTCCCTCCGACTGCGCGGCCATAGGCCGAGCAGATCGACGCTCCGTCGACACCATCACGCTGGACGACCGACAGCGCCCAATAACCAGCGTTGAGGCCACTCACCGACGAGGAGTCCACGACGACGAGGGGATGCGCGGACACGGAGAGCTCCTTGGCCCGCTGCCAGGCCTGCGCCTCGGTGAACTCGCCCTGCGGCATCGACTGCAGCACCGAGATGACCGTGCCGGCGGGCAGGTCCCGGATCGTGGGCAGCGCCGCAGTGGTGGAAGGTGCGGCGGTCGGAGCAGTGGGCGCGACCGCAGTGACGGTCGCCGTCACGTGGGCGGTCGCGGTCTTGGTCTGCCGCGCCTCAGACCCCTGAGCGTCACCCGACCCGGTCCGCCCCAACAGCCACCAGAGCCCGGCTCCGAGTGACACCACCAACAGGGCGACAGCTGCACCGATGACCAGCGCCGTCCCGCGTCCCTTCCGAGGGGCGGGAAGCGCGGGCTCCTCCCACGCTTGCCACTCAGGGGCCAGAGGAGGGCTCGAGGTCACCTGCTCCTCAGGTGCCGTGGCCGTCTGAGGAGCGCCACACTGTGCACAGAAGCCCGCCCCTGATGCCTGCGCCGCACCACACGAACCGCAGTAGGAGTCAGTCATGGGATCGATGACGGAGGCGCTGTCGGACCAGCGCTGGTCATCCGCGGCGTGGACGGGGCCACTCGAAGGAGACGGACCAATCCCGGCGACGACACCGCGATGACCGGGGCGAGGACGCGCGCCACCGCCTCCACCGCGAGCCCGACCACGGCCATGACGAGGAAGGCATAGGCGGCCAGTCGCACCGTCATGCCTCCGCTGCTGCCACCCAGGATCGGGATCATGCTGCTCAGGCTGCCGGACACGGTGATCGACGCCAGCCAGGTGATCACTCCCCACGCAATGGCGAAGACGACGGGCAGGAACCACGCTGTGCCCCAGACGCTGTGCCAGCCCACGGGCTGGGCCAGCCCCCAACGCAGCCCGAGGATCACGATGATGAGCACCGAGGCCAGAAGGGACAGGATGATCAGCCAGGTCGGCGCACCCGAGCTGAACAGGCCGTTGTTGTGGGAGGCGGCAACCGACGAGGAGCCCTCACTCGATGCCGACTTCAGGAAGTTCGCCAGCCCCTCTGCCGTGGCGTTGGCCGAGGTGGTCATCGGCACACCCAGCATCAGCGCCGGAAGCTGCACGAAGGAGATGGTGGCGAGCGGACCCATGACGATGACCATGGCCACGGCCAGCTTGAACGGACCTTCGATGAGTGCCGTGATCGTCAACGCGACGAAGGCGACGGCGTAACACAGCAGGAAGTGGTCCCGGACGAGGGTCAGCGCTCTCCCGACCGGAGCGATCAAGGGGCTCTGGAACACCGGGAAGGCCGACAGCACCGGCCCGAGGCGAGGCAGGGCCAACGCCAGGAAGAGCGCGAGCCCGCCGAGGAAGAAGACCCGAACGGCGCCCACCTTGAGGAACGCCTCCGCGAAGCCTTCACCGGCCGTGACGGGGAACAGGGAGATGATGAGGGTGAGCACGCCGACGGCTACCGCGGTGGCGATCGCCGACTCGACCAGGACCGGGCCCACGGCGCTCTGACGCGGGCGGCGCCGAGCCAACCGCACGATGATGGAGAGCAGCAGGGCCAGGACCCAGATGGGGGTCAACCCCGACATCGACATCCCACTCTCGCCGAGCAGCGTCGAGCCCATCGTCAGATCCCCGAAGAGGATCAGGCCGGCCATGTGGGGAATGCCCGCGAAGAAGGCCCCGATCGAGGTGCCAAAGCCCCACCCGGCATCAGCCAGCGCCGCCATGGTCACCACGCCGAGCAAGGACATCGCCGCACCGAAGGCCAAGATGAGTCCGAGGACCTGCGCCCCGAGGATCAAGGCCCCTTGGAGGTGCGCCGGCAGGGCCCCCAGCGAGGGAAGCGCGGCTGCCTGTCCGCCCGGGATCTGACCGGCATTCTGGGCGGCCAGCCACAGCGGCTGCCCCGGCTCGACCGGGCCAGCGGGCCCTGGAAGGGGAGCGGCCTGAGCGGGGGCCATGGGTGCCGGTGTGGCAGCGGCCGCCATGGGCGGCAGTGCCGGCGTCACGGCCGGGGTCGCGGCGGGGGCAGCGGGTACGGGCTCGACGGTGAACGCGGGCGCAGGGGCCGGGGCAAAGACCGACTCGGTGGCCTGGACGGCTACGCCGTCGTGGACGGGCTCGGCAGCGAAGCCGGGCTCGGCCGCCATGGGCCGGGAGGTCTCGAGAGGAGTGATGGCACTTCCACAGCCGGTGCAGAAGCGGTGACCCGGAGTCAACGGGCGACCACAGTTCACGCAGAAGGAGGGCATGACCCCACCGAGACTGGCTCGCGAGACGGTGCGTCCGCCGACCTCAGCCGGGACGAACTCTGCCACCGCCGTCGGCTCGGGGCGTTCGGCCACCTCATGCACCTCGGAACTGTCGGGCACCGCTGGCACCTCCGGCAATTCGGAGCGCCCCGCGGTCTGCCCGGGAGTCTGCCCGGCAGTCGGGTAGGCGGTCTGGGTTGGCGCTGGCACGACAGGGGCGGCCTGCAGCTCCAGACCACATCGACCACAACTCACGTCGTCGGCCGCCAAGGGCCCAGCACATCGAGGACAGTCCACGGTCAACCTCACTCCTCCGTCACGGCTGCGCCCCCATCCCATCATCCAGGGCCAGCTCTTTGCAGTCCCCTTTCATGGGGACAGACGCCAGGCGAAGTATGCCGGGAGCGGCCGACACGGCACACCTCGCCTCGCAAGTGAGGCTGCTCCAATCCCCCATTGCCCCCCGCGCGGACCTAGCGTCGAAGCATTGATCCCGACGACAGGAGCTGACGTGAACGGCAACGCGTGGATCTGGTGGGTGCTCGGAGCACTCGTCCTGCTGGCCATCATCTGGTTCGTGACCCAATCCATGGGCAAGTCCCGCGCGGACGCCCACCGACAGGAAGCGCAGTCCATCCGCGAGGAATCTGTCGAGCAGGAGCGTGAGATGCGCGCCCGCGAGGCCGCCGCCGCCGAATCCGAGGCGGCTGCCCGACGCGCCCAGGCGGAGGCCGACGAGCAGGCGGCCAAAGCCGAGCAACTCCGGGTCGAGGCCGAGCAGCGCGCCGAGCATGCAGGTGCAGCCCGCGGGGATTACGAGGAGCGCATGCGCGAGGCCGACCGCATCGACCCCGATGTTGAGACCGACAAGCACGGCAACCGTTTGGGCGGTGCCGCCGCGGCCGTCGGTGTGGGAGCTGCGGGAACCGGCGCTGTGCTGGGCGACCGCGATGGTGACGGGGTGCCCAATGCGCTCGACCCCAACGACGGCGGAGCCACCGGCGGCTGGGGCGACCGTGACGATGACCGCGTGATCGAGGACGCCAGCCGCGAAGACCCCAGCCGGCACCGCGAAGGAGCACTCGGCGACCGTGACGGCGACCGAGTCCCCAACGCACTCGACCCCAACGATGGCGGAGCCACCGGCGGCTGGGGCGACCGCGACGACGACGCCGTCCTCGAGGACGCGAGCCGCGACGATGGCCACGATGACCGGAGCCTGCTCGAGCGCGCGAAGGACAAGCTCACCGGCGACTCGGACGGCGACGGGGTCCCCGACCGCCAGGACGTCGACCCGGACGACCGCCGGGTCTGACCCGCCGAGCACAGACCAAGGCGGGGTATGCCGTGACTCGAGTCACGGCATACCCCGCCTTGGTCTTTGGCAGAGTTTGCGCAGGTCCTTTGCGTTGAGGGGTGTCCCTCGAGTTGAGGGGCGGGGTTGCAGGGACGCCCCTCGTCGTGAAGAACGCCCCTCAATCGAAAGGACCTGCGCCAACTTCGCAGCCAGTCTGGCCACGGGTAGAGAGCCGGCCCACTTCCCCTGTGGACAACCGCGGAGCGTCCCCCACGGCCTGCCATCGTGGACGTATGAAGCAGTCCGCCGATCCGTTCGACCCGAGCCAGTTGCGATTGACGCGCGACCTGGTGAGGCTGCGCATCGATCCGGGCGAAACCCACGTCCAGATCCGGCGCGGCGTATGGCTTCCTCGATCAGCGGCCGCTGCACTCGACGCCGGCGCTCGACATGCGGCCTTCGTCCACGCGACGGCACTCATCGCCGACGCCGACCCTCCGCACACCTTCTGCCTTGCGAGCGCTGGTGCAGTCTGGGGTCTGCCACGGATCGGTCCATGGCCCTCCCGCTGCGACGTGCTCGTCCAGGCGAGACGGCGCGGGTCTGAACTCATCCGAACCCATCGGGGCGAGCCGGTCGAGGCGGTTCTTGTCCACGGCGTGCACGTGACGCCGGTCGACCGGACGGTCGTGGACCTCGCCCGCACCGAATCCCTCGAGACCGCTGTCGTCGCGGCCGATCACGCCTTGCGCGAGGACATGTGCACGATCGATGAGCTTCGCGGCCTCGTCGAGAACATCCCGAAGCGAGGACGGGGACGTTCGCGTGCCCAGCTCGTGGTGGACATGGCCGATCCGGCCTCGATGTCCGTCGGCGAGAGCCTGTCCCGGGTCCGGATGTTCCAGCTCAACCTGCCCCGCCCTCGTCTCCAGGTGGCGCACTCAGACGATCGTGGCCTGATCGGTGTCGTCGACTTCGACTGGAATGGGGTCATCGGCGAGTTCGACGGCAAGCTCAAGTACGCGATTCCCGACGGGACCGATCCGGCCGAGGCCGCCGAGATCGTCTGGCGCGAGAAGCAGCGCGAGGACCGGCTCCGCCGCCTCGAGAACAAGGTCGCTCGCTGGGTCTGGGCCGACGCGCTGGTGCCTGCCCGCATGGCGGCGATCCTCGCCAAGGAAGGCATCCGCCCTCAGGCGCGGAATGCCTGGTTCGACGTGGGCAGCGCAGGCGCCCCGCGCTCCGCCTGAGCTATCCCCCGCTTGAGCAGGCTGACGTTGAAGGTGAGTCCGCACTGACTCGGCACCGCCCAGGATGGCCCCGTTCGCGCGTCATCCCCCGGTTGGCGCAGGTCCTTTGCGTTCAGGGGCGTCCTTCGAGTTGAGGGGCGCGGTTGCAGGGACGCCCCTCGTCGTGAAGGACGCCCCTGAACGTGATGCACCTGCGCTGGCGGCCCAACGGACGCCCCTCAACGGTGTGCCCCTCAGCGCTCCATGCCCCGGCACGCGACGGCACGAGTCACGAGGCACGAGGCGCGAGGAATGTGCCGCCCCAAGCCGCCGAGCACAGACCAAGGCGGGGTATGCCGTGACTCGAGTCACGGCATACCCCGCCTTGGTTTTGGGCTGGGACCGAAGGCCTCAGCTGGGCTTGGCGGCACCCTTGCGGGCGTAACGCCACCAGGTCAGGGCGACACAGCCCACGGCCCAGACGACACCGATCCAGTAGAACGGCACGGCGCCGAGGAAGTTGATGCCCATGCCGAAGAGGAACGGTCCGAAGGCGGCGATCGCCGCGGTCCAGCCGATGACGCCACCGGCCTGACGCTTCTCGAAGATCATCGGCATCTGCTTGAAGGTCGACGCGTTGCCGATGCCGGCGAACAGGAAGATCAGCAGCATGCCCATGAGGAACCGGTTGAAGCCGGCGTTCAGGGCGTCAGCGGACGACGCATCGGGCGTGAGGGCGGGGATCGTGTACATGATCGAGCCGACGAGGCCCAGGCCGGAGATGAGGGTCCAGACGGCACCACCCATGCGGTCCGTGAGCGGCGCGAAGGCGAAGCGCGCGACGGCACCCACCAACGGGCCGAGGAAGACGAACTTCACGGCCTCGGGCACGACATAGCCGGCGACGAGGACCTTGGCGGAGGTGCCGGCACCCGAGACGATCTCGGCGTTGCCCGCGCCGTAGAGGTTGATCATCAGGAGGCCGAACTGCGCCGACAGACCCGAGAAGGTGCCGAAGGTCATGATGTAGAGGATCGTCATCCACCAGGTGTCCTGGTTCTTGAAGATGTCGAACTGCTGCTTGATGTTGGCCTTGATCGGGACCGACTTGAGCATGGTCCACGCGAGGAGCGCGCCGCCGATCATGAGCGGGATCCAGATGAAGGCGGCGTTCTGGTACCAGACGGTCTGGTCCGGGCGCCCCGGGAACTTCATCTGCTGGCTGCCGCCGAAGACCGCGAGCGCGCCGATCGCAATCAGATACGGAGTCAGCAGCTGGACGATCGAGACACCGAGGTTGCCGATGCCGGCCTGCAGACCGAGCGCGATGCCCTGCTTGGCCTTGGGGAAGAAGTAGGACGTCGAGGGCATGAGGCCCGAGAAGGCACCACCACCGATACCGGCGAGGAAGGCCAGGACCATGAGCTCCCAGTAGGGGGCAGTCGGCTCCATCACGCGCACACCCCACCCGAGGGTGGACGGGACGAGCAGCAGCGTGGTCAGCGCGACCAGCTTGCGGGTGCCCAGGATGGGGGGCATGACCATCCACAGAATGCGCAGGAGACCGGCGGCCAGACCGGGCATCGCGGCCATCCAGTAGAGCTGGCCCTTGGTGAAGGTGTAGCCGAGCGAGGCGAGCTTGGGGATGATCGCGCTCGGCAGGAACCACGCGATGAACGCGAGGGTCAGGCAGAAGGTGGTGATCCAGAGGGTCTTCCACGCGAGCTTGGAGTCCCAGGTCTCTTCATTCTCGGGGTCCCAGGCCTCGAGCCATTCGCCCTTCCGGGCGGTGGGTGTCGCTGCAGTGCTCATCGGTCTTCTTTCGCTTTCTCGTATGCCGTGGGGCTGGTTGTGTTGTTGGGTGCGTGGAGATTTCTGTCAGGACATGGAATCTTCACGCACTCAACGAGGCGGTGCTCGGGGTGCGAGCCTCGATGTCGCGGGCGAGGTCGGGGGATTCCTTGTGGAGCATCTTCACGACGGTCAGGTGCATCCACACCATGCAGGCCACCGTGAGGAGGAAGAGGACGAAGAAGGTGGAGGTCGGGAACCCGGACCACTGCTTCGTGTAGGCGAACAGCGGCGGCAGGACGAAGCCGCCGAGCCCGCCGAACATCCCGACCAGGCCGCCGACGGAGCCGACGTTGCCGGGGAAGTACTCGGGGATGTGCTTGTAGACCGCGGCCTTGCCCACGCCCATGGCGCAGCCAAGGACGAAGACGATGATCGCGAACGGGATGAGCCCGATCGAGTAGGCGAGGTGGCTGCTCTCGCTGCCGTCCGGGTGGGCGATGACGATGTGCCCGTTGGGCATCATCAGCAGGCCCGTGGTGAGGAGCATGGTGGCGAAGGTCCAGTACATGACGCGCCGGGCGCCGAACTTGTCGGAGAACCAGCCGCCGACCGGACGCAAGAGTGAAGCCGGAAAGATGAACGTGGTTGCGAGAGCTGCGGCGGTCTTGAGTTCGATGCCGAAGTTGTCGACGTAGTACTTGGGGAGCCAGGCCGAGAGTGCGACGTAGGCACCGAAGACGGCGGCGTAGTAGAGGCTGAAGCGCCAGACGCGCACCTGCTTGAGGGGCTCGAGCATCTCGCGCATCGACTTCCCTGGACCGGCCATTCGGTCGCGACGGGGGACGATGACGAACGTGAGGATCGCGACGACGACGAGGGCGACGGTGTAGATCGAGGGGAAGATCCGCCAGCCGCCCTTGAAAATGCCGAAGTACACGTGGCCCGCAGTGGCGGCGATGATCGTCGGCACGAAGATGACCAGGATCTTCGTGACCGAGGCACCGACGTTGCCGGCGCCGAAGACACCGAGCGCGAAGCCCTGGCGCTCCTTGGAGGTCCAGGCCGAGTTCCAGGCGATGCCGACGCTGAAGAGGTTGCCCGCGAAGCCGACGAGGAAGGCGAGGATCAGCAGGGCGCCGTAGGTCGTGGCGTGCGTGAGGAAGAAGCAGGGGATCGCGGTGAGCAGGAGCATCGCGATGGTGACGACCCGGCCACCGATCCGGTCGGTGAGCATGCCGGCGGGGAGGCGCCACATCGAGCCGTTGAGCACGGCGACGGCCGAGATCCAGGCGAGCTGGGGGTCGGTGAGCTTGAGTTCCTTCTGGATCGGCACCCCGAGGATGCCGAACATGAGCCAGACGGCGAACATGAGCGTGAAGGCGATCGTCGACATCCACAGGACCCGGTTGGCCCCGCTCCTGTCTCCCGCTGACACGTCCGCTCCGCGGGACGTTGGCCCCTCGCCCTGGGCGTCGGCCGTGGTGGTGCTCATCCGTTCCTCCATTTAATGGGTTCAATCCTCTAAATCAGGTTCGAGGGAGAACGTACACCCGTCCTCGGTCAGATGAAAATCGAGATGGCGCGACGTGACCGACGACACCAAAGGCCCTGTTTTCAACACAATTCGGTGCACTAATCCGCTCGTATGGCCGGTTGGTCACCGTGGGATCGTGTGCTTAGATATAGAGGAATCACAGGGATCGACACCCTCCTACAAATCTCTCCGCCAAACCCAAGGTGAGTCCGATGGCCCGCACCACCGACACGGCAGCCTCGCTGCTGGAGTCCCCGGTGCGCCGTGCCATCGTCGAGGCGCTGTCCCCATCGCCCGAACACGCCGGCCCCGCACTCGTTGGAGAATCCCCATCACCCTTCCTCGGACGCCCGCACCACACGGCCGGGGAGCTCGCCGACCTGCTCGACCTGCACGTGACGACGGTCCGCTTCCATCTCGACCAGCTCGACGCCGCCGGCATCCTCGAGAGCGCCTTCGTCCGCACCGGCAGCGCCGGCCGTCCACGCAAGGTCTATGCCCTGGCCGCGCCCGTCGACGCGGCAGCGGCATCGGACGGTGACGCGATGCTCATCCTCACCGAGTTGCTCACCCAGACCTTCGGCGCGACCGACGGCAGCGCACCGATCACCCCCGAAGCGGCCGGGCGACGCTGGGCCGAAGGCCACGTCCCGGCCACTCATGAGTCACCGGCAGCGACATGGGGCCAGTGGCTGGGCAAGATGGGGCACGTGATCGATGTCCTCCAGCAGTGGGGCTACACCCCACAGCTCACGACGACCACGGGCCACACCGGCACGCGGATCGATCTCACCCACTGCCCCTTCCGTGAGCTCGCCCGCGCCAACCCGACGGTCGTTTGCGGGATCCACAAGGGCCTCATCGCCGGGACCATGACCCAGGTCGGCGAACCCGACTCGGAGATCGACCTGTCACCCTTCGCCGAGGGCGAGACCTGCATCGCTCACGTCCGGCCCGCGGCCTCCGAGCGCACCAGCCTGACCCTGAACAACGGGACAATCCCCGTCCGCACCACGAACAGCCGCCCTGCCTGAGACCCTGAGGGTCTGAGACGCTGAAGTCCGACGCCTGAGACCCACGACCACAACTGAACCCACGCGCCAACCCGACGTCAACGCCCACCGCAACGCACGGCATACCCGTCATTCAAGGAGAGCCCGCATGACCGACCAGACCCACGCCCAACTGGATGGACCCCTCGCCTCGGCTCTTGTCGGCACCCGGCGCTTCTTCACCAAGGCGCGCGTCAGCGAGGACCAGCGCTCGATGCACCTCACGGGTGGGCGAGCGGGCGACTCCTTCTATCGGGACCGCTGGTCGCACGACAAGGTCGTCCGCAGCACGCACGGCGTCAACTGCACCGGCTCGTGCAGTTGGAAGGTCTACGTCAAGGACGGCGTGATCACCTGGGAGGCGCAGCAGACCGACTACCCGAGCGCCGGGCCGGACAAGCCCGAATACGAGCCCCGCGGCTGCCCCCGTGGCGCGGCCTTCTCGTGGTACACCTACTCCCCCACCCGCGTCCGCTACCCCTATGTCCGTGGCGTCCTGCTCGACATGTATCGCGCGGCCAAGCAGGAGCACGGCGGTGACCCGGTCGCGGCGTGGGCGAGCATCGTCACCGACCCGCAGAAGGCGCGCGCCTACAAGAGCGCCCGTGGCCACGGTGGTCTCGTCCGTTCCTCCTGGCCCGAGGTCGAGGAACTCATCGCCGCCGCCTACGTGCACACGATCAAGGCCTATGGCCCGGACCGGATCGCCGGCTTCTCCCCCATCCCGGCCATGTCCCCGGTGTCCTACTCGTCCGGCGCGCGCTTCAACGAGCTCATCGGGGCCCCGATGCTCTCCTTCTACGACTGGTACGCCGACCTGCCCAACGCCTCGCCGCAGATGTTCGGCGACCAGACCGACGTGCCCGAGTCGGGCGACTGGTGGGACGCGGGCTACCTCATCATGTGGGGCTCCAACGTCCCGCTGACCCGCACGCCCGACGCGCACTGGATGACCGAGGCCCGCTACCGCGGCCAGAAGGTCATCGCCGTCGCCCCCGACTACGCCGAGAACGTCAAGTTCGCCGACGAGTGGGTCACCGCGGCTCCGGGCACCGACGCAGCGCTCGCTCTGGCGATGGCGCACGTGCTCCTCAAGGAGTACTTCGTCGACAAGTCGGTGGACTTCTTCACCGAATACAACCAGCGCTTCACCGACCTCCCGTTCCTCGTCACGCTCGATGCCGCTGAGGATGGGAAGTACAAGCCGGGCAAGTTCCTCATGGCCGGCGATGTCGAGGGTCACCGCCAGGCGGCCTCCGAGAACGCGATGTGGAAGCCGATGTTCCTCGACGCGGTCACCGGCGAGGCCGTCGCCCCGAACGGCTCGATCGGCTTCCGCTACGGCGAAGAGGGCATGGGCAAGTGGAACCTCGACCTCGAGGACGCCAACCCCAAACTGAGTGTGTATGCCGGGGGCTCGGCTGAGGTTGATGGCTCAGCTGCCGTCTCGGTGATTTTGCCTCGGTTTGACACCCCGGACGGGTCGATGGCGGACAAGGTGCGCGGCGTGCCGGTCACGAAGGTCGGCGACCACCTCGTCACCACCGTGCTCGACCTCATGCTCGCCCACTATGGCGTTGAGCGCGAAGGACTCCCGGGCCAGTGGCCGACCGGCTACGACGACGCCGACGCCGCGTGCACGCCGGCGTGGGCCTCCTCGATCACCGGGGTGCCCGAGGAGCAGATCACCCGGCTGGCCCGCGAGTGGGCGCAGAACGCGATCGACACCAATGGCCGCGGCATGATCCTCATGGGCGCCGGCACCAACCACTGGTATCACTCCGACCAGATCTACCGCGCGATGCTCGTGCTGACCACGATCACCGGTTGTCAGGGTCGCAATGGTGGCGGCTGGGCGCACTACGTCGGCCAGGAGAAGGTCCGCCCGATCATGGGCTTCCAGCACATGGCCTTCGCGCTCGACTGGGTGCGCCCGCCGCGGCACATGAACCAGACGGCCTATTGGTACGTCAACACCTCCCAATACCGCTACGACACCTTCAGCGCCGACGACATCAACGGCAACACCAACGCCTTCGCGGGCAAGGGGACGATGGATCTGCTCGCCCAGTCGGCCCGGCTCGGGTGGGCCCCGTCCTACCCGCAGTTCGACCGCTCCAGCCTCGACCTCGCGGACGACGCGGCGGCCGCTGGGATGGCGGCCCCGGCATACGTTGCGGAGCAACTGAAGTCCGGAGACCTGAAGTTCGCCATCGAGGACCCGGAGGCGCCGGAGAACTTCCCGCGCATCCTGTCGCTGTGGCGGGCCAACCTGCTCGGCAGCTCGGCCAAGGGCAATGAGTACTTCCTCAAGCACCTGCTCGGCACCGACAACGCGGTCAAGGCGACCGAGGCTTCGGCAGAACACCGACCGGCCGAGATCGCGTGGCCGGAGCAAGCCGGTGAGGGCAAGCTCGACCTGCTCTTCACCCTCGACTTCCGGATGACGAGCTCGACGCTCTTCTCGGACGTCGTGCTGCCGGCAGCGACGTGGTACGAGAAGCACGACATCAACACCACGGACATGCACCCCTTCGTGCACTCCTTCAACCCGGCGATCGCGCCGCCGTGGCAGTCCAAGAGCGACTGGGAGACGTGGAAGGCGATCGCCAAGAAGTTCAGCGAACTCGCCGCCACGCACCTCGGGGTCCGCAAGGACGTCGTCGCCAAGCCGCTCTGGCACGACACCCCCGAGGCGATGGCCACCGTCCACGGTCGCGTCCTCGACTGGAAGACCGGCGAGGTCGAGCCCATCCCGGGCAAGACGATGCCGGTCATCGTCGAGGTCGAGCGCGACTACGGCGCGATCTACGACAAGTTCGTGGCGATCGGCCCGCTCATGGAGAAGGTCGGCATGCTCACCAAGGGCGTGGCCTACAAGGTCGAGCGCGAGATCGGCATCCTGCGTGACCGCAACGGAGTCGTGCGCTCCGGCCCGGCCGCAGGACAGCCGAAGATGGAGACCGACATCCAGGTCGCCGACGCGATCATGCACCTGTCGGGCACCTGCAACGGTCACCTCTCGACCCACGGCTTCGAGTTCCTCGAGAAGCGCACAGGTCACCAGTTGAGCGATCTGGCCTCCGAGAGCGCCGGCAAGCAGATCACCTTCAAGGACACCCAGGCCGCGCCGGTGCCGGTCATCACCTCGCCGGAGTGGAGTGGGTCCGAAACCGGTGGTCGTCGCTACAGCCCGTTCACGATCAACATCGAACGCTCCAAGCCCTTCCACACCCTGACCGGTCGCCAGCAGTTCTATCTCGACCACGACTGGATGGTCGGGATGGGTGAGGCAATGCCGACCTATCGGCCGCCGCTCAACATGACCAAGCTCTTCGGCGAGGCGCCGGTCGGCACGCAGAACGAACTCGGTGTCTCGGTCCGCTACTTGACGCCGCACAACAAGTGGTCGATCCACTCCGAATACCAGGACAACCTCTTCATGCTCTCGCTCTCGCGCGGTGGGCAGACGATCTGGATGTCGGTCAAGGACGCGGACAAGATCGACGTCAAGGACAACGACTGGATCGAGGTCGTCAACCGCAACGGTGTCGTCGCCTGTCGGGCGGTGGTGTCCTACCGGATGCCCGAGGGCACGGTCTTCATGCACCACGCGCAGGACCGTCTGATCGACGTGCCGCTCACGGAGACCGACGGCATGCGCGGCGGCATCCACAACTCGCTGACGCGGATCCTCGTCAAGCCGAGCCACATCATCGGCGGCTACGCCCAGCACGCCTACTTCTTCAACTACATCGGGCCGACCGGCAACAACCGGGACGAAGTCACGATGATCCGCAAGCGGACCGCGAAGGTGGAGTACTGACATGCGCGTCATGGCACAGATGGCAATGGTGATGAACCTCGACAAGTGCATCGGGTGTCACACCTGCTCGGTCACCTGCAAGCAGGC
>ENA-UPSM01003869-UPSM01003869.1-activated-sludge-metagenome-genome-assembly--contig:-NODE-3869-length-16310-cov-5.748139_pt1 | contig 16310 bp, 17 predicted proteins | sample MGYA00238181_ERZ773283 | MGnify/ENA primary metagenome ERZ773283 (study PRJEB29023, sample SAMN05720199) | activated sludge metagenome | isolation source: Anaerobic digester | place: Japan...
CCTTCAACCTTGCGAGCCGCTCCATGGGCTACACTCCTCCCTACACTTTGACCCCAACCATCGTGCGGCTTCTTGCCGACGCCGCCGAAGCGGTTGGCCGTTTGATGGGGGAGCAGGAGCGAGTTGCACCAAGGCTGCGCAAGGAAAATCGCATCCGCACCATCCAGGCCACGCTCCAGATCGAGCAGAACACCTTCTCGGTGGAGCAGGTCACCGCGATCCTGGAAGGAAAGCGGGTACGAGGAAGTCAGCGCGAGATCCTGGAGGTCAAAAACGCCTCGAATGCCTACGAGAATCTGTCCAACTGGAATCCTGCTTCGCGGAAGGATTTGCTCGAAGCGCATCGGGTGCTGATGGAAGGACTGGTCGAATGTCCCGGCCGATTCCGTTCCAAGGGTGTAGGGGTGGTTCAAGGTTCTCGCGTGGTCCACATGGCGCCGCCGGCCATGAGGGTGCCTGCTTTGGTCGATGATCTTCTGGAATGGTCGAAGAAGACCAAGGAGCATCCTCTGGTAGCCTCCTGCGTGCTCCATTACGAACTGGAGTTCATCCATCCCTTCGCCGACGGCAACGGTCGCCTGGGGCGCCTCTGGCAGACGCTGGCTTTGTCGAAATGGAAGCCGGTGTTCGCCGATCTTCCATTGGAATCGGTGGTTCGCGACCACCAGGAATCCTACTACGCCAGTTTGGGAGTATCGGACAAGGCTGCCGATTGTGCGCCATTCATCGAATTCATGCTGCGGGCCATCGTTCAAACACTCACCCCCCAAGTTGCCCCTCAAGTCACCCCCCAAGTCGCAGCGTTGCTAAAGGCGATAGGGTCCCGGGAGTTGGATCGCGCTCACTTGCAGGAAAAACTGGGATTGTCCGATCGCAAGAGCTTCCGCGCCTTGTATCTCGCCCCCGCCATGGAGCAGGGCCTGGTCGAATTCACACTGCCCGACAAGCCCAACAGCCGTCTCCAGAAGTACCGCGCTACGGCGGCGGGAAAGGCCGTGTCGCGCTGAGATTTGCCGCTTTGTTCCCGCGCCAGGGATGCCGCCCGAAAGGGCCAAGACCCCGGCGCAGCCGAGGCTTGGCAGGCAGCCCGGCCCCGCCCAATCGGTGGAGGGACGCAAAATTTTGCGTCCCCACAAACCAGTGGCGGGGAGGCGCCCATCCCGACCGGATCCATTTCTAAATTCCTGACATCAGGGTGAGAGCACCGGGAGAGCGCCCGAGACCTTATTCCTCCGACCCGCCCCGGAGAGACCATGGACACCACATGAATCTCTACCAATGGAGCGACGAGCGATGGACTCACCACGTGATGGCGTTGTGACGGAATATGACGATGTCTGGGAGTTGATCCGAAACGGTCGCCAACAGGCTTGGTCCGCGGTGAACGCGAAGATGATCGAGACCTACGAGGCGATCGGGGCCTGGCTGGTCCGGGAGGTTGGTTCCGACACCGGAAGGCTGGATGCGTGCGCCGAAGCTCTGCGGACGCGGGGTGCCGGTCGGTTGGGCTTTTCTGTCCGGAATTTGTCGCGCATGAAGACTTTTCACGAAGTCTGGTCCACTGCTGGTGGTTTGACTTTGGAAGCCCTTGCGCTGCCCTGGGAATGCCACCTTGTCCTATTGGATCATTGCGCGACCCACCCGGAGCGACTCCGGTTCCTGGATGCGGCTCTCCAAGGTGGGTGGTCAGCGCAAGAGTTGGATATGCGGATTCGCGCCGGATCACGGAAGCGAAGTCGTGCAAGACAGAGCAAGTAGCAGCAACTGGTTTTGGGGCTTCGGCCTTCATTCCAAAGGGATAGGCAAGTATCGTTCAAAACGTTACCAAATATTAATATATGGTAACGATATGGACACTCCTGGCTCCATCGCCGCATTCGGGGAATTGCCCCAAACTTTCCGATTCCAGCAGGCCTTGGCCCAAGGAGTGCACCGTTCCACTTTGGCGCGGTGGCAACGGCAGGGGATTGTCGAACGTGTCACGCGAGGTGTGTACCGGAAGGCGGACGCTGTGTCGTCGAATCAGGATGATCTGGTGGTGGTCGCCAGCCGCGTCCCGAATTGTGTCTTCTGCCTGGAATCGGCATTGTACTTCCATGAACTGGGAACCAGGATCCCTCACCAGGTGATGATCAGCGTAGAACGCGATTCCAGGACGCCCGCAATGGAATATCCGCCTGTCCGGTGCTTTCGGGTATCGGGGAAGGCCTTCACGGAAGGGGTTGAAATTCATCAGGTCGGCGATGCTGTGCTCCGGATTTACGGCAAGGCCAAGACCGTGGCCGACTGCTTCAAGTACCGCAACAAGCTGGGATTGGATGTGCCCCTGGAAGCCTTGCGGGCGTTGGTCCGCGAACCCGGGTTCGTTGCCGCCGATCTGCTGCGGTATTGCAGAATCTGTCGGGTCGAGAAGGTGGTCGCGCCCTACCTGGAGGCCCTCCTGTGACGACCAGGACGCCGACGGTTCTCGTGCAGTTGAAGCGTCGCGCAAAGGAGTCGGGGCGTACCGTTGCGGAGACCATCCAATACTACGCGATGGAACGATTCCTGTATCGGTTGGGGATGTCCCGCCATCGGGAGGTCTTCGTCCTCAAAGGGGCCATGATGCTGCGGGCCTGGGATGCGGCATCGGCGCGTACCACCCGCGACATCGACTTGCTCGCCTTCGCCCCCAACGATCCGTCCGAGGTCCGACAGATTTTGGTGGATATTTTCCGGTGCTGCTAGCCTTCCCTCCGCCGAGAGTCCGCATGTACTCGCGCGCCTCGGTGGTCGCCGAAAAGCTGCATGCCATGGTCAAGTTGGGTGCGATCAACAGCCGGATGAAGGACTACCACGACATCTGGTTCCTTGCATCGCACGGCACGTTCGATTTCGAGAAGCTTGTCGGTGCGATCACGGCGACCTTTCTCGCTCGGAAGACCGCGGTTCCGAAGGACATCGAGGGACTGGGCGACGAGTTCAAGCGGACGCATGTGGCCATGTGGGATGGCTTCCTGCGCCGCGAGCCGAGCCTTGCAAAGGTTGATCTGGCTGTCGTGATGGAACGCCTCCGTGTATTCCTCCTGCCTTGTCTCCTTTCCGATGCCGTTTCGCAATTTCCGTCGCACCGAACCTGGGATCCGATGCGGGGGACTTGGATCGCTTCCATTCAGTGACTTGAGTTCGCGCCATCGATGGTCCGACAGGCTCACCACGTCGCCCGAAGGAAAATGATGTCGTCCCCCCAAGTCGCGGCGTTGCTCAAGGCTTTGGGTTCGCTGGAATTGGATCGCGCTCACTTGCAGCGACGTCCAACGCGGCGCATCTGGACTGAAAACCTGCTAAAACGACGGAAAATCGGTCATAAATACGACCGATTTGTAGTATTATAGGTTGCAAATCCATTCATTTGTTGGTTTGTCGCCTTGGCCGCAAGCACAATCGAGAGGGATGCGATGATCGACGTGCTGAAGGAAATCCTGCTCGACGGACTCGAACGACAGCCCTTTTCTGGCGTGAACCGGCGTGCCGACTTCACCGCACTTCCCGGAAAGGCGACGGTTTGCATGGGGGTGCGACGAAGTGGCAAGTCGACCTTCATGCATCAATGGATGGCGAGACTCGAAGCCGAGGGCGTGGCGCGGGAAAACATCGTCTGGATCAATTTCGTGGACGACCGACTGCACTTCCTGGAAACGCGCGGGCTGGGGTTGGTCGCCGAAGCCTACTACTCCCTCTATCCGGGCAAGAAGGGGTCGGAGACCGTCCATTTCTTCTTCGATGAGATCCAGGCGATCCCGCAGTGGGAGTCCTTCGTGGACCGATTGATGCGCACCGAAAAGTGCGAGGTCTACATCACGGGGTCGTCGGCCAGGATGCTCTCGAAGGAAATCGCCACGCAGATGCGCGGAAGGTCGCTTTCGTGGGAATTGTTCCCGTTCTCCTTCGCGGAATGCCTGGACGCGAAGGGTGTCGGGAGCAAGCCGCCGTACTCGGGCAGGAATCGCCTGATCGTCCAGAGCCTTTTCGAGGATTATTGGAGGTCGGGAGGATTCCCGGAAGTGCAGAATTTGTCGGACGCGATGCGCACGAAGGTCCATCAGGAGTACTTCCAGACCATCCTGTACCGGGACCTGGTCGAACGCCACGACATCTCGCACCCCAAGGCGATCAAGGACCTCGCCCACCACCTGATCGACAACGCGGGTTCCCTGTATTCGATCAACAGCCTGTTCGGTTCGCTGAAGGCGCAGGGGCACAAGTTGCAGAAGGCGCACGTGGGTCAGTACATCGACTGGATGGAGGACTGCTACTTCCTGTTCTCGGTGCGGCTGTTCGATGCCTCGCTGAATCGCAGCAACGCCAACCCCAAGAAGATCTTTTGCGTGGACCACGCCATGGTCCGCTCGATTTCTTCGGGCATCCTCACCAACAGCGGACATCTGCTGGAAAACATGGTGTTCGCCTCCATGCGCCGGGAGGGTGGCGAAATCTTCTACTATCGGACAAAATCCGGCAAAGATGTCGATTTCATCCGTCTGCGCGACCGATCGCGAAGGGAACTGGTCCAGGTCTGCGAAACGTTGGCCGACCCGAGGACGAGAAAGCGGGAGCTTGCGGCCTTGGTCGAAGCCATGACGGAATGCGGCCTGTCGGAAGGCGTCATCGTCACCCGCAGCGAGTCCGAAACGCTGGAGACCCCGGCGGGGGCCGTGCGCGTGGTCCCGGCGTGGACGTTTCTGCTGGAGGAACGCCGTGCGAGTCGCGACACAAAAATCGTCGAACTGTTCATGAATCCTTGACTGTTCGAGGCTCGGTTTGTCCGATTGCAACTCGCAAGAACGAAGCCCCCTTTGTAGGGGTCGGGCATGCCCGACCCCTACAAAGGGGGCCGACGAATTGCCTACCAAGGCCGGGATCGACAGGATCGACAAATTGCGTCTGCGCGATTTCCTGCGCGATGTCCACGGTGTCGAGTACCCCGATGCGGAATCCGACAGATTGCGCCTGCTCCAGAACCTGAACCTCGCCCACATTCGTTCCGCAACCCCGGTACCCTGCGCGTGCCCGCCGAGCACGCCCTCCAAGGCGGCGAAAGCGACTGCCGCAACCGGACCTTGCACCAACTCTTCTTGCAGTTGGGTCTTGGCGAGCGCGCCGGATCGGGCCTTCCCAAAATCCGTCATGCCTGGGAATCCCTGGGCTATACCGTGACCATCACCGAAAGCTTCGAACCTTACGACCAATCGGTGCTGGAGGTGACCAAAATCGCTGTCCCTGTCCAGGTAGTGGAGCTAGGCGCCGGGAAAGTGTCGGGGAAAGTGTCGGGGAAAATTCTGGATATGTTGGCTGCCGAGCCCTGCACCACCATCCCCGAACTCGCCGTTTCCTTGGGGGTGGCGAACCGGACCATCGAGCGAAACCTCGGGTCGCTGCAAGAATCTGGCCGTTTGCGCCGAGTCGGCCCTGCAAAAGGCGGGCATTGGGAGGTGTTGAAGTGACCGAGGCTGAAGTTGGTGTCCGGCGCTGCGGGAACTTAGGGAGAATGCACGGGGAAATCGGGGGCGAAGAAAGGGTGGATTCGGCTCACCATGGGTGTGTGGTCTGCGCAGGAGCTGGAAGCGCGGATTCGTGCTGGGGCACCGAAGCGAAGTCGTGATCGATCGATCGAGTTGCCTTACAAGAACAATTGCTGGCGTGTGGGGTTCCTGTCTAGATTTTCCTCCAAATGGAGATTCCCCATGCATGATTTCCTCGAAGTTGTTCGTCGCATCCGCACCGAATCCCCGGATTGGGAGCGAGTCTCCCGCTATGCGCGCGGATTGGTCGCGCTGGGCTTTTCCTTGTTCGCGGCAGGATGCCAAGGCGGTTCCGACGTGGCGTCACCCGCCGAGGACTCTGCTCCCATTTTGGACAGCACACATGTGACGATTGTGTTCAAGGATCGCGGGATTGAGGAGTTCGAGCAAATCGGGGTCAAGATCACGGACAACAGCTCGAAGCTGGAAGGATGCGAATTCCTCGTCTTTCCCATCGTAAACCCGGGTGATTCGGATTCGCTGGAGTTCTACGTTCCCTACACATCCGAAGGCTCCGGGTTGAAGGTCTACGTCACGCTCCTGCTGAGGACCCGTGGCATCGAGGCGGTCAAGCAGTTCAATTTCCCGGTTGGCGCAACCTCGGTGGAATTCACGATGCCGATCCATCCTTACTCGATCATGCATGGCGAAGACTCCTTGGTGGGTAGCTCCTCGAAGAAAGCGTTGCAGGAAATCCCCCCTCTCCCAGATGGATCGACCTTGCTCTCGATGCTGCAGGGAACCTACCTGGATACGAATGCCACCCTGAATGCCGTTTCCAGGATGGTCGTCGAACCAACGGGGCGATATTCCATCACGGTCGAATCCTTCGGTCAATATGTCTCGTCCGGATTCCTTCCCGAAGCCATTCCCCAGGCCGGGAAAATCTGGGTCAAATCGGATTCTCTTGTCGAATTCTGGCCTTCGTTCTGTGTCTCGCGTTCGGTTGGAACGATCATGTCCGAGTGCATCGTGAATATCCAGAAGCCCATATTCCAAGGAGCCGACACGATCCTCGGGCGTTTCCGCAAGTCGCGATGAGCGTCTGAGCCGACTGCTGCGCCGGGGTGCTCGATGCGCAGGAAGATCGGATACAACGGATCTAATTGTGGATTTGATGGCGAAAAGTTCCGCAGGCGACCTGGGGTTGCGCACCGCATGGCGCAGATACCATCCTTCGGTCGTTTCGGGGATGTTGGAAAACGCCGTGTGCCTGGAGCTGAACCGTCGCTGCCGCTGGCCGATCGCCGGACGGCCGGGTAGCTTGATGCCACCACCTGTTCCAAGGAGCTGACCATGTTCCAGGGTTTTCCGATCGGCATGACCGGTCTGCTCGCGGCCACCGCCATCGCGGGCGCGGGGACCGCCACCCCTCGCGACGCGCTCGATTTTCGCATGAAGGGAATCGACGGGGAGGAAATCGACCTGGGCCGTTGGCGCGGCAACGTGGTGCTGATCGTGAACACCGCCAGCAAGTGCGGACTCACGCCGCAGTACGCTGCATTGCAGAAGCTGTGGGCGGATGATTCCGCCAATGGGCTGGTGGTCCTGGGGTTCCCGTCCAACGACTTCCTTTGGCAGGAACCGGGGTCCAACCAGGAGATCAAGCAGTTCTGTTCCATCAAGTACCGCGTGACGTTCCCCATGTTCGAGAAGATCGATGTCAAGGGCAAAGGCCAGGCGGCGTTGTACGAATACCTTACCGCGCAGGATGCCCAACCCGCCGGCAAGGGGGGGATTTCCTGGAACTTCGAGAAGTTCCTGATCGGTCGCGACGGCAAGGTCGCCGCGCGGTTCTCGCCCAAGACAAAACCCGACGACCCGGCGGTGCTGCAAGCGATCAAGGCGGAGCTGGCCAAGCCCGCCCCCTGAGGCGGTTGGGACCATCGGGTTTCGCGGTTCGCCGACCGGCGGGTTCGCCGCCACGTCGGCCCTCGATTCTTCTTGCAACCCTCTTGACCCGACTACGGCTTCACGGTTTAGGTTGGTGGTCATGAAAACCTTCCGCATCACCGAGCTGGGGCGGCGCTTCGGGCTGGCGCGTTCGACACTTCTGCATTACGACCGGATCGGGTTGCTGCACCCCGGAGCGCGGACGGCCTCCGACTACCGTGTCTACACGGAACAGGATCTGGCCCGCCTGGAACGGATTCGCCTCTACCGCGAGGCGGGATTGGGGTTGTCGGACATCGCGTGCATCCTGGATCGCACCGACGAGGAAACCGATGTCCTGGAACGGCGCCTGCGCGAGATCGACCGTGAAACGGCCGCACTCCGGTCCCAGCAGAGGGTGCTGACCGGCATGCTCCGGACAGCCGCGGCCGGCGCCTCGGGGCTCGACAAGGAATTGTGGTTGGGGTTGCAGAAGGCCTGCGGTCTGGACCAGGCTGCATTGCGCCGCTGGCATTTGGAGTTCGAGCGCCGATCTTCGCAGGCCCACCACGACTTCCTGCTTGGCCTGGGACTCTCCGAGAAGGAGGCGCTCCAGGTCCGGATGCTGACAAAAAACGTCGAAGAAAACGGGGAAGCCATGCGATACTTCTACGAGCTGTTCCAGGATCTGCCGCGCCAGGGTCCCGGATGCGCCGAAGCCACCCACAAGGCTCTGGATCTCGCAAAGGATCTGCCACCCAAGCCGCGGGTCCTGGACGTGGGCTGCGGGCGCGGCCAGCAGACGCGGATCCTCGCGCGCCGCTTGGGAACCACGATCCTGGCGATCGACAACCACCGGCCCGTGCTCGACCACCTGGATCGCGACGCCGTGCACGAGGGGCTGGACATCCAGACGCGCGAACTGTCCATGATCGACATGCCTTTCGACGACGGATGCTTCGATCTCGTCTGGGCCGAAGGGTCGATCTTCATCGTGGGGTTGGCGCACGGTCTGGAGGAGTTCCGGAAGTTCGTGGCGCCGGGGGGGTACCTGGCCTTCACCGAAATGTGCCTGTTCGAATCCGATCCTCCGCAGGAGCTGCGCCGCTGGTTCGACGAGGTCTATCCCGACGTGCGCGGCATCGAGGAGGTGCGGCGCCTCGCGACGGGATCGGGTTGGGAGGTGGTCGGGAGCTTCGTGCTGCCCGACAGTTCCTGGTGGGACGACTACTACGTCCCGATGCTCGCGCGCATGGAGGAGCTGAAGATCCAGAACGCCGGGGTGGGCGAGGCGCAGGAGGTCTACGCCCGTTGCGAGGCCGAGGTGGACATGTTCCGCAAGTACTCCAAGAGCTACGGGTACGCGTTCTTCGTTCTGCACAAGGAGCCTGTGCCATGAGGTTGGAATCCTACGGCTATCACGCAGGGATCGAAGCCTCCCGCGAGGAACTCGGCCTGCAGGAATTCGCGATCGGGCGGGTGGTGGCCGAACACAGGGAACGCTATGTCGTGGCGACGGAATCCGGCGATACCGAGGCCGAAGTTTCGGGGAGCCTGCGGTTTTTGGCGAAGAGCCGCGAAGACTTCCCGGCCGTGGGCGATTGGGTGGCTTTGAACGTGGACGATTCGGGGACGGCGATCGTCCACGGGATCCTGCCCAGATCGTCCATGATTTCGCGTCAGGCGGTGGGCGGCTTTGGCGAAATCCAGATCGTCGCGGCCAACGTGGACCATGCTCTGCTGGTCCAGGCGGTCGACAGGGATTTCAATCTCGCCCGGTTGGAACGGTACCTGACCATCTGCCGTTCGTCGAAGGTCGATCCGATCGTCGTCTTGGCGAAAACCGACTTGATCGACGAATCGCGGCTTTCCGGGATCTTCGCGGATGTCGCCAGCCGGATCGCGAACGTGCCGGTGGTCGCCGTCAGCGACCGCACGGCGGAAGGATACGCGCCGCTGCAGGCGATGATCGCCGAGGGGCGGACCTATTGCTTGCTCGGGTCGTCGGGGGTGGGCAAGTCCACGTTGTTGAATCGGCTGTGCGGAGGCGACCGCATGCGCACCGACGCGATCAGCAAAAGCACCGGCAAGGGGCGCCACGTCACGAGCCACCGCGCCTTGTTCGTGCTGGAAGGAGGGGCGCTCCTGATCGACAACCCCGGAATGCGGGAGGTGGGCGTCGTGGATTCCGGCGGTGGGCTGGAAGCCACCTTCGATCATGTACTCGCCTTTTCCGGGGCGTGCAGGTTCAGGGATTGCACGCACACGACCGAGGCGGGGTGCTCGGTCCTGGATGCCGTCCGCCGCGGCGAGATCGGAACCGCCTCGTACGAAAGCTTCCTGAAGATGGAAAAGGAACGAGCCCATTTCGAGTCATCGGTCGCCGAACGGCGCAAGAAGGACCGGGCGTTCGGGAAGATGGTGGACGTCTACAAGAAGGGGAAGGCGCGCGACGGATTCTGACTTGGGTGCGTCGATCATTTCGGGTCTGATTCCCCGCCGCTTGCTCCGTAGACCCGAAATCGCTGGCTAAAGAAATACCCCGCAGCCTGCTGCGGGGTGGCTTATTGCGCGATCCGCAGTCCCATCAGGCCGGCCAGGTAGGCTGTGGTCATTGATGGACGCCACCGAGGTGGTCTGCCTCGCGTTATCACCTGCGGGTGAGCGATCGCACTTTGCGATGGTCGGGCTAATTTCTGACGAATCCTGTCGTCGCTCCGGTCCACCGAGTCCCGTTTGGAAGCGTGGCGAATAAGTAGATCGGGGCCATTCTCGTTCGGGATTCGGTCTTGTCAAGCGCTCGTGCCCGGACGGAACCGGTTTTGCCTTGGCAGTCCATCCAGCGGATTTCGAGATCAGGGTACTTTTTGATCAGGTCTGACAGTTCTTGGATGTTATTGCGCCCATTCTGTTTTCGGGTGGCCAGGATAAGTGGGGATTCGGCGGAAACCAGGGTGTAGGTGATCAAATCACTTTTGCTGTAATACTGCTGGCTTGATTCGTAGTTCGTGGTGTATGAGGCTAGGACTCTATTTCTTGGCAAAATGCTCATCATGCTTGAGCTGAATGACTTGGCGTCAAGTGGGTTGACGGTCGTTGAACGTTCGGAATGTGCTCTGCGAGCTTCTTGGTCGTTAACCGATTCTGTCCAATCCTTCCACCATGCGGCATCCGGAGATTCTCCCGCGAGAGAGCTCGATGGACGTCTTTCCTTTGTCCATCTGTTGAGGTACAGATCGTAGGTGGAATCGCTTGTTCCAAACTTGGATGTTTTGCGGGCTCGCATTCTCACGATGGACCACTCGGCCGAATCTCGGGCGTTGCTTAAAATTTCCCATCGAAGGTGTAGGGAGTCGGATCTGAAGCTGGAGTCTACGGTTCGTACTGGGGCATAACTATAATTGGATCTGGAAATGGAATTGGATTGGTGGTTGTAATCCCATTCGAACGCGCTTCCTGAATCTGGAATGAATAGCGAATCTTTGGCTATGTTCGTTGGTATTCCATTGAATGAAATCAATCTCCAGTCGTGGTTTCGAAATCGAAAGCGTTCCACACCGAGTGTATCGGACCAAATGCAGCTTGGAGCTGTCACTGTAAAACGGTAACCAAACACGGAACTCATACTCAGCCAAGATGACGTTCCGGTGAAATAATCCCATTCGACAATCGATGATCGCCAAGCCTGGATCCCCCAGGGCTCGAATTGGCTGGGACGGAGAGAATCGTAAGGAGCAGGCTCCCATGGTAAAGAGCCATTGCCATGAAGCCAGCCCTGGATTCCTTCCTTGGTTTGGAGGATTTGGAGGTGGTCGAGGGTGTCTTTGCGGAGGATTGTCCAGATCGTCCCCGAGTCGGTTGCTGCGGAATCGACGATCGAAGCTTCTACGGTGTCGGAGGTTCTAGCGCCGTAATCGGTCACTTCCCATTTCCATGAATTTCCATTGTGAAGAGGAATGGCTTGGCTGGAAGCGGTGCAGAGCAGAATGCCGTAGAGCAGGTTGGAGGCAATGCCTTGATTGGAGATGTTCATGCATAGAACCTACGGCGATTCGAGGAGCCCGAATGGGCATCATCCATAGAACACCGTGCCTCAGTGCGCGATCCGCAGCCCCATCAGGCCGGCCAGGTAGGCGGCCTGCGAGGGTTCGACCACCGCACCGCGCAGGTCGGCGATGCCCACCTGCAGACCGGCGATGTCCGAGCCTCGCAAGTCGGTGCCGTCCAGCTTAGCGAAGCTCATCTGGGTCTCGCGCAGATCGCATCCCTGGAACACGGCCTGGCGCAGGTCGGCGCGCTGGAAATCGGTGCCGCGCAGCTTGCAGTCGACGAATTTCGTCTTCTTGAAGACCGCGTTGCGGAAATTGGCCATCGAGATCTCGCAGGACCGGAACTCCGTCCCTTGGACGCTCGCTTGCGAGAGGTCCAGCCCCGTCAGGCGGCAGTCGACGAACAGCGCATCGTCCAGGCGGGCTCCTTCCCAGACCGCGTTGGCCAGATCGCAGCCTTCCAGGGTCGTTCCGACCAGATCGAGCCCGCGCAGGTGGGTGCGTGCGAAAACGGTTTTTGTCAGGCGGCAGTCCTTGAACGCCACGGCCGATGCGATGCGGCCGGTGAAGTCGCAACCCGCGACCACCACTCCGCGGTGGTCGGTATCGGATAGGAGTTCTTCCAAGTGCCTGCCTCAGGGCGACGAGACGCGCTTGGAGGTGCCGTCGGGCGCCAGGCGTACCGTGAAGGCGCCGCGTTCGCGGTCCGGGAGGATCCGTCCCGAGGCGTCCAGGGGTGGCCGCACTGCGCGTTGCGGTTTCGAGGTGCGAGGGCGGACCGCGTTGATGGGCGAAATCCGTCGCAGGGACACCGAATCCAGGCAGAACGAGGTCGTGTCGGTGCCGAAGTCGAATTCCAGGCGGGCCAGGGAATCGGTGGTCTGGATCGCGAAGCGATGGGTCCGATTCGATGCTCCGGCGGGAAGACTCAGACGAACCGGGGTGGCCAAGGCTGTGTGGGGCTCGTGGTGCATCACCAGCAGGACTCCCAGCGGACGCGATGCGACGGCGTCGGTGCGGTAGGACAGCTCCCAGGTTTCGCCTTTGGTCAACTGGAGGCCAGGCCAATCCAGCTGGGATTTCCAGTCAAATTCACCGGCGGCCTGCACCTTGACGCATGCCTGGCCGTCGACGACGGAGATCGTGGTGGGAACCGATGCGTCGTTCCAGGCCCACCATCCGGCGAGTCCGTGCGAAAAGTCGCCGTTTTCGATCCGCTCTCCATTGGGGAGGAACACGGCTTCCAGCGTGTCGCTGTGGTCCACCAGGAGGGTGTCCACCGCCCGTGCCGCGGCGCCCGCGCGCTTCCAGCGGACGAACTCCCAGCCCGGGTCGGGCAGCGCGGTGGCGATCACCGTGTCCAGGGCGTCGTAGGTGGTCTTGGTGGGCGAAAGCGCGACGCGTCCGGAACCTGTCGCGGCGGGAACGAGCGTGTACGGGCCGTCGCCGCGATCGATCTTGTGCACACGGACCCAATCCACCCTGAATTCCTGCGGGAACACCGTCGTGTCGATTCCCTGGGCGCCGCCCCAGCCACCGCCGACGGCGAGGTTCAGGAGCAGGTGGAAGGGCTGGTCGAACGGCCAGGTCTGCCAAGTGCCCTGGTTCCCGAACCGGTAGTAGCGTTTCCCGTCGACCCCGATGAACAGGCTGTCGGGTCCCCATTCCAGGCTGTACACATGCCAGTTCGCAACGGGGTCCGCCACCGCCGTCGCCGCACCCTCGGAGGTCCCGTCGACATGGTTGTACGCCTTGGTGTGCACGTTCGCGAACACCTTGCCGGGTTCGTGCCCCACGGCTTCCATGATGTCGATTTCGCCGCTGGCCGGCCACGATCCGTAGGGCGAACGCTCGGCCAGCATCCAGATGGCGGGCCAGGTGCCCGTGCCTCGCGGCAGCTTGGCGCGCACGTCCACGCGTCCGTAGAGCCAGCTCGCGATGCCTCGCGTGACCAGTCGGGCCGAGGTGAACTTGCAGGGTCCATACCAGCAGGTCAAGGTGTCCTCGCGCCGGGCCGTGATCACCAGCTGGCCGTCTTCCACGCGCGCGTTGGCCGGACGGACAAGGACACCTGGTGGTTCATGGGATTCTACCGTCTTCCACGCGCGCGTTGGCCGGACGGTTGCGGGTGTAGAACTGGGCTTCTTCGTTGCCCATGCCCGATCCGCCTTCGTCCCAGGTCCACCGCATCGGGTCGGGTTGGCCGGGAACGTCGAATTCGTCGTGCCAGACCAGGATGGAATCGCGTCCTTGCGCCGACGCGAAAAGGCAGAGCATGGAGAGGATGGCGTGTCGCATGCCACCAGAATAGCACATCCACCGCCCATGGGGCGCCGGATCGGTGGTCCTGTCCTGGAGGTCAGATCTCCTTCACCTGCCGCTCGAAGCACAGCACGACGTTTTCCAGGAGCGCGTCCACGTGCGAGCCGGAGTAGCTCCAGCCCTGGGCGTACATGCGCTCCGCTTCGTGTTCGAGCCGGTCGATCGCCTCCTGGCTCGACCATTTCGACTGCAATCGGACGTGGTGTTCCACGGTCTCCCTCATCGCATGATTCTATCATACTAGGCGCCAAGAATCATCCACCGAGGTCATCGATCATGCTCGCCCTTTGCCTAAGCCTTCTTGTCCAAACGGAGCCCGTCGTGGTGCCCTTCGGCGATGCCGCAGACACCACCGTCGTGGAAGTGCCGTTTTCCGTGTCCGAGGTCCGCGACTCCCGCCGCATGGCCAGTCTGGATCCCAGCGGGATCGGAGTGACCACCATCGGGGTGTTCGAAGAACGCGCTCCGCTGCGCACGCCCCGGTCCGTCGCCCAGGAAGTGGAAGCCTACTGCCGCAAGCGCCTGCGGCCCTCGGCCGGAGCCCTGCCGGTGCGCCTGGAGATCCTTTCGCTGGAAACCTGGTCCAAGCCCGTGGACGGACCCGATCCGTTCCATGCCTTGGCGCGGGTGCGGGTCGTGTCGATCGACAGTTCCCGTCCTGGCGTGGTCCTGGTCCCCGAAGCCCGTTCGGAGCGCAAGGGCGTGACCACCGCGGCGCACCAATCGGCCATGCTGGCGAGCTCGCTGCGCGACGCCTTGACCATGGTGCGAGCCGACATGCAACCCGTGCCCGGTGCCGCGACCCCCGCCGCGCCCGAGTTCGATCCTTGGGCCGATCCCCGCAAGGGAGGCCAGCGCGATTCGCTTCCGATGCGCATGAAGCATTCGATCAGCCTGTTGGCCGCACCCGGATGGAACGCACCCACCATGGGGTTGCGCTACACCCAGCACATGGAGCCGCAGACCGGTTGGCTCCACGGCTACTACGGCGGCCTGACCTTCCGTGGGCTCTGGAACGACGACGATTTCACCAAGGTCTGGTCCGGAGATCTGGCCGGTGGCATGACCTGGTGGCGTCGCCTGGACGACGGGCGCAGCAATTGGGCCACCACGAATTCGCTGGGCGGATTGTTCGGCACCGAGCGCTTCCGGCGCGTCCACAAGGATCCCGACGGATCCACTCTGGTGGGAGCCATCGACTACTGGATCTACCTGGGCGCCGAGGCCCGCACCGGGTTGCGGTGGTCCGAACGGACGGAATCCGGCCCCATCTTCGAAGGCGGCGTGTTTTCTTCCATCCGGATTCCGTCGTCCTTGGCGTATTTCGACTTCGGGCTCTACGGCTCGGCCGGGTGGCGGTTCTGATGTCCCAGGCTGCCACTCTCGTCCTGCGTCGTCCCGACGACTTCCATGTGCACCTGAGGCAGGATGCCGATCTTGGCGCCTACGCCCGGGAAGCGTCCCGCGTGTTCGCGCGCGTGCTGGTCATGCCCAACCTGGTGCCTCCCATCCTGGAGGCCGCCGACGTCGCCAAGTACCGCTCGGGCATCCTCGAGGCGGCGCCCGGGATGGAACCGTTGATGGCGTTCAAGCTGCTGCCGCGACACACGCCCGCCCAACTCGCGGCGCTCAAGGCGGCAGGTGCGATCGCGGGCAAGGTCTATCCGGAAGGCGTCACGACCAATTCCGAGGATGGCATCACCGACTTGCGCCAGATCTGGCCGCTCATGCCTGCATTGGAAGAACTGGGCCTGGTGGTGTGCTGCCACGGCGAAAAGCCCGGCGTGTTCAGCCTGGATCGCGAAGAGCGGTTCCTGGACGAGTTCGCCGAAACGGCCCAGCGGTTCCCCGGGGTTCGGCTGGTGCTGGAACACGTGTCCACGGCCGCAGCCGTGTCGCGGGTGCGTGCACTGGGCTCCAACGTCGCCGCCACGATCACGCTGCACCATCTGGAAATCACCCTCGACGACGTGATCGGCGGGAATCTCAAGCCGCACCTGTTCTGCAAGCCCATCGCCAAGCGTCCGTCCGACCGCGACGCCCTGCGCGAGGCGGCGTTTTCCGGCGATCCCAAGTTCTTCTTCGGGTCCGACAGCGCGCCGCACCACAAAGGCAAGAAGGAATGCGCCGCCGGTTGCGCGGGGGTCTATTCCATGCCCGTGGCGCTGGAAGGGCTGGTCGACGTCTTCGATCGCGCCGGGCATCTGGATCGCCTGGATGCCTTCTGCTCGGAGTTCGGTGCCGGTTTCTACGGCCTGCCGCGCAACCACGGAACCGTGACCCTGCGTCGCGAACCCTGGACGGTTCCCGACATCGTCGACGGGGTGGTGCCCTACCGCGCGCTCGAGCAAATGCCTTGGCGCGTGGCTACATTGGACCATTCCGCAAACCCTGTAAACGTCGCTTAGAAGCCATACCGAGGAAGTCAAGAAATGGACGTCGCATCGAATCTCGTCGTCGCCATCATGGCCGGCTTGCTGCCGATCATGTGGGGTACGGGGACGGG
>ENA-UPSM01003875-UPSM01003875.1-activated-sludge-metagenome-genome-assembly--contig:-NODE-3875-length-16293-cov-13.467114_pt1 | contig 16293 bp, 6 predicted proteins | sample MGYA00238181_ERZ773283 | MGnify/ENA primary metagenome ERZ773283 (study PRJEB29023, sample SAMN05720199) | activated sludge metagenome | isolation source: Anaerobic digester | place: Japan...
CTCAGGGATTCATCACTGTGTAGTAGTAGCTGCCTCGGCCTTTGAATTCTTGTGGTTTTCCATCGACTTCTACTTCTATGGCGTAGATGCCGTCAAAGTAATACATCACTGGTTTTGCGAATTTCGAGATTATGAAGCGGGCGGCGGCGCCTGATGATTCAAGGTAGTCTTCGCTGGACGTCAGCTTTGTTGCCTTGATGGCGCCTCTAAAATTGCCTTTTTGTGTGGTTCCTGAAATCTCCATCAACCGTGGTGCCTGGTAGCCTGATTTTTTGGGGTCAACGTAGGGATCAGACAGCGAGACGTTGAAATCGACCGACTCAAACACAACCTTGCCATTTCTGAACAACACCGCCTGTCTGATCGGAGCCCCGCCATAAACCTTCGGAGTCCTGATATCCGACACTAGCAAAGTCGTTTTTTCGCCCAAAACTCGAAATCTGGCCCACGTTTGAGCCTGCTCATGCGGACCAATGCTGGCCACCGAATGGTCTGAATGGATTAACCCTTTGACCTGATGCTCTTTATTGTTGTCTTTAGTCTTGACCGTCCCGCTGACCTTACCTACTGGAACTAGGTACTGGAATGCATAATAGCTGGTCTTCTTTTTGCCATACTGAGCCTTGGCAGTCCCAGGTTTCCACGGCTGGGCGATGTTTTCGATGACCAATTCAGCTGATAACTCTTTGTTTTCAAGTTGAATTTTTAGGTTGTTCAGCGGCCCACTCAAACGGTTGTCCCCAAATTGCAACAGGAATTGATCCTTCTGCCAGGACCACTGGCTGCTGGAATATTCGGAAGTTGTCTTGTATTTGCGGCCATCAGGAGTGCCAAATTCAACTTTTACAAAGCCTTTGCCGTCGCCTGGCCCCATATTGCTGATTAAAAACTGCACATAGGCCGTGTAGCCATCATCAAGGCGAAACACAAAAGCCCACCACTCGCTGTAAAACTCGTTGGTCTTGTTTTCAGGCCGATCATAGTGGGGAAGCGCGTCTTCAAGCTTAACTTTAGTTGAACCTGGTTCAAAGGGGGTTAGCGGGTCAGCATGTAAAAGAGCTGGAACAAGCATCAACACAAGCGCGAAATAGACTGATTTCATAAAAAAGCCTCCATAAACAGCATCGGTCGCAGACGCCCCAGCCCTCAAAGTATTCTCAACATAGTTGGAACTAGCAAAAATTCCAATGATATTTCAAGGCCCTTGCGTCGCCTTATGCTTTAACATTTCAAGCACTTCGTCAACTGGTGCACCTTTTTCAACAGCCAGCTGGCAGATGTTGGTGGCGCGTACCACATCTGGCTGGCTCGCCAACAGGATGCAGAGGTTTCCCAAGGCCGCTGGCATTCCTGGGCGCATCTCAATCGCCTTGACCAAAGAATCCATCGCCTCTTGAGGCCTGCCTAGCTGCATCAACACTCTGCCCCTGTTGTTTAACGCCGATGCATTAGTCGGGTCTATTGATAGGGACCGTTCAATCGCCGTCAATCCAGCCTCCAGATCGCCATCTTGTTGCAGCGCTAATCCCAGATTGTTCCAAAGCCTAGTTGACCCAGGATATGCCGCAAGCGATGAATCAAACAGCGATTTTGCGTTCTTGAAATCGCTGTTTCTGGAGGCCAGCATCCCCAAAAATCCAAGGCAAAACAGAACTACAACAGCGGCGGCGCCAAAACCGATAAAGCGGCTTGAGACTTTCGTGCGCAAAAACTCGACAATCCCGACCAAAATCAGCGCAAATCCAGCAGATGGAAGGTACAGCAAGCGCTCTCCAAACAACACTGAGCTCGGGATGATCAAGTTGGAAATCAAGGCATATGGGATGGTCAAAACGGCTGCTCCAACGGCTATCAAGGCGCTTTTATGTTTGGAAAAAGCCGACCAAAAGTATAAAGCCAACCCGGAAATGATTATTACGAACCCAACCAAGGCCAAGCCCAAAGAAGCAGTCTGGGGTAGTCCAGTGGCGTTAAAACCATAATCAACGGTTGTCTTCATGGGAAAAACCAATAAAGACAGCGCAAGTGGGACCAGGTTCAAGGCCGATTTGATGCGTTCAAAGGGACCAACCAAGACAAGCGGGTTGTCTTGCCAGGGGATGTGAGCTGTTGTAATGCTTCCAATGGCCCAGTAGCGCAGGCCTAAGTATCCGATTAACATCACGAAAGCTGTTCCTGCCATAGCGGCGATGGTTTTCCAGGAAGAGCCGGGCAGCGCAGCTCCAACCGCTATCAACAAGAAGGGAATGGTGACAGCGCCTTCCTTGAACAAAAGCGCAAGAATGGTAACTGTGCCAGTCAAAATCAGCAGCAGGGCCCTTTGTTTTTTGTCTTGCTGCTGCGTCCCAATTTCAGGGCTAGGTGACTGAAACGCTTTGACCGCCAAAATAAGCAGGGCCAGAATAAGCAGGGTGCTTGTCAGCTCCTCCCTGGTAACTACAAAAAAGATGGCCTCGGCGTGGATTGGGTGAGCAGCAAACCACAAGGCCCCAAGAGCCGAGGCCGTGATACCGGCACCCAAACTCAGTGCTAAAAGCATCAAAGCCACCGAAGCGGCACCATGAAGCATCAGGTTTGTGAGCCTGTACAACAACGGGTTTAGCCCGACCATCTTGTGGGTGGCAGCAAGTGATAAAACCGAAAGAGGCCTGTAGTTAGGGGTGTGACTATAGTTAGCCGTAGACCCCCAGGCGTTTGAAGAAAATATTTCTTTGACATCCAGCGAATCAACCACAAGCGGATTGTTTACAACCGCCCAGTTGTCATCAAACAGAAAAGGATAATTCAAACCTCTGAGTCCCGGCAACACAGCTGCCAAGAAGACTAAAGCGGCAAGGCCAGCGATTGCGAATTTAGGTTGCACGTTTTTCACAGGTATCTCAAAGGCAAAGACGCTTGGGGATTATACACCGGAAGGGCTGGGACTGGGACAGGTGTGGGGGCGGGGCAGGTGCGGGGACAGGGACAGGGGCAGGCCCAGGATCAGGGCCAGAGCCGGGGCCAGGAAAACGGGGACAAGAACAGGGTGCTTTTGAGGGCTGGCTTGAGCTTGAGACTGTTGATTCAGCGAGTTCAGAGTTGACATCGCGGCGGCAGAACAGGATAATCCCATGGATCTGTACTCCCACATTTGGAGGAACGTCAGGATGCTGAAACGTTTATGGTTTTTCCTGCCAGTAATGGCTTTTGTCGCTTTTGGTATTGGCTGCAAGGATTCTGGTGGCGGCCTCAAGCAATTCTCGACTATCGAGATTGATCCAGCCAGAACCACTGTTGAAGTCGATAACTCCTATTCATCAGAATATAGGATAACCGTCAGAAATACAGGGAATATAGATTTAAATATCACCGACCTTGTATTGGACTATACCCCCGTTACTGACGAAGAGACGCAAGCCGGCCCGGCCTTTTACATGAGACGCGTCGACCTGCCTGTCGCTGTCAAGCCAGTTGGCGTAGGGGACATCTCTGAACAGTACTTTACCTTCACTGTTTCATTCAAACGTTATGAAGACTTCAAAGGCAGGTCTGCCACTCTAACGATTGTGAATGACAACACCGAATATGCCGACAAGCGAAATCTGGCCGTGAAGTTCAACACCCGCCAGTGCGCCCCCAACCTGAATCTGCCGGCCCAAGTTGACTTTGATCATGTCGGCTTTGAAGATTCAGGCGAAGAGATGATTGCCTTGAACAACACCGGTTCTTGTCGTTTGGACATAGATTGGGTCCGCCTTGATGGCAAACCAACTTTTGAAATTGAAATTGATGGCCAAGTAATCCCAGCTAGCGAGGACTTCCAGGAAATCAGATTTGACCCACCCCTTTCTGTTGAGCCGAACTCTGGTACGGTCTGGACGGCCAGGTTTACCCCTGTTGATGGCGAGCCTGACAAGGCCAACTTGGTTATCCACTCTAACAACACCGCGGCCGTTGCTGGTTTGAATCAAGTCGAATTGATTGCAAACTCGACGGGCCCAAAACTGACAATTGACCCGAATCCTGTTGATTTTGGGGCTAAATTGATTGGCAAGGTCGCCATGATGGATGTCAAACTGGTCTCCTCAGGGACTGCCGATCTGGTTATGACCGACATCAAGGTGGAAACTATCGAAGCTGTCGGTTCTTTTACAATCGACCTTTCAACAATTCCGGATGGCCCCCCGACCGCCGAAAAGCCGTTGACTCTCTCTCCTGGTGCGTCTGTGACCATTCAGGCCACATACGAGCCTCCAGTTGAGCCAAGCGCCCTTGATGAAAACGACGTCCCAATCAAGGACAGGGCTGAGTTGATCGTCAAGGACAACACATTCAGCGGTGAAACTGTCGCGCCAATGAGTGGTTTTGGTGTCTCTGCCGAGTGCCCCACTCCTGTCATCTTGATTGAAGAGGGTGAAGAAGTTGGTCCCGTAACGATTTTGCACCTGCATGGCGAGCAAAGTGTTGGGGCCAATGGCGAAATCGACAGGTATAACTGGAGTGTTACTCAACCTGAAGATAACAAGTTTAACTTCGTACCAAACGTCACCTTCGAAAATCCGACTCACCAAGCAAACGTTGCTGGCGAATACATTTATTGCCTTGATGTGTGTGACCAAGAGAAGTGTTCATGGGACAACGATTGTAAATCCACTGCCTGCAAGAAAGTGGTTGTTGTTCCAGACGAGGCTATTTTGGTCGAGCTGACTTGGCGTACTCCTGGCGACCCTGATGAGTTTGATGAAGGGCCTGACGCTGGATCCGACCTTGACTTGCACTTTGCCCATCCATTTGCTCACTCTCAGGACGTGGATGGTGATGGACAGCCTGATCCATGGTTTGACGAAACCTATGATGTTTTCTGGTTTAACGTGAACCCAGAATGGGAAACCAGCAACCCTAATGCCCGTGACAATCCAAAGTTAGACCGTGACGATACGGATGGTGCTGGTCCTGAAACAATCACGCTAGGCGTTCCAATGAGTGGGCGTGTGTACAGAGTTGGCGTTCATTACTGGGATGACCACGGTTATGGAATCGCATATCCACGTGTAAAAATCTGGATTCGTGGAATTCAGGTTTATGACCGCGACCTTGAGGACTTGGGCTTAAGCTTAAGCCGCTGCGACATGTGGGAAGTGGCAACCATCACTTGGCCTCATGGTACTGTAGTTGAGATCAAGGACAGTCAGGGTAACCCCAAGATTATTCCAAAGTACCAAAACGACAAATTCGTTGGTTTGACCGGCGGAAACTGCCGTTAAAATCTAATCTGCCCCTGTCCCGGTCCCTGCCTCCTGTCCCTGCCTCCTGCCCCCGTCCCCGCCCCCAATCCAGCCCCAGTTCCATCCAATTACAACTTTTCTCCAATTCACTAGTTACATATGTGTTAGATAGCGTATAAACTACTCGGGCGTTCGTTTGACTGCGCGTTTTTGGAGGCACAGATGCTTCGTTTCCTGAAACTGAATTTCCTCTTGGTTATGTTGCTGGCGGTAAACTCTGGGTGCTCATGTTCTGACAGTAGCCGTGCCGCGGATGACATGATTCTTGGCGTTAATCCATCGATAATTAGCTTTGGTTCCGTGGCTATTCACAGCTCTAAATCAGTTACCCTCACCCTGACACACTTGGGGTCTTCAGGTGAAATACTGCTTAACGACATCTCAATCAGCAGCCGCTCCACCGAATTTACCTTTGATGAACCTACTGTTAACAAACTTGGCGTCGGTGAATCCACCACCTTGACCGTTTGGTACAAGCCAGTGGACTCTGTAAGTGACTCTGGTGAATTGATAATCAGCCATAACGTTGCGCAACAGGGTTTTAAAACTTCTGTAAAGATTACCGCAGGGGGATTTGTCGCTGAATTGATTAGTGAACCCAGCCCAATTGATTTTGGCAGTGTAAAACAAGGCACACATAAAGACCTTGATGTGGTTTTAAAGAACATTGGCTCTGACCAAGTGGAAATAACCCAATTGTATTTGGACGCTAATGGAAGCACTGATTTTGCGATTCTGGCCATCGTTCATGAGGATGGCGATTCTTTACCAGTAACGATTTTACCTGGAGGCTCGTTGGGCTTGGTGCTTCGTTACACCCCAAAATCCGATGAACAAAACCCAATTTCTGACGAGTCGTTTCTGTTAGTGGATGGCAAAAGTAACGGTGATAAATCCTGGCGTTTTGATGTCTCCGGTATGGAGCTTGGCCCGAAACTGATTTTGACCCCAGGTGAGGTCGATTTTGGGTGGGTGCCTTTAAACCAGACGGAAAAACGCCTGATAATGATGGAAAATATTGGTAATGACGACCTGGTGATTGACGACATCGACTTTTTGCCAGATGCCAACCAGGATTTGTCTTTAGAGGGCGTCTCAGGCCTGCCGTTGACCTTAAAGCCGAATGAAAGCCATGATATTAAGGTGGTTTGGACCCCAAAGACGGCGTTTTCAGATGCGAACGCTCCCATTGGGATTGTCGGTTTTCACTCGAACGACGCTGTAAATCCGTTGATAGCTCGCGTGTTTGGACGCATCGAGTCTCCTTTGATATTTGTTATTCCTAATGAACTCGAATTTGGTTTTGGCGCTCAAAACGTGCCAGTCGAGCGTCTGCTGACTATCAGGAATGACGGCTATGGCATCCTGCGTATCAAGGACCTTGCGATTGTTGATGCAAATCCAACGACTTACGGTGACGAGTTTTCGTTCACTGTCCCATCCACCCATCAAAAAAATGCAGATGGTGAGTATGAGATCCCATCTAACACCGCGATGGCTTTAACTATGATCTTTACTAACAAAGGGCCAGGGCAGGGCAGCGCTAGGGCAAAGCTGGAGATCGTGTCAAATTCGCCTGATTCTGATAGGCTTTTTGTGCCTTTATCCGCCCAAAGAGCGACTTCCCCCGAATGTAAACTGGTTTTGGAGCCGGCGAGCCTGACTTTTGGTACCGTCCCAGCCGGTTACTCCAAGGATCTGCCCATCAATCTGAAGAATGTTGGTTCTGGGAACTGTGGGTTTAAAAGCGCCAGAATCGAGGACTGCATTTCCTTTCCTGGGGCACCCCTAGTGTGTCAGACCCCAGGCGCGAAGCCTCCCTCCCAGAAGTTTTTCTTTTTAGGCATTCCGGTTCCCAGTGATGAAGGAATTAAGCCTGGTATGTCAATTCCATTGAGAGTCATGTTTGCTCCCAAAAGTGCCAGTACCTTGTGGGGCGACCTGACTCAGTACGCGGCACTGTTGTCGGTTGTCGGCTGGGACCCCATCAAACAACAGGAGTTTCTGGTCCCAGCAAATGCTGCCACTGAGCAACCTAACCCCAACATTTCAGGGGCAACTGGAACGGTCAATCTGTCGGTCCTGCCTTCAAGCATTGACTTTGGCTTGGTGACTGTTGGTTGTCACAGCCAGACCCATCGCGTGTGCGTTTATAACACTGGAACGGCAGCGCTTAGCATTACTGAAATAAAAATGCAGGGTTGTAGCCCTGAATTTAAGCGCAAAAACGTGCCGCCTCTACCCAAGGACCTGACCTCGTTGGCGCCGGTTTGTTTCGAGCTGGTTTATGCCCCACAGGATCTGACGGCTGACGAGTGTGTTGTGCAGATCTCCAGCAATGACCAGACTTCTCCATCTATGAGCATTGGTATCAAGGGCAAGGGAACTTATGAAACCGAACAGACAGACATCTTCAAACAGGTGTCAGGTCAAACCGTGGACGTCTTGTTTGTAATCGACGACTCGGGTTCCATGTGTGATGAGCAGGAAAAAATGGCCGAAAATTTCCAGTCCTTCATCCAGCACTCGGAGGTTTGGAACAACGACTATCACATTGGTGTGGTTAGTACTAACGTTGTTGACGAGCACATCAGAGGGAAGCTGAATTTGGGGGATGCCAGGAGGACTCCTAGGTTTATTACCAAGGGACCAAACGCTCAGTCTCAGTTTGAGCGTCTTGTGAATCTTGGTTGTGACAGCTCAGGCTCAGGCCAGCAGGAGGCCGGCTTCCAGGCTGCACAGGCTGCCCTGACTGCGCCGTTGATTACTGAAACAGGTGTTGCTTGTTCCTCTGACAATGACTGTAAGAACAACACTTCCCTTTGTGGTAAGCCCACCAATTGCCCTTACTCCTGTCTCGATGGTACTTGTGGGGGGTGGAACAAGGGCTTCATGAGGCCCGATGCACAGCTTGAAATAGTGGTCATGTCGGACGAAGAGGACCAAAGTAACGGTACGCCTGACTTCTATATTGACTTTTTCAAGAGTTTAAAGGGCTATTACAATAGCAATATGATGCATTTTAATGCTATCGTTGGGGAAGATACGACGGGCCAAGGCACTTGCACGTCTCCAGACGGTCAAACCCTAGCCGGAGATGGTAAGCGTTATAAATACGTGGTTGAGGAAACTGATGGGAAGTTTGGATCGATATGCGACCCTGACTTTGACGTGGTTATGAACGAAATTGGTGCTGTGGCATTTGGCTTGAAGGTGCAGTTTTATCTGAGCCGTTTGGCTGACCCTTCGGCTATCGATGTCAAGGTCAAGGGTGTGGAATGTAAGACTGGTTGGCGGTACGATGTTGCCTCCAACAGCGTGATCTTCGATGAAGAAGGTCCGTGTATGCCCCAGCCAGGCGATGAGATCAGGATTCATTATGAAACCTTGTGCTTAAAGAGTTAGGTGGAAGTTACGGCGACTTGCCGTTTGATAATAGCAGGTTATCAGGAGAGTCATATGCGAATCTGGCGTTTTTTAATCCTTGCATTGCTGGTAGCTTTTGCAGGATGCACTAAGGCGACTAAGGTTGCTACGCCTGAGCTTTATCTGGAAGCTTACGGTGATATCAGTGGGAAGGATGGGCGAGTAAACAACGGGGACACCGTTTACTTCCTAAACAAGAGGGGCGCCATCAGGATTATCATTGGCAACGCAGGTGACCTTGAAATGAACCTTTATGAGCCTCAGGTCACCAGCACCAATCCCCAGATGAAGGAAAATCTTGGGTTTACAACTTGGCCCAAAGTGATCCCAGCTGGAGATGTTGGTCCAAATAGTCCTGGTCACTTCAAGTTTGTTATCAACTTTAATCCAGATGGAAGTCAGGACGATACTCCTATGACCATCGAGATAGAAACGGACGATTTCCTTCACCTGCCAGAAGGCAAGTTTGTGTTTCACCTGGCTCCAGAAAAGGCCAAGCCCGAGCTGAAGGTGACTCCAGCAAGTCATACTTATTTGGATGCTACTATTACTCAACCGTCGACCCAAACGTTTGAATTGACCAATGTTGGCAACGCAAAGCTGATTCTGGGTGGCGCACGAATCGACCCTGCGGACGGCGCTTTTAAGATTGGTGGCGATCCATTACGAACTGGAACCATTCTGGAGCCAGTTTCAAAGGGGCTGGGTAACAATTTGGTCAAGATTGATGTCAAGTACTCGCCGATTGAGCCACCCGAAGAGGCCGACTTGGTCGTGCTTTGGGGTGCGGAAGTTGAAACGGGAGTTTCTTGTAGTTCTCCTGATGTCTGCTCGAAAAACGAGGATTTGTGCCCCAATGGAGCAGCTGACTGCCCCTATACGTGCATTGAATCTAAATGTGCCTGTCTGAGTGACTTGCAGTGTAAGACCGCTTTTTGCCAGGACCCAAATAACTGCAACATTATGTGCCTTTCCGGCGTTTGTAGGGCCCCAGAGGAAAAAAGGGTTTCACTAAAGGGCGAAAGCGAGCCTGGGCAGCTCAAGGTTGATTATGCAGATATTTTGGTTGGTTGCTTGGACTTTACGGAAGTTACTGTTGAGGGGCAGTCTTGCACGAAGATCGTGCAGCTTTGGAACGAAAGTGATGGTGCTGTAAAGGTATTTAAACCAAAGGCCGAAGTGGCTGAAATGCCAGAGGGGCTGCCGTCTCCATACACCGTCAGATGGTTCCAAAGGAATGCTTCGCAGGATGAGGTCCCGTGTGGTGAAGTCACTGGTACCGAAATTTTGCAGGAGCAGCAGACCATCGTTACCGGAAACCAGCCGATCAATGTCGCTGTAACATACAGGGCGCCTTCAACAAGAGGCGTCAATGGCGAGTTGGTAATTGACTATGCAGCGCCATTCCCTGGTAAGGCCAGTGTGCAGCTTTGTGGTGGCATTAAAAAGGGCGAAATTGGTGTGGCGCCGAATCCTACTATAGAGACGATCGTTCTTTTTGCAAAACCCGATGAAAAAGCTCAAAAAACAGTTGTTGTGATGAACAAGGGTAACGATGTCCTGGATCTGACTGGCATTACCATCGGGGTTGAAGAAGGGTATCCGAAAAAGTTCTCACTTAAAAATGAGCCAACTGCTGGCCAACTCAAGATTCAACCTGGGCAGATGCTCCCACTTACAGTTGAATATGATGGGACCCATGACCTAGGCATCATAACTGGGTCCTTGGAGATTAATTATCAGGACCCGACAAATGCCGGAAATACTATGTCGATTATCGTACCCATTCGTGGCCAAAATTCCTTTGAGGGGGTTGACCTGCCTGTTGCCGATCCTGGTAAAACCAGCGATTATGCAGGCGCCAAGGTTGGTCAGAATCTCATCCTCGATGGTAGCAACAGCGTTGATGGGACTTTTTTGATAGTTGACAACGGTGGTTACAGTTGGTTTGTATCTGCTAAGCCCGCGGCCAGTAAGCTGTTTTTCTATCCTGGTCCGGGTGGGGCAATGGTAAACGTTATTCCTGATGTCGCAGGTGAATACGAATTCAGACTGGTAGTGTTTTCCTATGATGCGCAAAATAACATGCCCTACTACAGTCATGAAGGCGTAGTAAAGATTAATGTGCAACCGTGATGCAGGGTAAAGGACGGGTTGATTTTTCACGCTTGTAGCTTGCCCACGCCCTGTTGATCTGGTATATCCGAAAGGTGGCTTGCTAGGCTTCGCTAAAGGAGAGACCGATGGACTTCAACGAACTGCTTTCCGAACTTGAAAGTAATCCTCAAGATGGTAGTGGCTTGGAAAAAACCTTGTTGCAATTGATAGACGAGGGGAATCTGAGCGAGCTTGAATCTTTGCTGGGTAATTTGGTGCCTTCCTTACAGGCGGGCCAAGCGGGCGATACCGCATTGAAGGTCCTAGAACAGATCTTCAGACGCAACCGAGAAAGTGATGCAGGTCAGATACTTGCTTGGTGGGGTGGATGGCTGGCATGGAAGGTGATTGACGACCCCATGAGGGCTGAGTCGTTTTTCAAGCATTTGACATCTGCTGGCGACAACCAGATCGAGCTCGATGAGTTCTATCGTGTCTTTTATGCCTCCAGAGGTAACTGGCTGCGCTTGGAGCAGTACGTTGGCGAAGCCTGTGACCGTCGGGGCGTCGATGCCACTGAGGCGAAGCGGATTTTGGCCAAAACAGCCCAGGAGTTTGACAATCCTTCCAAGGAGTTGTCCTACTGGCAGGCCGTTGTTGGGGCAGAGCCCAACGATGAAGAGGCAGACGCGCAGTTGGAGCGGTTGTACACGCAGATGGGGCGCTGGCCGTCTCTGGCTGATTTGTTGAAAGGGCGCTTGGGCCGCCTTGGGGACGATGAAGTTCAACTTAAGGTCAGTATCTTGCGTGGGATGCTGACGATCTATGAAGACAAGATGAAGGCTGAGCCAAGGGTTTTGGCGACCTACCAGCAGATTCTTGATATTGACCCCACCAATATCGACGCTATTGACGCGCTTTTGGAGCGCTATGAAAAGTCCGCTAGATGGCCTGATTACGTCAAGACTTTGGCCAAGAAAATTGACGCCGTTTCTGATAAAGCCGAAAAGATAGCGCTGTTGGAACACCGGGCAAACATGATGGAAACTCGGTTTTCCAATGTTGCTGAGGCGTTGAAGATTTATGAGCGAATTCTGGAGCTGGCCCCTGATCGTCGTGACGTTGTTGAAAAACTGAAAGACCTGTACGAAAGACGCCGTGATTTCGAAAGTTTGATTCGTTTGCGTCGTGTTGAGGCCGAGCAGACCACCGATTTGGATGAGCGCGTCAAAGTGTTCGCGGAATTGGCGAAAACTGCCAGTGACAGCCTTCGGAAGCCTCCGTTGGCGATTGAGCTGTGGGAAAAGGTTCTTGAGATTGACCCGGTTCATATGGAGGGTTTGAGGGAACTGGATGGCCTTTATGAAAGGGAGAAGGACTACGATCAGCAGTGTGGTGTGTTGTCTCGGCTGATTGACCTGTCCCACGATGAAGACGAGCAGGTTACGCTGCTTGAAAAATTGGCTGGGATTCAGGGAAGCCGCCTGAATGATGCGTCTTCGGCTTTGGAGTCTTGGCGCAGAATTTTGGACGTTCGCGAAAATCACGACAGGGCAAAGCGAGAGCTGCGGTCGCGCTATTTGGCTGAAGAGCGTTTTGAGGACCTCGAAGTTTTCATGCGCAGGTTCGCCACTGTTGAAGAGCTGGGGCGTACGCTGGAATCTCAGATCTCTGGAATTGAAGACGAAGAAAAGAAGCTGTGGCTGCTGTTTAAGGTTGCCGAGATTTGGCGTGACGAGACCAATCAGCCTCAAAAGGCGGTCAGGCACCTGGAAACCGTCTTGGGTGTAGACCCCAGAAACCTTCGAGCTGCTACTGAACTGATTGAGCTTAATCGCCAGCTCGGTGATTGGCGCAAGCTTCCTGCGGTTTATGAAGTTGCGATTGCCGAAACGGCTGATCCTGGCGAGCGCACACGTTTGATGCTGCAGGCAGCACAGGTGTACGAGGTTAATCTGGCCAATCTGGAGCGGGCATTCTTCTGGTATTTGCAGGCGTTCAAGGAGAATCTGCTTGATGACTCGCTGCGAGCCCAAGCTGAGCGCCTTGCAGGGCCTTCTGATAACTGGGACATCTTTGTAATCGTTCTTGAAGGGGCTGCACGGCAGATTCCCGATGAAAATCGGCAGGTTGCGACTTGGTTACGAGTAGGCCAGATTTATTCGGAGGAGCTGAACGAAGGTGACGCTGCCCAGGCGGCATTCCAAGAAGCGCTGACGCTGGATCCTGAAAACCGTTTGGCAGTTAATGCCCTTGATGACCTGTATCGCAAGATGGAACGCTGGCCAGAGCTGGTGACCGTTCTTGAGCGGCGTTTGTCGATTGAACGCAGGGCCAAGGAGCGCCAGATTCTGCGCTTTGATATCGCTCAAATCCTTTACCACTCTTTGAATCGTGCCGATGACGCGATTTCGGTTTATGAAGACATTTTGGCTGAGGACCCGCAGGAGGTTAGAGCTTTTGCGGCCCTTGGTGACCTTTTGTTGGCCGAAGAGAAGTTTGCCGCTCTGAAGGAGCTTTTAGAGCGACAAATCAACGTGTTTACGGCCCTGGAAAGGCCGCATCCGGCGATTTTGGCTGACTTGCATTGCCGTGTGGCGACCTTGTCTTGTGTGCTTGAAGGGGCGACGGCAAGTGCGACTGAGTCTTGTGCCATGGCACTGGAGTATGACCCGCAGCACGCAGAGGCCATCAGCCTTCTTGAAAGTCTGCTAGGTGAAAAGGACCTGCGAATTGATATCGTGAATCTGCTGCGCAAGCCATACGAGTTGGCGAAGCGCTGGCAGGACTTGGCAGATTTGCTGGAAATCGAGTTGGCGGAGATTGGTGATACCGCTACTTCGGCTGAAACCCTTTGGCGCTTGGAAGGCCTTTATCGCGACAACGCCGTCGATGCAGACAAGCGCTTTAGGACGTTGTCCCGCATTCTTAAGGTGACTCCTGAAGATAGCCGCTCTTGGGATGCTATTGAACGTGTCGCGGGCGAAGTGGATGGCTGGCGTGAGGTAGCTTCGTTGTACGAAGCCGCCGCGTACGACATTCAGGATTCTGAGGCTCAGGTCCAGATAAATCTGCGCCTCGCCAGGATTGAATGGCAGGAACTGAACAACATCGACCACGCACGTCGGGCTTATCACGATGTGTTGGCAAATGACGAAACTAACGTTGATGCCCTTGACGCCTTGGAAACCATCTACGAAGAGATTGGCGATCACCCAGAGCTGCTCAAGATCTACCAGCGGCGTTTCGATGTCTCTCCATATCCAGGTGAGCAGATTGCCTATGCCTTCAAAATTGCTGATGAACAGGCCCAGCACCTGGAAAACATCGAGGGGGCAATTGAGGCTGTAAAGAAGGTCTTGGATATTGAACCAGATTCTGAAATGGCATACCGACGCTTGGATGGTCTGTACTTCAAGGCCGAGCGTTGGTATGACTTGGCCTCTGTCCTAGAACAGCGAATTGTCCTTGCGCAGGAGCTGTCGGATCGCAGTTATCTGCGCCTGCGTCTGGCTGAAGTCTATGAATACCGCCTGGAAGATGTTCCTGGTGCGGTTGAAGTTTTCAGCCTGATTTTAGGTGAGGATTCGGCAAATGAAGACGCGCTTCGCGAGTTGGAGCGTTTGTTTGCGAATGAAGACGTTCGCGTCAGCGTGGCCAAGATCCTGCTGCCAGCCTACAAGGTCCAGGAAAACTTTGTGAAGCTGGTTGAGGTTTATGACGTTCTGGCTGGGGCTGAAGGTGACACTGAAGTCAGGCTGTCCTATTTCGCGACTATCGCCGAGATTTATGAAAACAAAATCCAAGACTTGGATAAGGCCTTCGAGTACAGGGCTAAGGCTTTCCGCGAAATGCCCGACCGAGAAGAGCTGCTTAATCAAGTGCTTAGAGTTGGCGAGGCCAAGGGCGCTCTTGATGATGCGATCTTTGTTCTTATCGAATTGGTCTTTGACATCAGTGATCCTGAGCGTAGAAAGGAAACTCACAGAGTTATCGCCAGCGTGTGTCGGGACAAGGGGATTGATCGCGAGCTATCCAAGCGACATTACACCGAAATTCTTGGGCTCGACCCCGAGGATATGGACGCTATCGACTCCTTGATTAGCCTGCGCGATGAGGATGGCGAAGTTGACATCTTGGTCTCGTTGCTTGTCAGAAAGGCCGAGATAGTGATGGAGCCGGAACGCAGAGCTGGATTGCTGCTGTGGGCTGGTGATCTGTACTCTCAGAAGCTGGAAAAACCGGAAGATGCTATCGCCAGCTACACCGAAGTGCTGGACATGGATCCTGCGAACGGTCATGCCATTCTTGCCTTGGAGGCTTTGTATGAGCAAAGCGAAGAATGGATGGAGTTGGTCGAAGTTTTGGGCAGAAAGGCCGATGTTGCAAACACGCCGCAGGAACGCGTTGCAGCCCTGAAAAAACAAGGACTTATTCAGCACGAGCGCTTGGATGCTTCTATTGATGCTATCGAGACCTTCTTGGTAGTGCTCAGCGTTGATGGCGAAGATGTGGACGCCATGCGCACTTTGGACCGCTTCTATGGGTCGGTTGAGGATTGGACCAGTCAGTACGACATCCTTGCCAAAATCTATGAGCGTGTTGAAGGTGAAGACAGGCTTACGATGCGCTTTAGAATGGGGCGCTTGCTTGAGCAAAACCTTGGCGATCCCTACAAAGCCATTGAAATCTATCGTGATTTGTTGGCTGGGTTCCCCGATAACGTGGAAGCTGTCGACGCCTTGGAAGGCATGGTTCGTGCTGGGGATGCGGCTGAGCCTGCATTTGCGGTCCTCAAGCCCATTTTGGCCAATAGAGCCGAATGGCAGCGGCTGTATGTGAACTACGAGGTCCTGACCGAGCGCGAACACGACCCAGTTAGAAAGGTTGCAAACTTGGTGACCATGGGTGAAATCGCCCAAAACCAGATGAATCAACCTATCAGTGGCTTTGAGTGCTTTGGCAAGGCGTTTACGACCGACCCACTGAATCGCGATGTACTGGGAAGGGTGTACAGCTTGGCCGAAAGCTTCGATATGTGGCATGACGTGCCAGCTTTACTGCAAGAGGCCGCCGCCGAGATAGAGGGCATGCCTCAGGCGTTGGAGCTCTTGCTCCAGGCTGGAGCCGTCTTGCGTGACAGGCTTGAGAACCGTGAAGCCGCTATTGAAGTGTTTGAAAGTATCCTTAAGGACTTCTCGGACAACATGACCGCCTTGGACGCTTTGGATGAGCTGTACAGCGGACTTGAGAAGTGGGAAGACCAGATTCGTATCTTGCGCTTCAAGTACGACGTCAAGTTCGATCCAGAAGCGAAAATCCAAGTGTTGCTGCGACTGGCGGATGTTTGTGAATTCAAGGTCAATCGCACTCAGGACGCTCTTGAGGCCAGACAGGAGGCCTTGTATCTGCATCCTGGTCAACCTCAGGCAGTGCTTGAACTTCGCCGCATGTTTGATGAAGGCAAACACCTGGATCAAATACTGGAAATCCTGGAGCCAATCTA
>ENA-UPSM01003895-UPSM01003895.1-activated-sludge-metagenome-genome-assembly--contig:-NODE-3895-length-16258-cov-3.541134_pt1 | contig 16258 bp, 15 predicted proteins | sample MGYA00238181_ERZ773283 | MGnify/ENA primary metagenome ERZ773283 (study PRJEB29023, sample SAMN05720199) | activated sludge metagenome | isolation source: Anaerobic digester | place: Japan...
CATCCCCTACATGCGGCCTTATGTGAAGTACACCCCCACCTGGCCCAGGAGCTTCATGCCTCAAAATCAGGCAGTGAGGGACCTCGTGGCGAGGATGAAGCTCATTCCCAACCGGGCCATCATCAAGGGCAAGAGCCTCGTGTTCTGCGACGACTCCATCGTCCGGGGCACCCAGCTCAAGGAAAATGTCCAGATCCTCTTCGAGTACGGCGCACGCGAGGTCCACATGCGGGTCGCCTGCCCCACCCTCATCTACCCCTGCGAGTTCCTCAACTTCTCCACCTCGCGCTCGTCCCTGGCCCTTGCCGGCCGCAAGGCCGTGTTCGAGATCGAAGGCACGGACAGCGTGCCGCTCGAGGAATATGCCAGGGCAGGCTCGGCCAAGCACGTGGAGATGGTGGAGCGCATCCGGAAGCGGCTCGGGCTCACCACTCTGCAGTTCCAGACCATGGACGACCTCGTGGACGCCATCGGGCTCCCCAAGGAAAAGCTCTGCACCCACTGCTGGGACGGGACGAGCTCTTTCTGAAGGGCCGTCGTCTGCCGCTGAAGCATGCGAAACGAGTTCGCCGTCGACATGCATTCTGAAGACGGCTCACGGATCAATGGTTTACAGGTTTCTTGATCACCAATTATTGCCATGGCAATATTATGATCATCGACAATAATATGACCTCTACAGGAACAATACAATGCTCCTTTCTCAATCCTGTAGGTACAGAGGTAGACTGTCTCTCGTTATGGTCAGGGGCAACTCTCTTTTTTTAGTAAAGGGCTTTTTGTTTTCCATTACCCACTCAATCAAACTAACTGAAGCGGTTGCCCCATCCGATTCCATGAGTTGATTACTTGCTGTCTTAAGCCGTTGGTTCAGTTCTGCGTCTTTCCTAAGCCCCTCCACCGCATTGCTGAGAGTATCAGCACTAAGCAAGGCCATGTCAATACGATAACCCAGCCCATGAAATTCTATTCTGGATGCATTGTCATGCTGCTCTCCTCCGACTGGAAGGACAATAACAGGCTTCCCATGATAGAGCGTTTCATTCAGAGTGTTATTTCCACCATGACTGACTACAAGATCTATTCGTTTCAAAAGCTCGGCTTGTGGTACTGATTGAAAAAGCATTACATTCGAGTTATAGCGTTTTCTGGAAACCTTATCATAGGCCCCACCAGCGCTCACAATAATTTGATAATGAGGATTCACTTGAAGGGCTCTAATAATATCTTGGTAGATCTTGGGCTTATCGTTGAATACAGTCCCTAGTGAAACATATATCTTGTATTTATCCTCGCATAATTCGTCATAAGGAAACGAGGATCTATTAATCCCCATGTTCATGAATATAGGCCCAACATACACTGTGTTAGGACCTAAGTTATAACGGGGTATATCAATAGCTTCATGAGTCGCTACAAGATTTAGCCATGGTGAATGAGGCATCTTAAGCAAATCAAAGTTAATAGGTTTGAGTGATAATGCCTTCCTTGCCCGGTTGACAGTGGTAATAAGTCTCTTGGATAATTCCTGCTCTTTTTCTCTGAATATTATTTTGGGGCGGATATCCTGAGTGGAAACTGGAAGTCCACTACCGAATGGCGGAACATCTTTCCCTCCAAAAGGGAGCCCACTATGATAGATCATTATGTAAGGCAAATTATTCAACTCCGCTACGAGGGGCGTTGAATAAAAGAAAAAGTCTGAAACAATTATATCGGGCTTAAAATTCTTCACAAGCCTACTTATACGTCTTGTAAAACTTTTAATCCCAGAGCTAAAGAACCGAATCGCAGTTATTGTTTCTTCAAACCTTTTTTTTGTCGGAATGAGCGCTGCAAGGTAGATGTACGGAAGAGGTGGAAAAAGAAGTCTTATTTCGATGCCTTGCGAACGGATTATCTCAGGGACGATTTTCCCATTATAAAACACCTTGAACATCTTGATCCTCGGGTCAGCGAGGTTTGACCCAGGGACAACGAATTGAATGTCGTGCCCATTCTCCCTCATCTTCAAAGCAATAGTAAGAAGGCTGTTCAAGTGCCCTATGGTCGGGTGGGTAAGAAATATAACTTTACTCATGAGAGATTAAACATGTCCCCTCATATGTGGCTAAAAGAAAAAATTGCCTCTTAAAAAGGCTGAATCTCAATTATGCTCACATCTCAGAATATTCTCTGTAAATTTTTGTTATTTAAATAATATTAAATTATAATAAATAGTATTTCCATAATCAATGTTTGAACTGCGAACTCCACTTGGAGACCTCTCATATGAAAGTCCACAGCATGGCAATCCATACTTTCCGTATCACCTTCTTGAGAATGACAAACACATTTGGCAGAACCCGAAAATACTTGCTCGGTACCAGGGGATGTTCTGCTCCAGTCAGCGGTACGACGGGATGATGAAGCAGACCGAATCGGATTCGGAGGCGACTATTCCCTCGAGCCGGGAAGCTCCCTTGCTCTTCACGGCCGGATCGAGGCTTCGGATCGCCCTGATGCAGTCCGTCCTGTCGATCTCGGCGGTGAGCATATCGGTGAGAAAATCGTCACGGAGGTTCCCGTCTCCTTATCGAGGCCGATGGAGACCGCCCCCGGCTCGGGAATGATCACCTCCCGTTCAACGAGGGTCCTGACCTTCCCATCCATGGGTATTCCCTCACCTCAAACCGCCCCGCCCCTCTTTACGAGCAGTGAGATGAACTCGCCCACGTCGTAATGCGCGTCTTCGGCTGCACGCAGCAGGGTATTCACGTGCCGGTAGGAATCGAGGATGACCCGCATCGAGACCCTCATCTTGCCCAGGGGGAATGCGACAGACTCGATGACGGTGATGACAAAGAGCCAGTAGACCATGATCTCGAAGGATTCCTTGTTGAACCAGAGACGGCCTTCGAACTCGTTGATTCCGAGGAATGCCCGCACGTCGGGGTCGGCCATGATATCCTCGAAGATCGGGGCGAGACCTCTGCGCGAGGCTTCATCGCTCCAGCCCTGGTGCGTGACGAGCAGCTTGATGAGGGACATCTCGTACTGTGCACCGCCTTCATCCAGGCCGAGCGACATCAGGCTCTCCTTCATGGCCTTGCCGAGCAGAAGCTCGTCCATGAGCGCCCTGCTCTTCACCGGGATCGACTCGCGCTCCACGAGCGCGCCTATCCTGGCCGTAATGCACCAGAAGACCGGGACCCTCCACCAGAAGAGGTCCTCGGTAATCCCGGCCGGTATCCTCGTGAAGAGGTAATCCACTGCAGATGCCAGGTACCTGCTCCTCTTCGATGTGAGCTGGTCGAGGTTGAAGAGCGTATGGAAGAGGGAGAACACCGCCTGGATGACATCGGTGGCATCGGTTTCTTCGATCCAGGCATAGAGGTACTCCCTCGTCTGCTTGATGAAGGTCGAGAGGATGTTCAGGAAGGCATCCGTAACCTGACCCGTGTTCCTGCCGGCCCTCACCGTCCTCAAGAGCATGTTCCTCTCGATGAGCGCCCTGAACGGATCGAGGATCTCCCGCAAGTAGAGCTCCTGGAGCTCGGAGAGGACATCGGGGACGCCCCGGCCGTTGAGGTAGTCGAAGAGCTGCCTGACCTGGCCGTCTTCGTCCCTGAGCTCGCGGAAGTTCATGAACACGTTCGATTTGAAGGCGCCGAGGTCGATCTTGAGCCCGTCGGTGCACAGGGCTCGGCCGTTCCTCAGGTACTGGAGCCCCTCACGGAAGTCCTCGAGGATGTAATAGACCGACTCGTCGTTCTTGAGCCCGAGGCCTTCGCCCAGGGTCTTGTGCACTACCCGCCTCCTGCCGCCTTCCTCGGCGTTCATGCCGACCGAGCGCCGGACCCAGCCCCTGGCCTCGGCATAGCGGTTGTTATACACGACGAGCGCCCTCTCATCCCCTGCCATGTTCGAGTAGGCGAACACGTCCTCGTTGACATGGCCGTCCTCCCTTACCACATCGTAGAGCACGAAGTTGTCGACCTCGCTGAAGAGGTACCTCTTCTTGAGCAGGGGGAAGATCTCTCTCTCGTGGCGCCCTACTAGGTGCGTATCCACCTGCTCGTCCCAGTAGGAGCGCTTGTACTCCATCCCGTACTTCTCGCCGAACCCTTCGATCTGGCCGTGGCCGAACATGGGCAGCCCCGGCAGGGTCACCATCATGGTGGCGACCCCGAAGTACTTGTCGTCCTTGCCGAACTGGACCACTGCCGGCTCCTCGTCCGGGTTGTTCATGAAGTTGACGAAGCGCTTCAAGATCTCGGGGTTGAACCGGAGCACGTTCTTCATCACGTCCCGGTACTTGCTGTTGTCCTCGTTTTTCAGCATGTTCATGAAGGCGCTGTTGTAGACGCGGTGCATACCGAGGCTCCGGACGAAGTATCCTTCCATGAGCCAGAAGGCCTCGGCCAGGAGCAGGGTATTGGGGGCCTCGAGCGCAACCCTGTCTACGAGCTCTCTCCAGAACTCCTCGGGGAACAGCCTGTCGAACTCCTCCTGGGAGACGCTGTGACCCGATCGTGAGGGGATGTCCCCGCCGTATCCGGGCAGGGGATACCAGAGCCTCTGGAAGTGCCGCTTGGCGAGCGTCATGGCGGCATCGAACCGGATGATGGGGAAGAGCTTCGCCACCTCGATCGTCTTCGCGATGACGGCCTCCCTGACCTCGCCTTTCAGAAAGTCGAGCTGTGCCGTGTCGTTCCACGGCGTGCTCGTCCCGTCGTTCCCGTGATAGATGTAGCGCGTGTCTCCCGTGGAGCGGTCATACCGCTTGAACACCACGGCGGCATCCGTCCGGTTCCAGTAGCCGTCCTCGATCTGGATCACGACGCGCTCGTCGCCGGAAAGATCCGGGCCGGTGAAGCGGTATGAAGGGAACGGGCTGTGATCGAGCTGGATGAACCGGTCGGGGTTCTCGATTATCCACTTCGAGTAGATGCCCATGTGGTTGGGCACCATGTCGGTAGCCATCCGGATCCCGAACCGGGAGGCGCGGTACTTGAGGTTCTCGAATGCCTCGTATCCTCCGAGCTCCCATGCGATGACATAGTCGTAGATCGAATAGGCGGACGAGGCGGCCTCCGGGTTGCCGGTGAGCTGCTTGATCTTCTTCGAGGCAGGGCTCCTCTCCCAGACGCCGATGAGCCACAGGCCTGTGAAACCCCACCTGGCGAGGAGCTCGAGCTCTTCATCCGGGATCTGGTCGAGCCGTTCGATATGGCGCCCGTACTTCTGCGAAAGCTGATAGAGCCACACGAAGGTGCTCTTGGCAATGAGCACGAGGTGGGGCATCCAGTCGAGGTCAGCGCTGAACCGCTCGAGCTCCGCATATTCCTTGGGACCGAACTTCGGGGCAACCGCCGGACCGGGTCCGAGGAACCTGGGCCTGTGCTCCTCCCTGAGGAAGTCCAGGCCTCCGAGCATGCGGATCAGCAGGTCCTTGAGGAGATGGCCCCAGTGCGTCCTGATGTACTCGAGCTGGCCGTAGAGCGAGTCAGGGGAGGCCTTCATGGGCGCCCTCAGGAGGTCGATCAGGGTCTGGCCGTACGGGCCGAAGACCGGCTGGCTCCTGAAAAACTCCTCGAGGTTCCTGAGGACATCGGGATAGCGGGTGCGGAGCTCGAGGGGCGTATCGTCGAAGAGCTCGAGGTACGGCCCGAATGCCGGGTTCTCGTTGGCCAGGAAGAGCATGAGCATCTCTTCGAGGCTGATATACCTGTTCGGGGTGCCCTCTGTCTCGCCCTTCATATAATCATTTGTTGTGATGAGGCCTTTATAGACCGCTATGGGCGGAAAGAGACGGGTGAACTCTTCGAGGGTGAAGTCGGTTCCCTCGACCTTCGAGCTGACCCACGTATACGCCTCGGACATGACCGTAGGCTTGACGGACCGCCGGTACTGCTCGATCATGAAGTGGAGGATTTCATCGATCAGGCCCAGGGCATAGATGTCGCTTGCGGATACGGACCTCTCGGGGTGGAGGGCTGTACCGCGGACCCGGTTCATCCTGTCGGCAAACCTCCGGGCAGCAAAGAAATCCGCCAGGATCACATTGCCGGTCGTGGAGAAAAGGGATTCGTCGAACTTGTACAGGTCGCGGGCTTCCCGTGAAATATGGAATTCAAACATTCGCTCTACTCTCTTGCTCACCTATCGCTGTTTTTAAAGACAGTACCATGGCTCCCTGCCGCAAGCAGATCGAAGATGAGGAATCATCCATGAAATTAGAGTAGAATCTAGGGTAAACAATCTCCACAGTCAAGGGATAATCCCTCTATATCTGCTTGAGGATATCCGAGACAATCCCTGCGAAGGCCTTGGCTGCCTCCAATCCTTCCTCCGATACGACGAAGGGCCTGCCCTCGTCGGTGTCGCGGACGATCCTCGGGTCGATGGGCACGGCGCCAAGGAAGGGAATGTGAAGGTCTTCGGCCGCCTTCCTTCCGCCGCCCGTCTTGAACAGGTCGATGGTCTCCCCGCAGTGGGGGCAGGAGAGCCCGCTCATGTTCTCGATGATGCCTAAGATCTTCAGGTCGAGCGCCCTGGCGAACTCGACGCTCTTCCTGGCATCGAGGAGGGCGACGTCCTGCGGAGTGGTCACGATGAGAGCGTACGGGGCATTCACGCCTTCGGCGCCCCTGATGAGCTGGGCTATCGAGAGGGGCTCGTCCCCGGTCCCGGGGGGAAGGTCCACGACGAGGAAATCGAGCTCGCCCCAGTTTACGTCCTTGAGGAACTGCCTCATGACGGAGTGCTTCATGGGCCCCCGCCAGATCACGGGCGTGTCCCGGCTCTCGATCAGGTAGCCCACCGAGATCACCTTGATGTTTCCGTACGCCGTCACCGGACGGATCTTGCCCTCTTCGTCCGCCGTAAGCTTCATGTCTTCGACGCCCAGGATCTTCGGGATGTCCGGGCCGTGGATATCGCCGTCGAGCACGCCCACGCGGAAGCCTTCCCGGGCGAGGCTGAGCGCGAGGTTTGCAGACACGGTCGACTTGCCCACACCGCCTTTTCCGCTCATGACCATGATCGTGCTCTTTATCTTCGAGAGCTGGAGGTTCAGCTTGGCCTTTTCCTCTTCCCTGTTCTTTTCGATGCCGTCGAGTTCGTTTTCAGCCATTCGATTCTCCCTTATGCGTTCTAGTCCTGCCTGATGATCCTGGCAGCGGGCCGTATCCTTCCGAGTGCCCTGTAGGCATACCCCCGGACGTACCAGGACGGATCGTTACGGAGCGTCTGTTCGAGCAGGTCCGCTGCCTTTGCCGATCCGATCCGGCCCAAGGTCCAGCATGCCTTTGTCCTCACATTGAGCTGCGGGTCGCGGAGCGCCTTCTCCATGACTCCTTCGAACTGAGCCCCTCCCCGCTCGCCTGCCTCGAAGAGGGCGCGGAGCCGGATCCTCGGGCTCTCATCCTTCGAGAAGCGGATGAGCTCGCGGTCGGTAAACTCTTTCGGGAACACGGCCAGCGCGAGGTAGCGCTTTTCCTCGTGCTCGGAAAGGATATAGCTCGCGATGCGGTCTTTATGGGCGGCGAGCTCGCGGCGCTCGTACAGGTTCTTCCACGCCGGCGTGAAGAGGGCAAGGTACGCGATCATGACGAGGAGCGAGGCGATCGCGGACCTCTCCCAGAGGTTCGAGACGAAGAGGCTGAACCAGAGCATGAACAGGGCTACGACCAGCAGGAGAGGCCCCTTGAAGAGGAACAGGCCGATCCCCTGCCGCATCCTCTCGTTTCTATCGAAGGCCTTGCTTTCTTTCTCGATGATCCGGTTGGCGGCATTCACGGGCCGCGAGTCGGTCAGGATTATCGAGCGGCACGGAAGCTCGCTCCTGCTCACGACGATGCTCGCACCCTTCACCGAGCAGGGATCACGGGTTATCATCCACAGGCTTCCGTGGGTTATAGGGCCGATGTTCGGGGCCTCGTCCGATACGGCGATCACCTTCTGCTCCTGGGCCTGCGCGGGCTTGATGACGTGGGCGGCAAGCAGGGTGTGGTTGTAGTAGAAGTCGGACAGGGTCCGCATGACCGGCACGGTGAGCATGGAATCCCGGATCATCTCGAAGGGCGCCGGCCCCAGGGCCCGGATGAAGAAGAGCGGCGACGACGCTACCAGCGCCGTCACGACCCATCTCCTCATGTTCACACCCCTCTCTCTGCTCCTGCGGATGAGCAGGGTCCAGGGGAGGAAGAAGAAGACCGGGCTCGCAAACCCGAACACGAAGGATGCGACCGGAAACTCACCGCTGAAGCCGAGGTAGGTATTCACCCCTCCCAGGATGAGGTACGCGATGCCGTCATAGGGGCTGAACCGGTGCTTGAGCCAGGGAGGGAGAGAGAAGGCCATGGCCCCAACCGCTGTGAGCGTTCCGAGGGTGGCCCCGAAGAAAAGCCCGCTTCCGATCCGGTGGAGGATCCCGGCGAGGTAGGGATCGCCCGGCTTTACGAGCGGCTCCATCCCGGATGCGAGCAGGAGCTGCGCCTGTGAGGAGAGGATCTTTGCATGGCTGCTCACGAGGATGAACCCGTAGAGGGTATACAGGAGGATACACGCAATCGTTCCGAGACAGGACGCCTTGAACCACTGGGCGGGATCGCGGAACTCGCTCAGGTCGAGTGCTGACGCACGGGGTTTTTCCTTTCCTTGAACAGCATCCCCGAGCCTTGACTGATCCACAACGTTATGTCGATCTATTTCTCTGACCGCCCTAGGTGTAAAGCCTTTTCGAAGTTCTTGTACTGCGCGAGCAGGGTCTCGATTTCCTGAGATGACTTCATGCTCTTCCTGCCCCGCACAGCCTCCACATCAGACCGGGAAATCCACATGTTCTTGAAGTTCTTTTCCTGCTTCGTAAATTGAATGAAGTTGGCCAGGGCATCGTCGCACACATGGGTGAATCTCCGGTTGTCGCGGCACGCAATGTCCCGTATCTTTTCCACCGTATCCTTGTCGAGCCGCATGACGTAGCGGATCCGCTTTTCCGACGTGTCCGTCCTGGGGCCCACGTACCGCTTCTTGTTGCGCGACGGGATGCTGCCCCCGTACTCGTTTTCTTTTTTGAAGACATAGGCGCCCAGGGCTGCGCACACGAAGTCCACCATGGCAATGCTGAGCATCCGCGAGATGACCCTGAGCTCGCTCAAGTTCTGGGGCTTGAAATACATCATGAACCGTGAAGACTTGTTGTTGTCGTTTTCTTTGGAATCCAAAGGTGAACCTCCTTGGGCAAGCCTTGACCGACCTTGTTTTTTCAGTTTCATACGGTCCGTACTCCGGAATGCCTCATAGCGTCTCTTGTGGTGAAACTTGCAGTGCTGACCTCAGACTTCCATGATCTCTTTCTCTTTTTCGGAAAGCATCGAGTCGACCTTCTTGATATAGCCGTCCGTGAGCTCCTGGACCTTGTCCTGTCCGGACTTCAGCTCATCCTGGCTGATCTCCTTTTCCTTCTCGAGATCCTTGAGCATCGCGTTGGCGTCCCTGCGGTGGTTGCGGATTTCGACCCGGTACTCCTCGGCCATCTTCTTGACCATCTTCACGAGGTCGCGGCGCCTCTCCTCGTTCAGAGGAGGGATGGGCACCCGGATGATCTTGCCGTCATTGGCAGGAGTGAGGCCGAGCTCTGATTTCATGATGGCCTTTTCAATCGCCGTGATGGCCCCTTTGTCCCAGGGCTGGATGGTGATGAGCCTGGGCTCGGGGACCGCCAGCGTCGCCAGCTGCTTGAGAGGGGTCATGGTCCCGTAATAATCCACCATGATGCCGTCGAGGATTCCGATGGAAGCCCTTCCCGTTCTCACCTTCTGCAGGGCGAGCTTCATGGCGCTTATCGTCTTCTCCATGTCCTTTTTCAGTTCATCCATCACGTCATTGATCATTCTTTACGTCCCCCTATGCCGTCACGATTGAGCCGATCTTTTCTCCCATGAGCATTCTGATGAGGTTGTTCGGGTTTCTGATGCTGATCACCCGGACGGTGAGATCGTTGTCGCGGCAGAGGCTGATGGCTGTCAGATCCATTACCTTGAGGTCCATCCGCAGCACCTGGTCGTAGGTGAGTTCGGGATAGAAGACGGCGTCTTTATGTTTCACCGGGTCTTTGTCGTAGATGCCGTCGACTTTGGTGGCCTTCACGAGAACGTCTGCCTGGATTTCCAGCGCACGCAGCGCAGCGGCCGTGTCGGTGGTGAAATACGGACAGCCCGTACCCCCGCCGAAGATGACGACTTCCCCTTTGTCGAGAAGCTCCCTTGCCGTCTGTGCGGTGTAGACATCCACGATGGTAGGTATGGGAAACGCACCCAGGGCAGTGCACAGAAGCCCTGCCCGCTCGAAGGTCCCTTTGAGCGCCAGGGCATTCATGTAGGTGGCGAGCATCCCCATCTGGTCGGCGCTCACCCTGTCGGCTGCAATGGCGGAATCCTGGCCCCGGAAGATATTTCCGGCGCCCACAACGATGGAAACCTGTACTCCCATCCGGACGGCATCGACCACGGCCCCGGCGAGCGAATCCAGGATCGCGGGGTCGAATCCGTATCCCCTGCTTCCGGCAAGGGCCTCGCCGCTGAGCTTGAGGAGAATACGCCTGTAGAGTACCGACACCTTGTTAGATCTCTTCTCCCAACTGATACCGTGCAAAACGCCTGATCACGCACTTTTCACCGGTCTTGCCCATCATCTCGTCAAGGAGCTGCTTGATCTTCTTGTCCTTGTCCTTCACGAACGGCTGATCGAGCAGGCACCGCTCTTCGTAGAACTTCGACAGCTTGCCCTCGACGATCTTGTCCACGATCTTTTCGGGCTTGCCGGATTTGAGCGCCTGCTCGCGCAGGATCTCCTTTTCCTTGTCGAGCACGTTTGCCGGCACGTCTTCGCTGCTCACCCACTCCGGTGCGGCAGCAGCGATGTGCATGGCAATGTCCTTGGCAAAGTTAACGAAGCTCTCGGACTTGGCGACGAAGTCGCTCTCGCAGTTCACCTCGACGAGCACGCCTATCTTGCCGCCCATATGGATATACGAGGTAACCAAGCCCTGGGATGCCGTCCTTCCCTGGCGTTTGTTGGCGACGTCCATGCCCTTCTTCCGCAGGAACTCAACGGCCTTGTCGAAATCCCCGCCGCACTCCTGAAGGGCCTTCTTGCAATCCATCATCCCTACGCCGGTTTTCTCTCTGAGCTTTTTTACATCTTCCGATGTTATCTGCATGATGCTTTCCCCCTTAACCGTTACTCTAACTCTTCATCCTCATCGAGGGCTGCTTCACGGGAGCTTGCAGGCTGCGATTCATCCTGCGGCTTGGTTCTCCTTCTGCCTTTCCCCTCTTTGACGATAATCTCGATCTCTCCCTCAAGCCCTTTGCCCATGGTCTGCTTCGCGGCAGCCTCCTCCTTGGCCGGGCCCCCTTCCGGAGTGACCTCTTCCTTTCCTTCTGTCTGGAGCTTCTCCACGTACAGGGAGCTGCCTTCATTTACGGCATCGGCGATCTTGGAGCTGAAGAGCCTGATGGCCCTGATGGCGTCGTCGTTTCCCGGAATGACATAGTCGATCAGGGTGGGATCGCAGTTCGTGTCTACGATGGCTACGATCGGGATGCCCAGCTTCCTCGCCTCTTTCACGGCAATGTATTCCCGTGAAGGGTCCACGATGTAGAGGAGATTCGGGAGGATCTCCATATTCTTGATTCCGTGGAGAGACCGCTCGAGCTTCATCTTGTGGCGCTTCATGGCGATCTGCTCTTTTTTCGGATAGTCTTCGATGGTCCCGTTGTCGATGATGTTCTCGAGCCATTTGAGCTTCTCGATGCTCTTCTTGATGGTCTCGAAGTTCGTGAGCGTCCCGCCGAGCCACCGGAAATTCACGTAATAGGCGCCGACCCTGACAGCCTCTTCCTCTATGGCGTCCTGGGCCTGCTTCTTCGTGCCCACGAAAAGCACCTTTCCGCCGCCTGCCGTGACTTCCTTGATGAAGTCGCACGCTCGCTCGAAGAGCTTTTCGGTCTTCTGAAGGTCGATGATATGGATTCCGTTGCGGGATCCGAAGATATAGGGTTTCATCTTGGGGTTCCATCTCGGGGTCTGATGGCCGAAATGCACCCCGGCCTCTAAGAGCTGCTTCATTGTTACTACCGGCATGTAAAAATCCTCCTTGGTTTTTCCTCCGTCCTTTATGGGATCAATCCCTTTTTCATGCATCCAAAGGGACACCAAGATCCCGCTTTCCTGATGGACGTGTGTTTTGGTGAGCCTTTATCACACACGGCTCATAGATTCAAGGCCCGAATATTACTATGAGCAGGTATTTCTTCACAAACAGGGAATTATTTACCTGAAAAGGGGGGAGAGCTGCTTGAACTGCGGCGTTCCCGCCTTTTCAAGGAGAGCGAACGCGATCATCTCCGTCGAGTAGAGGAGCGCTCCGGCGCGGCCCATCTCAAAGAGGGCGGTACTCCTGTCGCTCGCCCTCCGGGAGCATACGGCATCATCTGCCACTGTAACCCGGTATCCTGCACCGAGCAGATCGATCACGGTCTGAAAAACGCATACGTGCGCTTCGATTCCGGCCACGATCACCTTCTTTCTCGCCGAAGCGTCGAGGGCGGCCTTGATGGCTGCATCCCGGCAGCAGCTGAAGGCGAGCTTCTCATACCTGGGCGCTGTGCCTAACCGGCTCTTCACCTCGGGGAGGGTCGTCCCGAGCCCCTTGGGATACTGCTCGGAGACGATGATCGGGATGCCGAACGCAGCGGCTGTTTCCAGAAGGATTGTGCTGTTTCTTAAAAATACCTCTCGGAAGCCCTTCTCCATGGCGTCATACAGCCTCTCCTGGATGTCGACCACCATGAGCATGCAGTCTTCCGGATGCAGGAGATAATCGTTCATGTGCAATACCTTATCCTTTGCGTGTCTGTTTTTTATAGCATAGTCGGAGATCTCTTTGCAACGCCATAACCATGCTCTCCATCCTGGGTGGAATCTGCCGGGGCACGAGCGACCACCGCCTCAGAAGACCAGGGGATAGAGGACAGCGTAGACGATTGCAGGGACGAGATTTCCCACGCGTATCTTTGCAAGCCCCATGAGATTGACGCCGATGCCGAGGATGATCATTCCTCCGGTGGATGTGATGGCAGCCAGCACAGCGGGGCTCTGGAGAAAGCTCAAGTGGGAGGCGATGATCGTGAAGCTTCCCTGAATCACGAGAACGGACAGGGCTGAAAAGGCGACTCCCATGCCCAGGGTCGAGGCGAGCGCGAGGGAAGCGAACCCGTCGAGAAGCGACTTGAGGTAGAGCACGCTCGCATCCCCTGTGGTTCCCTCCTGAATACAGCCCACGATCGTCATCGCACCGGCAAGAAAGAGGACCGTGGCCGAGACGAAGCCCTGCACGAAGGTGGCCGATCCTGACCGGAAGCTTTTCTTGAGGCGGGTCCCTATCCAGGCAAGGCCGTCCTCGATGCGCATGAGCTCTCCGGTGACCCCTCCGAGCAGGAGACAGGCGACCATGGGGATGAGATCCGGAGCCGATATAGCCATCTTCATGCCGATGACCACCACAGCCAGACCGAGGGCGTGCATGAGGGTCTGCCGGATGTTCTCCGTGATGCGCTTCCCGGCATACAAGCCGAGAACCGAGCCTACAGCCACGGCAGATGCATTCACGAGTGTGCCCGTCACGAAAGTTCCTTTCTCTTGAAGACCTTCTTATGCTTCTACAGAAGCAGGGCTCGGCCGGTCAATCGCAAAAACACATGTCGCAATCATGAGGCTTTGAACACCGATCCCTGCTCTTGACAACCGGCCAGGATGGACATACATTTCCAGGCATGGATGCCATGGAATCGCCCGATGCTGAAATCCGCGAACAGAGAATCAGCAGGATAAAAGAGCTCTTGCCCGGGAACGAGCGGATCGTGCACGAGATAGCGGACTTCTTCAAGCTCTTCGGAGACCCTACCCGCATAAAGATCCTCTTCGCCCTGGGGGCGTCCGAATTGTGCGTGGGTGACATCGCAGCGCTCCTGGGCATGAACCACTCTGCGGTCTCCCACCAGCTCAGGCTTCTGAGCCGCTCGCGCCTCATAAAATCCCGCAAGACCGGGAAGAACGTCTATTACTCCATCTCGGACAAGCATATCAAAAACGTTCTGTCCCAGGGATTCGAACATATCCAGGAATAGTCGCACCCTGCTCGGGAACCTCCTCTTCCCCTCACTGCGGTTCCGTCCACCCTTCTCCTGAAGGACACGGCATTTCTATTGCATTCTATTTCCTGATGATTTCTGTAATAAATACTCGATTTTTGTTATCGATTAACCGATTAAAATAAATATAATTGCTTATATTGTAATAGGTCAGAGGGTTTATGTTGAGCATTATCCCACATGAAGATCCGAACCAGGCATTGAGAATACGCCGTTTTTTCATGGCGTTCGGATCGTACTTCATGTGGATATTCCTGGTTTCCTACTGCTATGATCAGGGGTGGGCGAGGATATCCTTGAGCGGGATCATCGGGATCTTCGCCGGGATAATCGGCATCAACCTGATTCTCTACGCGGTGTTCCGCACAGGCCTCAACAAGCGTTTCAGAGATCCGAGCCTTACCATGCTCCAGATGCTTCTCGCGCTCTCCTGGGTCATGGTCTTCGCCTACTATACAGAGCATGTCAGAGGGGTTGCCCTGGTGCTCGCCATGGTCATCTTCATCTTCGGCGTATTCAGGCTGCAACTCTGGCAGTTCATCGTGCTCGCCCTGTACACGCTCTCGGGCTACGGCGGCGTGATCGCGCTCCTCCTGATTAATCATCAGGACAAGGTGAGCCTCCGTGAAGAGTTCCTCTACTGGGTCGTGCTCGGCTCCGTTCTCTCATGGTTTTCTTTTATCGGCAGCTACATCAATCACTTACGGGAGAAGCTCGTCAAAACCAATGTCATGCTGGAGCATGCCAACGAGAGGATACGCCAGTCCGCCATAATGGACGATCTCACCGGAGCCTTCAACCGGAGCCGGATGATGGAGATCCTCCAGAGGGAAAAGTCGCTTGCCGACCGCGGAAGGTCGCCTTTCACATTATGCATCTTCGACCTGGACAATTTCAAGCACGTGAACGACACCTACGGGCACCTCGCCGGTGACATGGTGCTCCGGGTGCTCATCAGAGAGATCAGGGAAAATATCCGCGACCAGGATTACATTGCACGTTACGGCGGTGAAGAATTCGTCATCATCCTTGCATATACCGAGATGGAAGAGGCTGTCGCCTGTGCGGAACGGCTCAAGGATCTGGCTTCGAAGATCAAGTATCCCGGGCTTCCCGATGATTTCAGCATTACCATCTCCGTGGGGGTTACACGCTACAGACCGGGCGAATCCATCGATTCGCTCATCGGCAGGGCAGATACGGCACTCTATCTGGCCAAGACAGGTGGAAAGAACAGGATCGCGGTGGAGCAGCCGCCGCTCTGCGAAGCCACCCAAGCCTGACGTTTACGCCCCGCTCCGTTCGGTCCGCCGACGGACCTTGTGCAGGCGGCCCGGATCTGCACGATACAGGGCTTCCTTACAGATGATCGAGGAGCTCCTGGGGCCTGGCGAGAATGGTTTTCGCACCGCTCGCCGTGAGGCGATCGACAGACTGGTAGCCCCACGATACCCCGACAGGGGTCATCCCTGCGTTGAGGGCGGTCTTGACATCGATATCCGAATCCCCGACGAAAAATATCCTTGCCGGCAGAATCTTCATGTCTGACGCTATCTCGAGGGCGAGAGCCGGATCAGGCTTCCGGGGCATGCCGAATATGAGCCCCCGCACGTCGAAGAATCTCCAGGCGCCGAGAAACCTCTCGACCATTATCTTGGTAAAGGAGTCGAGCTTGTTGGAGAGAACGGCGAACGGTATCCCCTTTTCCGTAAGCAGACTGAGAAGCTCAGGGACCCCCTGATACGGCTGCGACGTTTGAGCCCACCGCCGGTCGTATTCCTCGCGCATGGAGAGGACGAACCGCGAGACCGTCTTCTCGTCGCGCATGTCTTCGGGAAGGGCACGCCTAACGAGGACATCCATGCCTTCGCCTATGAACGACAGGTACGTCTCCCTGGTGTGAGGAGGAAGCCCGCTCCTTCCCAGCACGGTATTCATGGAATCTGCGATGTCCCCGAGGGTATCGAGAAGAGTTCCGTCGAGATCGAAGATGACAGCCCTATCCCTTTGCATCCCATTATCCTTTCATGTTCTTCGGATAATGGTCTCCCACAGAT
>ENA-UPSM01003903-UPSM01003903.1-activated-sludge-metagenome-genome-assembly--contig:-NODE-3903-length-16238-cov-5.375023_pt1 | contig 16238 bp, 9 predicted proteins | sample MGYA00238181_ERZ773283 | MGnify/ENA primary metagenome ERZ773283 (study PRJEB29023, sample SAMN05720199) | activated sludge metagenome | isolation source: Anaerobic digester | place: Japan...
GGAGATGAAGAAATTAAAAAAATTACCCACGATGTAATTTATTTGCCTAAAATTAAAGAACCTTTGATGCCTATTTTGGCTATTATACCCTTACAACTTTTAGCTTATTATTTAGGTGTTTCTTTGGGTTACGATGTAGATAAACCTAGAAATTTAGCTAAAAGTGTGACTGTGGAATAATAAAAAAGACGTAATTGACGTATGTTGTGTAAAACTTTGTGGTATTTACTACCTCGTATTATTGCTAATTTAATTATGGTGGTGTTTTCTTATAGCCGATTTTATAAATTCTTTAAACAGGGGATGAGGATTTAATGGTCTTGATTTATATTCGGGATGAAACTGAACTCCTACGAAAAATGGGTGATTTTTTAATTCAATTATTTCTACCAGATTACTTTTAGGATTAATGCCGGCAATTACCATATTGTGTTGTTCTAGAATTTCTCTAAAATTATTATTTAATTCATAACGATGACGATGGCGTTCTGAAACCTCTAATAAATTATAGGCCTTAGCACTAATAGTGTTAGGTGAGATTTGGCAAGAATAAGCTCCTAATCGCATCGTTCCACCATAAGCTTTTATTCGTAAAAGCTTTTTTTGTTCAGGCATTATATCAATTATAGGGTATTGAATTTTTTTTGTAACAAATTCGGTAGAATTGGCATTTTTTAAATGACAAACATTTCTGGCAAATTCAATTACTGCACACTGCATACCGAGGCAAATGCCGAAAAATGGCACATTATTAATCCTCGCATATTTTACAGTACTGATTTTACCTTCCACTCCTCTGGAGCCAAATCCTGGTGCAATTAGTATTCCATCAATATCATTCATGAGTTCAGCTACGTTCGTGTCAGAGATATTCTCCGAATTAAAATAACCAATATTGACGGAACAATCGTTGGCTGCACCTCCATGTATAAATGATTCATGTATCGATTTGTATGAGTCGTGAAGCTCAACGTATTTCCCTACAAGCGCAATATTTACTTTTCTTTTCGGAAAATTAAGTTTATGAACAAAAGTTTCCCATTCTGACATATCGGGTTTATTCTTCACCGGCAAATTAAGCTTCTGAAGTACAACCTGATCCAGTCCTTCTTCAAGCATTCTCAGTGGGACTTCATAAATTGTGCTTACATTGACTGACTCAATAACTGCTTTTTCTTCAACATTACAGAAAAGCGCCACTTTTTTTCTGATATCACTGGAGATGGATTTTTCCGTTCTCAAAACAAGGACATCAGGCTGAATTCCAGCCTCAAGCAAGGCTTTCACTGAATGCTGAGTTGGTTTTGTTTTCTGTTCTCCAGTAGCAGAAAGGTATGGCACAAGTGTAAGGTGGATAACAACACAGTTTCCCTGACCCATTTCCCACCGTAGTTGCCTCACGGATTCAATATAGGGTAGCGACTCGATATCACCTACGGTACCTCCAATTTCAGTAATTACAATATCAAATTTTTTGCTTGAGGCCAATAGCTTAATACGTCTTTTTATTTCATCAGTAATATGTGGTATTACCTGTACAGTCTTACCCAGATAGTCACCCCTGCGCTCTTTTTCAATAACTGTCTGGTAAACTTTTCCGGTTGTCACGTTATTTGCCTGACTGGTAGTAACATTGAGAAACCTTTCATAATGACCAAGGTCTAGATCAGTTTCAGCACCATCAATAGTAACATAGCATTCTCCGTGCTCGTATGGATTGAGCGTTCCCGGATCTACATTGATATATGGATCCAGTTTCTGAATAGTTACAGAATACCCTCTCGACTGGAGCAGCTTTGCCAGAGAAGCAGATATTATACCTTTCCCCAGTGACGATGTAACTCCACCTGTAACAAATACATACTTTGTGTCAGCCAAAACAAACTAAATTTTATTCCCTATAATTCCTCAACATTAATACGGTCAATAAGCTTAACTTTTTCCTCAAGCGTTTTGATCGTTTTCTTTGCATTCTTTATTTTTTCCTCGACTTCTTTGATCATTGTTTCTGCGTTGGGCGATTTTGCAAAGAAGCCAATGTTGTTCTCCCACAGAACAATATCATTTTCAAGTTGTTTGATTTTTGATATAAACTTTTCCCTTTCATTGCTGAGTTTACGCAGTGCCTTCGGATTTGACTTAAGGGTTTCAAGTTTTGTTTTGTATTTCAGGATGCTCTTGTCAACTTCGTCAATCTTCAATTTGTCAAATTGTTTGTTAAGAGCATTTCTATACCTGTTATTGATTTCCTCCTTACGATTGAAAGGCACAAAACCTATATCGGTCCATCTTTTCTGGATTTCCTTAAGTTTATTGAAGGCTTCCTGTACATCATCACCCGGCTCGAAATTTTCAAGTTCGGCAATAATAGCCTCCTTAGCTTTCAGGTTTTCTTCATATGTTGAATCGAGACTGGCGAAATATTCAGCCTTTCTGTTGAAGAAATGATCACAGGCCTTCCTGAATCTTTTCCATATTTTATCTGAATATTTTCTTGGAACAGGACCAATTTCTTTCCACTCTTTCTGAAGCCTGATAAGTGCTTCGGTCGTGGCTTTCCAGTCGGTACTTTCCTGTAATGCCTCAGCCTGAATGCAGAGATCCGTCTTACGCTGGAGGTTATTCATCTGCATCTCTTTACTGTCGGCATAAAAGTTCCTTTTCTTTTCAAAAAAAGCATCACATGCTTCCCTGAAACGCTGGTATATTTTATTGTTTTGCTTTTTCGGAGCAAAGCCTATGGTTCGCCACATCTTCTGAAGATCTATAACAATCTTCGCTTTTTCTTCAAAATCTTTAAAAGTTTTCAGCTCTTCCCTGTTAATCTCCTCTACTTTTTCACAAAGGGCGATTTTGGCTTCAAGGTTTTTCTTCTGCTCCTCCTTCTGTTTTTCAAAAAACTCATGATGCCTTTTATTTATTTTGGCAGTAGCCTCCTTAAACCTTTCCCAAATCTCATTTTTCGACTCATGTGGTACAGGACCAATCTCCCTCCATGCATTGTGAAGATCCTGTAACAATTTAAATGCTGTAACCGGATTAGGTTCAAGCATTAATTCTTCAGCTTTTTCGCATAATCTAACTTTTGCCTCAAGATTTTTCTTAAGGTCAAGATCCCGGAGTTCCTTGTTGATTTTTATATAATCATAAAATATCTCAACTGCATGATGATAATTCTCCCACAGGTCTTTCAATGCACTTTGAGGAACAATCCCTACTGCATGCCATTCGTTCTGAAGAGCTCTGAATTCCTGAAATGTTTTATTTATTGATTCTTCCCTGTTAACCAGATCCTTAATTTTCTCAATTATCTCATATTTCTTTCTGAGATTCTCAAGTTTTTCAGCCTCCTGAATTTTCCCGAAATCACTCTTTTTCGATTTGTATTTTTCAAGTAGCTCCTTCACTTTAACCTCAAGAGGGTCAACAAGAACTCTGTAATCTTCAGCCTTACCTCCCTCTTCGAGAAACTTCTTTTTCCTTTCCTCGTTCTCTTTTCTTATCTTCTTGTAAAACAGACTCTTTATCCTTTCAACATCATTTTTTATCTCATTTGGAGGTCTGTTGTCAATAATCAATTCAAGTGTTTCAACCAGTTTTTCTTTTGAATAACCCGAATAATCAACAGGAGGTAGTTCAATATCCTTATAATCTTCAGGTATATCCCCCTGCCTCTCAGCTGCCAGGCTTGTTTCAGGAATAATGACTGGTGAAACGGATTTCTTTTCTCCGCTTTTCTTTCTTGGCCTTTTAACTTTTTCCCCGCCTGATATATGTTCACCCGAGTCAGATAAGTCCTCACTGGCTTCAGCTGTTTCGGTTGACTGAACAACTGGCACACTTTCAGTTCCGGTGTTGATTTTTTCCTCATTTTCTTTTTCCGGAACAGAAAATTCTGTCATGTCCACTTCCCCATCCCGGGTTTTCTTCTCATCAGACGTCAGACTTTCCAGTTTTTCCGTTTCATTAACAGAAAAATCAACAGGAGGTTCAATATTACCTCCGGGCACATTCCCTGTACTTTCGCCAGCACCTTCAGTAGCTGCGAATTGTTCATTCAGAACAGGATTGTTTGGATCTTTCTCAATCATTTTCAACCCCTTTCAAGTATTTTATTCACTAGCAAATTACATGGAAACCCATGAAATTTTTGAGACACGAAAATATTGAATATTTTAATAAAACTCAAAGTTTTAATTCAAATAATGAAATTTTAATATGAAGCTACTTGTTTATCGAATATAAAGCTGTTTAAAAAATCCTGTCGTAAATTCGTAACTTATTGATATCTTTGAACGCTGAAAATTAAAATACCTCAATGAAAGATCCGGTCTCAATTTTCATTACTGTTACAGTTTTTATTATAGTTGCAATAAGGCTTTATCTTCGTTACAAGGAGAAGGGTACATCAGGTGCAAATAAGGCAAAAAGCAAGCAGGATTTAAGTTCTTCCCCGCAGGAAGAAGAATATGAACCTTATAAAAATAAATAAGGTTTTCTTATCTCTTGTTACGGGAAATAAGATACCTGAATGGATAAATCATTTTCTCCAGAAGGCTTCTGTCGTCAGTAATTATCTCTGCCACTCCTGTCATATTCTGGGTAAACTCAAGAGTCCGGTTATATAATGTTGTAAGCCCGTTTTTAAGTTCCACCTCAATCAGATATGAATCACCAGCTGGAACAAGTGCTTTTGAGCGTATAACACCCTGTAGCATACCATATTCCATATAAGGATATCCGTTTAGTTTTATGTTCACTATTTGCCCTTCCCGTACCTTACCTGATTTATACATTTTAAGATAGATTTTACCAATATAGTTCCCGGGATTATCAGGCACAACTGACATAACTGTTTCATCTTTCTTCACAAGCTGATTTACTGACCAGTACCTTGAAAAAGTAACCTGTCCTTCCACTGGAGACACGAGCAAATATGTATTTTCCCAGATGCTAAGCTCCGCCCTCAAGTTCTTCAATGCTTCACGAGCATTAGAATAGAGCTTATCAAGCTCTTCTGAGCGTTTTATTGAATATTCTTCTATAAGTTGCCTTTTATTAATCATTTCGATATTCTTTGCTGAAATATCCAGCCGTACTTTCTGCAATTCAATCTGTTGTCTGATTAATGCCTGTTTTGAGTTTTCATAATCTGCCGGAGCAATTGATTTACCTGCATTTAATGCTGAATCGCGCCTGAATTTATTAAGTTCAATAAGATAATTTTCATTATAGAATTTTTCATTTTCCTGTAAACGTGCAGTATATGTTTTCAGCTCCCTCAGTTCTTCATTCACAGCATTTATTCTGGCATTATAGTAGTCGTTCTTAATAAAATTATCAATATCTGATACACTCTTTCTGAATGTTTCATAGGGAGTTTGCAGTTCTCCAAGGTTGTAAAAATCTGGAATAGTTTCAATTTTTACATCACTCCTGAGGTTAAATGTATCAATAAAGTTTTTTAGTTTTCGAACCTCTTCAAATGATGCCGGGTTTTCCATTACTGCAAGCATTTCACCAGCCTTCACCTGCTGTTTATCCGAAACCATCAGGTGCATTATGCGGCCTGTTGTTTTAGACATTATGGAAGCAGGAGGGTTTTCGGTTGTTATTTCAACCTGAGCAGGAACAATATCAGGATATTTAATCAGCCATGCAAAAGAAATGAATAATACAAATATTGCGAATATAATCATGGTGCCCCATCTGAGGATTTTACCCGGAGGATTTCCCATTATCTCCCTCACAGGCTCAGAATATTGAATTTCGTGCTTTTTCACCCTTATGCGCTTTATCAGAGTATTATTCAGTTACCGAGTTCAAGCTGATTTTTTATAAGATTAAAGTAAGCCCCCTGCCTTTCAATAAGTTCATTGTGTGTACCTGACTCAACAATTCGTCCGTTATCGAGTACTACAATTTTATCTGCATCCCTTACTGTGCTTAGCCGGTGAGCAACAATTATTACAGTCTTGTTTTTGAAAAAGCTTTTAAGATTTTCAACTATTACCTTTTCACTTCCTGCATCGAGTGAATTTGTTGCTTCATCAAAAATAATTATCTCAGGATCTTTATACACTACCCGTGCTATAAGAAGTCTTTGCTTCTGACCTTCACTTAAACCATGCCCATTCATCCCAACTTTTGTATTATAGCTTAATGGCAGCGACTCAATGAAACCTCTAATATTGGCAATCTCGGCTGCTCTGTAAAGTCTCTCCTCGTCTATAGTTTCAACCCCCGGAGCAATGTTAGATGCAATTGTATCGGCAAAGATGTAACCGTCCTGCATAACCGCACCTACCTTTTTCCTCCATGTTTTGAGGCTTATGTTTTCCAGTTTTGTATCTCCTACAACTATTTCTCCGGTAACTGGTTTATAAAAACCAAGTATCATCTTAAGCAGGGTTGTTTTGCCACTTCCACTGGCACCAACAATTGCCGTTACATTATTCTCTTTAATCACAAGATCAATATCTTTAAGTACAAAGGGAGATCTTGGTCCCTCGTATTGATATGAAAGATTATTGATATAAATATCTTTCCTCTCGGGCATTTTCTTTACTTTGGCTTCGGGCTCAGGTTCTTCGTCATCCATTGAATGAACTTCAGATAATCTATCAAGACTAAGTTTTGCATCCTGCGACACTCTGAAGAAATAAATTATCTGAGTAACTGGTAAGTTTAACTGACCGATAATAAATAGAATCGCAAGCATCATACCGAGTGTCATTTCGCCCTTAATAACCGTTGTTGCCGAAACAAGTGTAATCAAAATATTAGTGACCTCATGAATCAATGTAGCTCCGGCCGACTGATGCTGCAGGAGGTTCAACCCTTTAACCCTCAGATGAAAAAGACCTGCCTGAAGGTTTTCCCATTCCCACCTTCGTGCAAGTTCACTCTGAGTGAGTTTAATTTCCTGCATGCCATTGACCATCTGGATGAGTTTGCTGTTTGTTGTTGACATTTGTCTGAACCTCTGGGCATCAAGAATAGCTCGGGATTTCATGAAAAGAGATACCCAGCCAATATATGCCAGAGTACCGGCAAGAAAAATCAAAAGAATCTTTAAATTGAAAATAGCCAGAACTATTCCAAAAACAATCAGGTTGAAAAATGAAAACATTATGCTCAGAGATGCTGAGGTGAGAAATTCTTCTATCCTGTTGTTGTCATCTATTCTCTGCAGTATGTCGCCTGTTAATTTTGTATCAAAGAATGAGACAGGCAGAGCCATCAGTTTGTGCAGAAAACCTGATACCACTGCAACATTTATTCTTGCACCTATATGAAGCAATAGCCAGTTACGTATATACTCAACAGAAAACCTTCCTGCCACAAGTGCAAGTTGAGCAAAAAGAATAAGATAGATAAAGCCTATATCGCTATTATTGATACCTATATCTATAACTGACTGGGTAATAAAAGGAATAACCAGTTGAATAAGACTGCCCAGGAAAAGTCCGAGGAATAACTGATAAAAATACTTCTTGTATAATCTGAAATACTTCCAGAGAAACAGGAAACCTTTTTTTTGTTCCTTCTCCTCTTCAGTTTCATAAAATGCCGGCGTAGGTTCCATTATCAGAACCAGTCCCACTGGCTCTCCGTTAATAACTGTTCCTGACCAATTATTAATGAATTCCTGATGGCTGTATTTAAGCAGACCCAGTGCCGGATCGGCAACCCATATATACTTCGGTGAAACTCTGTATACAACAATGAAGTGTCTTTGTTTCCAGTGAACTATACAGGGCAATGGGACATTTTTGATAAATGTACTGAAAGGTATTTTTACTCCTATGGTTCTAAAACCCAGTGTATCTGCTGCTTCCGACAGACCAAGAAACGATACACCCTCCCTTGTAATGTAGCATCTTTTACGGAGAGATTCGAGTGAAAAATTCTTTCCATAAAAACCTGCTATCATCTTAAGGCAGGCAGGTCCACAATCCATTGCATCTGGTTGCCTGACAAACGGGAATGACATTACTCAAATACAGATAGTTTTTTTAGTTAGGGTAAAGATATTTATTTTTGACAATGTAAAATTTCAATATTTTATAAAAACTATAATCAGTGGAATAAATTTACTGTGGATTACCTTTGGAAATAGTATATTTGTCAATCAATTAAGGTATCAACAGGGGATTGTTGGGGAAATTATCAGATAAGGATATAATAGAAGGTGTTCGCCATCAGGACGAAAAGGTTCTCAATTATTTGTACGACAACTATTTTAAGCTGGTTAAAAATCATGTAATTAAGAATAACGGTACTGAAGACGATGCTTCAGATGTTTTTCAGGAAACTATCATTCTTCTCTATCAGAAAATATGTGAAAACAATCTGGAACTGACCAGTGACCTGAGGGGGTTTTTCTTTGGTATCGCACGAAATGTATGGAATAATCTTTTCCGACAGAAGTCCAAAACCGAAGAGCTTCATAATATTGATATTGTTGAAGAAAATGATGAAGAAGTATCAGATCAGCTTTTTATGAAGATCATGACAAGAGCATTTAATAAACTTAAACCTGAGTGCCAGGAAGTATTAAAAATGTTTTATGATGGACTCTCATTTGAAGAAATAGCTCAGAAAATGAATTATAAAAATGAGATATATGCTCGCAGAAAAAAATATCTGTGCAAGGAAGCTTTGATTGAAATCATAAAATCTGATCCAGAATACATTGAATATCAACGCTTTTTAAAATAGCGAATAGTGATAATCAGGACCAGGGACAGAACAACAAGGAGTACTGTTTTAATATACCATGAGATATAAAGTGGGGAATCGTCGCCATATATAACAAGTGTTGACCAATAATATGGATGGGATAATCGCATATCTGCTCTTTCCAGATAATCCATTCTGGCCTTTTTAAGTGCCCGACTCTTTCTCATTCCCGATTTAAGGTTTTTGTAATACGATTTTATTATCGAGGCACCAGCCATATCGTCTATCTCCCATAGAGACATCACTACTGATTTACTTCCAGATACTATAAAGCCTCTTGCCAGACTGAGCACTCCTTCGCCTGCATAGAGAGTTCCTGTTCCGGTAAAACAGGAACTTAAAACAACCATTTTTGCATTCAAAGGTATTCCGTAAACTTCGTAGGGCTTAAGATAAACATCTTCAGCCGAATCCACAGTAGCATTATAAAATATCATTCCTGAATTTGCAGGTGATGCCCCGTCGACTATGGTATGCATGGCAAGGTGCACAACATCAAACTTTCCGGCCTCTGCTTTATAATTCTCCAAAGTAGCTTTCTCATTCATAAAAAGCTTACCAGGTATTAATTTAGACACGTAAGATGCTTCTTGCTGGGCATATACAAGAGGTGGTAAATCATTGTAATTTTCAGACCGAGAAACTGAATCAACAATTAAATTGTCGTATGAAGGTGCAAAAGTGACTGCATTATTAAAAAAAGAAGGCATTCTTCTTCTGGTTTCCGATAGAAGCGTTGCAGAATAAGTATAGGATATATCGTATTTTTTTGTGACATAGTCAAGAATATTATAATAAAGGCTTGTATCTCTTTTTTCTGACATTATCATTATGTCGAACGGGAAAAAGGAAAGCTTACCATCGGGTGAAATCACCAGATATTCAGAAATAAGATATTCTTCAACCGGCTTAAGCAGAAACGAATATAGTCTGAATCCATTTTCCTGAAATTGCAGAAATGCATCTTTTGCATTTCTCTCTTTAACAGGATCGGAAAGCAATTGCCTGAAAGTGTTAACAGTATTGAAAAAACTATCATCAATTTTAAGAGTTTTAATTTTCAAATATTTATTATTTACAACTATGATATGAAGCAATGTATCATTAACAATATAACTCAGATAATTTGCTTTCTTTCCGGCAAGCTCTGGAATCATTTCAGGTGAAACAACTCTGGTATCGTACTTCATTTTATAATAATCAGGGAAATCTTTTTCAAATATTTTAAGCAGAGAATCTTTCCTGTTTTGTGCAATAATCAAATTTTCAGTCCAGAGTTCTATTTTATTTCTATCAGGATTGCTGCTGTTTCTTTCTGCTTCAATTTTCGACTCATAAAATCCAATTTCCAGAGATAAATTATGCTCCAGTGTTACCAGCGAAGGTGGAATATGATACCTCATGGCTTTGGCCTCACGTGTATATGTGAGCAGGCTTGCCGCTTTGCTTTTTTCTGAATATTCAAAAACCTTTAAAAGGTATTGTGCTTCATTGGTTAAATCGTAGCACTGATTGTAACTCTCAATGGCAAACATGTAGGAATCTCTGAACCTTTCTCCAAGAAGAAGACGACTTTCCTCATCACCCAGATTCAGTCTAAGGTCTTCCAGAATTTTAACCATAAAGTCTGAAATCTCTGCACAGCTTTTCAGTATGTTAAAATCACCTGTTAAACTATAAAGTCGTTGCTGAATCAGATACTTAGCCCTTAGTAAATCCCATGTCGTTATGTCTTTTTTTAAAGATTGTATATCCGGATTAATGAGAGGATTATCTTGCGGTTTCAAATCAGCACTCCTGTAAAGAACCATTGTTATCGAATCCAGAGCCTCTGTTACTTTTCCGTTATTCATCAAAGCAAGAGCATATCCCCTGGCAATCTGAGTATTAAGATTAACATCCCACGGATGAGTATAGACATATTCGTAACATGTCCGAAAAATTTCCAATGATTGAGGGAAATCTATTTTAAATCTCAAGAGATATGATGCATAATAATTTAATATTTCACAATATTCCCTCGAAGTTTTCGGATGCCGGCTTTTTATCCTTTCAATTGTTCTTAATAAAATTTCTTTTCCCTTTTCTTTCTGATTAATATTTCCAAGAAACATAGCATAATTGCTCATGAAAGAAACAAAGTTATAAGATGAAAGATCATTCATTGTGTATGCCATTTCATAACCCTTTTCAAAATATTGTATACATCTTGCAGTATCCTTTAAATAAAAGTATGAAGTGGCAATATTATTGATCAAATTCAGCATATTAGCATTAACTGGAAGTCCTAATGATTCATAAATATCCTTTGCCTTAAGAAGGTTAATAATTGCTTTCTTATATTCTGCTATCATTGAAAGTGCAACGCCTTTGTTCTGATACAATAAGGCAATATCTTCAGTTTCTAAATTAAATCCCATATTGTTTGTAATGAACAATCCTTCATTAACAATATCAACTGCATTTTTATAATCACGAAGATTTATTTTTGAAATAGAAAGTGATACATAATCAGGCAATAATTCAGGAGAGTTTTCGCCAAAGACCTTTTTTTTAAGCTCGAGAGATTTGCCGAAATATTCTGAAGATTTTAAATGATCGCCTATTTTATTATATGTATATCCCAAAAAATAAAAAATTCTTCCTTTAATATTATCCTCAGGTTTTTTATCAAGGAGCTGCAATGCTTTTTGAAAATAACCGAATGACTGCGATTCATTCCCAAGATCAACCATCGAGGCTCCCAGAAGATAATAAGACTTTATCAGCAATAGAGTATCAGATACAGAAAAAAAATTAATTGCCTCTTGCAATGAATCAGCATATATTTTAATATTTGTCAGATCATTTTCAATATAAAATGTTTCAAGTTTTTTGAAAAAGTAATTTATATCCATATACTGGTAATATATTTCATCAATTTTATGATTTTCGAATAATGATACAGGCAAAGAGATTTTAGCACTTGAATTTTCAATGATATTCGGGTAGCCTGGATATGAAAAAACACAAATAAGGAAAGCTGTAAAAAATATAACCCGTGAATTAAAAATTCCCCTGACAGAAAAATTTTTATTCATATTTCATTATAAGACGTGTAAATATAATAGATAAATATTCTTTTGTGTCAATTTTATCATTTTATTAACTCACTGATTTAATGAAATATAGATTTTTTTCAAAAAAAATTTATTTTTTTGTGTCACAAATTGAACTGCTGCGACATGTATTATTGGAAAAAGAAATTACCCGAAAAAGTATCAATTAACAAAAAAAAAGACAGCTATGGAAACAAAGGAATTAAAAAAGAATCTTGATTTCTTCGCAGCATTCGAGTTGACCAATGAAGAAATGTTGACAATTAAGGGCGGCGATATAGGTGATCCTACGCCTGTTCCACCACAGCCACCAAAGAAATATTAATAAGCATTTACTTCATACATAGAAAAAATTGGCTTATTTATAGTTAAGCCAGTGTTTTTTGAAAAAGATGCATGCGTTTGCATGCAATGAATTGTCAGTTTTGTTTGCTACACAGAACTCTGATTTGAACAGCAAGTCTCATTCTTTTTATTGGATAAGGGGACTCTTGGGAATATGCTGTAATTAAAGAGAGAAGCATAAATCACTGTTCAGAAAAAGTGTATGTGTAACATATAAGGAGCAAATGATTTAACTATTATTTCCAGGTTTTTCCCGGAAAATAAAAGTTAAGAGAGTAAAAATGGTTTGCGGTGCACAAAGCGCATAGCATTCCATAGAAGAAACAGTTTAATGTTAGGTAAAGTGCCATTTAATTTACTGAAACACTTAAAAATAAGTATATGAAGGCAATTGATTATTCTTACTTTGTTGAAAAGTACATTTCAGGAGAAATGACCCCAAAAGAGAAGCTCTGGTTTGAGAAAGAACTGGAAGGCAATGATACTTTGCAAAGGGAAATTGAACTGAGAAGAAAAACAGACCAGTTCCTTTCCCGGCATGATGTTATTAACCTGCGCAATAAACTTGTAAATATTGAGAAAGCAAGAAAAGAGCGGGAAGCTATCAAAATTGCTCAGAGAAAAGTTATACTTCGGTCAGCTGCAGTTTTAGCTTGCTTTTTATTTATCGGCAGTCTCTATTTTACCTTAAACAAAACCTCCTCACCTGAAAAAATATTCAATAAAAATTTCACGGTATATAATCCTGGAGGAAACGTTCGTAATTCCATCAGTTTATCAACTATATCTAATAACGTTTCATACAAAAAAGCTCTTGAATTATACAATCAGGGTGACTACTCTTATGCAGCGAGTTTATTAAAAGAGCACATTATTCAGCAGCCCAATCATATGGAGGCCCATCTTATTTATGGTGTGGCATCAATGAAAAACAATGATTTCGAAGAAGCAATCCGCTCATTCTCGAAAATTATCAATGATGGTAATAACCTTTATATTGACAATGCTCGCTGGTACATGGCATTATGTTACATTAACCTTAATAATTTCGAAGCTGCAAAAAATCAGTTACAGGTTATTAAAAATTCCGGAAGCGTTTACAGTGCCAGAGCTGAAAAAATACTTAAACGGATAAAATAATTATTTAGCTTCCATCTGAGAGCGTTCTTCGGCAATCAGAAATAAATAATTGTAATGAATGCATATAAAACATGGGATTTTTGTTGTCAAGGTGAGTTGAATGAGAGAGGTAAAAACCTGAATATGAATATTTCAAAAAATATAATCAATTGCCCAACGCTGTTATCAGGAATGTCACATGAAGTGAGGACTTACATGAATTCAATAGTTGCATTTTCATTCCTGATGAACAGTAATAATTATACTGATGAAGAAAAAAAAGAATTCAGCAACCAGATATTAAACTCCTGCGAACAATTAATATTTCTTTTTGACAATTTCTTTGATTCAGCAATAATTGATACGGGTAATTTCAAATCTGAATTAAAGCAATGCAATCTAAACGTCCTTATTGAAGACTTAATGTCGGAGATAAGGGAAATAATGAAACGGAATGACTCAAAAAATCTGGTTCTTATCCTTGAAAACCCGGTTCATGTAAAAGAAGAAATTCTAATTGATACAATAAGGGTAATACGGGTATTACGTAATCTTTTCCAAAATGCTGTCTGTAATACAAAATCCGGGTATATAAAGATAGGATACAGATTAAATGAAAGCGAGCTGGTATTTTATGTTAAAGATACAGGGAATGGATTTCAAAAGAGTGCCGACTTTCTTCTGGCTGATGATTTGCAGGAAGCTCTTCAAAAATACAATGATGCAGCTTCAGCAATTAATCTCACAGTTGCAAAAAAAATGGTTGAATTAATGGGAGGAAACATCTGGATTGAAACCAATGGAAATTCAGGTTCGGCACTCTACTTCAGCATCCCTGTGAAAATAGCAGCAGCTTCACAGATACATTTTAATCAATATACCGATACACGCATAGCCATATAAAGAAATATTAATTCAATTCGTCTGCAATACATCTGACTAAAAGAGACCTTCACAAAAGGGGTCTCTTTTTATTTATTGTCACGAGTTATTCTTACCTCAGTTCTCCTGTTAAGTCTTCTTCCTTCAGAAGTTAAATTATCTGCAACCGGGAAAGATGCTCCATATCCTTTGTATGAAAGCCTGTCTGCACTGATTCCCATCTGAGTAAGAAAATTTACAACAGATTTTGCACGTTTTTCAGATAAAACCTGGTTATAGGCATCTGTTCCTATAGAATCGGTATAACCTCCTATTTCTATGCATATAGATGGATTATCAATCAATAATTTATACAGCTTTTTAAGTTCAATAATTGACTCTGTCTTCAATTCCCATGAGTCAAATTCATAGAATACATTTGCAAGCAAGATTGATTCGCCTGTTTTAATCGGCGTAAGAAACACCTGTTTAATATAAGGTTCAGTGGCCGTATGAATTCCTTCAAGCATAAAATTATCTGAATAAAAAAGATATCCGGTTTTATTAACATTCAAACCATAATTAGCACCAGCAGGAAGGCAGACAAGAAAATTACCGTCAGTTCCCGATTGTCCGCTCGCAACTATATTTCCTGTCTTCAAGTTAACAAGTTCATAATCAGCTGATAGGAGACGACCTGTTTCTTTATCCATCACCTTGCCTTTGAAATATGATACTGGATTGGGTCTTGCATCCTGATGTAAATCAAAATAATAAATGTCTTTCCCTCGCTTTTCATCTCTGATCGTTGAAAAATAAGCTTTAGTTCCTGTGGCGTCAATTATGAGGCCCATTTCATCATTGAAAGTATTTATCGGATAACCCAGATTAACTGGTGTTGTCCAGGTTGTATCATCATTCATTCTTGAATAAAAAAGGTCATAACCGCCCATTCCCCTGTGTCCGTTCGATGAAAAATACAATGTTTTTCCGTCAAAATGGATGAAAGGTGACATTTCATCGCCAGGTGTATTTATAACTTCTCCAAGGTTTCTGGGATTGCTCCACTTACCTTCAGCATTCTTCAATGAAAACCACAAATCCATTCCTCCACTTCCACCCGGCCGGTTACTGGAAAAGAACAGCATCATTCCGTTTGAACTTATTGAAGGTTGGGCTTCCCAGTATCTTGAATTTACTGGAGCACCTAAATTGATTCCTTTCGACCACCTTTTGCCGTCGAAAGAAGAATAATAAATATCGCATCTTCCGAGACCGTCAGGGCGGTTGCATGCTGTAAAATACATCCCCGTACCATCCGATGTAACACTCTGCGCGCCTTCATTCTGAGGCGTATTCAACGGAGCCCCTGCATTAATTGCCCTTGACCATCCTTTATCTGTCAATCGGCTGATAAAAAAGTCTTCCTGATTATTGATATTGGGCCTGCCACCTGATCTTTCCTGCCGGGTAAACAGAAGCAAATGGCCATCAACGGTAATCGACGGCCAGTATTCATCATGGATAGTATTTATGGAGTCACCTAAATTTACAGGATTAAACGGAACAGGATTCTTCATAGATTCTAAAGCAAAAATACAATCATCGATCCCTTTCAAAGCCGTGTTCCGGTTTTTTTCATTTTCAGGGTTAAGATCAATATATGCCCGATAATGACTCAATGCTTTTTCGTACTGGCCGGTATTTTGCTCTGCCATAGCCAGTTCAAAGAAAATATATTTGTTGTACAGAGAATCAATTTTTATGGCATTCTGGTAATATATTGCCGCATCATTGAACCTCCTTAGCTTGTAAAACATTTCACCCAGGAGAGCATGGGCCTCATAAAAATTTTTGTCAATCTTTATTGCTTCCTTAAGATAACTTTCCGCGCTTTCGAAGTATAGAAATTCATAATCTCTCTTACCCTGATTATATGCATTAATAGCCCTCGATGAACTGGTATGAAATTTTTGAGCCCAGATGAACGGATAATAAATCAGAAACACAAATAAAATTAATATCAATTTTCTGATTTTCATCTTTTTATGGTATATTCATAAACTTGTG
>ENA-UPSM01003904-UPSM01003904.1-activated-sludge-metagenome-genome-assembly--contig:-NODE-3904-length-16237-cov-12.112965_pt1 | contig 16237 bp, 13 predicted proteins | sample MGYA00238181_ERZ773283 | MGnify/ENA primary metagenome ERZ773283 (study PRJEB29023, sample SAMN05720199) | activated sludge metagenome | isolation source: Anaerobic digester | place: Japan...
TCCAGAAACCCACCGATGATAGTTATCGAGTCAAAGGCGGGTTTTGATTCAGGCGGGGGGTGTGGAGGCGGGGCTGGGGGCGGGGACAGGCACTATACTTTGCTTCTTGTTACCCGATTGGTGGTGTATCTCTGCATTCACAAGCTCTAGGCTTATTAAGGGCTTTGGATCCATGAGCCTAGAGCTACAACTACTAAAAAGTGTGCCGACGCCCGTGGTTCTTGTTCGGTGTAGGGTTTGATTAAACTAGCATTCACTTTAAACATGTGCTACCAATTGTCATCTGACGTGGAATAGACCAATGATTTCAGAGGGGCAGTCAATGCATGTCTTGAAATACTTAGCAACCTTGTCATTAACTCTCGTCACCATTGCAATCACTGGATGCGATGATTCAGCCCACCGAGCCTGGGTTTTAGCTGGATCTCCCCCCCCCCCCGCTTGATAATGGTTATGATATCTATGCCATAGAAGATAAAGGCTCGGGCACCGACCAATCTTGTGTACCAGACTGCGGCAATCGCATCTGCGGTCCTGATCCTGTATGTGGCGAGTCTTGTGGCTCATGTAAATCTGGTCAACGGTGTGATGCTGACGGTCAGTGTAAGGAAGATAGCTGCGTACCAAACTGTACTGATCGTGTTTGTGGTCCCGATCCTGTTTGCGGGCAGTCTTGTGGCAGCTGCAGTAGTCCCAAAACTTGCAACTCCGAGGGTCAATGCGAGTGTGTTAAGAACTGCAGCGGTCGCGTTTGCGGTCCTGATCCTGTTTGTGGCGAGTCTTGTGGCTCATGCAAATCTGGTCAACGGTGTGATGCTGACGGTCAGTGTAAGGAAGATAGCTGTGTACCAAACTGTACCGGTCGTGTTTGTGGTCCTGATCCTGTATGTGGCGAGTCTTGTGGCAGCTGCAGTAGCCCCAAAACTTGCAACTCCGAGGGTCAATGCGAGTGTGTTAAGAACTGCAGCGGTCGCGTTTGCGGTCCTGATCCTGTATGTGGCGAGTCTTGTGGCAGCTGCAGTAGTCCTAAAACTTGCAACTCCGAGGGTCAATGCGAGTGTGTTAAGAACTGCAGCGGTCGTGTTTGCGGTCCCGATCCTGTTTGCGGGCAGTCTTGTGGCAGCTGCAGTAGTCCCAAAACCTGCAACTCCCAGGGTCAATGCGAGTGCGTTAAGGACTGCACTGGTCGTGTTTGTGGTCCTGATCCTGTTTGTGAGGAGTCGTGCGGAACCTGTAATAGTGATGCGGCCTGTGATGCCGTTGGCAAATGTATTCCTACCGGCATCGAATGGATACGCATCGAAGGTGGTAGCTTTAGTATGGGTTCTAATGATGGGAGACCTAATGAAAAGCCAGTTCATCGCGTTACAGTGCCTACTTTTGAGATGAGTAAAACTACGGTGACTTTTGGTCAGTATAAAGCTTGTGTTGATGCGGGTACCTGCACTGCCGCTGGTACTGGCGGTTTTTGTAACTGGGACAATTCTGATCGTGGTTCTCATCCTATTAACTGTGTTGATTGGGATCAAGCTCAAGCCTTTGCGAGTTGGGTTGGTGGTCGATTACCAAGTGAGGCAGAATGGGAGTATGCTGCCCGTAGTGGTGGCCGGGATTGGAAGTATCCTTGGGGAGATGAATCAGCTACTTGTGCTCGGGTAGTAATGGACGATGGCAGGGGTTCTGGCTGTGGTCGTGATGGTACATGGACTGTTTGCAGTAAACCAACTGGCAACACCGCTCAAGGCTTGTGCGATATGGTAGGCAATGTTTGGGAGTGGGTTCAGGATTGGTACCACGATAGTTACAATGGTGCCCCAACTGATGGTTCAGCTTGGGAATTACCTAAGGGCTCTCAGCGGGTTAAGCGTGGCGGCGCTATGTACAATGACGCGAGTGTCGTGCGCTCGGCTTTGCGCAACTACGACCGGCCTACTTACTGCAACAGCGACCTTGGGTTCCGCGTCGCGAGAGATTCGCTGTAAAACGGTAAAGAGTTGGGAATGAAAGAGTCCTACGATGAAGGCCTAGCGAGCCACATCGGCCCCGAGTCATGCGGATATGGTGGTAACATCATATTCGAAGCGTTGACAGGGGGAAGTGCAGGCAGGGTATTGAGCCTCGAAATAGGCGAAAACAGTTCTGAGCGCCGACGTATTCCTCGCATACGGAAGGCAACACCGGGTTCATCCTGCAAAGTGCGCTCGACTGGATACAGCGGGCCGCAAGTCTGCGCGTCTGCAGGATGGTGCCTCGTGAGATCGGTTTTTTTTAGCCCTCCCTTATCATTATTAAACAGTTAGTTTCGCGAGAGTAGCGCGGTGATTATTTGTGTTGGCAGGGACAGGATTAATGGCAGGGACAGGCACACCAAAGCTTGACATACCTGGGCTGAGTCAATTCAATAGGGCTGCTACTGCGCGTGGAGGCGGTTTGAGTAAGCCGAAATTTTATGCTTGGTATTGTAATGGCGACCAGGGCATTGAACTTTCTTGGGCAGATTGCCGGGCCATAGTTTCAGGTCGCAATGCTCGATACAGGGGATTTAGCACTCGCCAAGAGGCCATTGATTGGCTTGAGGGCGGCGCTGTCTATGGAAAGAAAAAGGTCAAAAAGCAGGCCGCCCTCTCAGATTACCCCAAAGATGCCATCTTCTTTGACGCAGGCACCGGACGTGGCAGGGGGACCGAAGTAAACGTCACCGACCGCAAAGGCGTTCCAATCGTCCACTTGGCCAAACCCAAATTTCCCTTAACCGAATTTGGAACAGTCCTTTTGCCAAAAGGAAAAACCAATAATTTCGGCGAATTGCTAGGCTGCTTTTACGCCCTACGCATCGCAAATGCAAACCAGATTAAAGCCATCTACGGAGACAGCGACCTTGTAATCTCATACTGGTCCAAAAATTGGGTAAGCGCCGAAAAACGCTCTACCGACCCTGATCTGGCCTTACTAGCAGAGTGGACAGCCAAAGAATTACGCACTTTCAATGCCAACGGCGGCTCTTTAAAGCATATCCCAGGCAGAATCAATCCAGCTGACCTTGGTTTTCATCGCGACTAGAATTCGCAGGATTCCTAACTTACAAACTGATATTTCTATCACTTCGTGTGTCTATCATTGTGGTAGTATGCTCAATGGTTCGATTGTTTTGGGAATTCCCCAAGCTCAGTGATGTTGGCTTTTTTTGGAGGTTTTGTAATGGAAAAAGCTTTGGCATACGCTTTGGAAAAGCGTGAAAGATTTCTTGCTGATTTGATTGAGCTTTTAAAGATTCAAAGCGTCTCGGCCGATCCCCAGCGGGATGCAGAAGTGCGCAGATCAGCTCAGTGGACTGCAGATTTTTTGGCGAAAATCGGCATGGATAACGCCGCGGTCTTGGAAACTGGGGGCCATCCCGCTGTTTATGCAGACTGGTTGCATGCGCCTGGTAAACCAACGATTTTAATCTATGGGCACCACGATGTTCAGCCTGAAGACCCGATTGATAAATGGACTACCCCTCCATTTGACCCCGTGATTTCAGATGGTTACATTCGAGGGCGCGGCACTTCAGACGACAAGGCGCAGTACATGACACACCTGTTTGCGCTGGAGGCGTTGCTTAAAACCAACGGCACGCTCCCGTGCAACATCAAGGTCTTCATCGAGGGCGAAGAAGAAGGCGGCAAGGGCATGACCCACGATTTCGTCAGGGACAATGCCAAGATGCTGGCATGTGACGCAGTTGCCATTTCTGACACCTCCTGGATGTCCCCAACTAGGCCTTCAATCGTTTATGCCCTAAGGGGGATTGCCTACTTCGAGATAAATGTTCAAGGGCCAGACAGAGACCTGCACTCCGGTGTTTATGGCGGCATGGTGCAAAACCCGCTTAACGCCGTTGGAAAGCTGATTGCCTCATTCCAGGATGCTGACGGAAATATCCTGGTTGAAGGCCTTTATGACGACGTTGTTAAGCTTACTGCAGAAGAAAGAGCCGAGTTTGCATCTGTCCAAGAGCCTGAGGATGAGATTGCAGCAGACCTGAAAGTGCCACAGTTGTGGGGCGAGGCTGGCTACACTGCCGTTGAGCGAAACTGGGGGCGTCCTTCCTTTGATGTTCACGGCATTTGGGGTGGCTTTACAGGTGAAGGTTCCAAGACGGTCATCGCAGCAGAAGGGGGTTTTAAGATAAGCTTCAGGTTGGTGGCCAATCAAGAGCCTGAAAAGATTGCCAAGCTGGTTGCAGCTCATGTGGAAAAACACTGTCCGCCGGGCGTCACAGCAACGACCACGTATCTGCATGGCGGCAGTCCAGTCATGGTCCCAGCTGACTCGGCCTTTATCCAGGCGGCCGCAGATGCCTTTGAGCAAACTTTTGGAAAGCGCCCAGCCTTGGTTCGTGAAGGGGCGTCAATTCCAATAACAGCTGTCTTTCAGGAAGCGCTGCACGCTCCAGCCATTTTGGTTGGATATGGCCTAAACGAAGACAACATTCACTCCCCAGATGAAAAGTTCAAAGTAGACCACTTCTACGGCGGCATTGATTGCAACCTGCGTTTGTACGAAGCCTTTGCCAAGGTCAAAGTCTAGGGCTAATCAGCTCGTCCGACCGCGTGTCCAGACACAATCGTGAATTTCATTGCAATACTGGCGTAATCTAGGTGGCTGGTGCCCTCCACATCCATGTCTGGTACTAGGAACGAATTGATGTGATTTCGGACGTTATCCTTGATGTAGGGGTAGAACTGGTTCGAGGGAACTCTGTTTAGGGCGGCCAACAGAGAACGCTTATCCAATGCGCCTCCAAGGATTCCTGTTCCACCGGTTATTTTGCCGCCACTCATGCTAACGTCTGCCTCAATTTTTGCCCATTTCAGGACAACTGGCAGCTTGTAGGTTCCAATCATTAGGTAGAAAACCGCCTCATGCTGTTTACCACCTGCTGTTAACTTACCATTTGCAATCTTTGCGTTGTTAAAGGTGTATCTAGGAGCGCACTCACCTATTACGGTTTCACCAAACACATCGTAGTTACAGCCTGCCGTTGTCGGATCACAAGACAAAGGCATCGCTTTTTGGCCAAAAAACAGGTTCAGTTCATAGGGGCCAGCACCAGGGCCAGGCTGCTCGTGCTCGAAAAATAGCGCTAAAGTGCCCGAATTTACAGCCGTAAGCAATTGTGGCCCAAACTGGTTGTCTATCAGGAGGGCAAGAGCTGCAAAGGCGTTATCAACACCTCCTTCACAGTTTCTATCCGGGTCCATTTGGATTTTTGGTGAACACGTCGCAGGATTTTCGTCAATATCTAGGGCTGTTCCAGGCCTAGCTGGTCCCTTCAAAAATTCCAGCGTCGCTGCTTTGGAAATCGGATCTGTAAAGTAGCTGATTCCGTGGCACTCGAAGTTAGAGCATTGGTCGTTAAATGTGCACCTGTTATAGTCCTCACACATCAACGTGTTTGGTCTGTAAAAGCACCCAGAAATCGGGTCACATAGGTTGTCTGAACAGTAGTTGCCGTCGTCGCAAATAATTGGGAACCCGGTGCAGACTCCCTTGTCATTGCAGGTGTCGCCCAAGGTGCATACACTGTAGTCGTCACATTTTTTTCCACTCAGCGGTGTATGGACGCAACCAACGCTAGGTTCGCAACTATCAGCCGTGCATTCATTGTAATCCTCACAATTTACTGGTGTACCACCAACGCACTGACCGTTGACACACGTCTTTCCCTGCAAACAATGGTTACCATCGAAACACTCGCCATGGTTTGGTGGGTTAGAGCAGACCCCATTGCTGCAGAGGTCTAGTGTGCATGGATCGCCATCGCCACAGTCTTTAGGGTCTCCAATACATTCTCCTTCCTCACATCGGTCATTCACAGTACAGGCGTCATCATCGTCGCAAGGTCCAGGTTTGGGGGTGTAGACGCAGCCAACGCCACTTTCACAGTGGACAGTGGTACATGGGTTGTTGTTTTCGCAGACGTATGGGGTGTACTGGCATCCAATTCCATCAACACACTCGTCAATGGTGCAAGGATCGCTATCGTCGCAATCCCACCAAGATGACCCAACACATCTACCCGATTGGCATTTGTCAACGAGAGTACATTCGTTACCATCATCACAAGGTGTTCCGTTAGGTAGTGCGAAGTGCCTGCACATGCCTGACTCGCAGACATCTCTGGTGCAAGAATCTCCGTCGTCACAGTTCTTGGGAGTTCCGACACAAACTCCTTCCACGCACCGGTCATTCTCAGTGCATGGGTCTTGGTCATTGCAGCTGTTATTGTTGGGAGTGAAAACGCAGCCCACTTCGGGGAGACAGGAGTCGTTCGTACAGACATTGTCGTCGTTACATAATACCGCCTCTCCAACACACTGGCCGGCTGAGTCACAGACTGTATTTTTTGTGCACTTGTTACCATCATCGCATAAGCCAAAATGGGGGGCATTTCGGCACACCCCCTGCTCGCACAAGTCAAGTGTACAGGGGTCTCCATCACTACAATCCTTTAAATCGCCAATGCAGACTCCGTTTTCGCAACGATCATTATCGGTGCACGGGTCTTTGTCGTCGCATGTCCCAGTTCTTGGGATATATAAGCATTCGCCAGAGATAGGATCACACGCGTCGGTAGTGCATGGATTGTTGTCATCTGGGCACCACTTTGGTGACACTCCTTCACATATTCCACGCCCGTCACATTTGTGTATGTTGTAGCATTTATTGTAGCCCTGACACTCAGAACCCTTGGGCAAGTTGGAGTATTGGCAGGCCCCATCTACGCAACGACCACGAACGCACTGAAGTGCAGGTTTGCATATTGGTTCTGCAGTTACACACTGACCGTCCAGTGTACAGATTCCACCAGTGGAACAAGGTGTGGGGTCGTTGCATTCCTCGCCGGCTCGGATCACGAATTCTTCAATCGCCCATGATGGGTTACAAGCCATACAATCATTTTCTGGGTCGACTTCGCCATCTTGGTAGCATACTCCATCGATTAGGCACCAACCCATTAGTAAAACCGTTTTGCAACCTTCATCGGGGTCTTGATAAACCACAGTGCACTCAAGGTCGTCTTCAGGGCACTCCTCCACGTCTGGTTCGGTAGTCTCATCTGTCACTTCGGTGTCCACATCTATATCAGCATCTGGTTCGATCATTTCAGATGTGTCATCCTTAACTTCGACCAGATCTTCATCAGGCGTTAGGTCATCGGCTTTGATGTCTAATTCGGCAATTTCAGTATCCTCAATTGTTTCAGGAGTATCGGGGATGTCCTCATGTCGATCCAAGGGTGTGTCTGCGCCCACATCTTTTGGTACGTCAGTACCAACGTCGGCCTTGGCGTCGATGTTAATAATGGCGTCTTTTTCAGGTGTTGTGGAGCCTCCACAGGCGATCATAGCTAGTACCGCTGAACCCAGGAGTATTGACCCCAGAACCTTTGAACCGAGAACTAAACGTTTCATAAGACCCTCAAACCGTTCATCGCAGGAATTGTACATGTTTGGTGGCTTTAAAGGAACCGTCTGAAGGCAAAAATGGGGCGGGGGCAGGGTCTAGGACGCGGGGCAGTTGGGTGGGAGACGTACGTCGTAGTCAACTTTGGGGGATCCTTGCTTGATGTTGATTAGGTAGTTGCCTCGTATGTTTGTGAATTCTGCTTTGGATCGCTTTTCATCTGGCCAGAAAACTACGATTTTTTCTACGTCGCAGCTGTCTCCAAGGCCAAAGTGCAGTACCAAATCGTGTTGAATCGCCAAGTGCCCATACCCGCCTCCGACATCTTGCACCTGCGTTATTCCGCCAGCCGTTACCTCGACCCTGGCTCCAATCGCTGCCCTATTTGTGCCTGGCCCTCCTTCAAGCTTGACCTTTAGCCAGTTTCCATGCTGGCCAACCAGATTGCGAAAGATGTGCACTTCAGCTGTGTCGTAGCATCCTTCGTTTGGGTCACATCTTGAACGCCCGTGTCCCAAAGCAACGTCAAGCCCACCATCTCCATCGAAATCTGCGACAGCAACCCCATGAGCTCGGATGTGGTCAATACCAAACTCTACAGGGACCTCGGCAAACGTCGAATCCTCCATTTGCCTAAATAAATAGGCCCTTGTCCCAGGATAGTCAGAACTGCAGATCAATATGTCCTTGCGACCATCGTTATCGAAGTCCAAAACCGCCCCGGTCATGTCTCCAAAGTTCCAGTCAATTCGCCCAGGATCTCGAACTAAACCAGTGGCCTCATTACCAGGTCTGATGAATTTGGGTTCGTCTGAACCATCGTTTAACAGGATTTCAGTTGGATCGGACGTGTCGCCAACGTCCCAGTGTACGATTTCAAAGTTTATCAGGTCCACATGTCCGTCGTTGTTTATATCTGCGCACAGCGTTGTAAAAGTGTTTCCTCCAAGTCGATAGGCGCTGGTGTCGGTGTCATGGTTCCAACGTAGTGCATTTGGATTACTACAGGCAAAGTACGGCGGAGGTTCTGGTACATCCTCACAAAGCTCTGCTTCTGGCACAAGTTTGCAATAGCACTGCGCATTTAGGTTGGTTTTCCAATCGACCTTGTCATCACTGGCAAAACCAGAATCAAAGGACCTGTCAACGTAAGTTATGGTCTCGTCATCGTTGCGTTGTCCCTGCCACAAGCCATTGAAATATCGTCCATAAGCAGATGATAACAACTCTGGAATCCCGTCATTGTTTAGATCGCAGGCCGTCGATCCATAGTCGTTTCTGTGGGCTTTACCGTTTACTCTGGCGCTAATAAAAAACGCCGGTTGAGTTTCAAGCCCCGACTCCAATGTGACGTCGACAAATTTACCGGTGCCATCCCCTTTGTAGAGGCGGTCTTGCTCAGGCCCACCGACACCTGCACCGTAACCAATCCACAGGTCCAAGAATCCATCCCCATCAAAATCGACGAATGATGCTCCCATAACGGGTGGACGCCAGTCTTCTGAAGGCTTAGGCAAGGGTTGTTCATCGATCAAAGAAAATGAGCCATCTTGACCTCCAAGCATAATCTCAGGCCGGTCGCCCGTGTCTGGCCCGTCTAGGCTGCCACTCAGGCTGACACCTGTATAGGCGTCCAAAAAGCCGTCGTTGTTTACATCACCAAAGACTACAGCATGAGCGACGCGCCCACCTTCACCGTCTCTTACAGCCAAGAAATTGCTGCTCTTGGTCACGTCTTCAAACTGGAAATTTCCCAAGTTTTTTAACAGCCAGGTATATCGAGGGCCTTCATCCCAAGAATCTCTTGCAACGGTATGGCCCCGAACTATCAAATCTGGCAGTCCATCATTGTCAAAATCGACAGAAGAAACCCGTATTCCAGTGACTCCTAAAGTGCGCAAATTTGATCGAGGGTTGGTCCCAACTGTGACATTTTCAAAGGCTTTTGTTCCATCAGTCCAGGTGGTGCCAGAATGGCAGATCCTTGGGGGCAAGTCGTCATCAGCAGTTTCGCCCTTAATTTCGTAATCAGGTTCGGTGGATTCCAACTGATTATCGTCGGCTGTCGAATCCTTGGTATCAGAGTCTGGTGAGATTTCACCAGTTTCCGAAGACACATCAGATGAAACGTCCGCATTTGGTCCGTTTGGTGAGGATGAAGCGCATGCAAGCAGCGCCAGAGCAAATGTTGTGACGATGGTTAGGCGCATTTTTAAAGCCCCGTGTTATAAGCACTATAGGCTCACCTTTACAGGCAAAGCAGTCAAGCTAAAGAGTCGCAATTTTCAATATTGGCAGGAATTTATGCTTAAACTTTATTTAACGCGAATAATCACTGATACTTTCAGGGCCTTGTTTCTGGAGTAACTTGTGATTCGCTTGGTTTTAGTAGCTTTGCTGGTTTTTGTTGGCAGTGCGGTCAATGCTAAGCCTGGAGTAGACGAGCCCGTAGGCGACTGGTCTTTTAAAACAGACAAGCCTGTCAAGGTGATAGTCGCTGGCGGTTCTGTGGCGGCGTTGTCATTTGGTTTTGGTGCTTATCTGGAGCGGGCTTGTTCCAACATTGAGGTCGTGAACGTTGCAAAGGTTGGGTACAGCGCTTGGGCCGTAATGAAGCGTTTTGAGGCGCAGGTTGTTAAAAACCCTAATGTTGACCCAAAAAAGCAGGAGTCCTGGGTGATTGTATTGGGAGGCCTAAATAGTGTTGGAAATCCTGAAAAAACCAACTATGACATTATGTCTTTGTATACACTTGCCCATCAAAACGGCTTTAAAGTTGTTGGGTTAACCCTTTCCCCTTGGGGAAGTGAAAAGGATAAAAGGTGGACCGGATTTACAGGAATTGGACGCCAAAACAACACCCAAAAGGCGGCAGATTTTGTGATGGGACGTTTGTCTCCAGAGGTCGCTTTGGGAAAATACGCTGAGGGGCGTACTGGGTGGCAGGCGTCGGAACTTCCGGATATTGCTGTGGACCTCTATGATTCGCCTTTGCGAGACAAAGATGCCGAGCTGCGGCCTGCAGGGCCTCTTGAGCGGTCTTTTGACAAAGACAAAGACATGCAAAAGTTGATGGCTAAGGTCCCTGAAGGTCAACAAAAAGCTGAACGTGCACGTTTGATAGAACAGGCAAGGGCGCTACCAAGGTGGTATCTTCGACCAGAACTGCATTCGTTCGATCATATCCACCCAAAGAAAGAGGGGCACGAAATAATTGCAGGTCAGATTTGTGTCAAGGTCCCAAAATCATGGGGATGTGACTGCAGCAGCCTTAATTCAGGAGATGGAAAATGAACATATTGGTAACTGGAGGGGCTGGATACATTGGAAGTCATACGTGTGTAGTGCTGCTTGAGGCTGGCCACCAGGTCTCGGTGGTAGATAATCTTTCCAACAGTAGTCCAAAGGCGCTTTCGCGTGTGTCAGAAATCACCAAGAAAAATCTGGACTTCCACGAAGTAGATCTTTTAGATGCAGAAGCGCTGGATCGAGTTTTTGCTGCAACCAGATTTGATGCCGTTATTCACTTTGCAGGTTTAAAGGCGGTAGGTGAGTCAGTTGCGAAGCCCATTTTGTACTATAAAAACAACGTGGTAGGGACTTTAAACCTGATTGAAGCAATGGAGCGTCATGGCGTAAAGACGCTGGTGTTCTCATCATCTGCAACCGTTTATGGTGCTCCAGATAAAGTGCCCATAACGGAAGATTTTCCATTAAAACCAACTAATCCTTATGGGCAGACCAAGTTTCAGATTGAACAGATTCTGCGGGATCTCCATAACGCAGATCCTAGTTGGCGGATTTCGATGCTTCGCTATTTCAATCCTGTTGGCGCTCATCCGAGTGGTAAAATTGGCGAAGACCCCAACGGAATACCAAATAATTTAGTGCCTTACATTACCCAGGTGGCAGTTGGGCGCTTGCCAAAGGTTCGGGTGTTTGGAAATGACTGGCCTACTCCAGATGGTACTGGGGTCAGGGATTACATTCATGTGGTAGATTTGGCACTGGGGCACCTTCATGCTTTAAAACATCTGGAAAATAATGTTGGAATTCATGTGTTTAACCTGGGAACAGGTAAGGGTAGTAGCGTGCTTGAAGTTTTAAGGGCGTGTGAAAAGGCCGCTGGACGCGAGATTGCCTTTGAAGTTGTTGATCGCAGACCTGGGGACATAGCCGAGTGTTACGCAAACCCAGAATTGGCTGAAAAGGCGCTTGAGTGGCGGGCCATCCACAGTCTTGAGCAGATGTGTGCAGATTCCTGGCGATGGCAGTCTGATAATCCTCAAGGGTACTGATATTATTTAATAATAAATCCGAAGATTGGGGTGGATCTTGACGAAGTGACTCGTCGGCCACACCTTGGGTACCCTGCATCCGAACTGAGTTGTTATCAGCCGTAGCATGCAGGAGAAATCGATAGTTATTGGAGGATTTTAATGCGTTATTTTAAAGTTTTTATGGTTGTGGCCGTTGCTCTCGGAGCAGTTGCATGCTCTGATCCGGCTAAGGATCTACCAAAGGCTGCTATTGAGGCCAACAAGAAGCCAGTAACCGTTGAACAGATAGCTGAAACTGACGGTAAGCTGCTTTTTCGCATCAATGGCGATACTACCAAGCTTGAGTGGACTGGTTCAAAGGTTACCGGCAAACATGACGGCGGTTTTAAAAAGTTCAAAGGAACTGCTGAGACCCCAACTGGTAAAGTCGAACATCTAAAGCTTGCAGTTGAGATTGACATCGCGTCACTGTACTCAGATGACGAAAAACTTACTGCTCATCTGCTGTCTAAGGACTTCTTTGGTGTTGAGACGAACCCTACAGCTTCATTTCTTTCGACTGTTGTTGCAAAGGGTGAAGGCGACAACTGGAATGTAAGTGGCAGTCTTGAGTTAAATAATCATGTTCAGCACATTACATTCCCGGCCACCATTGCGATTAGCCCAGATGGCTTGAAGGTCAAGGCGTCTTTTTCCATTAATCGCAAGGATTTTGGAATGAGTTATCCTGGCATGCCTGACAACCTGATCCGTGATGACGTTGCTATCCGCGTTGATGTCTCTGCACCGATAGCTAAGTAGCTTTTCCGAAAGGATCTGACCACTGAATTGAGACCATAAACTGATTATGTTGCTCTCTTCAAGATTAGCCGTTGATTTCAAAGCGGCCTTATCTAGGCACCCCAGACATTGGCCTGTCGGTGATTTTTGGTTGAATTTGACTCAAACGCTTGCAACTTTGGGCAGGTGGTGCTAAAAGCCTACTTGCCGGGATGGGGCGGCGTGATGTTTTCCCAACCCCGCCAGGTCCGGAAGGAAGCAACGGTAAGATTCGTTGCGGGTGTCCTGTCCCGGTATTTTTTCTGCCCTTTTTCTTCACGGAATTCAGATGTCGTATCAAGTTATTGCTCGGAAATGGCGCCCGCAGACTTTTGAAGATATTGTTGGACAAGAGCACATTGTAACGACGCTTAAAAATTCCATCACTTCTGGGCGCGTTCATCATGCCTTTTTGTTTACTGGCATTCGGGGAATTGGCAAAACCACGGCTGCGCGAGTTCTGGCCAAGGCGCTTAATTGTGTAAATGGCCCGACTCCACAACCATGCAACGAGTGTGAGGCGTGCCGTGAGATTACTGAGGGGCGCTCGCTTGACGTCAAGGAAATAGACGGAGCCTCCAACAGAGGCATCGACAGTATCCGCGAACTGCGGGAAGGGGTTGCCTTTGCTTCTACAAGGGATCGTTACAAGGTCTACATAATCGACGAAGTTCATATGTTGACCAACGAGGCCTTTAACGCGCTTTTGAAAACCCTTGAGGAACCGCCACCGCACGTTGTTTTTATCTTTGCAACTACCGAGTTGCATAAAGTTCCTGCGACTATCGCTTCAAGGTGCCAGGTTTTTGAATTCAGGCGAGCTTCATTACAGGTGTTGGCTCGTCATCTGGAGCATATTGCAGCGGGTGAGGGTGTCACAGTTGAACCTGATGCCATGCGATTGGTTGCCAGAGAGGCTGATGGAAGCGTTAGAGATGGATGCAGCCTGCTTGACCAAGTGATTTCCTTTGCTGGTAACAATATTCGAGTCGACGACGTGGCGGCCGTTTTGCGTACAGGTAACAGGGGTATCTTTGAAAACCTGTTGACTGCAATTTTGGCAGGGGATTCTGCCACTGCTTTGAAGGTGTTTGTGCAAACCCAAGAAAGGGGGCTGCCTGCGCGTCAGGTGCTGGCTGATTTGGCCAGGTTTTTGTCCGAGTGCATCAAGGTGAATGTTTTAGGCCAGCAATCTGCGCTTGAGACTGGATTGACTGATGCTGAAATAAAACAGATGGTTAGCCTTAGCAGTGGCCGTTCCGTTGATTATTTGGCTGTTTTGCTGAACATGCTTGTGGACGCCTCTGACAGGGCCGCAGATTCAAGGAGTCCAGAGCTTTTGGCTCAGGCAGCGGTGGTTCAGGCCAGTCGAATGGATTCGCTGACTGGCATTGAAAACATGATTTCCAGGCTTGAAGACCTGATGACAGGGGCGGGCAATCTTGCTTCAAAGGCAACTTCTTCCAATGTTTCGCCTGCTTATGTAAGTAATCCAGCTCCTAGGGTTGCTCCACCACCACAGCCAAAACCTAGCATGGGGCCAGCTGCCCAAGCTGCTGCTAGATTGCATGCTATAGCTGGAGTTTCAGTTGATACAGCGCCTGCTAGTCATGATGTACAGCAGCCTCAAGCTCCTGCGTCACCTGAACCGAATCAGGATTTACTGGAGCGTGAAAGTAAGGCAAACCGCTTGATTTTAAACGACCCCGTAGTCAATCGTCTGACGGAACTTATGCCGTTTGAAATCGTTGATACCAAACTTGAAGGCTGATTTATTTAAACACTGGAGTTAAAACGAATGAGCGCGGTGCTGCCATCCGCTGTTGTAAGTCTGATTAATGAGCTTAGAAAGCTTCCTGGAGTTGGTGAGAAAACTGCCACCAGATATGTTTTAAACCTGATGTTGCGTGGACCTGAGGGGGTTGAGGCTTTAAGTGAGGCCTTGGCCAGTGTTTCGGCGCAGGTAACCCCTTGTCGCGAATGTGGATTCTTGGCAGATGGTGAGCTGTGTGTGCTTTGCCTTGACGAGCTAAGGGATCCAAGTGTTATTTGCGTCATTGAGGGGATTGCGGATCTAGTATCCTTTGAAAAGATAGGGGAATTTAGGGGAAGGTATCACATATTAGGTGGCGCGATTTCAGCTTTGAGGGGAATTGGCCCAGACAAGCTTCGAATAGCTGAACTTGTAAACCGGGTGAAGGCTGGTGGTATCAAGGAAGTGATAGTTGCCACTTCCGCGGATGCGGAGGGTGAAACTACCGCCTTGTATATCCGTAAAACTTTGGAGCCTTATGGCGTTAGAGTGACTAGACCTGCAACAGGCATTCCAATGGGATCTTCAATTGAATTTTTGGATGCTGTCACGTTAATGAGGGCTCTTAAAGGGCGCAAGGAACTGTAAGTTATTGCTTGCTAATTCTGTAATCAACTCCCTTAACTTCCAAGAAATCACACATCTCAATTAGGCGCGAATAGATCCTTTCTTGGACCTCGTCAACCAGGCGCCTCCTTTTAACATTTTGACTCTGTCCAGCTGTATCTATAGCAAGATTTGTTGTGATAAGCATGGTTTTTCGTGAGTTATATCTGCGACTTATCAGTTGATCTAAAACGCTTAGCTCCCAGGCTGTCATTGGCCGTTTGCCCATTTCATCAATGGCCAAGACATCAACTGAAGCCAGCGAGTTCATGATGTCGCCATCGCCTTTATCGTCATTCCAACTGCTTTTTAGCATGTCAAGCAGGTTGAAGAAGTCGACGAAACGCACAGTTTTGTTCAGTTCAAGTCCAAGATGGCGAAGCAGTCCACATATCAGATGCGTCTTGCCAACTCCTGGAATTCCGGACAACAAAAGACCCTTGGCCCCAGGTTCATATGCCTGGCGATAGCGATTAAAGTGCATCTTGATTTTGGCTTGATTACCAGCCAGTTCTTCGTAATTGTCCAACGTCGAACGATGGAATCTGGCAGGGATCTGAGCCTCGTTAAATTTTTCGATTCGTTTGCGCAGTTGTATGCACCCACATGGGCGAGTAACCGGTGGGGTGACCGAGTAATCGATGGAAAACCTGGTGTCGTCGCACACTGGACATGGAATCTGGCAGTCACAGACCCTAGCAACTGCCATTTCGCCCTCTGGGGCAACTAAGTAGCCTGTATCAGCACACTTTACACAGTCCATCTTTAATCATCCTCCCAATCGAGGCAGGCGTTTACCAGGCCAGTATAGCCAATTAATTGCTGGGCATGCAGACGAATCTGTGCTTTTTCAAGCTCCTTTAAAGCCTCAAAGCCAACACCACGCGTTTGGGCCGCTTTCAAGACGGATTTCATGGAATCTCGCCATTCATAATTTCCGTGATTATCAAGCAATTCCAAGGCTAGCCAGTCGTCAAGTTCCCCAATAAGTTCGACTGCAGATTGGCTTTGCGGCCTGTTTTCAAGCTTTGTAATTGCTTTAGAAAAAAGGGCTTTAATTTTTGGATTTTGAGCCTGGTCATTCCACTTGGACAACACATTTATCGCCGCCTGTATCATGTCTACAGGTTTAATCACAGGCTCGGACGCAATCCCAAGCCCCATCATCTTTGCCCGCTTCCAGGTCTCAAATTCAGTTTCTACAAACGTCCTGTAGTACTTTAAAACGCCAGGAAGTGGTTGACTAGGAGCGGCGGTTGCCAAAAAC
>ENA-UPSM01003906-UPSM01003906.1-activated-sludge-metagenome-genome-assembly--contig:-NODE-3906-length-16233-cov-4.497342_pt1 | contig 16233 bp, 10 predicted proteins | sample MGYA00238181_ERZ773283 | MGnify/ENA primary metagenome ERZ773283 (study PRJEB29023, sample SAMN05720199) | activated sludge metagenome | isolation source: Anaerobic digester | place: Japan...
ACTATGACTACGCGAAACACCGGGAGAATGCGGTTCTGAACGCGTTTTACTATGCTTCGCTGCAGGCGGCTGCCACTTTGTGCCGCGACCTCGGCCGGGACCCGGGACCGTATGAGGACAAAGCGGAAATGGTGCGCGAGGCTTTCGTCCGGCGTCTTCTTGACGCAGATACCCGTTTGTTTGTGGACGCCCCGGGGTCCAAACATAGTTCGTTGCATGCAAATGCGTTGCCCCTTGCGTTCGGACTTGTCCCCGAGGACTCCGTTCCCGCTATCGTGAACCTGATCCGCCAGAAACGCCTGAGTTGCGGCGTGTACATAGCCCCGTTCGTTATCGAGGCGTGTTACCGCGCCGGCGAGCCGGAACTGGCCTACGACCTCATCACGTCGAAAGACGAACACTCCTGGCACGAAATGCTCCGCAACGGCGCAACCACCTGCATGGAAGCCTGGGGACCCGAGCAGAAGTGGAATACAAGCTGGTGCCATCCATGGAGCAGCGGTCCGGTCTATCTGATTGCCGAACGCGTGGTCGGATTGCGTCCGGCTGAACCCGGATGGCGGCGCATCGCCTTCGAGCCGCGTATCCCCGCCGCACTGGACCGAGTCGAGTTTCATGTCTCCGTCCCTCAAGGCACGATCGACGTGAAATTCAGCCGGGACACGGGATTCGCCCTTACGGCGCCACCCGGAGTTCCTGTCCGTAGTGATGTGCCGGACGGGACCCGCGTGGTCATCATGCATACGCCTCAACAACTCTCCGGGCGCCAACGCGAAATCCTTCAGGCGCAAGGCTGGCAGGACCGTGTCGGTGAAAATGCAGGGCTTTGGGTCTCGGTGGATGACCAGACCCTGCGCATTGTGCGCGGCAAGAACATCATCTGGGAAAGCCCCTGTGCGACCGCCGAAAAAGGAACGGGGGCGGAGATGGACAGTCTCAAGACCCCTCTCGGATGGCACGAAGTGTCCGCGAAAACCGGCAAAGGCGCTCCCTGGGGCCAGGTCTTCCGAAGCGGTGCCCCAACCGCCGAAGTGTGGCAGGACGGGCAAGACACCACCGAAGACCTTGTGCTCACGCGAATCTTGTTTCTTGACGGCCTTGAACCGGGGCTCAACAGAGGCGGCAACGTCGACTCCCGGGGTCGCTATATCTACATCCACGGAACCAACAACGAAGCCGCCCTCGGCACCCCGTCATCCCACGGCTGTGTCCGCGTCCGGAACGACGACGTCATCGCTCTCTACGAACTGGTCACCGAAGGCACAAAGGTGCTCATCACTCAAAATCAACAGAACAGCCAATAGGGGAAAAAGGCCGTGCATGCGGCACGGTCACGGCGCGGGCGCATCCTGGGGTTCTGGGGGAACGGGGAGCGCCGACTCGTCGTTGGGGACTTCCTCAGGTACGGGCATTACCTTGAAAATACGGGTCTGGCCGGCTTCGATGGGTACGGTCATGAGGCGCTTTTCGGACCATCCCACGGCGGGATCGAGGAGGTCCTGCACTTTGTAGACGCCGCCAAGGTCGATAATCCGTTCTCCGCTTGCGCCAGCATGAACAGCCAGCGAGTTGCGGCCGAAATAGTAAAAATCCTCGGACGCGGGCGGGGCGCTTCGCACGTACTGAAAAACCTCGAGGGTGCGAAAGATCTCCCGGAGCAGCCCCACTGGCATCACGGGTTCAGCGCAATAGACCGACGTCCAGCTCTTCTCATCGGCCTCGTCGCCAAGGAAGGCAATGGCGACACTGGCCTTGTCGCTGCCGGTGCGTCTCGCGATCACGTTCACGTCGTCATCTTCGATGTAGAACGATGGCGACCAGGCAACCCCGTCGCCGAATTGGGTTCCTGTCGGAATCCAGGCGCCGCCCAGGGTGACAACCGACCCGGAAGGCACAGGCTTGTCGAGAGGTTTCACAGTCATTTGAACGGTAGCGGCGATGTTGGCGGCGGCATTGGCTTCGCCGTTGCAGTATCCCGGCGCATAGACCCATATTGCGGTCGCGCCTGTGTCGCGCAGGAGGGCGTGCAGCGCTTCGCGGTTCTCTTGGGGCAGATGAAACGTGTTCAGGAACAGGTAACACGGAGTAACGGGCACGGTTCCCGCCAGCAGGTCGCCGAGCAAGCATATCTGCGTGGGGACGCCCATGCGCAGTACGTTGGACGGCAGGGTCTGCAGAAGGTCTGCGTTCAAGGCCGTGTCGCAGACTTGATTGAACCTGCTGGTCTCCGCAAGCACGATGGTCATCAGCAGGTTCTCGTTGCGTCCGAACGGCGTCATGCCATCGGCCGGTTTGGCTTCAGTGATAGGGCTGTACAAGGTCTTGAGGCTTTTCAAGGTGTGCCACGAGTTTTCGGTGGGGGATTCCTGCGTGTCGACGGGAATGCGCCACAAAAGGCCCATTCCCTGGGTCACGGCGACCGCGAATACATGGTCGAGCCTCTGGCGCAGTTGTTTTGCGGCGGCCTCGTCGGATTCCGCCTGGGCGCTCGCGTTCGCAAGCGTGTCGTCCAAGAGAAACCACGACTTGCCATGGCGCAGAGCGCTGTGTACGGCCCCCAGGATTCCTCCGCTCTTGTCAATGCCGTAATCGCCAAGCCCGGGAGGCGACACAAACCCGTCTATTTCACTGTCAAGCAATAGGTTCAAGGCTGCGTGACCCGCGCAGTTGGTAGTTGGACCGAACGCGAATCCATACGGAGCAAGAACGCGGGTGTCGTGGCCTCCTGTTGCCTTGATCTGAGAGGCCAGCAGGGCCAGGGTATCCGCGATGTTTTCGGATACGTACCGCAGATAATCGATGTTGCGCCGTTCTCCCGGGAATCTGTGGAATACCGTATGAGCATCGCCGCCACGTATCTCTTTGGGCACGGGGGCCGTCTCGAAGGCGGCATCTTTCTCGTTCCAGGCAGCGCGAAAGGCCTCGACCGTCTCATAACGAACCGTCAGCCATTCGCGAAAGCCTGTTACATTGGCTTCCGACCTGTCGTAACCCTCCGGCTGAATCCAGAACCCGTTCTGCAGGCATCGCAACACGTAGCCCGTGACATTCGGGCCTCCGGGAGCATTTTCCATGGTCTTCACAAGGGATGCCAGGTTGCCGAGCGCGGCTTCGCGCCATTTCTTGGATGCCACGGATACAAATGGCTGCTTCTCCTCGCCGATGGTCATGACCGCGTCTGGGTTGGCTTCCAGCCATGCGGTGGGCGGGTCGAGCGCTACAGAGAGGATGATCTCGGCGTCGGGGCATGCCTCCGCGATGGCGCCAACCGCCGCCAGCGCGGTATCCGCCGCCATCCCGTGTTCCGGCCATGGCAACGGCGCCTCGACGGCGAACCGGAACAGTCGCACGGCCGCGCCGTCGTCCCTGGGCATCTCGGCCGCGGCTTGCCGCACCTTGGCTTTCAGTATTTCCGGCTCGGCTTGCCCAAGGTAGACATAGATGGGCGGTTCCGGCCAGTGGACAGGTTCGGGTATCTCCACCAGCGCCTCTTCTGCCTGGGGAGCCTGGGCATCGCCCTCGACAAAACGGTCCAGCTGCGGGGATCTGCCCAGGAGACCCCCCACCCAGAATCCCAGCGCTCCGGATGCGCCGATACACAGCAGAGCCAGCAATACATAAACGTACGCCGGACGCTGTCTAGTGCTTTCGTTTTCCGACATACTCTGCAAGTGCTTTCAATACCATGGCTTCGGAACCCAAGGCATCCAATGCCGCCTTGGCGTCTTTGACCAGTTCGGTGACTTTTCTTTGCGCCCCATCTTTCCCCAGGTGCGTTGTGAACGTGCTGCGGCCTGCATCTTCGGGAGCGTGACCGGCATCAAGGAGATCGTCGGTAATCTGGAACGCGAGCCCGAGGCTCTCAGCGTAGCGTTCGAGGGCATGGACCTTGGCCTCCTCGACCCCCAGAATCCTTGCGGGGATACGTACAGCCGCCAGAAACAGCGCAGCCGCCTTGTGCGCGTAAATATCCGTCAGCTGCTCCAGGGACGCTCGTTTCCCGCCCAATGCAAGGTCCGCGTGTTGTCCTCGCACGATCCCCTCGTGACCGATCGCCTTCGACAACTCCGCAATCGCCGGAGCGACAGGCCGGTCACGCTGTTCCGCGTTCATGGCAACGAGGCGGTAAGCTACGGAAATGAGGTCCATGGCGGCGAGAATAGCCGTGGATTCGCCATAGACAACGTGAGTGCAGGGTTGCCCGCGGCGCGTTTGCGCATTGTCCATCGACGGCAAATCGTCAAGGATGAGTGATGCGGCATGCACCAGTTCCACAGCGCACGCCGCATCGGAAACCGCGGTTCGCGCGTATCCGTTCACCTCCGCCACGATAAGCGACATTACTGGCCGCAACCGTTTGCCGCCGCCCAGGACACCGTACCGCATGGCGGCAAAGACTGCCTGCGGCTCATGGTCTTCCGGGGGCAGGATACGCTCCAGTTCCTGGTCGACGAATAGCTTGCGCTCCTGGATGTAGGTGGCAAGGTCAAATCCGGCCATGCGCTTTTCCTATCTCGGGTTCGTCCGTGTATACGCGGTAGCGTGCATCATCAAGAGGTTCGAGACGCATCCATCCGCCGTAATCGCACAGTTCGCCGGTGTCGTCCGCGTCGAAAATGCGTTTGGCGCGGAACTCGACAGGCCCCTGGGGAGCGGTCACGACTTCTTCCGTGCGGCGCGCTGTAGCCAGTCGTGCGATAACTTGGCCCCCAGCAAAGACTTCGACTTCCGCCTCGCCCAACGAAGAATAGCAATTGACGAGGGTAATCCGCAACTGACCCCCTTTCCAGTCCATCGTGGCCGACTTCGACATGGGACGGACCGCTTCGCCCCGCACTTCCCGCTCCGCATACCAACCATTTTCCGGCAGCTCGACGCCGCGGAAAAACAGCGTGTTGCGTTTGACTTGTTCCCAGAAGCGGGCGCTCGCGCCATACTGCTTTCTCGCTCGCCAGGCCTCAGGCAGATACGCCAGACTCGAGCCCCACGACTTGGCGTGCGCCCATAGTTTCCAGTGATCGCCGTCCAAGAAGCCGCGGCCCACGGATTTCGCTTCACCCAACAACATCCTGGGGATGACCCGGTGCATTTGTGTGGCCGGGAAGTTTCGCATCACTACCCGCATGCGGTTGCGCGTGTTCAGGTAGTATTTCTGTCGAAGCCGTTTGCCTGTGCCCATGGTGGCGCTGAATTTATGCCGAACGACCGCCTCGGGACAGTTCCAGATTTCGAATCCCGCATTCCAGATACGGAGGCACAGATCGAGATCATCGAGATAGATCTGGAAATCCGGCAGAAGTCCCGCCCGGCGCAGCGTTGCGCAGCGAAGGAACATCGCGCCGCCGCAAACGCCGAGGACTTTCCGGGGCACGTTCCACTTGGGTCCGTCGAGACGCCCTACGCCTATATCCCACGACGAGCCGATGATCGAGCATTCGATACCGAGCGAATTAAGCAGATGCGGAGCGCTGAACAACACCATTTTCGGCGCGAGGGCGCCGCACTCCGGCTTCGCTTCCGCGGCACTCACGAGCTTCTCGATGGCATCCGGTGCGGTGGATGTATCGTTGTTCAAGAGGAAGACGTAGTCGGCCCCCGCATCGAGAGCGCGCTCGATGCCCCGGTTGTTGCCCTCCGACCACCCGATGTTCTCCGGAAGCGGCAACACCTCGATGCGCGGATCGTCGTACCCGCCCTTAACAAATGCGATTGAATCGTCGCTGCTGTTGTTATCGACCAGCACGAACCGGCAATTCCGGTACGTGCCGGCAAGCAGCGAATCAAAACAGTCCGCGAGATGTTCGCGGCCGTTCCAGTTAATGACAAGCACGTATACAAGCGGTTTCGGCATGATGAGAGGCAGTATAGCAGGGAGCGCCTCATTGGTGAACTTGAGCCCGTGGTTCGTCGAATGGATAACGAACGGGCAATCAGCGTAGACTCCGGGTGGCCGTAGCAGTAGTTAAGAGGGTAGGAGGCCAAATCGTGTTCCACGCGCCCAATCATCGGCGGACACCAATCCGCGGGCCGCGTTTGCCGCTCTTGGCGGACATGGGCCAGACGCCTTCGCCGCAAGAGCATCTGAAGTCCGTACAGCCGGAGCGCCGTGCGCAACGCAGCACCTTCCGTGTTGCCCAGCCAAGTGCCCGTGATGTTCGAGGTTGTCAAGTCAGTGGGGACATCCATCATGGTGAACCACATCCCAGGGGGCGGCAACGTGCTGTACCTCGACGGGCATGTCGAGTTTCGTCTGTATCCGGGCCCGTTCCCCTTAAGCCCGGTGTTTTTGCAGACATTGTGCGGCCTGAACAGGTGACAGCAGCCTCCTTGTGGAGGCGGGAGTCAAGTGTACCGTTACGCTTTGCGCTGGATATTGAATAACCTCCGAGTTTAGACTGTAAAAACTGTAGTTGTAACGCAGACGGTAGGAGGCCGCGCAATGTCCCATCCATCCGCTCCCCAAAATACCCCCATGCACCGTTCACGATTTGCCCGTTTACCGCTAACTGCCGACGTAGGCCAGGCTCCGCCACCACCGTCGACTCCGCCGCCGCCGTCTCCTCCGCCGCCTCAATACTACCGGCCTATGCCGCCGCAGCGCCGGTCGGATTCCAACACCTGTCTCATTGTCGGCGTGATTCTAGGCGCAGTGGCCGTTTTCATGATCTTTGTGATGGGCATTCTTGCGGCAATTCTGCTCCCTGCTCTGGCGCGCGCCCGTGAAGCGGCCCGGAGAGCTTCCTGCCAGAACAATCTCAAACAGATGGGCATCGTCTTCAAGATGTATTCGAACGAGGATCCCGGGCAGTATTGGCCCCCGCTCAGCAACGTGGATGGCACGTTCATGTTCGAGCCGGACCCCGTGTGTCCCGATTACCTGACCGACCTCCAAATTCTCTCATGCCCGAGCGATGCGGACGTTGCCATGCCCGGTGTTATCGACGACCACAGTTATTACTATCTCGGGTACGCGTTGAATTCCGAAGACGAGTTCCTGGCGTTCCTCGAGAGTTACCCGGCGTTCATCGCCGGCGGAGCGGATTTCAACCAGGACCTCCCCGCGCCGTCCGGACGCGGCTCTTTCGGGGGCGACATGTTTCTGCGGCTCCGTGAGGGTGTCTGCGAGGAGGCGGGCGTACAGCCCGGCGGCGTGCCTGTGATGTTTGACGCCGCCACCACCACGGCCGGCCCACTCACTATGTTCAATCATATCCCGGGAGGCTCGAACGTGCTCTATATGGACGGCCGTGTCGAGTTCGTGAAATATCCGGGTAAGTTTCCTCTGACTCCGAGGATTCTGGAAGCCTTGGGCCGGTTGGACCAATGACGGCCACCATCTGGATTTGTCCGCGCCCTTCCGCTACACTGCGGCGTCATGAAGATGGCAATACTTGGAGCCGTATGTTTTGACGAGATCTTCACGCTCGAGGGCGAGCGCCGCGAGAGCTTCGGCGGCATTACCTACAATGCCGCCGCGTTTGCCAGCATTCTCGAGGCCGGGGACGTGGCATTCCCGTTCACCAAGATCGGCGAGGACCAGTTCGAGGCCGCCCTGGCGGAGTTCAAGAAGCTCCCATCTATCGACACGAGCGGTATTGTGCCTTGCCAGGGAAATGTAACGCACGTCACGTTGACCTGGCGGACCGTATCGTGGCGGGACGAGGCCGTCCGGCACCGCATGCCGCCGTATGCCGCTGATGAACTTGACAGGGTGCTGGATGCCGACGCGGTTCATTTCAACTTCATCAACGGCAGCGAACTCGACCTCGACGCGTTCAAGGCGTTTCGGACGAAATATGCAGGGCTTGTCTCGCTCGATGTCCACAATCTGATCAGCCGCTTTGACGCCGAGGGCAAGCGCGAGATCGTGGGTTTCCCGCAATGGCGCGACTGGGCGCCGTACATCGACGTGCTCCAGTGCAACGAGTTCGAAATCAACACCATGTTCGACCGCGACCTCAAGACCCGCCGGGAGTTCGCGGAAGCCGCCCGCGAGGTCTGCCAGGCGGGACCGCGCGTTGCCACGGTTACATTGGGGCCCGAGGGCGCGCTTACCGTGCATCGCAAGGACGGCTCGTTCTATCTCGTGGATATCGACGCCCTTCCCCCCATCAAGGCTGTGGATACAACCGGTTGCGGCGACAGCTTTTCAGCCGGGTTTCTCGTGGGGATGTTAAGCTCGGACGAGCCGGCGACGGCCCTGGCCAGCGGCTCGGTTGTGGCAGGGCTCAATGCGCGGTACCGCGGCATCGGACAACTGGCGGAGGCCAAAGACTATCTTCGCCACCCGCGAAGCCATTTCAAGGTGTTCGAAGGCAAGCCCGGCGACTGGCCCGGCGAGCCATTCTGACCCGGCCTACTGCTTCGTTTCCTTCTCTTTCTCCCTCTTCTGGCGCTGAATCTCGGCCAGATGCACGGGTTCCTTGCGGACCTTGCTCTCAAGGGCCCGGCGCCGCTCATCGAGCATGCGTGTCGCGATCTTGCGGATTTGCGACTGGAACCACATGTCCGTGGACGACCCCTCCCGGTAATCGGCCGGCCCAATCATGTCCACGCGATCCGTTTCCTGGAGCATGAGTGCCTGTTCGTAATGCCGCTGGGACCGGGGCTTATAAACCGCAAACGCAAGACCGCCATGCTTCCTCACCACCGAGAACGAGGGAATATCACTTGGACCGTCCGCGACATAGATCATATTCTTGAAAGGCACCCGGCGTTCCTCCTCGGGGATGGTGTCGTTCACGTTGATGCTTGGTTCTTTGTTGACACCCTTGTTTATCTCAAACAACGCCCGGGTCTTGGTCGTGTTGTCGAGAAGGGTGGCGATCTGGGTGATCTCGCCCGCCGCGGGCGTGCCGGAGAGGTCAGTGTCGGGCTCGGCAGACGCTTCGATGAATTCCGATGCCCATACACCGTCGAGTTTCTCGGCGATTTCCGAGCCGCGGATAACCTCAGCAAGTCCCGTACTCACCACATAATGCTCGAGCCGCAAATCGCCTTCTACGAATTGCGGTTCCTTTACGATCGCTTTCAGACGATCAAGAAAGAACGGCAACCCCCTGTAAAATGCGATGCTCTTGCCGAGTTCCCGCAGTTTCGCGTTCGTGAGCCCCTTAAACCGCCCCGCACGCACGTAGGAGAGAATGTGGCCCAGATAACACGTGTCCCGCTGCACGTGAATGCCCGCGCGTTTATAGAACGCAGGCAGCTTGCCGACCTGGTCCCAGAAAGTGGTCTCGTCCACGTCGTACGCCTCGAACAACGGCTTCTGCATGTACTGCGGCGACAGCGTACGGTCAAAATCCCAGATTACCGCGATTACGTTCTGCAGAAACAATCCCTTATCAGACACGGACAGCCTCCCCTCTTTCTCAGGGTCCTCACAAAACCATAGCAAGTCATCCGTACGGGTACAAGGACATTTACCCGGGCGTATGGTTAAGAGGCCCGCCGATACACGTGACCGCCCGCCTCGGGATTCCGGGACGGGCGGTCAATATCTCTTCGCGGCAGGCCTACAGGTCTTGCGGCTTGACGATAGCGCCCTTCGCGGCTTTCAAGACTTCGAGGGCGGCCTTTTGCTTCGCGTAAATGTCGAAGATGGTCTGGCCTACGCCTTCTTCCTTTTTCCAGGCCTGTATCTGCATGTCGATACGGGAGATGATGTTGTCGACATACAACGAGAACTGCATGGTATAGAGTTGCTCGCTGTATTTCTTGTTGATCTTCTGACTGAAAAGTCTCTCAAGATCAGCGTACTTCGGAATCATGCCGATGGGCGTTTCGAGCGCCTCGACATCCCCATGCGCGTACAGGTCCAGCCATCCCAGCCACACATGCACGTCCTTCTTCGCGCCCAACAACCCCTTGCCGCCGCCTTCGCGGTCCTCGTGGGTGAGGAAGTAGTTCAAACCCGCTATCACGGGTCTCTTCCTGAGACGAGGGTTGTTGAAGAACTTGAACTGCGCATCGAGGTAATCGCCCAGGCCTCCCGCGATGAAGGGCGCGTTGGCCCAGGGCTGACGTCGTACGCCCGTGGCCCCGATCTCCGTGGCCGTCGCCTTGGACACGATGGACGCGCCGATAACGACTCCCTCATCCATGGTCTTTGCGACCCAGATCGGCGGCATGGTGTCGGAATCCCGGCCCGAGTACGTCACCACCTCAATCAACACGCCTGACGGGTCGGCATTCACTTCCTTGTTGTGATTGGCGATGGCCTCCGAGAGCAGCGTGCACCGCGAATTGGGGTGCGACATGGGCACATCGACCATGTCAGGCGTCCACTCCCCCTGGTAGTTGATGCCTCGGCCGGGAACGGGCTCTCCATCGCCCACCCACCGGGGTTTTTTGTTCTCGTCGATCAAGACGTTTGAGAAGATGACTTCGGTGCCCCGTTCGCGCAAGCACTTCATCAGATACGGGTCACCCTCGATATTCACGTCCTCGACGATGCCGAAGATGCCGATCTCGGGATTCACCGCGCGCAACGTGCCGTCCCCGGCAATCCACAGCTGCGCCAGGTCGTCGCCGATGAAATCCGAGCCGACCATGGCCGTAGTAGTCTTTCCGCAGCCGGAAGGCGCCGCGCCCGCAAAATACGTTTTCCGGCCGCCCGGCCCCGTCATGCCGGTAATGAACATGTGCTCGGAAAGCTCAAGACCGCTGTGCCTGTAAATGGCGGTATCCGAGGCAAACCGATGGTTGCCCTTCTTCATAAGAAGAGTGTTGCCCGCGTACGTGCAGAACATGGAATAGGTTGTCTGCCATGAACGGTCCATATAGATACGGCAGTTGGGAATGTCTTCCGCACGGTTGGGTCCTTCGGAGTGGACGTTAGTGAAGAATTCCCCACGGCGCGCGATCTCCGCGTCGAAATCCGCGTAACAATTGCGGTACAGGAGCTCGGCTGAATGAAGCACGTAAGTGGAGCTCGAAATCTCGATGGCCGGGATCGAGGCTCTGGCACCCACGGGACCCCGCGAGTAGAACCCCACGAACATCATCTTGCCCTTCATGATGCCGGTCATGTGCTTCTTGATGTAGGCATGCGATTCACTGCGCAGTTCCCGCTGGGCGAGCGAGGAGATCTTTTCGTCCTCGTTGACGATGTACATGGTTTGGCTGAGCAGGCGGCCCTGGTCCTCGGGAAGATCAAAGTGGTACGTATGGCCGGGTATCGCCAGCGGTTTTTCTTCGCATTTCTCGATACTGTATTTCCGCACGAATTCCTTATCCGCCTCGGAACCGGTCAGGACCATGACCTTGTCAGGCTGGCACATGGCAATCGCGTTGGCGACCTTCAACAAGGCCTCTTCATTCGTGATGTTCGAGAGTCTTTCGAGGTCCCCGCTATCGAGCTTCCTCTTGAACAGACTTCTCGCCGCGTCAATGGTGCCGATGCCGCCTACGGCTGAAAGAATGTCAACGCCTTTCTTGAATTCCAGCATGGTTCTCTCCGTATGGTCTGCGTGCGGATACACCCTTCCGTCACAATCCAGATTCCGTATAGAGCTTGGGCGCCTTCTGCTGGCCTTGTCGGTCTGAGCTTCCGCCCTGCCTGGTAGAACACCCAAAAGGAGCCGAAAGAGGTTGCGTGATAATAAAGAGGTCAGCGCCCGAGGTCAAGAGAAAATTTCTCGCCGGCCTGCCCCAGGCCCCCGCCAGGGCTGGAAAGAGCGCGCCCTTGCACTTCAAGAGTAGAATTCCACCCCGAACAGCCTGGCCTGGCGCAACCGAAACCGTAATACGACGGCCGTCCCCTCGTGGTTGAGGTTTCCCTCCCCTTTCCAGGTAACAGGGATTTCGAGGCCGTCGCCCACGACCCGGTCGGCGTCCTCGAATGTTCTCCCGGGGACGTCGCTGCCCGTTCCAAAACGCCGAACAGCCACCTTGATGTATCCCGTGGGCTTGACTGACGCGTTCAGACGGATGAAGTTCCCTCTCGGCACGACCGCCAGCGTGGCGAACTCCCCTTCTTCGTCGCACTGCACTGCCACGAGCCGCCCTTTCGGCCACGTGGCGATGCCTCCCTCGCCCGGCACGCCCGGGAACAACCCCTGGCGCTTCTCAACGTTGCGGCCCGGGTACTTGTGAGGAATAGGGTTGCCGCCGTAACTAATCCCCCAGGTTGCGTCGGGATACTCGAGCAGGTTGCCGCTGCACACCACGTACCCGCCCGAGGGCGTTCCCGGAGCATCAGTCTCCACGATGGGTCCCCCGGGAACCCGCGACCACACCATGCCGTCGGCGCTCGAAAGCAGCCACGTGGAGCCGCCGTCGCTCTCCAACTCCCATATCCACGGAAACATCACATGGTTGTCGGGTATGCCGGGAAGGGTCGTCTTGCCGTTTGTGTAATACAAGTGGCTCGGGGCCATATCGGCGCCGGTTGACACAACGATCTCAGGTTTGCTGAAGTGCCGAAAATCCTTGCTTACCGCGCGCCCGATCGACCGGCGGCCCGCCGATATCCAGCCGTCCGGGTTAACGGTCTCCATGCCGGGCGCTTTGATGTTTGCCTGCCAGGCCCTCACATAGGCAACATATTCTCTGCGGTCGACATCGTAGTAGCACGTGTTCAGGGTGTCCGCATGCTGGATCATGAGGGGCTCCGGCAGGGATGTCCAGTGAATCCCGTCGGGCGACACCGCGCCGAAAACGGCGACCACGCACCGGAACCCACCCACATCCTGGCGCCGCGCCATCGTGTCGACCTCATCAGGGTATTTTGCTGCAAAGGCATTCCACTCGTCGTCGGTGATGATGCCTAGATAAAGCATCTTGTAGCGTTCGTCATCCGATGAGGGATCGACGAAGACGCTGCCGCCGTCGAACCCGCGCATCGAACCATTCAGGTCGCCTCGGAACACGATGTTGTTTTCCTTGCTCCCCGCATACTCGAAGAGGCCGAGGGTGGGGATGTCCCAATGCACCCCATCGAGCGATTCGGCATAGGCGATGTGCGCATTGTATCCGGGCAGAATGCGGTCCTTCGTGCTATAGGGCTCGGGGTCGGCGCACGGCCCCATGGTGTACCATGCTTTGTATTTGCCCTCGTCGAAAACCTGAGCGGCAAGTTGGCCCGGCTGGAATGGTTTCTTGACGGCCTTCTGCGCAACGAGCCGGATCCCGCGCGGCATGTCACTCAGCTCAAACCGGGCGGGACGCGTGCCGTCGCCTTCGAGCCACGCCCCCACGTTCCTCTCTTCTTCCGAAGCGTCGGGCGCGTGCTCGATCTGCCATGAGAATCCTCCCTGCCGCACGTATTTCCAGCTGGTGAAATAGACGAAATTGCTCTTCAGTTCGACTGGCTCGCCGTAGAACCGGTCCAGCTGTGCCGATACCAGACCACAAGGCGTCACCAGGGTCAATATCAACAGTATTTTCTTGAGACACTTAAAACCATAAAGATGGCGATGCCCGCGGCGTGAACGAATCTCGATGTATCCCATTCTTTTCGGGCCCCCGGCGTTATGTGCGCTGCGGAATCGACGGAACCGGGGCGGCTTCCGATTCCCTCATCAGTTGGCAGACGGTCTTGACAACGTCGTTCTGAAGAGTGCATGCGGGCGGCTCCGCAAAACCAAGGCAGCTCGCCGCTTCATACAAGATGAAGCCGCTGAAACGTCCGTCATTGCGCACACGGGAGAACTCCTCGGGATACTGCGGGTTGATGTACCGGTTCACGGTAAGAGGTATCCCCTTTTCCTGGCATGCAGCGATCATCTCCCCGGCAACGCTGTCGTTGAAGACGCTATCGAACGGGAGATGAAAAAGCCGCAGTATCCCCTCATCGAGCAAGCCTTCGTCCAGCCATCGTTTCCAATCATAGTAGATGTTAGCGGAATACGCCAGCCGCCGCACGGGAGGCGGGTCCGCCCGGAACCAGTCAATGTTGAGATTGATGCGCATGCGCTTCCCCCGGGAGGCAATCAGCTCCTTCGCCTGCCGAAGAAACCGCGTGTAGGCCTCTCCCCTGACCTGGGCAATTGCCCCAGGGCCGGCCTGTCCCCGACGAGCGCATTCCTCGAGGACTACATCGTTGAATCCATATTCGGCGTCGTAGTCGGTGTGGGTGCCGTGGTTCTCGACCCGGAAATCAACACCGTCGACCCCGGCATCCAGCATTTCACGGATGCACGCCAGCCAGAACTCCTGCACGCGAGGCTCCGTCTCGCAGAGCGCGCCTGGCAGATATTCGTTCCGGCCTCGTGCGAAGGCGAGCATTCCCTCGCGTCCCGAGCCGTTGGGTTTATCCAGGTACACCTGTGACCTTCCGAATCCGACGTCGAAAATGAGTCCCCAGTTACGGAAATCCAGGCGCCCGGGCTCCCATACGGCGTTTCCGGACGCAAACACTCCGGGGATTTCGTTGCCCTCCGCGTCGAGCGCTACCAGCATATCCGTCCCGGTATTCACGAAATCCGGCTCCCCATCCGTGAAATCCGTCGTCACAAGGATGTAGGAAGCCGTCAACGCGAACCCCGTGAGGGTAATCGTTCGCACCGGAGCGCCCATCGGCGTGACAACCGTGCCGTTGACGTCGCGCACCTCCTTCGCGGAGGGTTCCACGCTTTCCTGGACCGAAAACTCGGCCTCGAGCGGCTGGTAGCGGCAGTTCAACTGGCTGGACCAGAGCTGGAGATGCTCCCGAGTGATCCGGGTCGGGGAGTCGTCCTTCTTGATGAGTTTCAGCGTGCAGATGGGAGTTTTCGTGACGGCCTCGCCGATAGACGCGCCGGGAAGATGGCGGATGCGCAGCTCCGGATGCTCGACAACGAAGGGGTCCAGCCACGTCAGCCATCCCCCGCGGTGGGGAATCCGGCCGAATTCCAAGCCTTGCGGCGAACCTTCGGGGAAATAGACAGCCGGACCCGTTTCGTAGGGCTTGTAATAGGCGTAAAGTTCCAGACCGTGACGGTGAGCGGCCTCCGCAGCCACTTGAAGAGGATTTCCTAGAGCCTCGATGGTGGCAGCGTAATTGCGCCAAGTGGCGTCCAGGCCGGAGGGCATCAGGAACCCGCCGTGTCCATCACCGTAATATCCCCAGCTTACGCGGGAAACCCCCATTTCGCGCAACGCCGCCATCATCGCGTCTATATGAGCCGCCGTGATCACAACAGGGCTCATCAAGGCGTCGTCCGGGAAATCCACCAGCATCTCCAGGCGAAACCCGCCGTTGGTCTGGTTTGACGTGTCTGCTCTGACGGCCCATGCCGCCAGCAGCGCCACTGCAAGTAACGCGTATCGACGAGGAGAATTGAGCATGAATGTTCTCCGAAGTTGGTGTCCCCGCGCAGTATACCTGAGTTCGGGAGCCCTCACAATAGCCCTTCACGAGAGCTTGAAGCGTGAGAGCCTCGGATTTGGAACTATCTTCAATTAAAGGGTTTGCAGATACAGTGACCGGGGCGCCGGGCGGCTGGAACATCCTTGAAACAGCAACGTTTCGCTCGAAAAGCCTCCTTTGTGCCCGAATCGAGTTTCCGGTCCGGGTGGACCGCCGCTAGTGCCGGGGGCGTGGCTCATCGAGATGGAAACGTCTTCAGCACCCGTGGGTTCTGCCAAGAACGGAACCCGACGAATGCGTCACTGGCTTTGGGCCGGCCTGCCGCCCCTCCTTTGCGTTAAACGCCTTTGCTCCTTCTGAAGGGCCTGCCCCTTGGTCCCCTCCTTCTGCTAATCGTAAATGGTTGAAGTACTGATGTTTGCAGATACTCAGCTTGCTATGCGGCATCGAACTGGTCTTTGTATTGGAGCTGGTAGAGGCGATAGTACAGGCCACGCTTGTCGAGTAACTGCCTGTGGGTTCCAATCTCCCGGATCTCGCCGTGGTGCATGACGACGATGCGGTCAGCGTTTTGTACCGTTGAAAGGCGGTGGGCGATGACGATGGAAGTTCGGCCGAACATCAGTTTTCGAATCGCGTCCTGGATGAGGGATTCCGTTTCGGTATCGACGCTTGACGTAGCTTCATCGAGCACGAGGATTTGGGGTTCGTGGGCGAGGGCGCGGGCAAAGGCAAGGAGCTGCCGCTGGCCGGTCGAGAGGTTATTGCCGCGTTCGCCGACGTCGTAGGCGTACTTGCCGGGCATCTTTTCAATGAACCGTGCGGCATTGACGTAGGCCGCGCATTCACGTACGCGTTCCATGGATAGGGCAACGTTACCCAGCCGGATGTTCTGTTCGATGGAGCCCGAGAAGAGGAATACATCCTGCAATACGGCGCCT
>ENA-UPSM01003907-UPSM01003907.1-activated-sludge-metagenome-genome-assembly--contig:-NODE-3907-length-16230-cov-6.289088_pt1 | contig 16230 bp, 12 predicted proteins | sample MGYA00238181_ERZ773283 | MGnify/ENA primary metagenome ERZ773283 (study PRJEB29023, sample SAMN05720199) | activated sludge metagenome | isolation source: Anaerobic digester | place: Japan...
CACGAGCACGGTGTCGTGGCCGGGGCGCACGGCGGGAAGCCGGATGCGCGTCGCCGTCGACGGCGTGGCCACGATCGGGGTCGCCCAGCCCATGAACAGGCGAGGCCAGGCGGAAGGCAACGCCGGCGTCGAATTCCGTCCAAGGTAGGAGCCCGCCCAATCCATCACGCAGAACTGTCCCATCACGCTCATGCCGCGCCAGGTGTCGTAGAGGTCGGGTAGCCCCAGCGCCCGTCCCACGAGGTTGGCCGCGGTGCCTCGCAAGCCCCAGTTCATGCCGTCCTGCGTGGCGGTCTCCGACATCACCAGGAGGTTCTTCAGCGTGTCGATCGTGGACGCGCCCGAGCTGGCCTTGGTCGTGTCCAGCACGACCCCCAGGGTGTCTTTGAGGTAGGCCGAATCGCGCACGAGCTTGCGGATGCCCAGGTAGACGTGGTCGGCGGGGCCCACGGTGAAGTCCCCGATGTCGGCGGCCGTGTTCGCCGAACCGGCTCCGCCTTCGCCGCCGTCGGAAGAACGGCTGGCTCCGGCGTGGATCATCATGTAGGCGCGATTGCGGGTGGGCGTGGTGGGCAGGGCGACGGAAAACGGCCCCTTGGGGTCGGCGGCGGCCAGACGCGCGGCGTCGGCGACCATCTCCATGATCCGGACCACGTAGATGCTGTCGAAGGAGGCGCGGGACTGGTTCTTGGCCGGTCCGACGGGGCTGTACTGTCCGATCGTCCGGGGCAGCGTGTAGGGTTTCGCTCCCTGCTGCTCGGGGAACACGCGGAACTCCACCTCGAGCTTGCCTCCCGATGCCGTGCGCCAGTACTCCGACACGCCCTGGAACAGTTTCAGGTAGTGGAGCCTGGTGGAATCGCGACGGGCCCGCCACGATTCCAGGTGCGTGCGGGTGGAAGAATCGGACCCGAACGTGCCGTTGCCGGTGGTCGCCGAATTGTCCGGTTTTTCCAGCAGGTATTCGACCAGGAACGCGTGGACTTCGAGCGTATCGGGGCTCTTGGGGGCCATCCGCGACGCGAAGCCGGCGATGCCGTCGCCCGTCGGGATCAGGACGCGGTCCCGTGCCGGAGGCATGCCCGAGAGCAGTCGGGTGGGCGATGCGGAAGTCGCCGAGGCGGCGGCCAAGGCGGCGGACAGAACGGCGGGGCCCAGAAGACTCGAGAATCCAATGCGTTCGAACATGCCGAGAAGGTACACACCCGCGAGGTCCTCCGGATGGACCGGGTGGTTCCGGGAGGGCGCCGACCTTGCTGGCGGTCAGCGGCTCTTGACGGCTTTCTGGTACAGGTCGGGCAGGGCGTCCTGGGGGTCGTATTTCGCCTTGAGCCCGCGGTACGAGGGACCGTCGTAGATCTGCCAGAATTCGTCTTCCTCGAAGAAGACGGTGGAGTACAGCGACTTGTGCCCGCCCAACCGCACCACCTCGCGTTCCAGGAGGCGGTTGAAGTGGTCGGGAGCCAGGTCCTCGCGGGTGTCCACCGTGGACCAGAACCCGAAGTTCAGGTGCAGCTCGCGCGGCATGTCGTAGAGCGTCCAGGGTCGGGGCGAGGGCAGCGGGAGCACCGGGCAGATCCACATCGGGCGGATGTCCAGGTTCTTCCAGTGGAATTCCAGGTAGGCCTGGCAATTCCCGAACGGGATCTCCACGTCCTGGACCATGGGTTCCTCCAGGCGGGGCTTGCGACCAAGGAGCTTCTGGAGCCGGTCGAACCGCTCCACCAGCTTGTGGCGGCGCACGAACTGGTAGATCGCCCAGTAGGTGGTGGAGCGCAGGCGCTTGCGCCCCGCCAATTTCCGGATCAAGGGTTTCTGGAAACCCAGCGGACGCGAGCACCAGAACCAGTCGGCGTCCCAGCGCCACAGATGGTCGCGGGCGGTCAGCAGGTCGGTGGTCTTGGTGCGCAGCGTCTTGAAGTAGGGGACAGGCCCCGCGATGTCGGAGGCGGGGCCTGTCTCGTCGGTGCGCCAGCCGCGCGACAGCACGTAGTGTTCGGGCCCGAAGGCCACGCCCTCGACGTAGTCGGGGCCGGTTCCGGGGTTGTCGATCCCTTCGCGGCAGGCGGCCTCGACGGCTTGCAGGAAGGGCTCGGGCTCGCGGAAAGTGTCGTAGGCGAGCTTCACGTTGCGACACGTCTTGTCGAGCTTGACCTTGAGCCGCAGCGCGTAGCCCAGGGTGCCGTACGAGTTGGGGAACGCGTGGAACAGGTCGGCGTGCGGGCCGTCCGGGGTGCAGGTGCGCACCACGCCGTCGCCGCAGAGGATGTCCATTTCCGCGACGGTTTCGTGAACGAAGCCGCGCCGGAACGACGACGATTCGATCCCGATCCCGGTGGCGGCGCCGCCGATCGTGATGGTCTTGAGTTCGGGCACCACCGGGGGCACGAACCCGTGGACCAGGCAGGCGTCGGCGAAGTCCTCGAAGGTGGCCATGCCCTGGACTTCCGCCCACCCGTCGGCGGTGACGGAAATCGTCTTGTCGAGTCCGTCGACCTCCAGGCGTCCGCCCTTGTGCGCTTCTCGCTGGCGGAACAGGTTGGACGTCTTCTTTCCCAGCCGCAGCTGCCTGCCGCCGCGGTTCTTCACGGTCTCCACCAGGCGCGCGACCGCCGCGTCGTGCTCGGCGCGGGAGCGGAACAGGCGGTCGTCGGAGCTCATCGGACGGTCTTCCAGCCGCCGCGCACGCCTTTCTTGGAAAGGACGATCTGGTAGAGGTGGTTGTAGCGGCTGCGGAAGGTCCCCGCGCAGAACAGCAGGTAGTAGCGCCACATGCGACGGAAATTGTCGCCATACTGCGATTCGAAGCGTGGCCAGGCCTTCTCGAAGTTCTCGTTCCAGGCCATCAGGGTCTTGTCGTAGTCGGGGCCGATGTTGTGCCAGTCTTCGAGCATGAACAGGCCGTCGAACCCGTTGGCCAGCTGCCCCGGGGAGGGCAGGAACGATCCCGGGAAGATGTACTTGTCGATCCAGGGTTCGTTCTCGTGGTTGGGACGGAATCCGCCGATCGTGTGCAGCAGGAACATCCCTTCCGGCTTCAGGCGGTCGGCCGCGAGCTTCACGAACGGGCGGAGGTTCTTCCAGCCCACGTGCTCGCACATGCCGATCGACACGACCTTGTCGTAGGTGCCTTCCGCGTCGCGGTAGTCGGAAAGCCGGATGTCCACGGCCAGGTCCTTGCACTTCTCGCGGGCCCAGGCGACCTGCTCCTTGGAGATGTTGTAGCCCGTCACGTGCACGCCGTAGCGCTCGGCCGCGAAGCGCGCGAAGCCGCCCCAACCGCAGCCCAGTTCCAGCACCTTTTCGCCGGGTCGCAGGTCCAGTTTCCGGCAGACCAGGTCGAGCTTGGCTTCCTGGGCGTCGTCCAGGTTGGTGGCGCCGCCGCTCCAGTAGCCGCAGGTGTACTGCATGTACGGATCGAGCATCGTCTCGTAGAAGGCGTTCCCGAGATCGTAGTGCATCTCGGCGACCTTCTTGGAGCGTGCGCGGTTCTGCATGTTCAGGACGCGCGACTTCAGGAACTGGATCAGGAGCGACGGATCGACCTGGACCTTCCGGTGCAGCCTGGACCACAGCATCTTGTCGAAGAACTGGTCGAGCGCTTCGCACTCCCATTGGCCTTCCACGTAGGATTCGCCCAATCCCAACGTGCCGGTGGCCATGATCCGGTCCAACGCGCGCTCGTCGAGCACCTTGATGTCCCACGGACGGGATCCGTCCATGCGGATGTCGACCTGGGCGAGAAGGTCGGAAAACCAATCCTTTAGCGGCTTCTTCACAGCGAACTCCTGATTGCGATCGGAACAGGAGGATAGAAAAATCGGATACCGGCGTCCCGTGTATCGGTTTCGCCACGCCCGCATTTCTTCGCTCCGACCTGCACTCGACCGGGGGGGCGGAACAGCCGAACAGCAATTTCAGATAGAACAGCGGTGATGCCCAGAGCATCCCCCACCCCAACCCTCCCTATCAGGGAGGGAGTTGGTCAGAAGGTGATCCCCACTGCCCTTGGCGGCTCGAATTACCCGAACAGCAATTTCAGAGAGAACAGTGGTGAAGCCGACGTCTTCTTCGGGATCACGTTGGCGATGCCTGGAACATCCCCCACCCCGGCCCTCCCTGTCAGGGAGGGGGTGAGTCAGCGGTGATCCGGATGGACGGAATCTGTTGGATCAGCCGAAGAGGAGCTTCAGATAGAACAGCGGTGACGCCAAGGTCTTTTTCGGGATCACATTGGCGAGCATGCCCGAGATCTGTTCGCGGACGTAGGGGGAGCGGGCGGCCTTGCCCAGGACCCAGTTGAGGAGCCACTTCCTGCGGCCGATCTTCTGGAGCTTGTGCGAGAGCATGAGCTCGGGGCCCAGGTATTCCCAGAATCTGTCGTCGTAGCGCTTCAGGAACGCTTCCGAGACGTCCTGCGCGTCGATGGCTTCCTTTGCGGCGTGCGCGGCCATCTTGCCCGAGTGCATGGCCTCGCCCACGCCTTCGCCGGTGAAGGGGTCGATCAGTCCCGCGGCGTCGCCGGCGAGCATCCAGCCGTTCCCGTACATCTTGCGGCGCTTGGAGCCCAGCGGAAGGTCCCACTGGACAGGACGTTCCAGCGGCTTGCCCGTCGCGAAGCGCTCCTTGAACAGGGGATTGGCGATGGCCTTGGCCATGAGTTCGCGCAGGTCGACGTTCCGTTCCTTGATGTCGCGCTCCATCATGCCCAGGCCCACGTTGGCCTTGCCGTCTTCCAGCGGGAAGATCCAGAAGTAGCCGGGGATGATGTCGTCCACGAAATGGACCTCGATCGCCTCGCTCAAGCCCGACACGCCTTCCCAGTACTGGCGCAGCGCCAGCACGTAGTGGTCGGGGTCGCGCTCGAAGACGCCCAGTTCGCGGGCCACGACGGAGCGGTAGCCGTCGCATCCGATCACCACCTTGGCCCGGTAGGTCTCTTCGGTCCCCGATCCGTAGCCGGTCCCCTTGACTCCGACCACCTTGCCGTTTTCCGTCACCAGACCAGAGACCTTGAACTGCAGGCGCGTGCGGGCGTCGCTTTCCTCCACCCGGCGGTAGAGGTATTCGTCGAACACCTTGCGGCGCACCACGTAGCCGTCGGTCTTCTGCTTGGCGCCGGGCGGATTGAACGTGATGTTCACGATGTCCCCGTTGGGCGAGCTGAAGATCACCCCGGTGGAGTAGCCGTGCGGGCCGTTCTTCACCTTCTCCAGCAGTCCCAGTTCCTTGAGGATGGGGATGCACTTGCCCGCGACCGCGTCGCCGCAGATCTTGTCCTTGGGGACCGACCGAGCCTCCAGGAGGATGGTCTTGAGGCCCAGCTGGGAGGCGTAGACGGCGGCGGTGCAACCGGCTGGGCCGGCTCCGACCACCACCACGTCGTATTCGTGCTCGATCGTTTGGCTTTGCGCTTGCATCGTCCTCTGTTCCCGGTATTGGGCGGATGGCTGCGGACGGTGGATTTCCCGGCCCCGTCGAATGGGGACCTAACCTAGAAAAGCGGGATCCCGCGATCAGTCCGGCAGGTAGCGGATCGTGTCGTGCCTCTTGCGATCCGACCAGGACGGCAGGATCCAGCGGAGGGTGTCGCCCGAACGCAGCCACGCGACGGTGTCCGTGGCCGGCGAGGCGACGGCGGCCAGTTGCGAACCGGTCCAGATTTCGCGCAGGGTGGGCGAGAGGAACAGACGGGAACTGTCCGAGGGGGCGTGGCTCCAGGTGCCGCGCTCCAGCAGCACGTCCTTGCTCGAGACGCTGGTGAAGGTGGAATCCGCGATCCAGCGCGCGTAGCGGCGGCTGGCGAACAGGGAAAGCCGCTCGGACAGGAGCCCGGTGGGGGTGGTCCGGTGCGATCTCCAGGTGCCGTTGAAGGATGCTTCGCCCGTGGCGGTCTCGACGCCTTGGGCGGTCGGGTCCGGAACCACGGAACACGAAGACAGCAGGGCGATCGTCAAGGCGGTCGGTGCGGCGGAGATGTATCGCATGGGGTGCGAATCTAGTTCCGCCGGACCGGGCGGGAAAGCGTCGCGGGCGCCAAGGCAGGTACCTTTCTTCCCATGAAGGGGCTCCTATCTCCGAAATCGGCCGATCCGCGGGTGCAGGGATGGACCTCTCCGCACTACCACGTCGGCCCCGAGGCGAGTCCGCAGGGGATCCTGGTGCTCGTGTTCCCCGGGACGGGTGGCAAGCCCCGCGACTACAGGGAGTTGGCCGACCAGGCCGGCGCCTTGGGATTGCATTGCCTGGTGCTGGGCTACCCCAACGACGAATCCGTCAACCATCTGGCCGGCGACGACCCGGCCTCGCACCTGGCCTTGAGGCTGGACCACTGGGACGGAGGCGACCGGACGGGGCGCGTGGGACTCGCGGCGGGCGAGTCGATCTCCGAACGGTTGCTCGCGGCGCTCCGGGCGTTGGTCGGGAAATGTCCGGACGAAGGCTGGGATCGGTACCTCCTGGACGGCGGCCCCGATTGGTCGCGGATCGCGGCGATCGGGCATTCGCTGGGAGGCGGCTACGCGGCGCTCCTGGCCAGGGAGCGGGCGTTGGATCGCTGCGCGATGCTGGGGTGGGCCGATTTCTGTCGTGCCGACGGAAGGCTCGCCGATTGGCTGGACGGCGCATCCGACTGGAAGACCCCCGTCGAGCGGCGGTTCTGGGTGGGGCACGAGCGCGACGAGATGGTCCCGCGCGCCGTGGGCGAGGCGATGGCTTCCGTTGTGGTCCCCGGCGCCCGCGCGGCGAACGTGGAATCGGAAGACCCTCCCTACGGACGGGCCAGGGTGCTCTGGACGGATCTGGACCCTTCCGGAGAATGGCCGACGGGCCAGCCTCGCCACAATTCGCTGGCCTTGGACGTGGAAACCCCCCGCTGGCCCGACGGATCCTGCGTCCTGGCCGACCTGTGGACCTGGATCCTGGTGGGCCGCCACCGGTGAACCGCCTGCTGGCGATCCAGGAGTCGGCCGCGTTCCGGTGGCTGCGGTCGACCGTGGTCCGGTTCATGCCCTGGATCTCGCTCGCGGCGGGATTGTGGAGCGCGTTCGGGTTCGTGCGCCGCTACGAGCAGGCCCGGATCGTGGCCTGGATGCTCGCCGGAGCATGGCTCGTGGCCTTCGTCCTGGCGTCGCTGCGCTGGTGGGCCGCGAAAAGACGGAATCCGTCGCGGTGGTTGCGGTTCGGCGACTTCGCGCTGGTCTGGACCGCGCAGAACCTGAGCCAGGAGATCCTCTTCTTCACGATCCCCTTCTGGGTCAGGTCCACGACCTGGAGTTCCAGGAACGCGATCTTCACCTCGCTGCTGTTCGCGCTCGCCGCGACCACGCTGTTCGACCCCCTCTACTTCGGGAAGATCGCCGCGCGCACCAGGTTGCTGCTCGTCCACAAGGCCCTCGTGGCCTTCGCGGGGCTCGCGTTCGTCGTGCCCGCCTTGGCCGGGGCGCACACGTCGGAGGCGTTGGCCGTCGCCGGCGGCCTGGCGGGGGCGACCGCCGGCCTGGCCGTCGGCGGGCGCCGCTGGATCCGCACTTCGGCCACGGGCGGAGTCGTCGGGGTCCTCGCATCGATCGCCGCCAGCGGCTGGATCCCGCCGGTGCCGCTGCGGGTGGAATCGGGCGTGATCGCGAAGGGCGTGCATGGACGGATTCCGTCGGACACGCTTTCCGTCGCCGCGACGGGGACCGAACTGTGGGCATGGACCCCGGTGTTCGCTCCGGCGGGGCTTTCCGACACCGTCGTGCACCGCTGGTACCGCGACGACCGCCTGGTGGCCGAGATCCCCCTCGCCCTCCGCGGAGGGCGCAAGGACGGGTTCCGCACCTGGTCGTCCTCCCGGCGCGCGGCGGACGCTCCCGGCGAGGTTCGCCTGGACGTGTCGACGAACGGCGGACAGCTGGTCGGAAGGATGACGATTCCCGTCAGGTAGTCACGCGGGGGCCGAGGGATCCCTCCAGCCCAGGTATCCGTTCCTCTTGATCACCTCGGCGACATGGGGCGGGACCATGGTTTCCCAGGAGGCGTCGCCCTTGGCGATCCTGGCCAGCGCATCCCTGGATCGGGCTTCCAGGCAGACCGGATCGTACCGGTCCAAGGGGACGATCACGCCGCGTTCCACCAGGTACCGGTGGAGGATCCCGAGTTCGCCCTGGAGAGGCAGGTTGATCGCGGTCCGGAGCTCTCCGCTCGCGTCGTCCTTCCAGGGATACACGTACAAGTGCAGGTCGTGCTTGAACAGCCGCCCGAACGACTCGAGGATGCCGCCGTCCAGGTTCGCGTAGAACTGCTCGTCGAACAGCTGGAGCAGCGACTTCGCCCCCATGACCAGGGCGATGCGCTTGGTGGTCCATCGGCTCAGGTAGGCGCCCAGGCGGAAGTACTCGGAAAAGTCCGAGATCAGCACGGTCTTGCCGCAGGCGGCGAGCATGTCGGCGCGGGCCAGGAAGTCGCGGTGGTCGACCGACCGGCTCAGCGGATCCACCAGGTTCGACATCGTGATCTCCATGATCTCGACCACTTCTTCCGAGGCGTCGACGGACGATTCCTGTCGCATCTTGGAAAGGGCCGACTCCATCATGTCCAGGTTCACGGTGCAGACCGGACGGAAACTGCCGCGTTCGATCAGGACCTTCTTCTTGCGCAGCGCCTCGGAGGGTTGCAGGACCTCCCCGTTCGCCGAGAACATGGCCGCCTTGGAAAGCCCCAGCTGGACCAGCTTGAGGCTCATGAGGCGGTTGTCCACATGACGGAAACCGGCACCGGAGAATTCCACCATGTCGATCTCGACGCGGTTCACCGACAATCCGTCCAGAAGCGATTCCACCACCCGCTCGGGCTCCTGCGACAGGAAGAACGCTCCGTGCAGCAGGTTCACCCCCACGATCCCCAGGGCCTCCTGCTGGAGCAGGTTCTCGTTGTCGAGCATCCTCACGTGGATCGTGATCTGCGACGCCTGGTCGCCGGGTGCCGCCTGGAACTTCACGCCCATCCACCCGTGGCACTCGTTGTTGCCTTTCCAGTTGCGCGCCGACACGGTGTCGGCGAAGACGAAGAACGCGGTGGACGCGCCCCGGGCCTCCTGCAGCCGTTCCTGGTTCAACCGGAATTCGTAGTCGAGCATGCTCTGGAGCCGCGGTCGGGCGACGTAGCGGTCGCATTTCCCGTAGATCGCGTCGGAAACCGTCATGTCGTAGGCGCTGATGGACTTGGAGATCGTGCCGGCGGCGCCGCCGACCCGGAAGAACCAGCGGACCACCTCCTGGCCGGCTCCGATCTCGGCGAAGGTTCCGTAGCGGCGGGGGTCCAGGTTGACTTGGAGAGCCTTCTGGTGGGTTCCGAGGATCTCTTTGGCGGTGGTCATTTCTTGAATGTACCGAATCTGAGACTCAGGAGCAATCACCAGGAATGTGAATAGTGTGGATTAAATGTGGAATACTTGTTCGAATTCCTGTGTATTACGCGGTACTAAATCGGTTTAGTTGAAGATGTAGTGCGGTTTGTGACATGGGGCACACTCTGTTGTGGTTTTGGGGGTTTATGCCTCTTGTCAAGTTCTGTTCCTGAAGAGGGATCGCCCCCCCCTCTTGCGGACCGCTTCGGGGAAAAGGTATTAGTTGTGGGTGCCCGTGGGTAATTGCGGGTTGTTATGGAGGAGTCTCGAAGCGTGTTTTACGGCCACAGTACCGTTGCCATCGACGCGAAGGGGAGGACCAACCTACCCCGGGAGTTGCGTCGTGAGCTGCCTGCCGAGGCGGATGGCAAGGTCGTGGTCGTTCCAGGCCCCAATTCGACGCTCAACCTGTTCGACGCCCCCGCGTTCGAACGCACCATCCGCGCCCTGCAGAGCCGGGAACGCACTCCCGAGCTCGCCACGCACATCCGGCGCCTCACCGCGCTCGCGGCCAGCTCCGAGCTCGACGAACAGAATCGTCTGACGCTCCCGCCGCGGCTGGTCGAATGGGCCGGGCTCGAAGGGCGCGTGACCTTCGTTGGCGAGGGCGACCGCATCTCGCTCATGCATCCGTCCCGCTTCGAGTCCGAGATCCTGGGCGAAGGCTCCACGCCCGGCTTCGATTCGTTCCTGGATACCCTCCAGGTGCCGCTGGAGGGCGCATGATCCGCCACCAGCCGGTCCTGGCCGGGCGCATCGCCGAACTGCTCGCCGCTCCGGGTCCCGGGACGTGGGTGGATTGCACGCTGGGCGACGGCGGCCACAGCGAGGCGTTCCTGCGCGTGCTTGACGGATCCTGTCGCGTGGTCGGATTGGATCGCGACACCGAAGCCCTGGCGGTCGCCAGGAACCGTCTGGGTGGCGATCCCAGGTTCTCGTGCATCCACACGCCGTTTTCCGCCCTGGCGAGCTTCGAGGAGACCGACGGCGCCAAGGGCTTCCTGTTCGATTTCGGCGTCTCCAGCCGCCAGCTCGACGAAGACCATCGCGGATTCACCATCCGTCCCGGCGTGCCGCTGGACCTTCGCATGGACCGCGAAGATCCCCGCGACCTTCGCTCGATCCTGACGGCGACGGATCCCGACGAGCTGGGGAACCTGCTGGCCGAGCTGGCCGACGTTCCCCGTTCGCGAATCGTCTGCCGCCATCTGGCCAAACTGGCCGCCGAGCGCGATCTGACCTCCGACGATCTGGAAGCCGCCCTGTTGGAGGCCTTCCCGCGCGGCATGCGCGACCGGCCCCGCGAAATGGCGCGCCTGTCCATGGCGCTGCGCATGGTCGTCAACAGCGAACTGGACGAGATCCGCACGGCTTTGCCCGCGGCGTTTTCGCGTCTGGCTCCCGGCGGCCGTCTGGCCGTGCTCACCTACCACTCGGTGGAGGATCGCCTCGCCAAGGGGATCCTGCGCAAGCTCATCGGCGACGACGCCGACGCCCCCCGCGACATCTACGGCAACCGCCCGGCGATGCAGGGGTCGTGGGTGGCGCGCCGCGAAGACCCCTCCAAGGAGGAGGTCGCCTCGAATCCGCGCGCCCGATCGGCGCAGCTGCGGGTGGTCGAGAAGCGTCGCGGCGCGGCGTTGGCCGGAGTTCTGGGGCTTCTTCTTGCGATCGGTCTCGTGGGCACGGTGATGGTCGGGTGCGTTTGGCGCCAGACCCGCCACGTGGAACTGGAAAAGGGCTTGGGCGCGGCGCGCGACCGCGAACGCAAGCTGTCCGACAGCGTGGCGCAGGTGGAGGCCCGGATCCGTTCCGAGCGCCAGCCCGCCGTGGTCGGCAAGCGCGCCGCCGCGCTGGGCTACGCCCGCCCCGAGCGCCAGTTCAGGCTGGTGGAACCCGACACCGCCGAGGTGCGCCCGTGAACGACGCGCGCATCCGATTCCTTCGCGCCGGCTTCGTGCTGCTGTTCGCGGCCATCGGCGCGAGGCTGGTGTGGATCCAGGTCGTGGAATCCGCCGATCTGCGCGAGCAGGCTCGCGCCCAGTCCCGGATGCGACAGCTTCTGTCGGCTCCTCGCGGGTCCATCCTGGCCGCCGACGGCTCGGTGCTGGCCTCCGACGCGCCCGGCGGGGGACGCGAATGGCCGTGGGGATCCACCGCGCTGCCCGTCCTGGGAATGGTCGGGCGCGACGGTTCGGGCCTCATGGGCCTGGAATACCAGTGGGACCGCAAATTGCGCGGCATCGCCGGGTGGCGGGTGGCCAGGCGCACGGGGCGCGGCCAGCCCTGGCCCGCCTTCGAACAGGAAGGTTCGGGCGCCCTCGCCGGGTACTCGCTGGTGACAACGCTGCACCCCGGGCTCCAGGTGGAGGCCGAGAAGGTCTTGACGGAAACCGTTCAGCGCCACGGCGCCAAGGGCGGCGTGGCCGTGGTCATGGATGCCGCGACCGGCGACATCGTCGCCGCGGCGTCGGTGCCTTCGCCCGCCAACCGCATGGAAATGGCCAAAGGGCGCGTGGACATCGGGCTGGTCCACAGGACCTACGAACCCGGTTCCACCTTCAAGGCCGTGACGCTGGCCGCCGCGCTGGACAACCACGCGGTGGATCTCGCCACCCGCATCAACGTCACGCCGTCGTGGGATCCCGGCGACGGGCATCGCGCCATCCGCGACGCGCACCCGAACACCGGCGTCTTCGACGTGAAATGGTGCCTGGTGCAGTCGAGCAACGTGTGCTTCGCGCAGATCGCCGGCCGGGTGGGCGCGGAAAAACTCTACAAGACCGCCCGCGACCTGGGATTCGGGACGGGTTCCGGCGTGGATCTTCCCGGCGAGGAGACGGGGATCCTGCGCACCGTCGACCAGTGGTCGATGCGCACGCTGCCCACCCTGGCGATCGGACAGGAAGTGACCGCGACCCCGCTGCAGATGGCCGCCGCTTACGCCGCGCTCGCCAACGGCGGCGTCCTGATGCGTCCTCGCCTGGTGAAGGCGGTCCTGGACCAGGCGGGCGACACGGTCGAACGCGTGCCGGTCCGCCCGGTCCGGCAGGCCGTGTCGGGCGGGACGGCCAAGGACGTGCTCGCCGCCCTGGAAAGCGTGGTCCAGGAAGGCACGGGCAGGCTCGCCATGCTGCCGGGGCTTCGCGTGCTGGGCAAGACCGGAACTTCGCAGAAGGTGGACGCCGCTTCGGGCCGCTACTACCAGGATCGCTTCATGGCGTCCTTCATCGGAATCGTGATGTCGCGCCCTTCGGCGCTGGTGTGCGTGGTCATGGTCGACGACCCCACCCTCAACGGGCACACCGGAGGTCTCGTGGCGGCTCCGGCCTTTTCGCGGATCGCGCGCTTCGCCGTCGACGACCCGTCGCTTCCCTGGGGCGCCGGGTCGCCCGACGCCCGCGGATCGATGGTCGCCTGGCTGAAGGGCGGCAAGGGAGCTCGCGTGGACACCGCGTCCAAGGCCATGGAACTCGCCGGATCGGAGGCCCCGGGATGAAGCTCCCCGAACTTCTTCGCGCCGCGGGCGTGCCTGCCTTGGGCGCGGTGCCCGATGTCGACGTGGTCTCGGTCGTCGCCGATTCCCGTCAAGCCGGTCCCGGCGCCTTGTTCTGCGCCGTGCGCGGAACCAAGCAGGACGGCAACGACTGGTCGGAAAAGGCCCTTGCCGCGGGCTGCGTGGCGGTGCTCACCGACCGTTCCGAATGCGCGTCGCGTCCTTCGCATGCCCAGGTCCTGTCGGCGCAATCGGCCCTGGGACCGATCTGCCGGGTCCTGCTGGGCGAGCCCGACGCGGGCATGAAGTCGATCGCGGTCACGGGAACCAACGGCAAGACGAGTTCCGTCTTCCTGGCCGATGCGATGTTCCGGGAAGCCGGCCTGGCTCCGGCTCTGTCGTCCACCGTGGTCGTGAGGCATCCCGGACGCGAATCCAAGGCCGACATGACCACCCCGGACGCCGTGAGCCTCTGGAACTTCGTGCGCGAAGCCCGCGACGCGGGCGCGAAGTCGCTGGTGGTGGAAGTCTCGAGCCACGCGCTGCACCAGGGCCGCGTGGGAGGATTCTCCTGCGACGCGGCGGTGTTCACGAACCTGACGCGCGACCACCTGGACTACCACGGGACCCTGCCCGAATACTTCGCGGCCAAGAGCCTGCTCTTCACGCGCCATCTCAAGGCCGACGGCATCGCGGTCGTGAACGTCGACGACGCCTATGGACGGGTTCTGGCAAGCCACCTTGGCGCGCGCTGCCGCTCCATCTCGCTGCAGGATCCCAAGGCGTCCTGGCGCGTTCGGGATCTCGAGACGAGCCTGGACGGGAACCGGTTCCGCCTGATCTCGGGCGGGATCGATCTGCGGATGGAAAGCCCCTTGGTGGGCGAAGTCTTCGCTCGCAACCTCGCCGGGGTCGCCGCCGCCGCCCTGGAGCTGGGCGTGCCGCCCGAGGCCGTGCTTCGCGCCGCGGCGACGACGCATGTTCCCGGTCGCTGCCAGGTGGTCCGTTCCAACGGTCTCAGGGGCGTGGTGGACTACGCCCACACGCCCGACGCGCTGGAACGGCTCCTGGAAGGGCTCCGTCCCCTGGTTCCCGGCAGGATCCTGTGCGTGTTCGGATGCGGCGGCGATCGCGACAAGGGCAAGCGCCCGCTCATGGGCGGCATCGCCGCGAAGCTGGCCGATGTCGCCGTGGCCACCAGCGACAATCCGCGCACGGAAGATCCCGAATCGATCCTCGACGAGGTCTTCCAGGGGATTCCCCCGAACGCTCCGGCCAAGCGCATCGCCGATCGCCGCGAAGCGATCCGCGCCGCCGCCGCGATGGCGGGGCCGGGCGATCTCGTGGTGCTGGCCGGCAAGGGGCACGAGGACTACCAGGTCGTCGGAACCGAAAAACGGCATTTCGAGGATGTCGAGGAACTGCAAGCCGCGTTCGCCGCGGCGGGAGGTCGTGCGTGAGCGGGCTTCGTTGGCACGAACTGGTCGAATGGGCCGAGGCCGAGCCAGTGGGTTCGCCCAAGCCTCGCCGCGACCGCAAGGTCAGGATCTGCACCGATTCGCGCCGCCTGGAAAAGGGCGACGTGTTCTGGGTGCTCAAGGGTGAACGGTTCGACGGCCACGACTTCGTGGAAAAGGCCTTCGAAATGGGAGGGATCGCCGCCGTGGTGGAAAAGAATTGGCTTTGCGACGCGACGGCCGACGGTTCGTTGGACAAGTTCCGGCCGACCTGCGTGTACGTGCCCGTGGACGACGTCGGTGCGGCCTTCCTGAAGGTCGCCTCCCGCCACGCCCTGCGCCATCGCGTTCCGCGCGTGGCCGTGGCCGGATCCAACGGCAAGACGACCACCAAGGAGATGGTCGCCCGCGTGCTGGCCGCCAAGGGGCCGGTGCTCAAGACCGAAGGCAACTTCAACAACCACGTGGGCGTGCCCATGACGCTGTTGCGCATCGGCTCCGAGCACAAGTCGGCGGTGGTCGAACTGGGCACCAGCTCGCCGGGCGAACTCGCTCCGCTGTCGCGCGCGGTGGCGCCCGACGTCGCCGTGCTGACCAACATCGGCCACGAGCACATGGAATTCTTCAAGACGCTGGAAGCGGTGCGCGACGAGGAGCTGACGGTGGCCGCGGGGCTCAAGCGCGGCGGCACCCTGGTGTTGAACGCGGACGATCCCTACCTGCAGAAGGTCCGGACCAACGCCCGCTACAAGGTGCTCGGGTTCGGGCTCCGACGTGGACAGGTCCGTCCGGCCCAGCTGGAGTTCGACGCCGACGGCTGCGGTTCGTTCCTGATCGGCCGCACCAGATTCCGTCTGCCGGTTCCAGGGACCCACAACGTCTACAACGCCCTGGCCGCGATCTCGGTCGGTTTGGATCTGGGCATCCCCAAGGGGAAGATCCGCGACGCCCTGGAAACGTTCCAGGCTGTCGGCGGCCGCATGAACGTCATCGAAGCCAACGGGCTGAAGATCATCGACGACTGCTACAACGCCAATCCTCCCAGCGTCCGTTCCGCCCTGCAGATCCTGTCGGGAATGACCGTGCCGGGACGCCGCGTCGCGGTCCTGGGCGACATGCTGGAGCTGGGCGAGGCCTCGCGCGACATGCACAAGGGGATCGGACAGCTGGCCGCCGAAATGGAACTGGACCAGCTGTGGTGCCTGGGCCCGCGCGCCAAGGACATCGCCCTGGCGGCGAAGGCGGCAGGCATGGGCAAGACCAAGATCCGCCATTTCCTGGACAAATCCGAATTGGAATCCCAGCTGCTGGAAACCCTGCTCGAAGGCGACACCGTTCTCGTGAAGGCGTCGCACGGCCTGCGCCTGGACACGCTCGTCAAGCGCCTGGCATCGCCGCAAACCGCAATCCTTCCCGGAGAGACCGCATGACCGTCGTCGCGAAATCGACCGAGATCCGCATCCCCCGCACCGTCGTGGTGTCGGGCGCCGAACTTCGCTACGCCTGCGCGCATCTTCTGCGTCGCCTGGCCGAAGGCCTGCCTGCGGGCTCCCGGGCTCCGGAAATCCTGGAGGCCGCTCCCGGTCGTCCGTTGCCCGGGTCCACGGAGTTCGTGGTGGAAGCCGACGCGATCCGTCCCGACGCGCTGGGGATCCCCGGCGTGCGCTCCGAAGAAGCCCGCGGCGTCCCTGGCGAATCGGTGCTCGACTGGAGCTGGTCGATCGACAATCCCGTGTGGAAGGGCGCCTACCTGCGCCACGGTCTCCTGATCGCGGCCGACGAAGGACGCGCCCATGTGCTCGGGCCGGTGCGCAACCTCCGCATTCCGGGCTCGCGCCATCTGGAAGCCGTCCTTCCCGCGATCGCGGCGGCCCTGTCCTGGGGTATCG
>ENA-UPSM01003912-UPSM01003912.1-activated-sludge-metagenome-genome-assembly--contig:-NODE-3912-length-16214-cov-5.528622_pt1 | contig 16214 bp, 12 predicted proteins | sample MGYA00238181_ERZ773283 | MGnify/ENA primary metagenome ERZ773283 (study PRJEB29023, sample SAMN05720199) | activated sludge metagenome | isolation source: Anaerobic digester | place: Japan...
GAGATCCTGCTCCTGGACGAACCCTGCGGCGACCTCGATCCGGTATCGACGGAACTTGTCGAACAGGCGCTGATCGACCTTTCCGTGTCGCACACGGTGGTGCTGTCCACCCACAACCTCGCCCAGGCTTCGCGGCTCGCGCACCGGGTGGCGTTCTTCCTGGGCGGACGCCTGGAGGAATACGGCCCCACCGACCGCGTCTTCCTGAGGCCCATGCGGCGATCCACCGAGGACTACCTTTCGGGAAGGTTCGGATAAAGAAATGTCCCGTCACACAGAAGACGAAATCCGTCGCCTGGCCTCCCGGCTGGAGGCGCAGAGCGCCAGGGTCCTCCGCCAGGTGGAGGCCGCGACCCGGGCGTTGACCGAACAGGTGGACATCGCCCAGGTGGATCTCCTGGAAGAGGAGATCGACCACGAGGAGGTCCTGCTGGAAGAGGATTGCCTGCGGATCATGGCGCTCCACCATCCGGTGGGGGGGGATCTGCGGTTCCTGGCGACCCTCCTTCGCGCCAACGGCGACCTGGAACGGGCCGCCGACCACGCCTACAACGTCTTCGCCCTGGTTTCGGGTTCGTCGGGTACGGTTCCCGACGCGGTGTCGCTCCTTTCGCGGCGCTCTGCGCTCCTGATCGGACAGGCCGTGCGGGCGCTCCTGGAACGGGATCCCCACCAGGCCGCCGGTGTCCTGGAATCCAACGCGCAACTGCATTCCCTGGCCGAAGCCGCGTTCCGCCAATCGCGCACCCTGGCCTCGTCGTTCGATCCTCCTTCGTTGGACCGGGCCTTCCTGATGGTGCGCCTGGCCATGGATTTCCGGCGCATCGGCGAGCTCGCCTGCAACCTGGCCGAAGACGCCCTCTACCTGGAACGCGGGGACATCGTGCGCCACGGCGGCGTCACCGGGGCTTCCGGGGGCTAGATCCGCCGCGAGGGCCGGAGCGCCATGCGCGCGGCCCCGGGTTTTGGTACCTTTGCCCGCTTCTCACACATCGCAAAGGGAACCATCCATGTCCGCAGCCGCACAGCCTTCCATGATCGAGTCGCTCTCGTCCTTCGTGCCCATCATCCTGGTGTTCGGCGCCATGATGTGGTTCATGTCCATCCGCCCGGCCATGAAGCGCCAGAAGGAGCAGGAGGAGATGATGAAGAACCTCAAGCGGGGGGACCGCGTCCTGACCGGCGCCGGGTTCTTCGCCGAGGTCGAGAAGGTGGAAGACAAGGGCACCGTGATCCTGAAGCTCGCCGACGGGGTGAAGGTGGAATTCCAGAAGCAGGCCGTCGTGTCCGTCGTCAAGGACAAGGCCTGACATGGCGGTGCTGAGGATCGTCACCTGGGGAGATCCGATCCTTCGGAAGAAGTCGCGTCCGGTCGAGTTGTCGGAAATCGACGACGCGTTCCGCGCCTGGTGCCGGGACCTGGTCGAGACCATGTACGAAGAGGACGGCGTGGGACTCGCCGCGGTCCAGGTGGGCAAGGCGATCCGCGTGCTCGCGGTGGACACCGCCTACGGCGAGACCAACGTGAAGGACCCGGTGGTCTACGTGAATCCCGTGTTGGAAATCGAAGGCGGCCTTTGCGAAGACAGCGAAGGCTGCCTTTCCGTTCCCGGCGTGCGCGGCAAGGTGGTCCGGCGCGAGTCGGTGAACATCTCCTGGATCGACGTCGACGGCAATCCGCATCGGCGCGAGAACGTCACGGGCCTCGAGGCGCGCTGCCTCCAGCACGAGATGGACCATCTGGAAGGCGTGTTGTTCGTCGACCGCCTGAGCCCCGCGGCCCGCAGCCTCGCCGAAGGAAAACTGCGCAAGCTGGCGCGTCAACAGGGCGCATGACCAGGACCGGGATCGCCGTACTTTGGGTCGCTTCTGCGGTCTGGAGCTTCGATCCCGGATCCGAAGCGGCCCGTCTGCTGGGCTCCGATGCTCCCGCCCCCTTGGCGATCGACGCGACCGCGGTCGCGGCCACGTCTAGGCCCGTCGACCGGCCCGTGCGCGTGGTCCTGCGGGAGGGAGCCAAGGCGCTGGACGTGGAACTGCGCGGCGACTGGATCGCCAATGGCGGACGGGTCCCGGCCGGCGACGTTTCGGTCCGGCTCGAAGGCGCCGGGATGTCGGTCGCTTGGGTCGGAGGCGGACTCCCCGTGGCGGGATCCGTGGCGCTGTCCAACGGCGGCGGGAGTTTCTGCCTGGACAGGAAATGTTACCGAGGCGACCTGCGGCTGGAAAAGCTCGCCAACGGCATCGCCGCGGTGAACCACGTCGCGCTGGAGGAATACCTCCTGGGAGTGGTTCCCGGCGAGATCGGGCGGCGGCTGGATCCCCGGTTCGCCGAGGCCGTCCGGGCGCAGGCGGTGGTGGCCCGGACCTACACGCTGCGGTCGCTGGGCCAGTATTCCGGCAAGCCCTGGGACCTTCGCGACGACGTGCGCGACCAGGTCTACGAAGGGATGAAAGGCGAGGATTCGCTCTGTTCGCGCTCGGTCAGGTCGACCCGTGGACAGATTCTTGTCGACGCCATGGCCCGTCCGATCGACGCCTTCTACCATTCCACGTCGGGAGGCCACACCGCCGACATCGCCGAGGTCTGGCCGCACAAGTCGGCGCGGTCCTATCTGCGGGGCGTGGTCGACACCGCTCCCGACGGCCGGGCCTGGGGCGGCGCCGTTCCCGTGGCCGCCTGGACCGAACGCTGGCCCGTCAAGCTGCTCCACGATTCCGTGCGCCGGGATCTGACCGAGGCCTTGGGGCGCCGCGTCGATCCGGGCGAGGTGCGCTCGTTGCGGCTGGAAGGCCGCGACGCCACCGGCCGCGCCCGAAAGCTCGTGGTGGTGTCGGAAAACGGCGTCTACGAGGTGCCCGGCGACCGCATCCGGTGGGCGCTGCGGCGCCCCGCCAAGGGACGTCCCATCCTGCGAAGCTCGCGGTTCGAACTGGAAATCGTCAACGGCGAATACCTCGCCGAAGGCACCGGCTACGGCCACGGCGTCGGCATGAGCCAGAACGGCGCGATGGGCCGCGCCCACGCCGGCCAGAACTACAAACAGATTTTGTCTGCATACTATCCGGGCACGGTCCTGAAAGCGTTGGAACCATGACATTCGAAGAAATCGTCTCGCGTCGTCGCACGTTCGCGATCATCTCGCACCCCGACGCGGGCAAGACCACCCTCACGGAAAAGCTGCTGTGGTACGGCGGCGCGATCCGCGAAGCCGGCATGGTGCGCGCCAAGCGCGGCAAGAAGGCCGCGACCTCCGACTGGATGGAGATCGAACGCCAGCGCGGTATTTCCGTGACGAGTTCCGTCATGAGCTTCCCGCACGACGGCCACCACATGAACCTGGTCGACACCCCGGGCCACGAGGACTTCTGCGAAGACACCTTCCGCGCGCTGGCGGCGGTGGACAGCGCCGTGGTGCTGATCGACGGCGCCAAGGGCGTCGAGCCCCAGACCTTGCGGCTCATGGAAGTCTGCCGCATGCGCCGAACACCTGTGATCACCTTCATCAACAAGTGCGACCGCGACATCCGGGATCCTCTGGAGCTGTTCGACGAGATCGAGCAGAGCCTGGGCCTGCCGTGCGTGCCGTTCACCCTGCCGTGCGGTTCGGGCGTGAGCTTCCGCGGCGTCTACAGCCTGGCCGACAAGGCGTTCCATTCCTTCGCCGAACGCAGCCAGGACGAGGAGGACCGCACCGAACGCGGCATCCACCGGTTCGACCTGTCCAGCGACGAGCTCGACCGGTTGGGTGGCGAGCGCGAAGCCGGCAGGCTGCGCGAGCTGGCCGCCTTCACCACCGGGGCCATGCCGGAATTCGACGCGCAAGCGTACCTGAACGGCGAACAGACCCCGGTGTTCTTCGGGTCGGCGCTGCATCTGTTCGGGGTCAAGCACCTGCTCGACGCGCTGGTGTCGATCGCCCCCGCGCCGTCGCGACGCGCCTCCGACAAGCGCGACGTCAAGGCCGACGAAACCACCTTCACGGGGTTCGTCTTCAAGATCCAGGCGAACATGGATCCCAAACATCGCGACCGCATGGCCTTCGTGCGCGTGTGCTCGGGCAAGTTCGTGCGCGGCGAGAAGGTCACGCACGTCGCGTCGGGACGCGAGATCCGCATGGCGGCCCCCACCACCTTCGTGGCGCAGGACCGCTCGCTCGTGGACGAAGCCTATTCCGGAGACATCGTGGGCATCCACGATCCGGGCGTCTTCCGGATCGGCGATACCCTTTCCGCCGGCGAAAAGCTCCTGTTCGAAGGAATCCCCGAATTTTCGCCGGAGCACTTCGCGCGGGTGCTTTCCAAGAATCCGCTGCGCTCCAAGCAGCTCGCCCAGGGGCTGGAACAGCTCACGCAGGAAGGCGCGGCGCAGGTGTTCACGCCGTTTTCCGGTCCGCACCAGATCCTGGGCGTGGTGGGGCGCCTGCAGTTCGACGTCATCCAGTTCCGCCTGTCGGGCGAATACGGCGCCGAGTGCGCCTTCGAGCCGGTTCCTGTCTGGGCGGCGCGTTGGGTGGTCGGCGATCTGGAGAAGGTCGCCCTGTTCAAGGAGCAGAACATCTTCGATTGCGCCACCGACCGCCACGGCGGGCTGGTGTACCTGCCCAGCCACGAATTCAAGGTGCGTCTGATGCAGGAAAAGTGGCCAGACCTCAAGTTCGAGGCCGCCCGGCGTTGATCGGCTGCGCGGGCGCATACTTGCTCCGCGACCCACTCGCCGTCCCTGCGCGGACGGCTTCGGGTTCGTGTCGCGTCGTCTGCATCCCGCTCGCTCGATCAAAGGATTCGGTTCAGACGGTTCGGTGAAACTCCGATGTTCGGGAATATCCAGGGGCCGTTCCGAAACGCGAGCTGAGGGTGTCAGGAAGCGGAGGATGCGCCCGACGCTTTCCTGCACGCCCTTGCTCTGGCGTTCCGGGCCAAAGGGATCGCGAGCAGCGCGAACACGAGGTTCGCCGCCGCAAGACCGAAGACCCATGGGGCGATTCGCCGCTCCATGGAATCCGACGCGAGGGGGCGCGACCAGACGGGAACGCTCCATCGAACGGTCAAGCGGGCGGTCATGTCGCCCGATTCGCCGGCGACGAACCGCCATCGCGCCACGCTCGACCCTTCGTCCCACTTCGCGTGGCGGTCGGTGGACAGGATCCGTCCAGGCACCTTCCACTCGATGTCGAAGGTCTCTCGCGACCGGGAATCCGAACTCGAGGGGATCCTCAAGGTGCGGGTCAGGATGCGCACGTCGCCGGAGTCGATCAGCCGGATTCCTCCGAACATGTCGGCCAGCGGCAAGGTGGAGTTCAAGCGGCGCAAGGAGTTTGGCGAGTCGAATTCGACGGTGCCGCCGCGCCATCGACGTCCCTGCGAACTGGAGTCCACGCCCTCGATCCATCGCAGGCCGCGGAGTCGCTTCACGGTGCCCGCCACCTCGGCGGCCTTGTCCGGGTCGTAGGATCCCGACGGCGCCCCCATGGCCACCGAGATCCGCCCCGAGCCGTCGGCATCCAGCTCGCCGTGCTCCCGGTAGCTCAGGCATCCCTGGAGCCCCAGGACGACGAGAGCCCCGATGATCGACAAGTCCAGGACGCGTTTGCGGACGAGGGGTGTCATGGCGCGGCTCCGATCGCGAACGGCCATCCCGGAATCGGGCGGCGTCCACCAAACCTAGCCAGAAACCGCCTCGAGCGCGGTCCGATCGCGGGCGATCAGTCCAGGAAGTCCTTGTCCTTGAGCTTGCGGGGCAGGTATTCGTCCGACGCGTAGGTGATCCCCTTGGCGCTCAGGGCTTCCAGTTCCAGCTTCACCTTGCTGGACAGCATCCGCTGGATCTCGGTCTGCCAGTGCTTCTTGCCCGCGAACCACGGATAGGCCATGATCTCCTTGGCTCTGGCGATGTCGGTGTCCTCCAGGCGGATCGTGACTTCCTCCGGGATGTCGTACTTCTTGACGTCGGCGCTGGAAAGCCCGATGAACCGTGCGCTGGGAATGGCCATGCGGCGCGATTCGTAGGCCAGCGAGATCGACCCCTGCTTGACCACCGAGTAGATGTAGTAGCCCCACGGGTCGTTGTCGACGAACACGTACAACGGCAGCTTGAGTTCGTGCACCATGCGGTGCATGAGACGGCGCACGCCGCGCGGGGGCTGGCCTCCGCCGTGGATCAGGATGCAGTGGTGCTGCTTCCAGAACTTGTCTTCGTTCAGGCGCCGCCACATGGCGTCCTTTTCCACCAGCAGGACGAACTTGGCCTCGCATTCCCGGAACTGGATCACGTCGGGTTCCACGATCGAAGGCACCGACCACCCCCCGGTGCCCATGCGGCGCGCGTCGATCACGTCCCCGCCGTCGACCACCGTGATTTCGCCCACCATGGCGCCCTTGTTCGACGCGAACAGGTGCAGCTCCTCGCGCAGGCTGTCCAGCGTCACTTCCAGGTCCTCGATGATCGGGTCGGATTCGGCCTGGTCGTCGAAGGTGTTCTCGCGGGTGCCGGCGATCGTGTGCTTGGTCATGTAGTACAGGTCACGAATCGAGTTCGTCTTTCCCGCGGCGACCAACCGCTTGCAGGCCTCGGCGACCAGCATCGTCTGCATGAACTTCTTGGATTGCCCCAGATTGAAGAACTCGCGCGCGGTCTTGCCATCGCCCATCTCGATGATGCGCTTGACCTCGTTGAAGTTCACGTTGGCCAGCGTGCGCGAAGGCACGTTGAACCGCGGGTCGTCGCCGGCAAGCCCCTGGGCGCGGACGTTGCGGGCCATCTGGATGATCTTCTCGTCGGTCGATGGTCGGACCGTCTTCTTCGCGCTGCTCATGCGTCGTCGTCTCCGAAGAGGCTCAAGGTCGTGGGGGCTGCGTGGCCGTGGGCTTCCGCGCGAGGCGGCTTGACCTTCGCCGCGCCATGTTCGGGGGCGGACTTGGCGGGCAGGAGGCTTTCCAGATCCGTCTCGTCGTCGCCGTCCTTGAGGCTGGCGACCTGCTCCGAGGCGGGAATGCCCGGTTCGCTGTCGTCCTGGGCCAGATCCTTCTCCGAAACCACGGCCGATCCGGGCACCAACGGCTGCCCGTCCTCGCCGATCACCAAGGTGCCTTCCAGTTCCTCGGGGGCGTCCTTGTGCTTCATGGCCTCGAGTTTCTCGGCAAGCTCGGTCTTCTTGCGGGCGGTATCCAGCAGGGCCTGGCGAAGGTCGTCGCCGTCTTCCTTCGTGATGCTCTGGTAGGCCTTCACGACTTCTTCGATGTAGGCGTTGAAGATGTTGCGGCGCTTGGCCTGGTTGGCGGCTGCCTGCTTCTTCTTCAGGTAGATTCCCACCTTGCGGCCGGCCTCCTGGAGCGCGAGCTTGAATTCCTTGCGGATTTCGTCGTAGTCGGCGATCGCTTCCTTGGCCTGGTTGGTGAACGGGACCCAGACCGATGCCATGTGGACCATGATCACCAGAGGTCCCACCGGGAGCGAACCCTTGGATTGCTGCAGTCCGTAGGATTTCCAGGCCACGTCCATCACGGACTTGGTGCTCGCGCAGGCGGAAAGCTGGTATTGGAGCGGCACGCGGTTGGCGAAGCGGATCACGCGGGCGATGCTGTCGGATTCCAGTTTGCCGCCCCAGGCCAGGCCGACCTCGATCTGGAACGGATTGCCGCGGTAGATGGCCGGTTTGCGCGTGGTCGCCGCGTAGAATTCGGCGCCCAATTCCTTGTGCATGCCCTTGAGGATGTGTTCGACCCCGATGGGGGCCAGGCAGTCGGTGCGAGGAGGGGGCAGATCCGCCTTCTGGAGGGCGTGGAAGAGCTTTTCCGCCTCGGCGTGGTGCACATCGCCGGGAACCGCCGACAACGGGATTCCCGCCGCCCTGCAGACCTGTCCCGCCGCCTGGGAGGTCACCCGGGAAAACGAGCTGGTCAGGAACACGCCCATGGAGCGGTGCGGACTGTCGTGCAGCAACCGAGTGAAGATGCCCAGTTCGATTCCGTGCGGGTGGGGCTGGATCTCCACCGGTTCCGGAGGCAGTTCCGTGGCGGCTCGGGGGAATGTCCGTTCCGTGCCGTCGGGCGCCAGGAAGGAAAACTCGGCGTGGGGATTGGCGATGGCGGTCTGTTCCAGGTATTCGTCGACCGACTGGCGGCCACGGAAGAACGTCGCCTTCATGGTGATGTCCACCATGGTGCCGGTGCCCGCTTCGCCCCATTCGACTTCCTTGTCGACCAGGATCTCCGGTTCGTTGCGCTTGAGGTCCATGCGCAGTTCGTAGTAGTGCGCAGGCTTGGATTTGTGCGGACGGCTGGTGATCTGCACGGGCTTGGCCGTGGTGATCTGGCCGTACATCCCGGCGGCCGAAATCCCGATGCCCTGCTGGCCGCGGCTCATGCGCAGGCGATGGAACTTGGATCCGTACAGCAGCTTGCCGAACACGCGGGGAATCTGGGCCTTCATGATCCCCGGGCCGTTGTCGCGCACGGAAAGGACGTAATGGTCCTCGGTGGCTTCGATCTTGCGGATCTCGACCCGGATCCTGGGCAGGATGCGCGCCTCCTCGCAGGCGTCCAGCGAGTTGTCGACCGCCTCCTTGACCGCGGTCAGGAGGGCTTTGCGCGCGTTGTCGAACCCCAGCATGTGCCGGTTCTTGGCGAAGAAGTCCGCGACCGAGATCTCCTGCTGTTTTTTCGCCATCGATTGGGCGTCGGGAGCGTTGCCGGCCACGGTCATCTTCCTTTCGGACAAGAGAAGCTGTTTTGGGAAGTGCGCAAACCTATGAAAGACTGCTCAAGTGTGCAAGGCTTGTCGCCGGATCGGAAGAGTCGTCGATCGCCATCCCGTGGATCCCGAGGCGTGTCAAATGGAAATGACTTGACTTCGGGGGGTGGCGTAATATACTTCCGACCTCGTAAACTGGTCCGGGATAGGGGGGCAGCCCGTCCCTTGTATGTGCCCAATCGGAGGATTGCTCATGCGTTCTGATGTCGTGCGTTGGGAATTTGCGCGTCGTCCCAAGTCGGACGAATTCGAAGATCTGGAAGGCGGATCGTTCGGCGGCGGTTTCGAAGACGAAACCGAAGGCGATTTTTCCGAGGGAGGCGACGACGACGAAGAGAGCCAGGAAATCGACTTCGACGACCCGAACTTCGCCCGCGGCGAAGGCATCTGGAAGAGCTATGCCGAAGATCTCGACATCGAGGAATAGGTGAAGCCCAGGGCCGCATGCATCCTGGCCCTGCTTTTCGCGGCGGCGTTCTGGACAGGCTGTTCGTCCTCCAGGCCGTCGTCGCGGTCTTCCGTGCAGTTGGCGGTTCCCGATTCGCCCGAACTGCTGCGGGTGCGCCGCATGCTGGATTCGGGGATCGACCACCAGGCCGCCGGACGCTACGTCCAGTCGCAGACGATGCTGTCGGGCGCCTTGTCCGAGCTGTCCATGATCGACACCAGCGCGCGGCAGGAGTCGATGCGCGTCCTCGCCAGACAGATCCTGGCGGCCATGAAGAACAATCTGCCGTATTCGCTGGATCCCGAATCCATCGAGGACGTGGAATACACGGAAGAAGACGGCCTCGCCCTCCTGGATTCCATCGCCCCGGACGAAGACGATTCATCCTTGGATTCGGCCAGCGCCCGGCGCCTGTGGAACGAGGTCCTGGCCGACAGCCTGGTCGTCTACGATCTTCCCGTCGAGATCAACGACATGGTGCTGCTGCATCTGAGGACCTTCAAGGAACGGATCCCGTCCACCTTCGCCCGCTGGCTCGAGCGCAAGGGCAAGTGGGAGGACATGATCCTGCAGGAATTGTCTGCCGCCGGACTGCCCCGCGATCTGCTCTACCTGTCCATGATCGAAAGCGGCTTCAATCCCAGGGCGACGTCGCCCGCCGCCGCCGCCGGGATCTGGCAATTCATTCCCAGCACCGGCCGCCGGTTCGGGCTGCGCATCGACCGCTACGTCGACGAGCGTCGCGACCCCGTGAAAGCCACCCGCGCCGCCATCCAGTATCTGTCGTTCCTGTACCAGATGTACGGCGATTGGCGGTTGGCCATGGCCTCCTACAACTGCGGCGAAGCCTGTGTCGGGCGCGCGGTCCGGCGCGCCGGACACAACGACTACTGGAACATCTCGCTTCCGCGCGAGACCCGCCACTACGTCCCCAAGGTCTTCGCCGCCGCGATCCTCGGGAAGAATCCCGTGGCCCACGGTTTCGTGGTCCGGCCCTGGGCGCCGATCGTGTACGACACCTTCGCCATCGAAGGCGGCTTGACGTTCGAACAGATCGGGAATTCGCTGGGGGTTCCGGCCGAATCGCTCGCCGTGCTCAATCCCGCCCTCACTCGCGGCACGACGCCGCCGGTCAAGGAAAGCTGGGTTCTGCATCTGCCCGTCGGGACCCGCGACCGTTTCGCCGCCGTCGCGGGCGACCTGGAGCGCAGCTACAAGGCGCCCGAGCCCCAGAAATTCGCCTACAAGGTCCGCCGCAAGGAAAGCCTGGCCTCCATCGCCGCCCGCTACGGGGTCCCCGTTTCCGACCTGAAGCGATGGAACCGGATCTCGTCCAGGACCAGGACCGTCCGTGCCGGACGGCGACTGGTGATCTGGGGCGACATGCCGGGAGTCGGCGTGGCGGTCAAGGAGCCTCCGCTGCGTTCCAGCGGCGACGGCATCCCCGAACGCAAGACCTGGAACGTCAAGACCCACAAGGTGCGCCGAGGCGACACCTACACGTCCATCGCACGCCGGTACGGCGTCACCGTGGAGCAGCTCGCGAGCTGGAACGGGATCCCGAACGGGCGCCTGAAGGCGGGGCGGCGCGTGACCGTTTCCGATCCGGCCGCGGGGCTTTCGGACCAACCCGCACTTGCCGGATTGCCGCGTCGCCAGGCCGCGCCCGCCGTGGCCGAGCCCGAGCGGGAGGAGGTCGCCCAAGCCGTGGCCAAGGCCTCGGTTCCCGCCGCCAAGGACGTCGAACGCCCCCGCTACCATCGGGTGCACCGCGGTGAGACGTTGTCTTCGATCGCCGGGAAGTTCGGGCTGGGAGTTTCCGACCTGAAGACCTGGAACCGGCTTTCTTCGGATCGAGTACGGCCTGGACAGCGCCTGCTCCTGCACGGCCGGGCTTCTGCTCCCGTCGCCCAAAAGCATCCCGAGGCCCGGGCCGCAGCCTCCCGCGAGCACGAAGCGCGGGTGGTCCGCGTTCCGGAACGCGCAGAACCCGCGGATGTTTCGCGTCACCACAGGGTCCGTGCCGGCGAAACCCTCGAATCGATCGCGCGCCAACACGGAGTCGCGGTCTCGAGCCTCAAGCTGTTGAACCGCCTGCGGACTTCGCGGATCCTGGTCGGGCAAAAATTGACCTTGCCTGCGGCCGTGTCGCGGGTCGAATCCCACGAATCCAAGCCGGCCCCCGCCCCCAAGGCGCACACCACCTCCGGAATCCGCACCGTGCGCTACGTCGTGCGCGAAGGCGATTCGCTCTATTCCATCGCCCGGGCGCGGTCCACGACGGTCGATTCCATCATCCAGCTCAACGGATTGCGCGGATCCTCCATCCGTCCGGGCCAGGTCCTGGAAATCCCCACGGTGGCTTCCTTGTGAAAAAGTTCTTCTGGTTCCTGGTGCTGGTCGCCTGCCTGGTAGGTTCCTGCAGGATGGGCATGTCGATGGCCGGCGGGGAGCGAGCGCTTTCCGAACCGGGAATCCGGGTCCTGAGGCTGGAAGGACAGATCGACGACGCCCGGAAGTTCGTGGGCAAGCTCCACAAGGCCCAGGACGATTCCGACGTGAAGGCCGTGGTCCTGCGCATCGAGACTCCCGGCGGGGCGGTCGGCGCCTCCCAGGAGATCTACGCGGCGGTCTGCTCGCTCGATCGGGTCAAACCGGTGGTGGCCAGCATCGGCAACGTGGGAGCCTCGGGCGGGTTCTACGCCGCCATGGGGGCGCGACGGGTCTGGGCGCTTCCCGGTTCCCTGACCGGATCGATCGGGGTGGTTTCCCAATTCACGCAGTTCCACGAACTCCTGGAAAAAATCGGTGTGAGTTCCCAGGTGGTCAAGAGCGGTGAAATGAAGGACGCCGGTTCGCCTTGGCGCCCCATGAACGAACGCGAAAAGTCGCTGTTCCAGGCCATGATCGCCGATGTCTACTCCCAGTTCCGCGAAGTGGTGGCCACCCGGCGCGGCCTCGATTCGATCGCGCTGGATTCGTTGGCGGACGGACGGGTCCTGACCGGTCGCCAGGCCTGGAAGGCCGGGCTCGTGGACACCACCGGCACGCTTTCCGAGGCGATCGAGGATGCCCGGCGGCTTGCCAAGCTGGGCATGGATGCGCCGGTCGACGACGATGCCCCCAAGGATCCGCTTTGGCGCCAGTTCCTGGACCCCAACGCCGAGGGGCTGGCTCGATTCCTTCCTGCCAGCCGGTCGCGGGTGGAATTCACGCTTCCCTGACCGGGTTCTCCGGGATCGGGAACAATCCATGTAGTTTGGTGGGCGATGCTCAGAATCCGTCCTTTCCTGGCCGCGTTTTCCCTGTTCACCACCACCTGCGCGGCGGCGGTTCCGCTTTCCGGCGTGGTCGCATCGTTCGAATTGGGCGATTCGGATCTCTTCGGCAGTCGGGAAGACGGCGTCGTGCGCATCACCGGCGAGGCCTTGGCGAAGGAGTTGGGCCTGGCTCTGGGCGGCGTCTCCATGGCCAACGTCGCGGTCTGGTCCGGGCCTGGAGACACCCTTTCGCGGGTCTCCGGGAAGCCGGCCGTGCCGCCTTCCCTGCGGGCGATTCCCATCCAGCGGCTCGACCGCAACAGCGACGGAATCTTCGACAGGGACGATGAAATCCGGTTCTGGGCCCATGGACCCAATTTCTGGAAACCGGATTCCAGCACGGAACTGGCCTGGAGCTACACCATCCACCCGTGGGCCAAGACGCGGCGCTACCTGATCCGTCTGGACGCCCCCGAGGGTTCGCCCGATTTGGGCAAGGAGCATCCGGGGCGCGATCCTGTCGCGTTCTCCAGCGTATCGCAGCCCGTGCGGGTCGGAACGCCCAAGTCCCGTCTGGAGCAGCCGGATGGCGAAAACCTGAACGAAAAGGACATGGGCATCGGCTGGTTCTGGATCGACACCCGGGATTCGGGCAACGTCCTGCGGCTTCCCGGTCCGGAGGATTCCGATCTTCCCGGATCGCGTCCGGATTCGGTTCTGGTCAAATTCCGTAAGGTTGCGTCGAGCGTGCTCTCCAACCCCGACTGGAGCGGTTTGAATTCCGTGGCCATCGAAGGAAGCGCGGCCTGGATTCGAGGAGCCTCGGCGGACATCTCGCAGTCGGTCTGGAAGGGGGGGGCACCCTCGGGAAGCCGTCGGTTCGCGCTGACGTTCAAGAATCGGATCTCGCTCGGGATCCAGGACTACATCTTCGCCTACAAGAGGGATCTTTCCGGAGCGGATTCCGTCTTGTTCCCCGCGCCGTCGCTCGGATCCGTGTCGATTTCCGTCAAACGCGCCTCCTCGACCTGCTGGGTGCTCGAAGACGGCGTCGCGGTACGCGGCTGTTCGGTCGTCGATGGCCTCCTGCGCGACAGCGCGCGCGCGCCCGGGACCTGGTACGCCTTGTTCCCGTCCAACACCATCGGGATCCGCCCCAGGTTGTCCAAGTGGACGGAGCCGTCGGGATCGAACGTGGTCCGCGATTGGACCGCTTCCCGCAAGGCCGACGTGCTCGTGGTCGCCCCGCGTCTGCTGCTCGGAGTCGCCCAGGAATACGCCGTCCACCGCGAGGCCGCGTTCCAGGTGAGGCCCATGAAGGTCGCGATCCTCCCGCTGGAGGAGGTCTACGACCTCTGGTCGGGGGGCATGACGGATCCTGTCGCGATCCGCGACGCCACGGCCTGGGCCAGGAAGAACTGGGGGGTGTCGCACCTGCTGCTGTTGGGAGGGGGCCATGGGGATCCGCGCGGACTGGGCGGCGAAAGCGGCCCCAGCCTCGTGCCGCGCTGGCAGTTCAAGCAGGAAGATACCGACGACTTCTTCGGGGGGGCGCTCACCGGCGCGGGAACCAAAACCGATTCCGGACTCGCCACCGGGAGGGTGCCCGCGCGAACGGAGGCAGAGGCCCGGGCCTGGCTGGACAAGCTCAAGGTGTTCGAAGATCCGTCCAAGGCGCTGTTCGGGCCTTGGCGCAACCGGGTGCTCCTGACCGCCGACGACATGGAGCAGGCCGGCGCGCACGACAACATGGCGCACACCATGGGAATGGAGGATGTCGGCAAGATCATTTCCGGCGCCAAGCCCTGGATGCGGCAGGACAAGGTCTACCTGGTGTCGTATCCGCTCAACGGGATCGGACAGAAACCGGAGGCGGCGCGCGATCTCCAGGCGATCCTGAACCAGGGCGTGGCGGCCATGAACTACCTGGGCCACGGGGGCAGCACGATCCTGGCCGACGAGAACCTGATGAACGCCGCCGACATCGAACGCACCCTCAGGAACCAGAAGACTCCGTTTCTCTTCTTCGCCGGATCCTGCACGGTGGGGCGCAACGACCAACCCAACACCCGTTCCTTGTCCGAAGTGCTGGTGGTTTCCGCAGGCAAGGGAGCGTTCGCGGCGCTGGCGGCCACCCGTCCCACCTACGACAGCCCCAACGACGCGTTCACGCAGGAACTTTGGCGCCAGCTCGTGGACAACACCAAGGGCCGGACGATCGGCGAGGCCTTGTTGGCGGCGAAGCGGTTGGGTGGCGAGCTGAATCTGAACAACGCTCGCTACAATCTCCTCGGCGATCCGGCGACGATCCTGCTGCCGGGTGGGATCCTTCCTTCGCTGGATTCGATACCAGACACCCTCGCGGCGCTTTCCAAGGTGGGGTTCGCGGGCAAGGCGGGATCGGCGAAGGCGATCGAAGCCCGACTGGAAGTCCTGCCCGCCCTCGACACGGTGTTCTACCGGTGGCTGGACGGGAACAGCAACCCCAGAGCGGATTCCCAGGTGTTCTTCCAGAGTCCCCAGCAGATCCTGGCCACCCTCGCCCGGACGGAAAACGGCGCCTATTCCGTGTCGCCGGGGCTTCCGGCCAGGATCCCGTTCGGGTCCAAGGCGATCGGGGCGATCTACGCGTGGGATTCCCTGACCCGCCGCGACGGCGGTCTGGTGACCGGAAACAAACTGTTCTGGGGTACCGCCAGCACCGGGGGGCAGGACGCCGAGGGGCCGAAGATCTCCATCCGGCCTTGCGATTCGTCCTGGTCGGCGGGAGTGGAATACGGCAAGGAAGCGCGCATTCCCGTGCCGTTCTGCCTCACCGTCGGAGTCCAGGATTCGTCGGGCGTTTCCTACGAGCAGGGACCCGACGAAGGTGTGGTGCTTTCCTTGCCGGGAATCGTCGATCCGTGGCATCCGGAGCTGCGCCAGGGTGCGGACTACCGGGAAGCCTCGGCCATGCTCGTGCTGGATTCCACCATGCTCGAACCGGGCAAGACCGCCCAGTTCGAGGTGTCCGCGCGGGATCTGATGGGCAACCTTTCGCGTCGTCGCCTGACGCTTGTGGGCGAAGAATTGTCAGAGGTGGGGTTGTTCGAAGTCTTCAACAGTCCGAACCCGGTGCGCCGCGGCGGTTCGACGGCATTCCATTTCAAGTTGTTCGCCGAACCGGACACGAACGGATCGGTGAGTTCGGGCTCCAGTGCCGCCATCCGCATCCATTCGCTGTCCGGAAAGCTGGTCCGGATCCTGCGCACGGACGTGGGCGCCACCGGAGGCAACCGGCCCCAGGCGGTATGGGATCTTCGCGACTCGTTCGGGCGCGAGGTGGCCAACGGACTCTACCCCTACACGGTGATCCTGCGGGTCCCCCATCCGTCGGGAGTGGGCAGCATCCAGCGGGAAGCCAAGGGCGTGGTGGCGATCTCGCGTTGACGAGGTTCGCGCCGAACCGGTCGGCGCCGAGGGCGAGGGAGGCTATTTTGAGGACAGATGCGTCCTACCAGCCTTACCGTCCTCATGGTCGCCGCCGCGGCGTTTTCCGCTCCCTTTCGCGTCCTGGTCGACGAGCCCGGGCGATGGGAGATCGAGTGGAGCGCCAAGGATTGCCGCGTCGTGGCTTTGGCCGACGGGGCGGGTTCCTACGTCTGTCCGGATGTCCCGGCATCCGACGTCCCCGGTGATCTGCTTGCCGCCCGCCTGACGGGACGGATCGCGCTGCCCGCCGATGCCGCGCCGAAGCTGGAACTGCTGCTCGATT
>ENA-UPSM01003915-UPSM01003915.1-activated-sludge-metagenome-genome-assembly--contig:-NODE-3915-length-16210-cov-6.350356_pt1 | contig 16210 bp, 17 predicted proteins | sample MGYA00238181_ERZ773283 | MGnify/ENA primary metagenome ERZ773283 (study PRJEB29023, sample SAMN05720199) | activated sludge metagenome | isolation source: Anaerobic digester | place: Japan...
CTGGTGGATATGCCCATCCGCTACCGCGAACGCACTTACGGCAGCACAAATATTCAGCGCTGGCGGCACGGGCTCTTGCTGCTGCGTATGCTGTGGGTGGCTGCTGTCCGCCTCAAGTTTGTGTGATTACTGGCAGGCAGAAATATCGAGCAGGCGCCGGAAAGCGCCACTGCCGCCAGATTCCTCCCCGACCACAACCACGCAGGGCTCTGAAAGACCGCTCCGGACTGCCTCAGAAAAATCGTCCCACTCTCCGCTGCCCAAATAAATATATTGGTAACCTCCCGCCTGGATTTTTCGGGGGTCCATGCTGCTGGCAAGGGCTTCGTATTCAGGCAGCGCGGCGTACCAGCTTTCGTTGGAACGCAGCGGCCTGGCAAAGACTGTGACTGCCCGGGAGGGTATAAGGTCGAAAACCATCACGTCATTTGGCAGCGCGTTCCAATATTTTTCCTGGAACGCGGCATCCAGCCGGTCGAGAAAATAACTTTCCTGCGGCACCTGCGCCGCGGCGGACTCTACTGCGAAATTGACCGCGCCCCCCAATGTGCTGAGCGCGCAAAGGCCGATAACAATGAAGCGCAGAGCCTGCTTTTTGCCGGGCAGCCAGTACCACAACAGCGGGACCGCGAAGAGGATTAGCAGCACTGCGCTGTAAAGGGTCAGGCGTTTGGTGGCGGATATGCCGGCCGCTCCCTGATATTCCACAAAAATTGTGAGGAAACTGGCTGCCGCGCCCAGGGCGAGAACAGGGAAAATGTAACGGCCGGCGCGAAAGCCCTTACGCCCCCAGATGATAAAGAGCGGGAGCAGCAGAAAAATCGGACCGACTTCGGCAGCGGCGGTGAATGCCTGCGCCCAATTAGTCAGGGCAAGGGTGCCCAGATGCGCGGAAACAAACGCGGGCGGCAGGCGCAGGCGGAAACCCAGACTGTAATACTGATTCTGGGCCGTTCCTCCGCGGCCGATTATCCGGGCTGCGATGCCAGCAGCAGCGCCGCTGAGAACGCCGCCCTGGATGAGCGCAATCAGGCCTGGCAGGAGCGCGAGCACCACAAGCGCTGTCCAGATTTCCCGACGGTTCTCTTTTCCAGGTCGGAGGAGGCGCGCGACATAAACCACAACGAAGGCTCCAAGAAAGAACACGAACCAGATTTCATCGGTTATAGCCTGTGCCGCAAGCAGGGCGGCAACCACAACCATGCCGCCTTTGGATTTCCAACGTTCAAAGAAGAGGATGATTAGCAGGGCAATTGCCAGCCCCATGAGGCCGGTTCCATCGTGTTCCATCACCGCGGGGGTGTGAAAGCCGTTCCCATACGCGAAGGGGAAGGGGAATGGGCCGCCGCCTTCAATCGCCCAGGGCTTGGAAAGCGCCATTTTCAGGCTGCTGTCCGTCGCCAGGCCGGAACCAATCATTGTGACGCGCTCTGAGATTGCCGAGAGCAGCCTGCCGGGCAGAAAGAGCAATATCCAACGCATACCGCCGGCCAAGGCAGTAAAAAGGGCTGTCAATATCCCGCCGTCTTTGCCGTGGGTCAGGCGCTGCCCCAGGAAGAACGCGTAGAGGATTGCCAGGCTGAAGAAAATGGCCCGGGAGAAGTCCAGAGCCGCCCAGGTGGGGAACCCTCCAGTGCGCATCCACTGCGCGGCGTTCAGCAGCAGCAAGTAATGGTAGTCAAAGCTGAGCGCAGGGTTGAGCGGAAAATGGGGCGGGATATCGCCGGCAGCCAGCATGGATGTCACCGGCAGATTTTGGTAGTCGTCGAAAATTGCCAGACCGCGCCCAATCATGAAGAAGATGTAGAGCAGGACAATGAATGCCAGCCACTGCCCGAGCGGGAAGCGCAGGGCTTCACGCGCGGTTTTCCAGGATTTCAGCCCAAGCGTCAGACCCAGACCAAGCGCGAATACCAGGCCTGCGCTGAGCCAGAAGGCCGGGACGGGCGCCAGGAACCGGCCTGTGAGGTTGGCCAGCCAGACTTGCAGGACAAGACCCAACCCCAAGCCGAGCAGAGTTGATTCGTGCCGTTGGGTCTTGATGGTGTTGATGAGGATCAGAAATCCACCGAAGGACCAAAGCAATACCCAGAGGAGGACTGAAACAAGCGGGATAAATCTATCCATAAAGGCGCGGCTTTCCGATAAGGCGGTATATACGCTGATTATACATTGCCCTCAGAATGCTGTGCTGTTGGAAGCGCACGATAGCTGGCGGGTCAATAAACAAAATCGGGCTGGGGAGCCCGACATATAAGCTTTGTTGATTTGCAGTCCATCTCCAGTTACAAAAGGCTGGGATGAGCTGGGCACTGAGCTGGGGGTCGACTGGTCCGGGGTGGAAAAATCGGGTCCATCTTTCGAGGAGATCGCGAAGAAGTACAACATTTCGCCTGAGCGGCAGCGGACGTACTTGCAGCGGAAAATGACAGGCGAGGCGTATTTCCGGTCCTTGAGCGCGGAGGAGCAGCGGCGGGTTTTGGGACCGGCGAAGTGGCTGGCGTGGAAGGAAGGGAAGTTCGCGTTTGCTCAGCTGGCGAAGAAGACCTACAGCCCCGTTTGGGGCGCGGGCAGGGGTGCGGCAAGTCTGAAGGAACTGCTGGGGGAGGATGAGGCGGCAAAGTATATCAGACTTTCACAATGGAACCGAAGCACGAATTGGGAGAAGGTGGATCAAAAAACCGTAGCTGATCTACTGCCAAAAGTCGCTGTTGTAAAGAATTCAATCTTGCCAAAACCTGTGTCAGGAAAGTTTTTTGTTCCTGGTGTCGGTTCGATTGATCTTTTAGTGCCGGCCGGGGTAGACTTGGTCAATGTACGAGTTATTGCAGGTAATATGACTGCTACACCTTTTCGTACAGCGTCAACCTGGGCAGAAAAAATTGGAGGCAGTCCGGGCGACTGGCAAAAGCTTGTTGGTATTGTCGATGGAAAGTATTACACATACGAGATTCATTGGGTCCAGCATAATGATGTAAAATATGATCTGAAGATAAAGCGGAGCACACGACGATGAAGCTAAAGTACATTGGACCGAGTTTTGGCGTAGAAAGCCTTACCGATGGAAAGGTATATATTTGCTTAGGTTTCGAAGACGGCTTATTGCGCATCGTTGATGATAGCGAAGAGGATTATCTTTATTCAGTTATACCCGGGCCCTGGGACGACCAGACTGTCCGTGGACGCTGGGAAGTGGTCGAAGACGACGAAGATGGAACGTTGACTAAGCTGTTTGAAGATGTGCGTATTTCTCTTGAAAATGAAGCGCGAATCGGAATAAAGCCAAGAGTCGTCAATGTCATGGAAGATGATTATTAGATTAGCGACACAAAGCACCGATGAAAACCACGCCTCAGTAATGGGGCGTTTTTTATTGTGAATCTGGGGCGGGACGAGTAAAATTGGGGAATGCCCCTGTAGCTCAATGGAAAGAGTACTGATCTGCTAAATCAAAGGTTGCGGGTTCAAATCCCGTCAGTGGCAATTATCTATTTACTTGACTTTAGTCAAAAAGAACCTATAATGATTACAGCAGATCAGCTCGTTGAGCTAAATCTTTGAAATTGACAAAAAGCGCCCCCGCTTCCGTCAGCCCCGCCCCACTAACCCGGGGCGGTGTGCTTTAAGTTAGTCTGACACAATTGCATTTGCGTTTTTAGATTCTTTGTGCTATACTTGAATTAATCAAATACTAAGTTGATAGAGCATAGCTCACGCGGCACTTAACCCGGGGCTGTGGACCAAAAAATGGTCTGCGGCTGCGGGTTTTTTTGATTCAAATACGCGACACCAGCGGTTAATCGGTGGGGAGATGTGAAGATGGCTGAACAAGAAGCCAAACAAGCAAGCGAAAACACGCAGACCAGCGAACAGGCCGGTGAAGTAACCGCGAACGGCGGCGGGGCGGGCGGGCAGATGTTTTCTCAGGACGATGTAAACCGGATTATCAAGGCGAGGGCTGAACGCGAGTTGAAGGCTATTCTGGCGGATGTGGGGCTGGCCGATCTGGGCGAGCTGAAGACGCTGGTGCAGCAGAAGCGTGCAGTAGAAGAAGCGAACAAAAGCGAGCTGGCGAAAGCCCAGGAACGCGCGGCGCAGTTGGAAAAACAGCTGGCCGAGGCGGCTTACTTGAATCGCCTCAAACGCAGGCTGTTGGTAATCACGAATATGCTGCTGAAGGACATCGCCCCGGCTGCCAGCATGGGATTGAGAAAGCCCGCTGCTGCGGCCGGGATGAGAATGACGTTGTAGAAAAACGCCCAGAAAAGGTTCTGCTTGATGGTCCTGAGTGTTTTGCGGGAGAGGCGCACCGCCAGCGGAACCGCTTGCAAATCGCCGCTGATGGATACAATTGGGGCGGCTGCGATGGCTACGTCCGTGCCGGTGCCAATGGCAATACCCACATCCGCTTGCGCCAGGGCAGGCGCGTCGTTGATGCCGTCGCCAACCATGGCGACCTTGTGCCCGGCAGCCTGCAGTGCTTGCACCTGTCCGGCTTTGTCTTTGGGGAGCAAATCGGCAAAAACCTGGTCGATTCCAGCCTGTTCAGCAACCGCCTGGGCGGTCCGGGCGTTATCGCCGGTGAGCATGGCCACCTTCAGACCGAGTTTGTGAAGCTCGGCCACCGCGCTGATTGAGTTTTCCTTCAACGTATCCATAATCCCGAACGCGCCGAGCAGCTGTCCATCGGCTGCCAGCATAACAACCGTGCGGGCCTGCTTTTCAAGCTCCGTCAGGGCGTTATCCGCGCTGCTGGTATTCACCTGCAGCCCTTCCAGGTAGCGCCGGCTGCCGACCATCACTTTTTTTCCATCAATTTCCGCGGAGACGCCTTTTCCGGAAGAGGACCTGAAGCGGTCCACATCCCGCAGAGTAAGGGCGCGCGCTTTGGCGGCCGCGGTGATTGCCTCGCCGAGCGGGTGCTCGCTGCCAGCTTCCACGGAAGCCGCCAGCGCCAAAATCTGGTCTTCTGTCCAGCCCTCTGCGAGAGGGATGATATCGGTTACTGCCGGCTGTCCGCGCGTAAGTGTGCCGGTTTTATCCAGAATGATTGTGTCTATCTGACCGGCGATTTCCAGGCTTTCACTTGTTTTTACCAATATGCCAAGTTCCGCGCCGCGTCCGGTGCCCGCCATCACGGCTGTCGGGGTCGCCAGACCCATCGCGCAGGGGCAGGCAATCACCAGGACAGCGACCATGTTAATTAGCGCGCGGGCCAACTGCGAGACCTCCGCGTCCGGCGCTAAAGGCACGAGGAAATACCAGATGACGAAGGTAAGCACCGCGATGCCAATAACGATTGGAACAAATACCGACGAAATTTTATCCGCCAGCTTTTGGATGGGCGCTTTGCTGGCCTGGGCGTTCTCGACCAGTTGGATGATTTGTGAAAGCACGGTGTCCCGGCCGATTTTTGTGGCCTCAAACACCAGCCTGCCGTTCTTATTCAGCGTGGCTCCAAAAACAGGGGAACCCGGGCTTTTTTCCACAGGCAGGGATTCACCGGTGAGCATGGATTCATCCACGCTGGAACTGCCCTCTCGAACCACACCGTCTGCCGGTATTTTTTCGCCGGGGCGCACCACGATGATATCCCCGATGAGTACCTCTTCGGCCGGAATTTCAATTTCCATTCCATCCCGAATGACAGTCGCCTTTTTGGGCTGCAGGAAAAGCAGTTTGCGGATGGCTTCGCTGGCGCCGCCCTTGGCGCGCGCTTCGAGGAACTTACCCAGGCGGACAAGCGTAATGATGACCGCGGCTGTTTCAAAATAGCCGTGCCCGGGCACCGCTCCAAAGAGCACAAATAGCGAGTAAAAGTACGCGGCGGAGGTGCCCATCGCAACCAAAACGTCCATGTTGGCGGATTTATTGCGCAGAGCCTTATAAGCGTTGACGTAATAACCCGCGCCTACATAAAACTGAACGGGCGTTGCCAGGCCAAAAAACAGCCACTCCATCCAGGGGGCGTGCCCAATCGCCATCGGCAGCAGACCAAAGTCCCTGCCCATTGAAAGCGCAAAAAGCGGCAAGGTGAATAAAAGCGCGATGAGCAGCAGGCGCTTTTGATGCGCGGTCTCCTTCTGCCGGGCGGCGGCTTCGGGGTCTTCTGTGCGCGTGTTTTCCTCCGCCAGTTTGAACCCGGCCCGAACAACAGCCTGTCGAATTTCAGTCTGGCTGAGAATGGTGGGAACATAGCGCACAACCAGGCGCTCGCTGGCCAGGTTTGCCTGACTGAAAAGCACGCCTTCCAAGGCGTTCAGAGCCTTTTCCAGACGCGCCGCGTCCGCCGGGTCAGAAAGCCCGATGACGCCAAGCGAGGCCTCACCCAGGGCGACATCGTAGCCAGTCTGACGAACCTGCGCCACAAGCTCGGAGATGTCGGTCTTTTGCGGGTCGTAGCTGACTGAGGCGCGTTCCGAGCTCAGGTTGACCACAGCCGCGTCTACGCCTTCCACTTTGGATAATCCGCGTTCGACGGCGGCGACGCAGTTGGCGCAGGTCATCCCCAGGATTGGCAGGGTGACCTGCTGTTTGTCAGACATTTAGACCTCAGCCGGGTAATCGATTTCCGCGAGAGCCTTCAGAATTGCTTCCTCTGTTGCCGGAGCAGAAAATTCCACCTCCACTTCGCGGGTCTGAACATTGGCTTCCACGTTTTCAACACCTTCGATTTCTCCGAGGCGATTCTTGATGCGCATAACGCAGTGCATGCAGTGAATATTCGGGATAAAATACGTCTTGCTGGTCATATTTTCCTGCTTTCTTGTGTGTTGTAAGGTACATTGTAGTCAGGTGGAATTAAATTACAAACAGCGAGTATATACATGAAATCACTGCAAGACGCGCGAGGCTTCATTTTGGATATGGATGGGACTTTCTTTTTGGGAGATCACCTTTTGCCCGGCGCATTGGAGTTTCTGGCGCTCCTAAACCGACTGCAGAAACCATTTTATTTCCTGACCAATAATTCTTCCCGGAGCAGAGCGGATTATGTCCAGAAGCTGGTCCGGCTGGGAGTGCGGGAGGAGGACGCGCGCGTGTTCACTTCCGGAGACGCCACGGCGCGCTACCTCTGCCAGCAATTCCCCGGGCAGGGCGTTTGCCTGATTGGCACGCGCAGCCTGCGGGAAGATTTTCGAGCTGCCGGAATCCGCCTGGATGACCTTGAGCCAGCGGTGGTTGTACTTGGGTACGACACGGAACTGACCTATGAAAAATTGGTGCGCCTGTGCGGTTTCGTGCGGAAGGGGCTGCCCTACCTGGCGACTCATCCCGACGTGAACTGCCCGACGCCGGACGGTCCCATCCCGGATATAGGCGCGATGATAGCGCTGGTGGAAAAATCCACCGGCCGCCTGCCGGATAAAATCTTTGGGAAGCCGGACCGGAATCTGGTCGAGCAGCTGGCAGCCAGCCTGAAGCTGAGCCCTGAAAGCCTGATAATGGTTGGAGACAGGCTTTATACAGACATCGCGATGGGTACGACCGCCGGGGTGGGGACGGCGCTGGTGCTCAGCGGGGAAACCAGGCGGGAGGATTTGCCGGGCTCTCCGTTCCAGCCGGATTTTGTGGTTGAAGACCTGGCTGAACTGGGGAGTTTGCTGGAGGCGGCGCCTGAACAGCAGGATAGCTAATCACCGCTAACCCCGCTGATTAGCGCGCTAACGGGGAAAGAAAACAAAAAGACGCGCGGAAAACAACGGGGGACAGGCAAAAATTCGCCGCTTGTTATTCGGTCTTTTTCCAAAAAAGGGGAGAGCTGGCAAGAAAAAGAGGCGACGATGGGATTTGAACCCATGGTGAGAGTTTTACAGACTCTTGCCTTGCCGCCTGGCCTGGCCGCGCGCAGCTGAAGCATTGTAATTGCCCCCCCATTACCAACAAATGCGGTATTGTTCTCAGCCAGGACTTTTGCCGGGGATTGCCATCGTTCCTGAACTTCGAATTCTATTCAGGTGAAATTATCAACATCCCAGCTTGTTATGCGCACGTTACCCGTATCCGACACCATCTAGGGAAGATATCTCCCTGAAACTCAACAGGAAAGTTTGCCTGAAATATTCAATGGTTATGTCATTCAACCATCAGGTTAATTAATCACAGGATATTTTCACGCACGTGTCAAATGAGCTGTAAATAGCTCATTTCCGAAAGCGGAAAGCCCTTTGGGACGTCAATAAGTATTGCTACCTGGAAATCATTGGCAGGAAGGTCACGCCAAATGGCAGGTGTTCTTTCACAATTAGAACATCAGATTCATAATTATGGGGATTCACTGCTGCTAAAAATGCTGTTGACGCAGCAGTTCGTACCCACATGCTGGCAGAGTGAGAACCTTCTGAGAGACCGCTGAACATGCCGGTGAACGAAACCAGCACAGACTGACCCTCCTCAAGATCGCTGAGACTGGCGCGGGCAGTCCCAATCGTTGAAGCGGCTCCGTCCACTCTCATTTCAAAATAGGCAACCGAAGAGGGCTCTGTAAAATTCGCGATAAAAACCCGACCAGTAAAGATCAACTCCACCAGGGAGTCGGAGGAGTTGACAGTGAAAGTGGCGAGATCCGTTAACTTCGTCCACGTGGAATTCACATTAGCAATACTTCCACTTTCCACATCAAACACTGTCACAGCAAGCATCTGCGCTCCAGAAGTCTGCGACGCGGCCTGAGTAGTCCTTGGCGATTGGACCAGGGAGAAGACCAGGATGATTGAAAGCACAACAATGACCAGACGATAGATGGTAACGCGGCTATTGCTCATACGATGCTCCTGATTCTGTTTTTAGTTGGAAAGGTGGAAACTTAAAAGGTTATGACAAGATGGATTAAAGATTCAAATCACTACTTAGGAGAAAATAATGTCAGCTAACACCCTTTTCTTCCAACCCATTGTAAAGCAAATCTCCTCAAGTCGCGCGAAAAAGGTCAAAAGAAGACATTTTTGACATTTTTCCATCTGCTCATTATTGCCAATGCTGAAAAAACAGGCAGTGCTTTCCCCTCCGTAGCTTGAACCCTCCCGTACGGCTTTGGTGGTAAGGGTCAATCTGTATTTGTCGGCAGGCAGGCGAATGCTAAAGAACACTGCCAGTATAGTCTTTTTCCTAACAATTCGTAGAAGCAGGCCTGCCGCAAACAATACTTAGTTTTCCCCCAATACAATTACAGCCGGAGCGAGAAAGGAAAGCATGTGAGGGAAGAGAGGTCATAGGTAAATTGGCTGCTTTTGCAAAAGACTTTGTCTTAGTTTTTTTTATTGGAAGGGTTGACGCAGCAATTAAAAAACACACCTAAAGACATGGTGCGTTTGACAAGAAAGCTGACGGCAGGTCGGAAATTCTGGCAGGAAAAAGAGGCGACGATGGGATTTGAACCCATGATGAGAGTTTTGCAGACTCTTGCCTTGCCACTTGGCCACGTCGCCTGAATAAAAAACTGATATAGCTATTATATCAGTTTCTTCAAACAAGCGGGCGATGGGGCTCGAACCCACGACCTTCTCCTTGGCAAGGAGACGTTCTACCAATTGAACTACACCCGCGCCTATCTGTGCCGCTCAGCTTTTTTGGGCTGAAGTGGCACAGATTTTAGCATAAGGAAATGCGCTTGTCAAATCCAAAAAACACAAAAATGACCATTTGAAATGCGCGCTCTGTCAAACAAGAATGGAGAGGTGAGATTAACAATCTGGCTTTGGCTGCTGAGTTACCAGCAGGACGAACCTGAATGGATACGCTTCTATCAAGCTTGCTTGTGCGCTTCTATGGATGAACCAGGCCTACGCGTTTGCCTTCGCGCCGTCCTTGCGCCGCACGCGCAGCACGGTGATTTTTGTGGGGTGGTTATAAGGCGCGGGAGAGACAGGCGGGCTGTCTTTGATGGTCTCTGGGTAACCGGTAATGTCTTCCGGTATTGGCACGCGCGTTTCCATCTGCAGGTAGCCGGACTGAGTGAGCTGCTCCAGGCTCGCGCAAAGTTCCGCGCCGGAGAGATACAGCGCGTTATTGATGGCAATCAGCAGGCCGCCGTCCGCGACCAGCGGGCGCACCTTATTCACGAGCGTCAGCCAGTTTTCGGTCAGGCTGACGGTGCCGTGCTCGGTGGTGGAATACAGAGGAGGGTCGAGAATAACAATATCAAACAGCGTGCGGCTGGTTTTTAGCCGGCTGACCGCCTTAAAAAAGTCCAGGGGAAGCAGATTCATGCTTCCGGAGAAGTGGTTCAGCCTGAAGGAATTCCTGGCCAGCCGCAGGGCTTCCGCGTTCAGGTCAGTCTGCAGCACTTTTCGCGCGCCGCCCGCCAGCGCGGCAATGCCCAGAGCGCCGGTGTAGGCGAAACAATTCAGCACGGACTTTCCGCCTGAATTCTCCTGCAAAAAGGTCCGCAGCATCCGCGTATCGAGGTAAAAGCTGCTGTCCTGGTTCAGACGCAGGTTCAGGGCGTAGCGCACGCCGCCTTCCTCGATTTCCGTGGCTGGTTTTCCCCCGAATACTATCTCTCCCCGCTGCAGGTCAGGGTCCCTGACCGCGCGCCGTTTGACCAGCACGCAGCCAATCCGCGGCAGCTGCTGCCGGTAGAATTCAAGCGCTGTTCGCGCGGCAGCTTCCAGGCTTTCAGGCTCGCGGGCGTGATTTGAGATGACCAGCGTACTTCCGTACAGGTCTGCCACCAGGCCCGGCAGCCCCTCATAAAATCCATTGAAGAGCCGCAGAGCGCTGTTGTTATTGAGTAAACCGGGACCGCGGGCTTTCAGGCAGGCTGCCAGACAATTTCGCAGCATCTCCGCCTGTTTTTCTTCAGAATCCGACTGCGCAGGACTGGTTTTCATCAGGTACAATTGCTCCAGTTCAATCTTATCATTTTCAGGTGGCGTATGCTCGCTTTTTTTTCTGGTCTCACCCCTGTTCTTCAAGCGCTTTTGGCGACGGCTTTTACCTACGCGATGACTGCGGCAGGCGCGGCTGGCGTATTTTTTGGCAGAGAAATAAACGTCCGGGTGATGAACGGCATGATGGGATTCGCGGCTGGGGTCATGATAGCGGCCAGTTATTTCTCGCTGCTCGCCCCAGCGATTGAACTTTCGGGCGATCTGGACACTCCGGTGTGGATGCCGGCTGTGATTGGATTCATCCTGGGCGGTGGGTTCCTTTACAGCGTGGACAAACTGCTGCCGCATTTGCATCCCGGGGAGAAAGACCCCGAAGGCATTAAAACCTCCTGGCAGCGTAGCGTGCTACTGGTATTCGCGATTACACTACACAATATTCCGGAGGGGCTGGCAGTGGGTGTGGCATTCGGGGCGGTGCACGCCGGCCTGAGCGGCGCGACGCTGAGCTCAGCCATCGCGCTGGCGCTGGGCATCGGCATTCAAAATTTCCCGGAAGGGATGGCTGTTTCCATGCCCCTGCGCCGCGAGGATATCAGCCGCGGTAAAGCCTTTTTCTGGGGTCAGCTTTCCGGCCTGGTGGAGCCAGTCGCGGCGGTGATTGGCGCGTTTGCGGTGCTTTCTATGCGGAACATGCTGCCTTATGCGCTGGCATTCGCCGCCGGGGCTATGATTTACGTTGTGGCGGAAGAACTCATCCCGGAAGCAAAAAACAGCGCGGGCGACCATTCCGATATTCCCACGATTGGCGTCATGCTGGGCTTTGCCACGATGATGCTGCTGGATATTGCCCTGGGTTAGGACAGACTTCAGGACGGCCTGGACCAAATCTGATAGAGCGCCAGGTTTCCGGTTTTCCCATCTGAATAAAATTCATCGCGCAGCATCAGGCCTGCGCCGAGCCCGAGAGCGCGCAGTTCCTCGGGAGTGAACACATGCACGTAACGCTGGTCAATCCGATTGCCAGCGCGCCAGTCCATCAGGCAGTCACCGGCTTCTAAATCCGAGCTATCTATCGCGGCGGAATCCCACGGCAGTAAGCGGGCTTTTAGCCGGGGATTGTTGAAAAGCTGCCAAACCGATAAAAACAGCCTGCCTTCAGGCGAAAGCAAGCCAGAAACGATGCGTAGGAAAGCGGCGCGGGCTTGTGAGTCTGGTATGTGGTGGAGAACAGCAAAACAGGTTATTACCAGATAAGCCCTGCCGGATAGCGCCGCGCTCCAACCGCTGCCGGTGAGGTCGGCCTGAATAAATTGGAAAGAGGCTTTTGGCCGGGCTTGCGCGAGAGCGGCGCGCGCGTCTGTTAGCAGGGCTTCCGAAGAGTCCACGCCCAGGTAACTGCCGGAATAGGCGGTTTTGGAAAGCGCCAGCGCGAAATTACCGTTCCCGCAGCCAAGGTCGAGAATGTCCGCCTGAAGAGGCATTGCGGCAAGCAGGCGTCTGACGCCCGGCTGCAGCGTTTTGCGGGTGGCTGAAAAAGCAGGCGCGCTGCGTTCGTAGAATTGGCGGTTAATATTGAGCAGCTTTTCCCGGGTTTCAGAACGCATACTGAGAGTATAACAGGTTCAGCAGTGGAAAATTAGCGCGCGGGAACAGGTAAAATAAACGCATGCGCAACGCGGATGACTGGCATAAAAAAAGAGATTACAGCCCGGAAGAGCTGGAACTGGCCAAAGCAGCTTTGGCGGATATTCGCCTGGGAATGGACCTGCAAAAAGCGCTGCGGCGGCATCCACTGCCCGATGGGCAGGGATTCCTGGCCAAACACACGCTGGTCGCGGCTTACCGCGACCTGGTAAACTCCGGCGAATGGTCAGCTGATGTGGATGTGCTCGCGCGCATACGGATGAAGCCGGTGCGCACGCTCTCCGGGGTCACCACCATTACCGTACTTACCAAACCGTTCCCATGCCCGGGAGAATGCATCTTTTGCCCGTCAGAGCCGGACATGCCGCAGTCTTACCTGCCGGATGAGCCCGGCGCGCGGAGAGGCGTTGAAAATGAATTCGACCCTTACCGCCAGGTCAGCTCCCGTCTGAAAGCCCTGCGGGAAGTGGGGCATCCAACGGATAAGATTGAACTTCTTATCCTGGGCGGCAGCTGGAGCGCTTACACGCGCGATTACCGCGAATGGTTCGTGCGGCGCTGCTTTGAAGCCCTGAACGAGGAAAACCCCGCCGATAACCAGGCAGGCGCCAGCCTGCTAAGCGCGCATACCCGCAACGAAACATCAGCGCACCGCTGCGTAGGCCTGGTGCTTGAAACCAGACCCGATTTAATTACCCGTGAGGAGTTGGTGTTCAACCGCTGGCTTGGCGCGACAAAAATGCAAATCGGGGTGCAAAGCATGGATGACCGCGTGCTCGCGCTGAACCGCAGGGGGCACAGTGCGGCCCAGGCAGCCGAGGCGGCAGTTCTCATCCGCGCGGCCGGGTATAAGCTGGTGGCTCATTGGATGCCCAATTTGCTTGGCGCGACTTTGGAAAGCGACCGGGCAGATTTTTCGCGTTTGTGGGAAACCGGCAGCATTCAGCCGGATGAGCTGAAAATTTACCCCTGCCAGCTGCTGCGCAGCGCAGAGCTTTACCAGTATTGGGAACGCGGGGAGTACCAACCATACACCGAAACTGAACTCATCCAACTTTTGGCGGATATTAAACCCACTGTGCCGCGTTACTGCCGCATCAACCGGGTGATACGCGATATCCCTTCGCCGAATGTGGTGGCCGGCAACCGCAACACCAGCCTGCGGCAGGACGTGGCCCGCGAGCTGGAACTCCGCGGGACGCGCTGCGATTGCATCCGCTGCAGAGAGGTGCGGCGCGGCAAAGTGGATGTGGGCGCACTGCGTCTGAACGACCTGATGTATGAAACCGAGAGTACCGAAGAGCATTTCCTTTCATTTGATACGACTGAAGATAAGCTGGCAGGCTTTCTGAGGCTTTCTCTGCCGCAAAAAGGTAACATCCTGCAGCTGGAAGACCTGGAAGGCGCGGCGGTCATCCGCGAAGTGCATGTCTACGGTCAATCCATCGAAGTGGGGGCAGACCTGCCGGGAGCCGCCCAGCACGCCGGCCTTGGCACGCGTCTGCTTTTAGAAGCCGAACGCATCGCGCTGGAACGCGGCTATTTCCGGCTGGCAGTCATCTCAGCCGTTGGGACGCGCCAGTATTATGCCGCGCGCGGCTTTGAGCCGGCCGCACTTTATATGGTAAAAAGCCTGAATTCAGGCCAACATGCGAATTGATATTAAGCCCGCGGCACCCTGCGCGCCGCCAATCGTCTGATTGAGTCTGAACCAAGCAAAAAAAAGCAGGCTGTTTTAAGGAAAACAGCCTGCTGACCTTTAATGATTTGAATTAACCTTTTGCAGGAAGGAAAGGCTTGAGCCGGGCGGCAAACCCGGAAACATTGACGGTCTGCAGGTAAACTTTGCCGGGACCTTCCAGTACGGTCAGGAACAGGCCTTCGCCGCCAAAAAGGATATTGGTAAAGCCTTTGACTGTTTCGACTTCGTATTTCACGGTGCTTTCAAAAGCCGCCACATTTCCAGTATCCACCTTGATGCGTTCTCCGGGCTGTAACTCTTTTTCAACCAGGGTGCCGTCAATTTCAAGGAAGACAATTCCGCGGCCTGCTAATTTTTGCAGCAAAAAGCCCTCTCCGCCAAACAACCCAACCTTAAACTTGCTCACATAGGTAGAAAGCTCCACGCCGGGAGTGGCGCACAGGAAAGAGGACTTCTGGGCAATCCAGGTCTTGCTCCCATCTAGTTCAATCGGAAGAATTGCACCGGGGAATGAAGAAGCCAGGGTCAGCTCAGCTTTGGGGGCCCGGGCTGTATAAGTGGCCATGAATAAGGACTCGCCGGTAAGCATTCGGCCCAATCCTTTCATCATGCCGCCCTTGACGTTGGTTTCCATCGTGAAATTATCTGTCATCCAGGTCATTCCCCCCCGCCTGTGTGTAAATGCTTTCACCAGCTTCAAATTCGATTGTAACAGCAGGAAGTTTATCTCCAAAAATGCGGTATCTCATAGGGCCTCCATCATGTAACTATTTTGGGTTGATTGCAGGAATTATAGCGTATCTTCCTTACCAGGTTCCAAGATAAACGCTGTGCAAAGGCGGCTCAGAGCGGCTGTGTGCCTTCGTAGGGCAGGGCAGCGCCTGCTTCCGATTCGGCATCCGGCGGCTGGACCTTGACCTGCGAGCCGGCTTCCTCTCCGGGAGCGGTAATTGCCGGGGGGACCGCGTTCCGCTGTTCGATGCGGGTAATCATATCCAGGCGGCGCTGATGGCGGTCGCCTTCGTAGCTGGCATTTAACCATCCTTCGGCGATTAATGCTGCCAGCCCGCTGGCAACAACTCTCGCGCCCAAACAAAGCACATTGGCATTATTGTGTCGTTTTGCCAGGATGGCAGAGTAGGGTTCGCTGCAGGCTGCCGCGCGGATGCCCGGGAATTTATTGGCCGTGATAGACATGCCAATCCCGGTACCGCAGATTAAAATTCCGCGGTCAAATTGGCCTGAAAGGATTGCTTTGCAAACTTTCTCGGCGATGCGCGGGTAGTCGCAGCTTTCAGCCGTGTAGGTGCCAAAATCTTCGTATGGAATAAGGCGGCTGTCCAGATAGCTCATCAAAGCGCTTTTCAATTCGAGCCCAGCGTGGTCACAACCAATTGCGATTTTCATGTGCGTCCTTGTCCACTAAGTTTGATTGCTTTGGTCATTATACCTAAATCCCACCGGTAAGTATTCTTCATCTTTTGCCCAGGTCCGGTTCATTATCCTTTTGGGTTAAAAAAATGTATAATGAAAATATCCATATTTTGATTACAGTCGCAATCTAATCACATTCGCCAGTACGGTTAAGCGTTAAAACATCTAAGCCTGAATTACTGTGGAAAATAACTTACCGCTATTCTCTCTTGTAGGCCTGGAAAAACAGGCAATTGGAAAGGCAGTGGCGAAATGGCAAGATTACAGAAATCGCGAGAAAAGATTCTCGAGACGGCTGAACGCCTCTTTTCACAAGACGGCTACGACGCTACCAGCGTCCACGAAATTTGCATGACCGCGGGGGTGAGCAAGGGCGCTTTTTATCATTACTTCTCGACCAAGGAAAACTTGTTTCTTGCTCTGATGGAAACCTGGCTGGACAGGATGGGGAAAACTTTGGCGGGGTCTGATACTGCGCAAATGGCTTTTCCTGAAAACATGCTATTAATGGCTGACCATTCTGTAGAACTTTTCCGGACCATAGGATAAGGTAACATAAGTTTCGCACATTAATAAAAGGACATGGTCCTTAATCACT